>Ga0306920_100002635_pt1 | contig 22665 bp, 23 predicted proteins | sample flu12Cox44000170_FD_204666 | JGI IMG/M metagenome (GOLD analysis project Ga0306920, IMG submission 204666) | Lab enrichment of tropical soil microbial communities from Luquillo Experimental Forest, Puerto Rico - flux4day.12C.oxic.44.000.170 (v2)... | ecosystem: Environmental > Terrestrial >...
CGCGTTGCTTCCGAGATAAGTCTCTGATACTCGGCGTAGGTCTTATCCAAATTCCTGCCGCTCTCGCGCATTCTGCTGACATCGAGCTCGGCGATTTCCGCGTAAAGGAGCTGGCCAAACAGGCCCTCTTGCACTTTTGCCTCGGTCAGGTGTTGCAGCGCCCCGACATCCTGGTCCAGCAACTCGCTGTACCGTGTGTCAATTTTCTTGCTTTCGATCGACGAATACACGCCTGCCACAATCACCATTAAGACCAAAGGGACCATGGCGATCAGCAGTTTTCGCCGTAGCTTCAGGTTTTCCAGAAAGCGGAGCATGATTGCAACCAGCGGAAGTCAAAATTCTACGCTGTACAGCCGAAAAAGCACCCGGTTTTATGCTGCGCGAACTCTCTCTCTCGTTTTGTGTGGCACAGGCTTGTCCTTCTGGGGCGGTCCGCTCTGACGCGCGGTGCGCTTTTCGCGCCACTAACAGGCAACGGGTTAACAAATCGTGTTCCTAGCTGTCGCAATCCCGTCAGACCTTGCCGGAAATGTCAGTTCTTGCTGCGGGCCTTCCCCGGAATAACAGCGTATAAAAAGTCTCTTCACCCAAGACACGTTTCAATTCTCTGAAGCCAAAAAGCGGAATGAAAGTGCAAAATATGACGACACTCCGCATGGCCAGGTCGTCCAGGCGCATTTCGCGCAAGGCTGTTGCCAGATTTTCTCTGTGCAGAAGTTCTTTGACCACTTCCTCGACAACGTGAAAGACGAAAACCAGCAAGCCAAAGAGAAAGGCCTTATAAACTGCCGACTCGATGATTGGTTTGCCTTCAAGCTTTGTGCCCAGGTGCGCATATTCTCCAATCAGAATGACCTTGGCGATGATGAGCGCGTTAATCAGCGCCGTCCCATAGACGAAATACGAGACGTGAAACTTGTTCAGCAGAAGTAAGCTGTAGGTCGCAAGAGCGCAAAAGAAAAAGGCCAGGTACAAAAAGATTCCGGTGAATTCTTTAAACTCGTGGATGGCTTTTTCCTTCAACTCAACCCGTTTGGAATGGTCAGCATCCATTTGATCCCCTCTTTCATCCGTTGCCAATCCAATGAATTGTACGTGAAGGCGCCTGGCTAGTGTCACACAGACTTGGCGTCTCGCCGACGGGGTTGTAGGGGCCGCCTTCTGAGGTGGTCCGCTTCATAGGTCATCGAGTCCCCATCGTCCAGCGCTTTCGAAAACCTATAAACTCCCCGAAAGGATAGCCCGTGGCTGAACCGGCGCGTCAGGTCCACCTGCAAGGAATTGTAGGAACTTGTCCCCTCGGAAAATCATGTCCAAGGGTTGGCCAGCGCCGGATTCGCATTTGGCGTGCCGAAGGGTACGTAATACCTTCCCGCAGGCACAGGTGCACCCGCCAATGGTGAGTCCGGTATTCCGTTCTTCTGGTTGATCGGAAATCCCAGCGCCGGTGAATTTGTCGCGCTCACCGGCTTGCTCGTGTCGTAGGTCGGATACACGGAAATCAACGCCGCCGCCGGCGGCGCGTTCACTCTCTTCGGTGGTCACATCGTGGGGCGGCAGATCGAACTCGTTCCCAACGAACGCATCGTCCAGGCCTGGCGCGTCGTGGGCTGGGATCCCGGTGTCTACTCAATCGCGAAATTTGCCCTCGTCCAGCAAGGCCCGGCCACCAAACTTGTCTTCGACCGCACTGGCTTTCCCAATGGCCGGGCCGAACACCTCGCCGCTGGCTGGACCGCCAACTACTGAGAGCCCCTCGCGAGATCCCTCACTTAATGCATTTCCTGTAGCCTCCGGCAAGTCCGCGATCAACGCGGCCCTCCGCGGCCCTCAACGATTGAGCAAAACGGCCAGTGGGCGTAGGATTCTTCTCACCCAGTCTCAGTGAATCTCGAAGGGAGGCGATCATGCCAGTCAGGGTAAAAAACATCACGCTTTGGCGCAAGGAACTGGAGAACAGGAGCGGGACCCTTGCCCAGACGCTCGAACCGCTCGCCAAGGTCGGCGCGGACCTGCAGGTGGTCATGGGGTATCGGTATCCAGGCGATGAAACCAAAGCGGCGGTTGAGCTCTATCCGATCGCCAGCAAGAAATCCACTGGCGTTGCCCAACAAGCGGGGCTTTCCGCCTCCTCTATACCCACGCTGCTGGTGGAGGGCGACAATCGTGCCGGTCTCGGACACGCCATCTCCCAAGCCATCTCTGCTGCCGGCGTGAACCTTGCTTTCCTCGTCGCTCAAGTGGTCGGTCGTAAGTACTCCGCCGTAATCGGATTCGAATCCGAAGTCGATGCAAAGACCGCCGCCGCTCTAATCAAAAAAGCCGCCGCCAAGAAAAAGTAGAAGGGAACGGACGCTTGACCACTTTGTTCACTCTGGCGCGAGCCCCCTGCGATTATTTTCTTAAGAATTCTTCGTTCTAGGTTTCTTCTGTCTCTCCGTTCCCCCAAAAGCGCCGGAGGCGTGGCAGAAGCTAGCCCAGCCCGTAAGGGCTGGGAACTCGGATAAAATGAAGCAAAGCGCTGTAGGCACGGCACACTCTTCTCGGGAAACGCTCTTCTCTGCGACGTCGGTGGCCCTCTGCGTCCTCTGCGTTGAATTCTTCTCTCACGGCAACAACCCATACACGCACACGTTATTCGGCGTCCCCAGAAACACTTTCCCGTTCGCAATGGTCGGCGTAATAAATTGTTCCCGATACCGCAATGATCCCGCCCGGAAGCTGCCTGGATGCTGTTGTACAGCTCATTCGTCAAATTCGTCGCGTCATACGCATGCAGCACCGCCGTGCCCGCATTCTCGTGCGCCCACACGATGCCGTTCGACGTGCCGCTCGCGGACACCGCCGGCGCCGTCCCTGGATAGGGAAACGTTCCCCCGGTCTGCGAACTCGGTGTAATCCCCAGCTTCGCCGTCGTAATCGCGAAAGCCTTCAGCGTCCCGCTAACGTCGCCGTAGTAAACCGTGCCGTTGAAATACGCCGGTGTGGACCAGATGCCTCCCGGCAGCGCGCCATCAATCTCCTGTTAAATGTTGTTGCTTGATGCGCTGAATTTTCCCATCGAGTCGCGATTCACTACATAAATGTTCCGGTCTTTTCCCGCGCCGACGGCAAGATGCCGCAACGCCCCGCCGCTGTCGGCCATGTCCGGCAGCAGCAGCGCTCCCCCGGATCCCAAATCCACGTCGCCACCGGATTCACAGACCTCATTCGACATCGCAAAGTAATCCGCCACTTTCAGCACCGCATTCGTCGTCGAAATTTTCACGAACGAGTTGTCGAAGTCTCCCTGGTCCGGAACCCGTTGGCATCCAGCGTCGTTTCAAATGCCCCGTTCGCTGCCAGCACATAGATGTTGCCCGCCGCATCCGCCGCCGGCGCGCCTCCGCTCATCCAGATCGAAGGCCCACCTCCATTGGGTCCAATGTTGAGCACGCTCATTTGCGCCAATGTCGTTTGGTTGTGCCCCATCACCCAGTCCGTATAGGCTCCCCCATCGCAATGCGAGGAAAAGCTCAGATACACCACGCCATTCAATAGCAACAGCCCCGGCCTCTCTTTGTACTGTCCGGGATCGAATGTCGTCTGCCCGCCGGATTTCGGAAAAGTCGCCTGGACTTCCTTCGGCCCGCTGAACATTTCCGAGCCCGTGGTTACGTCCAGCGCGTGCAGCCGGTGGTGGTATTTCCCCTGGCCGTCTTTGGACATCGCCACTACGTAGATCACGCCGTGTGTTCCCGCGTTGCGGTCAATCACCGGCGTTGCAGTCACCCCAATCTCCGGGGACACCTGGCCGCACCCGCGATCGTCGCTCGGGCTTTCCCCGTTCGCCACGGAGACGCTCCAGAGCGTCGCGCCCGTGTCCGCGTCGAACGCGTATACCGTGTCGTGTTCGGTCGCCACAAAGACCACGTTGTGCAGGCTTCCCGATATGGGCAATTGCGAAAGATACAGCGGCTGCGCGTCCACTTTCCCGATGACTGCCAGAGTCCGCAGCAGCCCAAACTTTGTCGAATTCACATTCGCATGCGTCAGAATCGTCTCCGTCCCCGGACCTTCGCTGCCTAATCCCTTCTTAGACTCCTCACCGCGCCCTTGGAAAGCGCAAAAAAATTACTTTTTCTTTAGCCCGGGTCACCCTTTTTTCTTGCCCTTCCTCTGCTACAATCGCTCGTACCTTAACTCTTGCGAGGTCCTCGAATGCGCTCTTTTTTTCCTTTGGCGGCACTTCTTCTCATTCTCTCTTCCGCTTCCGCTCAGCAATCTTCTCAAGCTCCTCCTAAAGAGCTTCCCAAGCTCGAAGCCTTCACCACCGCCAACGTCGATCCCTCCGCGGATCCTTGCGACGATTTCTATAAATACGCCGATGGCAAATGGCTCGCGGCGAACCCCATTCCCGCCGACCAAGCCGCTTGGGGCTCCGGCAGCCCGCTCCAGCTTTGGAATGAGACCGTCCTTCTCCAGACCCTCGAAACGCATTCCGCCGACAATCCCAGCCGCACTCCCAACCAGCAAAAAGTTGGTGACTATTACTACGCTTGCATGGACACCAAAAACATCGAGGCCCACGCCAACGATTGGCTGAAGCCTGAGTTCGACCGCATTGACAATATCAAGTCCAAGTCCGACTTCGCCGCTGCGGTCGCTCATCTGCACCAGAGTATCCCCGGTGCCGAAGCCCCCGATGACAACGAGACCCACGCCGCCGTCCTCGGCTTCTCCGGGCAGCCCGGCTACGATGACGCTTCGCACTCCGTCGCCACCATCGATCAGGGCGGCTTCTCGCTCCCCAGCCGCAGCTTCTACTTCGACGAAGATGACAAAGCCAAGGCTATCCGCGCCAAGTATCTGAAGCACATCACCGCCATGTTCGTGCTAGCCGGCGAAAAGCCCGATCAGGCCGCCTCCGATGCCTCCCTCGTCTTTGCCATGGAAACCGACATCGCCAGGGGCGCCATGGACCCCGTCGCGCGCCGCGACCCCAAAAACCTCAACAACAAAATGACCCTCGCCCAGGTCAAGGCACTCACGCCTTCCTTCGATTGGGACACGTATTTCAAGACCGTCAAAGCGCCCGCTTCTTCTGAATACATTGTTAGCTCACCTGCTTTCTTCAAGAATCTCGAGACTTTGCTCAACCACCATCCGCTCGACCACTGGAAAATCTATCTCCGCTGGCAAATGCTCCACGGCAACGCCAACACCCTCAGCGACGCGTTCGTCGCGGAAAATTTCGACTTCTTCGCTCGCACCCTCGTTGGCGCTCAAGAGATGCAACCCCGCTGGCGCCGCTGCGTCCGCAACGTGGACGGCAACCTCGGCGAAGCCCTCGGCCAGGTCTACGTGGATCGCGCTTTTCCTGCCGCCAGCAAACAGCGCGTCCTCGAACTGGTGAAAAATCTCGAAGCCACGCTCTCTAAGGAAATCGAAACCGCCGACTGGATGGCTCCGGAAACCAAGAAGCAGGCTCAGATCAAGCTTTCGGCCACCCTCAACAAAATCGGCTACCCTGACCGTTGGCTCGATTACTCCTCCGTCTCCATCGGGCGCACAAGCTATCTCCAGAATCGCCAGCAGGCCGCTGCTTTTGAATTCCAGCGCTGGGTCAACAAGATCAGCACCCCTGTGGATCGCACCGAATGGACTATGACCCCACCCACCATCAACGCCTATGAAGATCCGCAGATGAACACTATCAATTTCCCCGCGGGCATTCTCCAGTCTCCGTATTTCGATATGAAGCAGGATGACCCCGTCAACTACGGCGCTATCGGTGCGGTCATCGGCCACGAAACCATTCACGGCTTCGACGACCAGGGCCGCAAATTCGACGCCCAGGGCAATCTTCGCGATTGGTGGACCGCTAGCGACGCCAAGGAATACGAAGCGCGCGGCAAGTGTATCTCCGACGAATACACCCAGTTCATTCCCGAAGCCGGCAATGACGTCAAGCAGGACGGCTTGATGACCCTTGGCGAGGACACAGCCGACAATGGCGGCCTGCATCTGGCCTTCCTGGCTTTGAAATTGTCAGCTGACAAACAGGGCAAGAACCTCGATGAAAAAGGCCCCGACGGCTTCACGCCGCTTCAGCGTTTCTTCCTGGCCTACGCCTTCAGTTGGTGCGAGCAATACCGCCCCGAACTAATCCGCACTGTGGTGCTCAGCAATCCGCACACGTATCCGAAATATCGCGTCAACAACGTCGTCTCCAATTTCCCGGAATTCGCCCATGCCTTCGGCTGCCACGAAGGCCAAAAAATGATCCGTTCCCACATCTGCCGCATCTGGTAGCTGCAGCAGCCACTCTGATCTCTTGTAGTGGCCGACTTTTGTCTGTGCTCTTGGGTTTGCAGTGGCCGACCTTCAGGTCGGTTCTAGAGTTTCTCTTGGGTTCTTCGTTATCCCGAACGCTGGCGCAGGGGATCCCTCTTCGCCCGGTGCCTCAGCCAGTGGTCTCCGTCCGCGAACACGCGGTAACCTGCAACCCACGACCCTTCTGCAAAACCTGAAATCCCAATGGAAGGAAAAGCGCATCGCCTGGCTCATCCGCCGCAAGACCATGCGGCCCCGAGCGTATCCAGAATCTCTCGCGGCTGGCCCAGCGCATCGAGGACGAGCAAATTCCCGGCGACGTGGTGGAATGCGGCGTCAACCGCGGCGTGCAGCGCGGCTATTCTGGCACGGCAGGCCACATCCTCCCACCTGCCGCGCACCGTTTGGCTCTTCGATTATTTCCACGGTTGCCTCCCACCACCGACATTGATGGCCCGGAAGCGCCCAACTGGGTTGGCAATCTGGTCTCCAGCCCTCAGCGCGTGGCCCGGCCTGACGGGCTCCTAAAATCCCTTCGGCCTCTCCGCCGCCACCCCAAAACTTCTTTCCAGCGCTAACCCCGCTTCTCCCAGCGTCCCTTCCTCAAACAATCTTCCGATCAACGTGACCCCATGCGGAACCTGCCGTGGCGGTGAAAACTTCGGCAGGGGATGCGCCGGATCCGGCGACCAGTCGCTGCGCGCTTCCATCACCTCCACAAATCCCGCGCGCAGCGTCAGCGAAGGATGCCCCGTAAAATTCGTAATCGTCAGCATCTCGTCCCGCAGCGAAGGTACCAGCAGCAAATCCACTTCCCTAAAAATCCGCCCCATTTCTTCCGCCACTTTCCTCCGCATCCGGTCGGCCTGCACAAAGTCCACCGCCGACAAAAACCGCGCCTGCCGGAAAAGATTCGGCCACGAATCATACGTCTGCATCTTCAACTGATCCACGCCATGCTTCAGGGTCAACTCCTCAAACGCCGCCGCTCCCTCGGCAAACAAAATCAGTTGCAGCGAATCGTAAGGCCAATCCGGAAGCGCCACCTCCACCGGTACCATTCCTACTTTCTCTACCGTCTCCAGCGCCGCGCGGTCTACCTCCGTCGCCGGATTTTTGCTCATCCAGGAAGGGAAGTAGCCTACGCGCAATCCCTTCACGCTCGCCCCGGCATCAAAATCCAGCTTGCTCGGCACGCTGTTCACGTCACCTGCGTCTGGCCCGCTGATCGCTTGCAACACCAGTAGCGCGTCTTCCACGCTCCGCGTCATCGGCCCCAATTTATCCAGCGACCAGCACAACGTCATTGCCCCCGTCCGCGCCACCCTCCCGTATGTCGGACGCAGCCCCGTAATCCCGCAGCGCATACTCGGCGACACAATGCTCCCGCCCGTTTCGCTCCCAATCGAAAATCCCACCAGCCCCGCGGCCGTCGCCGCACCCGGTCCCGCGCTCGATCCCGACGCGCCTTCTTCCAACAGCCAAGGATTCATCGTCTGTCCACCGAACCAAATATCGTTTAACGCCAACGCCCCAAGGCTCAGCTTCGCCACCAGCACCGCGCCGGCGTCATTCAATTTCCTCACCACCGCCGCATTGTCTTTCGGCACGCGATTCCGGAACGGTTCCGCTCCGTACGTCGTCGCAATCCCCGCCGTATCCAGCAAATCCTTCGCGCCCCACGGGATCCCATGCAGCGCCCCGTGGTATTTCCCCGCCGCAATTTCCTCGTCCGCCTGTTTCGCCTGCGCCAGCGCATGTTCTCGCGTCAACGTAATCACGCACCGCAACTTCGGATTAAATTTCTCCAGCCGCTTCAGGTAAATCTCCGTCAGCCGTTGCGAACTCAGTTTTTTCGCCTCAATCCATCGCGACAATTGCGCCACCGTCGCAAAGGCAATGTCTTCTTCATTCGTCGGCAGTACCCCTGCCTCCGCCCCGCTCCTCAGGAACCGGTCGCTCTCCGGCCCCGCCTTCTTTCCTGGCAGCACTGGATCCCACCGCGACCACGGCGCCAGCCCTTCCCGCAGCTCCATCTTCCGCGGCCCCATGCGCATCTCATACAGCGGCGCCATGTTTACCCGCCAACTCCCGGCCGCCTGCGCCAATTCATCCTTGTTCAACTCGATCTGCACCAATTTCTCCGCCTCCACAAACGTGCCCACTGACACCTTCGGCCCGGTCGCCACCCCCGTCCCAAACGCCGGCGGCATTCCCGCCGGCAATTGCCCGGGCTCCTGCCCCGCCGTCGTAGCGGTAATGCTATCTACCTCCGCGTTCCCCACACTCTCCGCAGCCACCACTGTTCCCACCAACCCCACCGCCGTCGCTGCCAAAAACTCCCGCCTCGTTTTCCCCATGTCCCCCTCATCCTGTAGTGCAGGGCGAATCTTCGAGCCCTGCAGCCTTTCTCTGAAGTTTGTGCTACAGACGCTTCTGGCTGCGGTCTGGAGTCTCTCTCTGCGCGTTTTACTTAAAACCTGTAGCTTATGACTTAAACGTCTTCGCCGCGGGTGTCCCATCCTTTGAGCCTTTGCGGGATGAACGGTGCGCTCCTACGATCAAACACTCGGCTCGCTTCTCTTATGTCTTGGTTGTGTTTTTTCTTCAGGAGATTGGACTTCCTTAGGCCCGACATAGAACATTCACTCTGTTTTGGACTCCCTCACTCTCCCGTCTCGCTCGTATCCTTCAACTCCCGTATCGGATATACCACCGCTTTCCCGTACGGCGTGAATCGCGGCAACCCCGAAAGCCGCGGGTCGGCTTTGAGCGTGCGTCTCCTTGGTTTCTGCCCGCATCAAGTCCAACCAGAACAACACCTGGTGTTGCCTCCGCAGAGGTCCTCACAGCGGAGAAGGTGACCAGCCTGCTGTCAGGAGAGAGACTGAATCCAATGCCCCCAATAGTTCTGGCCCCATGATGGCCGTCACCACCTCGGGCGTTCCACCGTCAATTGGCACGCGCATAATCTGCAAGTTCTGCATATAGTCCTGGTAATACAGCCATTTACCGTCCTGAGAGCACTCGGGTGCAATATCCGCCATTCCATTGGTGAGTTGCTTGGCATTCGAGCCATCGGAATTCACTCGCCAAATACTTGTTTTGTTGCTGGAGTCGAGCCTAAGCCGCACAAACGTAACCTAGGGACGGTCTCGGCTGCCCATAGGTCTGAAGATTTGTCCTCCTGGAAGCGCTCAAGAGTGTTGTCCCGCCACTGCCGTCAACAATCATTCGCTCCAAGTCCCCATCAAAGTAGATCTCCCCGTTGGCCGCTTGTCGGTCGCCCGACGAAAACAAAGGTAGTTTCCGTCCGGAGAAAACGCCACGCTTCCATAAAACGAGCCCGTCGGCGGAATCACCTGTTTGTCTGCACATGCCGTAGCCACAAGCTCTGCTCGCCTCCTTCCACTAGCGCACGCAAGAGACATTTTCCGTGCGGCGAAATCGCCGCGAGTTGCAAGCTTCCGGTGTTTGTAATTAGGGCCACGAACCGGTGCAGCCGCTTGTCCTCCGCCTTGAAGACCACACCCATCCCTCCGCCTCCCAGCTTTTCCAGGATGCGGTAGTGCGAAAAGGTTTGCCCAATTTGGTCACGCGTGCGCCTCTGGCCTCGCATCTTAGGTTCGTCCTGCCAGTACAGTCAACTCTGGTCTCTCTGGTCTCTAAATTAAGACTGAGTACTTAAAACTGCCACCTGATCTTGTAAATCTTCCGCGCCCACCGTAAAGTTAAATCTTCGTTTCTACCTTCTGACAGAGACCAGGAATGCCTCCGCGCAAAAAACGCCGGCCACCAACGAAACGCAAGCCCCTCGCCTCAAAAAAGAAATCCCCTCCCCGCGAATCCGTTGGCGCTACCTTTGAAAAACTCGTCGCCGTCATGGCCCGCCTTCGCGCCCCCGGCGGCTGCCCCTGGGATCGCGAGCAAACCCACGCCACCCTCCGCACCTATCTCATCGAAGAAGCCTACGAAGTTCTCGACGCACTCGACGGCGCCGACGACGCCAAATTCGCCGAGGAACTTGGCGACCTTCTTCTCCAGGTTCTCTTTCATTCCCAGATCGCTCACGAAGAAGGCCGCTTCGCCATCACCGACGTCATCCGCGAAATCCACAAGAAAATGATTCGCCGCCACCCGCATGTCTTCGGCGAAAAGCGCGCCAAAGATGCTGCCGAAGTCCTCCGTAACTGGGAAATCATCAAGAAACAGGAACGCGCCGCCAAGCTCGACAAGGCGGGTGTAGGGACGGGTTTGTCCAGCCCTGCGGCGGGTGCCTCATCCGCGGTTGGGGAGGGCGCGTCTTGGGCTTCTCCCAACTCTGCGTCTTCTTCCGACGCGGCCGAATCCCTCCTTGACGGCGTCCCCCGCACTCTCCCCGCGCTTCTCGAAGGCTTTCAACTCAGCCGCAAAGCCGCGCGCATCGGCTTCGACTGGGACGACGTCGAAGGCATCTTCGATAAGCTGCACGAGGAAGCGACCGAGCTTCGCCAGGAGCTCTCCAGGAAAGCCACTCCTTTCCGCATCGAATCTGAAGTCGGCGACATACTGTTCGTTGCTGTCAATCTTGCGCGTTTTCTCGATGTCGATCCCGAAATCGCCATGAAAAAAGCCAGCGCGAAATTCTCAAGCCGCTTCCGCGCCATGGAACGCCTCGCCCGCCAGCAAGGCAGGGCATTAGCCGACGTCCCCCGCCCCCAAATGGAATCCCTCTGGGACCAAGCCAAGCTCCTCGAACTCCTCACCACCGACCGCGAGGCCGCCAAGTGACCTCGCTCTTGAACCTTGAACTCTTGAACCTCCTCTCCTCTGTCCAACTCCTAACTGTAAACTGTCAACTGTCGACTTCCTCATGACCTCGGAAATCCAAATTCGCAAATGCGATTCTCTCCCCGACTTCCACCGCTGTGTCGAAATCCAGCGCGCCGTCTGGGGAGAATCCGATCTCGAGACCGAGCCCTACGTCACCTTCGTCGTCGCTCACCAGACCGGCGGCCAGGTCATCGGCGCTTTCGATGGCGACCTCATGGTCGGCTTCACCATGTCTCTCGTCGGCTATCGGCAGAACACCATTTATCTCCACTCCCACATGACCGGGGTCATCTGCTCTCATCGCGATCGCGGTGTAGGCCGCATGTTAAAATTCTTCCAGCGCGACGAAGCGCTCTCGCGCGGCATTCGTCTCGTCGAATGGACCTTCGACCCGCTCGAGACTCGCAACGCCCATTTCAATTTCAACCGACTCGGCGCCATCGCCCGCCATCTCATTCCCAATTTCTACGGTGTCACCAGCAGCCCCCTCCACCGTGGCCTCCCCACCGATCGTCTCCTTGTCGAATGGCACCTCGACTCCAAGCGCGTCATCGCCGCCATCAACGCCCTCCTTCCTAACCTCACCGACTGCTCCGCCACGATCCATCTCCCCAACCCAGTAGGACAGGACGAGTCCGCCAGTCTTGCGGCCTTTTCTCCCTCCTCTCTCGCTGAGATCCAATCTCGTATCCGCGCCGAATTCCAACAATGGTTCTCGAAAGGCTACGCCGCCACCGCCTTGCGCTTTACCTCCACCGGCGCAGACTATTGCCTCAGCCCCTGGAGCGACTTTTGATCCTCACGACTTCCAACTCAGATCCGTCATTCCGAACGGAGTCTTCGGAGTGAGGAATCTCTCTTACGACTGGACACTCCAATGCGCGTAAACGAAATCACTCTCCGCGAAATCCATCTCCCTCTGCTCACTCCTTTCGAGACCAGCATGGACCGCGTCACTGAGCGCCACATCCTCCTCGTCGAAGCCAGCGTGGACGGCGTCATCGGCTGGGGCGAATGCACTGCCGGCGAAAAACCCACTTACAGCCCAGAAGACACCGAAACCTGCTGGCACATTCTCACCAAATATCTCTGGCCCATGCTGAAAGGGAAGGAGTTCGCATCCGCCGCCGATGTCTGGGGCCTCCTCGAACAAATTCGTGGCCACACCATGGGCAAGGCCGCCGTCGAAGCCGCAATTTGGGACGCCGAAGCCAAACAAAAAAATCTTCCGCTCTGGAAACTCCTCGGCGGTACGCGCCAGGAAATTCCCTGCGGCGTTTCCCTCGGCATCAAGGAAACACCCGAAGAACTCGTCGCTGCTATAAAAAAGGAACTCACCGCCGGCTACCAGCGCATCAAACTCAAAATCAAGCCCGGCAAAGATTTAATTCCGGTGCAGCGCGTCCGCCAGGAATTTCCCCGCATCAAGCTCAGCGTGGACGCCAACTCCGCCTATCGCAAGGAAGACATCGACCTGCTCAAGCAGCTTGACGCCTTTTACCTCATGATGATCGAGCAACCCCTCGGCTGGGACGATCTCTTTGGCCACGTCGAAATCCAGAAAAATCTGCAAACGCCCATTTGCCTCGACGAGTGCATCCACACCTACGAACAAGCCGAAGCCGCCATCGCTCTTGGCGCTTGCAAAATCATCAACATCAAGCTCGGCCGCGTCGGCGGCTTCCGCGAAGCCAGGCGTATCCACGATCTCTGCCAGCAGCACGGCATCCCCGTCTGGTGTGGCGGCATGCTCGAAGCAGGCATCGGCCGCGCCCACAACATCGCCATGTCCACGCTTCCAAACTTCTCTCTTCCCGGCGACGTCTCCGCCAGCCGCCGCTACTGGCACGAAGACATCATCACTCCCGAAGTCACCGTCACGCCCCAGGGCACCATCCACGTCCCCGCCACTCCCGGCATCGGCTTCACTCCCCGGCCCGACCGCATCGACCACCTAACCAACCGCAAACTCACACTCACTTGAGCCCTGTCACACAGGCACTCCTGCCTGTGCTCTTGGGTTCCTCTGAGATTTGCGGGTGACCCAAACGTCGGTGTTGCGTGTGGGTCTTGGTTTTCTCTTCTCCTCCAAATTCTTTGCCCTCTGTGTTAAATTGCTTTCTTTCTTTACTTTCTTCCAGACTCACCTATCCGAATCCTAGAATTTCCTTCCCAGACGACAAACCCATCTCAACGCTTCCCGATATCCGATTTCTGATATCTGATATCTCTCATGCGCATAGACACCTCCGTTGGCCGCGCGCCCTCGCGCGCCGTCCTCACCACCTCCATTGCCTTCCTCATCGTCGTTTGGGCGCTCAATTTCCTCTTCGGCAAAATCGCTCTGCATTACATGGACTCGCTCACTCTCGCCGCTCTCCGTCTCGTTCTCGCCGGCTTCTTCATGCTTCTGCTTTATCCCATCGCTCGGCGCGTTCCCCCTTTCTCCGAAGCCTTCCGCACCCGCCGCCAACCCATCACCGCCCGTGACGTTTGGACGTTTGTCTACATGGGCTTCTTCGGCGTCCTCGTCAATCAACTCTGTTTCACCGTTGGCCTCAGCCGCACTTCGGTCACGCATTCTGCCATCATCGTCGGCATGGCGCCCATCTACACGCTTCTCTTCGCCGTCCTCTTCCGCCTCGAGCAACCCACCCCCCGCAAAATTGTCGGCATGTCCATCGCCCTCATTGGTATCGCACTTGGCCTCCGACACCGGCATCAACCGCCGCTCTCCCACACTTGCCGGCGATCTCATCACCCTGACCGGTTCGCTCGGTTTCGCCACCTACGTCGTTCTCGGCAAACGCGTCGCCGCCCGCTACGACGCCCTCACTATGACCACATGGAATTTCGTCATTGGAGCGCTCCTCATCCTTCCCGTCGCCGTCAATCGCGCCTTCGTTCTCGGCCCGCTCGACAACTGGCGCGCCATCCATTGGCAAGCCTGGGCCGGCATGTTTTACATTGCGTTCTTCAGTTCCTCGCTCGCCTACCTCTTTTACTACTGGCTGCTTCGCTATCTCGAAGCCTCGCAACTCGCGGCCTTCTCCTATCTCCTCCCCGTCACCGCCACCGGTCTCGGCATCGTCTTCCTCGGCGAACGCGGCTCCTGGCTCGAACTCCTCGGCGCCGCCCTCGCCCTGGCCGGCGTGTTCTACGTCGAATCCACCCGCAACCGCTGACCTGAATTCTGTAAAAACGGCTTTACGCCGTCCCATCGCGGTTGTGGGGCCCGATACATCGTGGCCTCTTCGGTCTTCCTTAAATGCTTCCGCCGCCTCGATTTCGTTTTTCTCTCAACAATTCCTCCACGTCCCCAAGGTGCTCCCCCAGCAGGTTCATTTTGTGCGCCAGGCCCTGAATCTCCTGCTCGGCCCTGCGGTTCACCGCGTAATCGAGCTCGCTGCGTACCCGGTCTTTTCGGTCTTGCCGGTTCTGACTCATCATGATCACCGGCGCCTGAATCGCCGCCAGCAACGACAGAAACAGGTTCAACAGGATAAACGGATAAGGATCCCACGCTTGGTGTTTCAAAAACACATTGATCGCAACATATATGGCGCTCACCACCGCGAAGGTCACGATAAACGTCCACGACCCGCCCAACTGTGCCACGGAATCGGCGATCCGTTCCCCAAGCGTGGACTTTTCCTCGATCACCTCGTTGGCATTGCGCATTGCCCGCACGCGCACCAGTTGCTGCGAAGCATGAAACTGTCGCCCCAGCACCGTCAGCATGTTCATTCCCGCGAGCGGCTTGCGTTGTAGCAGCGTGGCGATGTCTTGCCGGCTCACTTCGAGACACTCTGTTTCCTCGATTGCCGTCGCGGAAGTCTGGTGCTGCGTTTCTTCCAGCATGGACGCAAACCCGAAAAATTCCCCGTGCGCGGGCTCATCCACTACCACTTCCTGGTGATCCTCATCTATCGTCGTCACCCGCACCCGGCCCGTCACCATGACGTATGCCTGCCCGCCCGGGTCCCCCATCTTGTAGATGCGCTGTCGTGGCGCATATTTCTTCAACTCTACCTGCCCCGCCAGCACCGCCGTCTCTTCCTCATCAAGTGTGGAAAACAGCGGCACATGCTTGAACACTTCCGGGTCGCACGCCATAAGTCACTCCCTCCGTCCAGCCCTTCCGCCCCGCAAACCTAGAAGATAACTCACCTCCCGTGTAAAAAGCGCATGTACCCTCAAACCCACCGTAGGGCCGCTCGTTACGCTCGGACGTCTTCGGGTTTCGTCGACATTCCTACTCAAGAACACGAGCTATCATTCTGAGGGCATCCGACAAGGGTGCGCGAAGAACTTCAACCCCAAATAGTAAGATTAAATAAACATCTTATTGCAATGATGGAGAACCGGCGGACCTCGTGGCCGTCCTCGGTATGCCGCAATTCAAACCGTCGAATCTTGGTACGCAATAGGCAACAAATTTGCAACGGGTCCCGCAATTCCGCAAAGGAATCCGCGGCGTCTTGCGCTGCTCATCTTACATGCGAAACTCTCCCGGTCTGTGGTTCCTGACCTCTGATCGCTGATCTCTGACCACCTATTTCCGATTAGCTCTTACTGATCATTGCTCCCCTCTCGCATGCTGCGAAATCGACAAAATATTTCCATCGGAATCCTTGAACCAAGCAACCTTATCGCCATTCGGCGTCGTCCAAATCCCCAATTCCTTGTCTTGCACAAATGGGAATTTCTCCGTTGGCACACCCCGGTCCCGCAGCCACGCGGCCACCTCTTCAATCTTCTCCACTTCCCACCCTAAAATCGTCCCCTGCAGCGGCGCAAAGTTCGGCACCTTCGCGATCCGTATGTTGTGCTCACCCGCGCGCACCACCAGGGCAAACTGGTCCTGGCTCGCAAACGCAAACCCCAGCTTCCCCTCATAAAATCCCCGCGCCGCCTCGTAGTCTTTCGTCGGAACAAACCCCACCAGTTTGCTCTTGGCCAGCATCCTTGCCTCCTCGTGCGATTCCGCCTCAGAGAAGTATCACTTGTCCGCAAAAAAGTCTCGCGCTACTGTGACAACAAATGTCGCATAAGTGCCAAAGCATCCTGTGCAATCCTCAGGGCCGCCGCGTCGCCCTGCTTGCTGATCTCTGATTGCTGATATCCGATGTCGGACAGGCCCTCAGCACCCTTCGCACGAAGGCTCTCACTGGTTCGCAGCCGCCGCAGGGTGCTCCAACGCGCGGTAAGCCTCAAAATCCTCATAGATCCGCTGCACGATTTTTTCATCCACCACTTTTTCTAGCACCGCGTCTTCATTCTTTGTGGAGAAAATCCGCAACGTCACTTTTCCGCACTTCGGCGTGATCGCGTCCGGCAGGTAAACGTATCGCCCTCCGGAGGATTCATCCGCCACAATGACATTCCAGTTCCGGTAGCCTCCCTCAACGATCTTATGCGGCCAGACCGGCTCGACTTCGCGATCTCCACAGAGCAGCATCATCTTCGAGAATCCATTCTTGTACCGTCGCACGACCGGAGCGTTGCTGGTTCGCCCGAAATTTTCCCAGTACGGCATTTTCGTCTGGGGGAAAACAGCGATGAGCAGAGAAGGGAAGTACTTGTCATCGGGAACTCCAGGCTTGGTGCGACTATTGGGGTGCTTCGCGTACTCCTTCATCGAAGCTTCATATTCATCGGTGCGCGTTTCATAGGCCGACACCGGCGTGATGAATTCCACGATAAAATCACCCAGCTTCGATTGATAGAAATCCTTTTCCCAGTGGCCATGGCCCGGACTGCGAAGCGAGGCTGTGGTCAGCTCTACATCCGGCACCACCGGCAGCAACCGCGAACTCGGCGGCTCGCTCGAGGCCAACTTGGCGGTAGCTTCCTTAATGACCGGCGTAGCAATCCCGATGGGCTTGATCGTAAGCTTTTGGTCATTGTACTGAATAATGCCGACGGCGTTGCCGCTCGAGTTGAAGAGCGGGCTGCCCACATAAACTGCCTTGATGTCGGAAACGATCTGCTGGTCATCAGCTCGGCTCAAGACTCCGGTGAGGAGTTTCTTCTGCTTGGCGCGGCCAGGATTTTCGACGGTAAACAGACGCTCGCCTTCCACCAGTGCTTCGGGATCGGAGGAGACGCTCGCAATCGGAAACGTGCCTGCGACCGTCGGATTGAAACGCAGCACGGCCACATCCGACTGCGGATCCTTCGCCACAACCACCGCGGCGAATCGCCTCTGATCATCAAGCTGCACCGCGAGCCAGCCAAGCGGTTCGAGTTGGTGTTCGACCGTTAACACCAGCCCGGCCGGATCAATAATCGTCCCGTCAAAGGCGCGGTTTTCCGTCCACACCGTCACGACCGTGTCTTTCACGCGCTTGTATTGCGTGGCCAGCTCATCAATGTGCGCCTCCCGGCCCCCGGCGGACGGTGAAATCTTCGCGTTGTCGTTGCTCAACTCCAGCAGGTTTTCCGGCTTGGATAGCTCCGCGTCAAAATCCCACCGATACGACTTGTCGAAAAGTTCCGCCGGAACCCCTGTCGAGACGTGATACTTCCCCGGAGGAATAGTGGATTCGACGACACCATCCAGACTGGTCTGCAGCGAGATCGGCGAAGCCGTGGAAGGCGGCACGGGAGTCAGCTTGACCACCAGCCGCGGCACCGGCTTCACGTTGAGGTCGCGATCGTAGAGCGCAACGCGGATTTTTACTTTGACTCCGCCGTTTTGTGCCGCGGCCACCGCGGCGAACAAAACAAACAAAAGAAAAAGCTTGCGGCTCATGGGCGGTCCTCCTAAATGAACAGCAACCTGGTGTTGAAGCGATGCCTAAGCCAGACTGTAACTCCACTCTCAACCTGCGCTCAACCTAAGAGCCGCGGCCTGTACACGCAAGCGACAAGGCGCGAAATCCCGCTAAACCGGCAAAACGCCGCCCAATGTCGTGCCTCCGCGGAGATCCCCTCGCGACTGGGCAACCAGCACACGCCCTCTGTCCAGCACTTGTGCTAACGTATGCCTTTCTTCAAGGAGTTATCCTGGTGCCCAACATCCCGCTTCGCAACGGCGGTCCCAAAGCTCGCATCGCCGTCATCCCCGGCGACGGCATCGGCAAGGAAATCACCCCGGAAGCCATCAAGGTTATCCGCGCCGCCACCAGCAAGCGCAGTCGCCCTCTCGAATTCGTCGAGTTCGACTGGGGCGCCGATAAATACCTTCGCGAAAAGGTCACCCTGCCCGAAGGCGCCGTAGAGACGCTTCGCGACGAGTTCGACGCCATCCTCTTCGGCGCGCTCGGCGATCCCCGCGTCCCCTCCAACCAACACGCTGCCGATATCCTCCTCGGCCTGCGTTTCAAGCTCGACCTCTACGTCAACGCGCGCCCTACCGAGCTCCTTGACGAACGCTTCACCCCGCTCCGCGATTGCCGGATCGACGACCTTCGTCTGATGGTCTTCCGCGAAAACACCGAGGGGATCTACGTCGGCGTCGGGGGATTCTTCAAAAGGGGCACGCCCGACGAGATTGCCGTCCAGGAAGACGTCAACTCCCGCAAAGGCGTCGAGCGTCTCATTCGCCATTCCTTCAATCACGCCCGAGCCCGCAAGCTCAAGCGCCTTTGCATGTCAGATAAGTCCAACGCCATGACCTTCGCCGGCGACCTCTGGCAGCGCGTCTTCAAGTCCGTCCGCACCGAATACCCCGAAATCGACTCTCGCCACCTTTTTATCGACACCCTCGCTATGGAGCTCGTGCGCGACCCCAGCCAGTTTGACGTCATCGTCACCAACAATCTCTTCGGCGACATCATTAGCGACCTCGCCGCCCAGCTGGCAGGCGGCCTCGGATTAGCGCCTTCGGGCAACATCCGACCCGGCCACACCTCACTCTTCGAGCCTGTCCATGGCTCGGCCCCCAACATCGCCGGGAAGGGCATCGCCAATCCCTTCGGCGCGGTCCTCGCCTCCGGCATGATGCTCGAATTTTTGGGTTGGAACGAAGAAGCCGAAATTCTGAAGCAGTCCGTGAAGGCCGCCCTCCGCGAAAGCATCACCACACCCGACCTCGGCGGATCTAAAGTAACACTTGAAGTTGGCGATTATCTTGCCAACCATGCGGCGAAGCACTCCTGAGTAATCTCAAGTATTACTTGAAGTGTGTCCTTATCCGTCAATCTCACCTTGAAGTACTACTTGAAATGTCGGCGCGCCGACATTTTGGAGCGAGCGGCTCGCTGCGTTCCTATTTCCTTCGCACCGTTCCAGTAATCAGCATCCCCAGCAAGAATCCTCCGATGTGCGCCCACCAGGCCACCCCGCCAGACATACTCGACCCCAAGCTTCCCACTCCCGACAGGAACTGCAACACGAACCAATACCCCAAGATGAGGTAGGCCGGGATCGGGATCAGGAAAATAAAGAAGAACGTCAGGATCTGGTGTCGCGGATAGAGCAGGGCGTACGCCCCCATCACTCCACTGATCGCGCCGCTGGCCCCAATCGCCGGAAACGGGGAACTAAAGTTGAACAGCACATGGATCAGCCCCGACCCGATACCGCACAGGATGTAGAAGAGCAGATACCTGATGTGCCCGAAGTCATCCTCCACGTTATCCCCAAAGATCCACAGGAACAGCATATTGCCCAGCAGGTGCATCAACCCGCCATGCAAGAACATACTGGTGAATAAAGGTTGAAACGCCACCCCGAAACCCACCGCCCCCATCAGGAACTTGGGGAAGAGCATCGGAATCGTCGCGTGAGAAAGCACGAACGCTTCAGCAGCCGGCGGCGGCAGGCTCGCCTGATAGAAAAAGACCAGCACATTGGCGACAATCAACGCAATGTTCACGAACGGCGTCGTGCGCGTCGGATTAATATCCTTCAGCGGTATCATGTCCTTTTCCTTGCCCTAATCGCCCCGTCCCTACTTGACTACTACTTCCGCAGAGTACCGGAATCACCCACCAAAGCAAACCACTGCGCCGGAATTCAGGCGGCCTGCAATCCTTTTTGGCGCTAGAAGCACCCGGAAGGGAGCTGCGTCCCATAATGTTGCCTCGCCAAAGATCTGGTTAACAGAACCTGTGGCGCCGCGAATGGCCCGCTCTCTAAAGGGTTTGCGGGATTGCGGAGAATAATCCCGCATGGAGAGACTTAAGCCAAGGGTCATGCATCAAGAGCCCTTCCAGCGGAGCAACTGCCGACTTGGTGTCCAGACTAATCCTCCAGTTCTACCCTTGCCAGATTTCCGCCATTCCGAGCGAACTCTTCGGAGCGAGGAATCGTTCTTCGATTCCTCGCAGGCAACTCTTTCAGAAAGGCGCCACAAGCTCCCCTACGATTCCCAACGAAAACGACACCACGATCTACTTTTCCTCAGCCTCTCGTTGCGCCGCCTCCGTCTGTGTGATAATTAAGTGTGTTCTGCGTGTGCGCGCGATTCCGCTCGTGGCCTCCGCCATCAGCAAAAATGTCGGCGCGTCGACATTTCCATGCCTGCCCGGGAAACGGAAGCGATCATTCTGAAGACTTTTCCGCTGGGTGAGGCGGACCGCCTGGTCAGTTTTCTGGGCCGCAGTTCTGGGCGCATGCGCGGAGTCGCTTCCGGAGCGCGCCGACTGAAGAATCGCTACGGCTCGACCCTGGAGATCCTTTCGCACGTGCAAATGTGGTACGTCGAAAAGGAGACGCGCGACCTCGTCCGCATCCAGCAGGCCGAACTGCTCGACTCCTTTCACAAGGCCCAGAGCGATTACGGCCTGAGTACCGCCCTCGCGGTGGTCAGTGAAGTCACCGAGCAGGTGCTTCCGGAGCACGAAGTTTCCGAGGCCATGTTCCGGCTCGTCCTGCTCACGGCCAAGGAGATCGAACGCCGCGCAAACGGCGCGCTGCCGCTCAGCTACTTTGCGTTCTGGACCGTGCGACTAGCTGGTTGGTTGCCGCGCTTCGATGCGTGCGCTACGTGCGGCAAGCCTTTTGGGAAGCAGCCGGCATATCAGGCGGCGTTTTATGCCGGCTTGGTTTGCGATGAACATCGCCGCTCGGGCATGAAGCCTGTTTCGTTGGAGGGCAGGGAACTCGCTGAACGCTTCACCGGGGAGCGCCTCGATCGCTTCGACGCGGCGCTCGAATCACAGCTTGCGTTGAAGGAAGTGCGCGACGCCGGACTCAACTGGATCGAGCATCACACCGAGCGCAAGCTGGCGACGCGGGAACTTTTGGAGACAACTTGAAATCTAAAGCAAAACTTGAACATAAGCCAAAGGGCCTTAGCTTCCAGGATCTGATTCTCAAGCTCATGTCGTTCTGGGGAAAACAGGATTGCGTCCTCCAGCAGCCCTACGATTCCGAAGTCGGCGCCGGGACGATGCACCCGGAAACGTTTCTGCGCGTGCTCGGCCCATCGCCCTATCGCGTCGGCTACGTGCAGCCTTCGCGCCGGCCCGCCGACGGCCGCTACGGCGAAAATCCCAACCGCCTCTACAAGCACTTCCAATATCAAGTCATCCTTAAGCCTGCCCCCGCCCATGTGCAGGACATCTACCTGCAGAGCCTCGAAGCCCTCGGCATTGATCTCCGCGCCCACGACATTCGCTTTGAAGAGGACAATTGGGAATCCCCCACCCTCGGTGCCTGGGGCATCGGCTGGCAAGTGCTCCTCGATGGGCTGGAGATCACACAGTTCACTTATTTCCAGCAAAGTGGTGGCATCGACCTCGACCCCATCTCCGTCGAACTCACCTACGGTCTCGAACGCATCTGTGCCTTCCTCCAGGATGTGGACAGCGTTTACGAAATCCGCTGGACCCTCGACAAGAAGTACGGCGACATCCGCCTCGCCGAGGAACAGCAGCTCTCCGAGTACAGCTTTGACCGCAGTGACGCCAAGGCGCTCCGCTCCGAATTCGAGCTGCACGAAAAGGAAGCCAAGGAACTCCTCGAAGGCTGGAAGCATCTGGATCCAGTCGCTGGCTCTGCGACCCCGGAACGGATCCGCTACCCCCTCCTGGCCGCCTATGACCATTGCCTGAAGTGTTCGCACCTCTTCAACCTGATGGATGCCCGCGGCGTCATCTCCACCACCGAACGCGCAGCGCTCATGGCCCGCGTTCGAACGCTTGCCTGCCGCACAGCAGCCGCCTACCTGGAGCAAACCACCGGTACGATTTCTAAGGCGGCGGTGCGTCCATGACCTCAAGTAACACTTTAAATGTCGGCGCGCCGACATTCTTGCCGCCAACTTCCCTTTGGACTGCGGAAGTTCGCTCCCGCCTTTCCATAGTCCCCAACTCCGCCCGACGGCTCACGTGCGAAGCTTGGGGCGCGAACACGCCTATCTGCGCTCTTGCGTTTTCTGGGGTGCGCCGATGAGCCCCCCCAGGACAAACCATCCGAGGCAGGAGCCAAGCTCCGCGAAGCCATCCAAAACCGCGCCCCTCGACAAGCGCGTTGAGCTCCTCTTTGAAATCGGCTGCGAGGAGATCCCCGCCGGGATGCTACCCCGTGCCATCGCCGAACTGAAAACCATCCTTGAACGGAACCTAGCCGCCGAGAACCTCC
>Ga0306920_100002637_pt1 | contig 22645 bp, 20 predicted proteins | sample flu12Cox44000170_FD_204666 | JGI IMG/M metagenome (GOLD analysis project Ga0306920, IMG submission 204666) | Lab enrichment of tropical soil microbial communities from Luquillo Experimental Forest, Puerto Rico - flux4day.12C.oxic.44.000.170 (v2)... | ecosystem: Environmental > Terrestrial >...
CCGAATGGTGTCACGGGCGCACGCGCAGGGACGTCGCGTCTTGTTCGATGTGGATGACCTGAGGTTTGACGTCGCGTGTGTTCATACCGTCATGGATACTCTTGGGGTGGAACTGAGTGACGACGCTTGGCGGTACTGGTTTGGCAACTTCAGCCGAATCGGCGTCACTATGTCTCTTTGCGACGCAGTGGTGGTGACAAACCCCTACCTCGCGGCTCGAGTGGACGGGTTCCTAGGCAAACCTACGCATATAATTCCGAATTATCTGAACCGTGAGCAGATGGAGGTCTCCGCTGAGATTTGGGAGACAAAGGAGCGATCCGGTTGGGCACGCGATGGTCGAATACATCTAGGCTATTTCAGCGGGACACCCACCCACAAGCGAGACTTTGCGCTGATCGCTGGACCGCTTGCCCGGCTGATGGACGACGACGAACGCCTGACCCTCCGTGTCGTCGGCTTTCTGGACGACACTGGTCCCGAGCTCGAACGGCATCGTGCTCGGATAGAGACGGTCCCTTTTCAGGATTTTTTAAATTTGCAGCGAGAAATCGGACAAGTAGAGGTGAACCTCGTGCCGCTCCAGGACAATCTGTTCACCAATTGCAAGTCGGAATTGAAATGGTTTGAGGCCGCGGCTGTCGGCACAGTAACAGTCGCCGCGCCCACCTACACCTTCCGGCATGTAATCGAGCATGGAACAAACGGTTGGCTCTCCCCGGCCTATGCCTGGGAAGAAATACTGCGTGAAGTGATCCGCGGTGGAGAAGCCTGTTGGCGCCCTATAGCCGTCCGTGCCCGCACCGATGCGGAGCGGCGCTTTGGCTGGCGCCACCAGGCGGCAGTCATCCGGTCAGCCTTGTTCGATTGGTGAGCTGAAGACACCTCCACACGCGATGGGAAACGTGCATGGTAGGAAAGATCGTGAAACAAAATGCTTCCTGACACAGCTTGTTTTCGATCTGTAGGAAATCATGCAGGATGCTCTGGACCGATCATTATTTCGTGATGCTCAGCGATGATCTTTCTAGACAAGGTGAGCCTATCTAGCTGTGATTTGCTCCAGGTCGTTCGTCCGAAGCAGGCTTGGGAGACTGTTGGTTGCCGAGCATCAGCAACCGAAGCCGAGGCCCCGGATAAACATCCACAATGATGCGCGCACCGGGCACCACCCCCCTGGCGGTCGACTGCTGATGGCGCACCACGTCGGTCCCAGTGAAAGGATCGTTAAAGTGGCGGCCGACTTCTGCGTCGGCGAGTAAGTGCGCAAATGGGTGCGGCGCGGGCGGAACGGCGGCGAGATCGCGCTGCTGGATTGCAGTTCGAGGCCAGTGCGCCTGCACGGCATACCAGCCGAGCGCATCGCCGAGATCCAACGCTTGCGCCGACTGCGAATGAGCTCGCCAGCGATAGCGAACGGCTGCGATATCTCGGCCTCGATCGGGTGATTTGCCCCCCGCTCGACCGTCCGGCTGGAAGACCTCGACCGGTTTCCAAGCGATGCCGGCCTTCCGGAGCGCCGCGACCCCGACGAGGGCGGCCGCGCGAGGCGGCGTTGGAGCCGGGGCTGCCGATCATCGCCCCTGTACCACCATTTCTGGGACGCACCACAGCGCGGGCGGGCGCTACCCGCTGGCCGAATTGCCCGAAGACACGAAGACATCGACGGCGGACACAACATCGTGTCCATCGTTCTCGAACCCACTCAGCCAACCCGACGTAGCAACACGACGTCCTGGTAAACGTGACCGTCTTGCACGAAGTCTACTACCTCGAAAAAGCGACCCCATTCGCGCCGGATATAGTCTGCAGACGCAAAGACCGTCGCGTTGTAGTTGTCACGGCCTGCGTTCCAACAGAAAACCGTCTTGGGGCGGGGCAAATCACCGGCGAACAGCGCATCAGACACTCGGTAGTCGACAATGCTATCCTTGAGCGGCATAAGTAGATCTCGAATCCATGCCTGTTTGTACTGCTGCCAAGTGTGTTCTGTATGCATCGTCAGGTAAGCAAGGCCTCCCGGTCGTAGAATGCGTCGTATCTCGGCTAACCACGAAAATTCGAAATCGTCGATGTGGGTAAATACTGAGAACGCAGCTACTACATCAATCATCCGGTCGTCCAAGGGCAGCGTCGGTAAGATCGTATTGGTGAAGACGCGTATTGAGCTCGGCAACAGTGCGCGGATCCACTCCGTGTGCCGGTGATTGATATCGGCGCACCACACCTCGAGTCCCTCGCATATCGCAGCATGGCGCACGACACGGCCCGAGGCGCAACCCAGTTCGAAATAGCGTGCGCCGTTTCCGAGACGAATACCGAGCCGGTCAGCATGCCGCTGGATATTTTGGAAATCACGGAGGCCGCTTGCCCAATAGGCGGCATGATCTTCCCCATAGTAGAATTCGCGGTCGTTTGTCGCCGGAAGCGGGGCGGTGTCTGCCTGTAGGTGATCCCGCACCTCTAGCAGGTCGCGATGCGTCGTAAGAAAATTCGCTAGTTGTTGTTCAATGAGAAGCTGCCCGATCGGCGGGTGAAGATCAAACCGCGACAAGTCCTCCTTGATCGAGAGATCCGTCGTCCAACGCGGGCGAAAAGAGGAGAGGAGGGGCTGAATGGTGTGTACCTCCGGCGGATTTCAGAGAATGGCATCAAGCCTACGCGACTGCGCCGCCTGGAAACGTGCCCGGGCGAAGGCATCGAGGTAACCCTCCGTCATCTGCGTCACCGACAGGATCGCCCGAAGCTCTTTTGCGGCAGACTGTGCCTTGGCGCGCAATGCCGTCGCGTCGGCTATTACAGACGCCATCCCTTCGGTCAGCCCGCTTATGACGCGGCGCGGCGGATTCGCCAGCAACGGCCCCAGCGCGGTAGACGTCAGGTAGCCGGGCTCACTGATCATGGCTGGTACTAATCGGATTGCAGCCCCCAGTTGCCGAAGGTCTTCGGCACCTCCAACGTCGGTGGCTACACACGGCACTCCCAGAACCGCCGCTTCCGTCAAGGCGAGGCTCCATCCCTCTATGGCAGAGGGGAGTACAAAGCAGTCGGCCCCAGCAACCTGCCTCAGGGTAGAGGCATGCCCCTCGCCCGGGGTCACTTCGACTTTTCCCGTCAACCCCAATCGCTCGCGTGTCGCCAAAATCTGTTGATAGAATTCCACATCGTATGGCGGGCCCACGAGGCTCAGCCGCACCTGGGGCCGCTCCCTTACCAACGCGGCAAATGCGTCTAGCAGCACGTTCTGCTGCTTTATCCGATTAAAAGAGGCAACGTTGATGAAATGGAACGGCGTCCCAGGAGTTCGCTCTGCTGGTGCAGCAACGGAGAGCGCTGAGTCGATTTCGACCCCGTTCGGCACAATTCGTATCGTCTCCGCGGGAACAGCGACTGCCTCAATTGCGAAACTGGCGACCTGACGGGAGACGGCGATGAAGAAATCGGCCGCCCGCAGAGCTTGGCACCACTGCAAGCGCTTCGCCGGTTCGAACCAGACATATGAATTGTGGAACGTATAGACGGAGGCAACACCCGCTAAACGGAGGAGATCAAGGCCGAACAGTGTGTGATGAAGGCTGGCATGAGTGACGCGCCCGGTGTGCAAAAAGTGCGATAATTTGGCCGTATCGCTCGCGAACGCTTGGACCTGAACGCCGGAGGGTGCTCGCAATTCGTCGATCAGTGCGGGGGGCGCTTTGGCATCTGCAGCCAAGCCTAAGGTGGTTTTGACGCCAAGTCTGGACAGGTCCCGTGCCAACATGGCGGCAATGCGTTCAAGCCCGCCGCCCCGCCAGCTATCGAGCAGCAACAACACATGCTTTGGAAGGTAACCCTCCCGGCGAACGGGCTTCCTAGCCGAGGCAAGTCCATCGGCGTCCGACGCGCGGCGCCGTTCGAAGCTACGCAGAGCCGCGGCATGTGCCAGCGCGGGTCCAAAAGCCGAAGGTTCGCCGTGTAAAAGCCGCACCCGTGGATGGAGGGCCTGGTCGCGCAGCCAGCACCATGTCGCCTTGTCGGGGACAACGACGATATCAAACTCACGAAGGCGATCGAGATCAACCTTGCGCAACGGTACGTCGATCACGCACACGCGTGACGCGCCCGCATCAGTGGCAGCCCGAGTTGGGGTTCTAGCCGAATACAGCCATTGTTCGATCCTCCCAGCATCCGTAACATACTGCGCCGGGTCACGCCAGGGCCGGTTCCCTGTCGGCGCCAGCGTACCATCGACAAGTAGCGCGGTCCGGCGGTCGTGATCAGCGCTGCGCAGGCGGTGTATATTGCTCTCCAAGTCGAGCTCTTTGACCCGTGCAGTCAACGTGTTGTCATGGACTCGGTAGCGGTAGAGCACGTCCTCAACATGGCGAAAGCGCGTCACCAGGTGCATGCGTAGCCAGAAATCGTAGTCCTCACCACCAAAGGCGTCGGGCTCGTAGGCGCCCACGACAGCAGCGATTTCGGCTCGGTAGAGGAAGCTTCCGCCCAAAAAATTGTCCCCGGAATTATGAAAATTCTCAATCGTCGTCTCGCGCGGTAGCCGAATCAACGATCCGCCATCTGCGCGGTTATGAGCTCGCCAATGCAGATCTTGGAGTGGCAGGCCGCTATCATCGATCGCTTCGTAGTCTGAATAGACCAGCCCAGCACCAGGATCGGCACGCAGCGACGCGACCAGCGTTTCCAGCTGTTGCGGCAGCATAACGTTGTCTGCTGATGTCCACATCCAGTAATCGCCGTGAGCATAGCGAAAGCCATTATTGAGGGTGGCCGGCAGCCTTTGGTTCTCCTGCTTGAAAACGCAGATCCGCGGATCCTTATCGAAGCCGGCAATGGCTGCGTCGAAGTCATCGTTCGAGCCATCATCGACGACGATCAATTCCCAGTTCTGATAGGTCTGCTGCAGGATGCCAGTTATGGCCTCGGGCAAAAAGTCAGCATGATTATAGACCGGTAGAACGATGCTGACCAGTTCGTGCGTGGAACACTCGACCGCCGCCTCGCGACCAATGGGTGTAATCTCTGGCCTAGGCGTCGGCGGCACGGCATCCGCATGGTGCTCAAGCAGGCGCATGACGTCGAAAACCGGATCGTGCGCTGGCAACGCGGCGCCGGGCCGAACCAGGCGACGCAAAAGCCGCTGGCCACCGCGCAGCCTGCTTGCTAAACTACCAGCTAGAAGTTGCGTCCTGGCATATCGCACTAAACGGGCTAGCCGCCAGATGCGGCTTCGCCGCAGTTCGGTAAGTTCGGCCAGCGCTGTCCCGCGAAGGTTACGGTCCGCGACAATCTGGATTTCCGCACGCTGCAACGCACTCCACACTTCTGCAAGTTTTTCCCGCCGCGTCCTTTCGCGTGTCGCGGTTTGTAGTAGATTGAGCCGTTCAGTCTCGGCCGTCATTAGCGAGGCAGTGACGGCTTGCCTGTCAGCCACAGCACGGTCCTTCTCATTCGCCGACCGCTCGGCTTTTGCCTCTGCTTCAGCGCGCGCGGATTCGGCCGCGACCAACTCGGCCCGTGCCGCGGCCGTGACTGCCTCGGCAAGGTCCTTCTCATACGCCGACCGCTCGGCTTTTGCCTCTGCTTCAGCGCGCGCGGCTTCGGCCGCGGCCAACTTGGCCTGTGCCGCGGCCGTGGCTGCCTCGGCATGTGCCTTGCTTTTCTCGGCCGTTTCCGCAGTGGCTAGCGCGGCGGTCGTCTCAGCCTGCGCAGCTTTACGCTCAACTTCGCTAGAGTCGAGAGCAGCCTTGAGCTCACACTGCTGCTCGAGCAAGCTCTCCAGGCGTAATGCGCAATCGGCCAGACGCGCGGTAGCCACGTCCGCATTCGGCGAGACAAAGGCCTCTCGATAAGCTGGGGCGGACACTTCGCAGCCACGCGCGGCGATACGGGTCAGCGAATTGGGGCGCGCATAGATCAGAAGTGCCTGTCGACCGTGCCATTGTGAGCCGCGCCATTCAGAAACGTCGATATTGTTGAAAAACGCCAGCACAAAATGCTCGCTCAGTCTTGGACGAATGCTGCTGTAATCGAAGCGTGAAAAGTGTTCGTCAATGCCGCCAGCATCTTGAAATGGCACTAGCAGCCATAGGAAGTCACGGGCTCTTTTTCCCAAGCGGGCCAAGAGCTCGTAGGGTTGGTGAAAATGTTCGAGCGTGTTTGAAGAGAAGATGACGTCAAATTGCCGTTCTTCGCTGAGCAGGTCGCCGGCGAATAATTCCAGACCTGGAAAGAGGCGACGTCCTTCCGCTATTGCAACATCGGAGATGTCATATCCAGTCACTTGGCTTTTGGGAAAGGCGTGTGCGAAGTCGCGGGCCGCATCGCCGATCGCACAACCCCAATCGCAGACGGACAACTTTCGAGTGCGGATCTCGTCAAGCAGCCAGGCAGGTGAAATACTTAGTGCCACGTGTGCGAAAAATGCAGTCTGCTGGCGACCGCCGCAAGAGTACCAATCTCTGGCAAATCGATCGTCCCAATATTCCTTCGAATTCACGTCGGGTCGCGGATCGTTCCCTGTTACCGGTACGTTTTTCATTGCTGTTGCTGGCTTTCCACCGCTATCCGATTTCACGTTGGAGAGACTCCTAAGAAAGTTGTAATTCGTAAATCAAGCACGTCCCCGAGAAACTAAACAAATGAACGGTGAACATACCGTCGACGCAACCCAACGGCGCTGTGCTGCGGGCGCTCGTACCCTGGTCTTCGAACGGGGGACGTACCCCCTACAGATTTTCAGCGACATCGCGTCGAGGTAATCTCTGGGTTTTCCGAACCACAGCAGCGATCGTAAGCGTCGATACGGAAACACGGTTTCATGTTATCCCACGGATAAGTTCAGCTGTGCGGCGCGAACCTTAGCGATGCGAAACGACATATTCTGTCGCAAACACTCGAGCAATTTCCCCCACCGCCGCCGGTGGCAACGCATCAAGGCAGCGAAACAGACTCTGGCGATTGGTATAATCGTCGGACTGCACGTTTCTGCCCTGCAGGTCTAGCGTGTAAAAGAATAAAGGGTCAGGATACATGTAGTGACGAAAGCCGGCGCCAACCACTCGTAGAAAAAACTCCCAATCTTCCCAGCATTCGGGGTGTGTAGCGAAGCCACCCAAGAACTCAAATACTCCTCGACGAATTAGCGCGCACGCATCCCCTACTACATTATCCACTAGAGCCAGAGATACTGGGCCGCCGGAACCGATGTAGCGTGTTAGTGCGTCCTCGAGTAACGGCCGCCGCAGCATCGGCGGAACGCCAATGTATGGCACGCCGATGCTGTCCGCCCCACTGCGAGCCATCGCGACACAAAGCCGCTCGACGAGATCAGGGCAGGCGACATTGTCGGCATCGAAGAACAGTAACAGATCGTGGCGAGCCAAGAGCGCGGCTCGATTTCGTGCGGCACCCGGCCCTTCATTCGGCTGGGAGCAGAAGACATGGCCCAGGGGTTCAAGATCCCTGCATAGTGCGTCAAAGGCGGAACGTTCGCATGCCGGGGTCCCATCGTCCACGATGACAAGTTGCAATTGTGGTAGCTTCATGTCCAGAAAACTGCTGATCAGACGCCCCAGATATCTGTCGTGTCGATAAAACGGCACGCAAACCGACACGGGAGGCAACTCTTCCCGCAGAACCCGGACGGACGGGGGGTGACGTGCCTCTCCCACGACGTCCCCGATATGCGCGAGCCAAGTCTCCCGTGCTAAAACCGGCGAATAAGGATGGCTCAGGTTGATAAAGTCGAGATGCGGCAGCTCCTCGAGTTTCTTCTCGAGGCCTTCGACCGTCGCCGGGAAGCATATGGCCGGATCAACCATCTCCGGAATACCGCCAGAATCGGAAGCAATAAAGCAGAAACCATTTACGATACACTCGATCACCGTCAGTGGATAATTGTCGAGAATAGACGGTATCACGACGATTCCGTTATTTTCTTTTAGATATTCTATCGCTTGGAAATAGTCGAGTTCGGTATGAATTCTAAAGTCAATTCCAGAAAGTTCACTCCGTAGATCGTCGAGATAATCAATAGAGGATCTGCCGTAAACTTCGGCGGGTTTCCCCAAGCATGAAATCTGCCGCGGCAAGCGCCGGCCTTCGCGCTTGAGGCCCATCAGCGCGTCCCCGAGTAGATGGAGGCCCTTTCGAGTTTCCAGCCGACCAAAGAAAATGATATGGTCGCGGTCCACCGACCCAGGACGTCCTTCCTCGATTGTGTCTTCAAAGGTGATGGGGCAGACGGCAACCCGCGGCGGGAGGGTATAGCCGTGGCCTTGCAGCCATTCGATCATGTGGCGGCTGGGACTGATCAGGATGTCGGCACCGGCGATCGCCTGCGTCTCGGCCCATTCGAGTGCCGCCTCTTCGACTGGATTGGCGCCAAAGCTCCGCATTCCCGCCTTCTGCCACTCATTGGGAGAGTGGGAAATCACACCAATAGGTGTATTTTCAAATGCCGCGCCGAGCTGCCGTGCGCGCACTGACCAGAAGCCGTTGGCGTGCCAATCCTGAAAAATGAGGTAGTCGTAATTACGCCCGCGCAGGAAATCCATAATGCGGTGCGCTCGTTCGGTGAACCAGCGTGCGCCGTAGGTCAGCAGCGACGGTTTGGGAATGTCGTCCAGTGTGAGAAAAACGATCCCGCGCTCAGCATACCAATCACGCCAATGCGACTGGGCCTTCTCCTCGACATCACCGGAGAAGAGGACGTCCACCTCATACCCCGCACCAGCGAGGCTCCGAGCGTAGTGGAAACATGCTGTCCCGATCCCTCCGTTCTTTACCGGCCCGACGATGTCGGGGGTGATGATGGCAATACGCCCCTTGCGCGAAGGCCGCTTTGAAGCGGCAAACTTGGCGATAGCGTTAGTGTTGGCCGGCACGCTCAGCGGACCTACTCGGCTAACATTCTGCGCCGCCGGCCGTCGTCATCGTCGGTCGACGCGATCGGTACAGTAGCTTGGCATATGCGATTTGCGCCACGAGCAGCGCCTTTTCATCCTCGAGCTTCGCCGCTTCCAGAGCTCGAAATCGCTTCTCCAGAGCTTGAAAACGCTGCTCCGGATCTTGCGAACGGGCCGCTTCAGGAGAAGCCGAGCTCCGTGCGAGCCTGTAGACCTCGGTCCGCTGTCGCATCTCGAGCACGACCAGCTCCGACGTAGCATGCATTCCCGCGAGCAGACGTCGGCGCCCCAAGCCGAGGATCACCCGCGGAGCGCTCAGCCACTCGATGACCGTAGCCGTCGCACCGTCGTGCAGCCCGTGATCTCGTAGGGATCGCTCGACAAGCGACCTCACCTCCGCCTTCCTCCCCGCCACGACCCGCCGTCCCAAGCCGAACAGTACGCGCTTACTAGCCATCCACAACGAGAAGCTCAGAATCGCTTGCTCATCAAAATGTACAACTGATGGACTGGGGAGCAGCGGCGACGAGCCCGCAGTCTGTAACAACTCCGCGTGTCGCCGCTGCAGACCGGCGCCTGCGCGCTCGAGATCCGCAATCCTCCCGATCGAATGCGCCAGCCCACGGCGCAGCTCGTCGCGCTCACGCGACACCTCTGCGAGTTCGGCCGCGAGCCGCTCGCCCCGCCGCGCCAGCTCATCTCGCTGGAGCTGGAGGCGGGCCAAGTTCTCCGTCTGATCTGCATGTTTCTGCTGAAGAAGGTCGAAGGCCGCACGCTCGTCTGCGACCTCGTTGCGGGCGCGCTCTGCTTCGGCCAGCTTCTCAATTAGATTCAGATGCTTGCGCTGCAATACCTCGAAGGCGCTGGCCGCCTCCGCATCCTGACAGCCGGCCTTGACGCGATATCCCAAATCTCCAATCTCTGCCAGCAAGCCGTCGACTATAAGAACCTCCTCGGGAAGATCATCAAGAACTGTCGGGTCCGAACTCTGCGCGGGCGAGCATCTGCCCGACGAAAATCCTGTTACCCGAATGAGCTGCGCACTGCGCCGCTCTCCAATCACGGGAAATTGAGCGAGATGAGCCGGCAATGTCCAAGATTGCGATGGGTCCGGGATATGCTCGATCGGCCGGATCGCTCCGCGCACCGCAACGCCCATGATCTGCATAGTCTGGTAAATCCAGGTGTCCCAACCGCGACTGCGCAAAGCCTCCAGCGCGGCAGCCGGCTGCGGCGACGCCAGATCATGCAGTAAAATCACCGCATCCTCGGCGGCAAAGCGGGCCACCATTTCGGCGTCCCGGACCGGAGCGTCGCCTTCGTGGTCGCCATTGATGAATGCAAGCGACCAGCGCTTACCCGTGCTCATGGAGATGCGCTCGATTTCTTCGGGGCTGAAGCCATCGTGGAGGACCAGATGCTCCAGCACCCCGGCGCGTCGAAACGTTTCGGTCACATCATCCAGAAACGCACTATCACGAAGCACAGGGTCAATGACCTCGAGATTCCCCGATCCGAGTGCCAAATGGACGGTCGACCAACCCCGCCAACACCCGATTTCCAGGCACGGCAACCGCTGAAACGCGAGTGCAGTGTTGTATAGGATCGCAGCCTCGTCTCGGGAAACAAAACCGACTGTGTGGTTTCGCTTGTCGACATACCAATTGTGGCCAATCTCCCGCCGAAGAAATGGCCATTGGCTCATTGAAGTTGTGCCGACGATCATATTGGGAAAGGCGTCATCGGGCATCACGGACCGGAGCCCGCGAGAAATATAATCTCCCATGGGTAGAGCGGATTTTTCGAGTTTTTGTTGTCTCGATTTTGGTGAGCTCAAAAGATCCGTCCTCGCTCGGCGCCCACGCGTCGCGGCTCCCATGGCCTCCCGCTCTCTAGTGGCAGCGGCGTAACCGGCGACGCGGAGCGTGCAAAGATGGCGGAAGCTTCCGACGACACCGTTTTCTCGTCACAACTTGGCGGCACGCGCACCAGCTCAGGAGGGTACCCGTCGATCGCCGCGAGGAGAAGATGTGACGCCTCAAAGCTTTCACGTTTCGCTTTATTCGGTAAGCACCATGCTCTCCCGCTCAAAGCCTTGCTATGCCCGCCACCGGGCTGAGGGGCTGTCACGTCGTGGACGCCGCAATTACCAACGGATAGTATCCATCGCGTAGTATCCATCGCGTAGTATCCATCGCGTAGTATCCATCGCGCAGGCCGCGTCCTTAACCGGAGACGACCGCTATGCCGGTACCCTACGAAAAGCATCGAGCGCGCTCAAGGCAATCTTGTTTTGCCCGGCGCATGCCCTAAGCCTAAGCGAACGCGGTAACGACTGCCGACATTCTCGGCGCGGCGGATCTGCACGGTGTCGACCGCCACGGCATTTCGATGCTCTCCGGTTGTGAGCGGCGGCGCCCGCGCCGGGGCGCGCGAACATGGTGGCGTGACCGCGCATCATCAAAGAAACGTCGGTCTCCGCGCTGATCGACCGGGACGGCGGGCTCGGCCATGTGCCGGCGCTTTTGCGATGCAGGTGGCGTCGACCTTCGCAAGGAGGCGAAGCTCGGTACCAACCCCTGGTCCTTTGCGGGCACCCACTACGGACGGGCCGCCGTTTCTGCTCGATACGGCAACCACGACAGTGGCGGCCGGCCAGCCGCATCCGCAACAAGGCGAACGAGGGGCTGCCCTGGCCGCCCGGCTGGATGCTGGACAACGATGGGCTCCCCAGCACCGATCTGCCGGAGGTGCGCGAGCATCGCACCGTTTGAGCAAGGCTTGTCGGCGAGAAACTGGATGCTGTAAGCCCACGCCGCGTTTGTCGCCCGCCGCGCACCTGACACAGCAAACCAACAAAAGTCAGCGAAGCTATGCTAGGTTACCATCGAATAGCTCCGACCTACCGCAACGACAGTTCGGCCGGTCGGCCTTAGGTGCCCACCCGTATAGCACGACTTTGTGTTCTGCCCCGGAACCACTTGATCATCATGGGTGACCGCGAATGTCCTCTTCAGAGTCTGTTGTAAACTTCGAGGCCGGCGAGACCACGGCCTTGTCGGCAGGATCGGACCGAATCCTTGAAGCCGCCGCGGATCTCGTTGACGGTCTACGACGAAGCTGGCTGTGGACAAACTTGGCGCATCAGGATCTGAAACTGCGGTATCGCGGTTCGATCCTCGGCCCCTTCTGGCAGACGATAACAACCGCTGTGATGATTGGTGCGATGGGGTTCATTTACGCCGAATTGTTTCGCACGCCGCTTGAAGACTATCTTCCGCTACTGGCCGCGGGATTAGTCTTCTGGCAGTTCACATCGGGAATGATTACCGAAGGTTGTACCACCTTCTATTCTGTACAAGGAATAATTCAACAGGTTAAGCTGCCGCTTTCGTTGCACGCATATCGCCTAGTCTACCGAAACTTGCTGATCCTACTGCATAATTTTGCCATCGTCCCGATCGTATTTTTGATATTTCCGAAGCCGGTCGTATGGCTACAGATTCTGGAGCTCGGACCTGGACTGGGGCTCATCCTGCTGAATGGGGTTTGGGTGAGCATCCTCCTTGGAATGATCAGCGCCCGGTTTCGCGATGTGCCGCCAATCGTCGCCAGCATCGTCCAGGTTCTGTTCTTTATCACCCCGATCTTTTGGCCTGCTACCGCACTGGGAGAGCATCGCTGGCTGGCCGAGTTCAACCCGCTATACGCGGCCATCGACGTGATGCGTGCGCCGCTGCTGGGTCAGCCGACCGAGCTGTATTCCTGGTTGATTTTGGCGATCGTAACCGTGCTCGGTTGGGCAGGCACCTTTGTCTTCTTCGCGCGCTTTCGCGCGCGCATCGCCTACTGGGCTTAGGCTCATGTCGTTTTTGCGCCTGCGCGACGTTTCGGTCGAGTTTCCAATTTACCAGGCGAGCAGCCGCTCGATAAAAAAGCTGCTGCTTGCCTCGTCCACTCGCGGGAACATCGCCCGCGATGCCAACGACCGCATCAATGTGCGGGCATTGAGCCGAATAAGTTTCGACGTCGCCGACGGCGATCGGTTTGCCCTGATCGGCCTCAACGGGGCAGGGAAGACAACCCTGCTCAAAGTCCTCGCCGGCGTTTACGAGCCGACAAGCGGACGCTTCGCCTCCTCCGGCCGGGTCTCGTCGCTGCTTGATATGAACCTCGGCTTCAATTTCGACGCCACAGGGCGCGAGAACATCATCCTGCGCGGGATGTATATGGACATCCACCCTCGCGAAATGCGCGAACGCGCGGCCGAGGCGGCCGAATTCACCGAACTCGGAGATTATCTCGATATGCCGGTGCGCACTTATTCGGCCGGAATGATAATCAGGCTGGCGTTCGCGGCTTCCACCTGCACCCCGCCCGACGTGTTGATCATGGACGAATGGTTGACCGCCGGTGACGCCCAATTCCTCGAAAAAGCGCAGCGCCGCGTCGAATCATTGGTCCGCGCCTCCAGCATCCTCGTGCTCGCATCGCATTCACTGGAGCTGGTCCAGCAATGGTGCAATCGCGGCATCTTGCTGCATCAAGGGCGCGCCGCGATGATCGGTCCGGTCGAAGAAATTATCGCCTCTTACCGACGGCTCGTAGAGTCAGGCATCCCGCCGGATTCTTCGTTGGAAGCAGCTGACGGTTGAGGTTTGGACGCCTTTCAACAAAGCGCAGGCTGCAAGTCGAGACCACTGGATACCAATCAATACCAAGCGGGCACGGTAGGAACTCTTTGCGGTAATGCGGCCCTAACAGGATGCGGAAAAAGTCGCGATTTGGCAGAAACGGACATGACACCGGCTCTATGCTGGAAATCGGATCACGATAAATCAACGGGTTACAGACATGTCGCATCCAGTGAATTGCAGCGCAGCCACCATCAACCGACTTTTCCCGTAGCCTGCTAAGGGCGGCCGGCGTGGACGCCGATGCGGCCATTCGGCCGGACGGTCTGATCGTGCGAGTGCCCGAGGCCCCGGTCCGAGTGACAGGCCAGGCAGTGTTGGAGCTCCCGACGGCTGACGGTGCCTGGGCCAAGCGCTATCTGGCTGACGAGGCCGATGGCCGTTGCGGATTTCCAGAGGCTCACCCGGACCCCGGGCAGGTCGGAGGGAAGCTGCGGGCAGCGCATGCTGAGAAGGAGCGAAAGACTTGGCCCTTTCGCCAACCTCTTCGAGCCCCATGCGACCCGAGGCAAATATGAGACATGCAGCATATCTGGGTTGATCAGCCCCTAGTTTCGAGCAATCCATAAAAGGCCAAGCTATCAGCTATTGGGGGAACAAGATGGCGACGATACCCATGATACCTGTGGGGAGAGTAACAACGCTAAATCGTTCAATTCTTCGTACAGAACGAAGAATGCCGGGCACTGGCGGCGACGATTTTATTTGCGGGCACTGTGGATATGTAATCTTAGAGGACTTTGATCCTTCTACAGTTAGGGGAAATCCTGTCTATCAATGCGCGTATTGTGAGAATAACAATGATCTTCCATTCGCTGCGAGTGACAGGAGATACTGGTCCTTCCGATGATCCGCCCATCTCCAAGCGGCGCAAGCAACACAAGCAAGCAAATCTATCCCAGGGGTCCGGGTTCTGCGAGCCATCCGCCGTCCCTTTGGGGCTCGCACGGCGACAAATTATGCACAACAGAGTGTCAGGAAATGTAACGCTCTGGAACAGCATTTTTGTTATACACTTACAAAGAGATTAACTTTTTGGACAAAACTCAAAAAACGGTAGCTGAAGCTCGCCTAATATTTACAGATGCGAAAAAGATTACGAAAATTCTAGGAAATGTTGAGATTTCAGCCACCGCGCTACGGATTGCCCATAGGGTTATCCACTATTCTGGCGGATGAGCGCGCAAGGTTGTTCGGCGGGATTTGTCGTCCCTGAGGATTATGGTCCTTATCCGCTCTGTCGCACCACTTCACCGAGACCCCATGTTCCGTACCCGCGGCGTCCGACCCGCCCCACTAGATACCACGCGTTATGCCTGTCGGTTTCCGGAGGGTAGGGCGCGTAGGGCGCTTGTCCTTGCCTCTGTCGCCGACTGGGCCCATCCGGGACGAACATTGTCGCGAGCCATCATAAAGGTTCATTGCGCTAAGGCCGATTTGGGGTCGGTTTAAAGAGTTTTCGTTGATCCGGAGATGGCTTGGCATAGCTGACCAGCTGGACGTAACTGTAGTGCCGACCAAGCCTATTCCCGTTGTCGCGGCCGTGCGGATATCGGGCGGCCATCATGTTTCTGCGTTCGAGGCTTCGCCGGAAGGATGGCAAGAAGCACCGCAGCTGGAGCGTGGTGGAAAACCGGCGCGTCGCCGGCGGGGGTTGGTGCAGCGCCACGTTCTGTATCTGGGCGAGATCAACTCGACGCAGGAACTGGCGCGGCGGCGCTCGATCGAGGTGATAGAAACCGGGATGGGACGGCCGCGCACTCTGTCGCTGTTTGCGGAGGATCGCTGCGTCGGCCTGCTGCCGGACTCCTCAATCGTCCGACTGAAGCTGTAACCCGTCCGGCTGCGGCGGCCGCGGCAATGGGGTGCCTGCTGGCTGGCGCTGAAACTGTGCCGGGAGCCGGGTCTCGATCGGTGCTGGGCGGATCGGCTGGATCCGAGCCGCAAAGGCACGCGCTGGGACCGGATCTTGTTTGTGCTGGTGGCTTATCGCCTGTTGGCGGCGGGCAGCGAATGGCGGGCGATCTATTGGGCGAGGATGCGGGACTGGCCGAGCGCCACAAGCTCTATCGCTGCCGCGACCGCTCACACCAATCGAGGATAAGAGCACCTGCGCCAGACCGGGCGGCCATCTCGGCGGGGTCGGGCTCGACCTGATGCTGGCAGGCTTTGCACCATCCGGCCGAGTAAACCGAGGCTACAGCGACAGCCCCCAGCGTCATCGGCGGGCCGGGCTCGAATTACAGGAGCGATCGGCGGCCGTCGCCCCGGTAACGACGTCGCTAACGTCGGTATCTCAGGGCCACGGGATGCCAAAGCGTGGCCACAGCTGTTCCTCGGCTGGCGGCCTGCGATCCCGCTACGGTCTGACCCCGTCATTTCCCGGCACGCTCACCAGGTGCTTCCTTACGTGGCCGGAGCTCTTACGTCCTTCAATAGCGCGGCGGCGGATATGGATAATATGGAGGTGGTGGTGGGTTGATCGGCGCTGCCTGCAGGCGGGTCAGCTCCTGTTGGTTCAATTGTCTGGCGATATTGCCGCCCGACCGGCCCGCCTGAGGCGTATGACTCGGTCGAGGTGCATAGCTGGGGGCTGGGGAGTAAGCTGGGGCCGGCGGCGGATAATAAGGATAGTAGCCTGGCGGATAAGGGTAATACGGGTATTGGGCATACAGGCCGGGAAACGGGATGCCGACGCCGGCATTGGCAGGCGCCGGCGCAATGGACCAAGCGCCGATGCTGAGAGCAGCTGCGGCGAGAGCGGCAATCCAGAGATGCGAAAGCAGCGAGATATTCCTGAAGCTATCCATGTTCGCCTTCGAGCTGCTGAGTTACGGACGCCACAAGCCATACGGCCAAAATATGCAGGCTCATCCCTTCGGCAACCCCCGACCCACTTAATGACGCCGGTCTGTGAGGTGTGCGGTGTTGCAGAGTTGCGGTGTTGGGGAGAGGAGAGGTCCCCGCGCCCGCGTCTGACCGCGAGCGCCCGGACCCGACCGCGCCCGGCCGAGGCGGCGCTCGGTACCGTCGATGTCATCGGGAGGCTGGGCGCGCACTCGCTCGCTATGGATTACTCCAGCTCCCAGAGGGATCGCGCCAATTTGAGTAGGGATGGTTCCAACCTGCGCTCCAGGGGTCGTGGGGACCCCCGTTCGGAACACAGTGGCCCCAGTGCCAATAGCCCCATTGGTCGCGCCAGCGGCTCCGGTGCCAACCGCGTCCACAGCCATCGCGCACCAGCTCAACGGCGGGTGCCGCACCTAACTCGATCCCGGCGGCGTTGCGCCAAACGGGGGCCGCCTGTGTCGAGGCCGCAAGGGCCAGACCGACGGCGAACGCAAGGATCAACGAGCGCATTTCTGCCTCGTACAAGAGAACTTGCGTGGCATTGTTGGCCAGCGCCGGCTAACAAATCCTGAAGCCGATGGATCGAGCCAGGAGCGCGCTTCAGGGTGCAGCGGTCTGATCGTGCAATGAGATCGTGGTTATCTTTGTTAAGCTCAACTATAAGCTGATCAAGCATTTACCCCTTCTTATGTCTACCTCGCTTCGATAGCAACTCTGTCGAGGCTTTCTGCGCCTCTGAACCCATGAAAGAACTTAAATATTACAGGTCCCGAGCTTCGCCGTTGGCATGGCAGGGTGGTCGCCGGCATTCTGCTGGCTGTCAGCGCCGCATTCGCGCTCGTGTTCTGGGCTAGGGTTTGGGGTCCCTTGCGCCAAATGGCGTTCGTTCAGGTTGAAGAGCCATCCGGCATCTACTGTAACCGGACGGCCTTCCAGGACAAGCAACAGCGCACCAGACCGGTCAACAGTGAGCCCGGCCCGGCCCTTCAGAGGCAATGCCACCAAACGGCTTCCAACCAAAGAACGACGAGCGCGGCGCCGATGACTGCCGACCGAACACTGACGATCTCATGATAGCTTGGTAGTCACGGTCTCAAGATCGGAGTTCAAATCTCTCTCCCGCCACCAACTTCACCACACAGGGTTTCCAACGCAGTCGACATTGAGGCCACCCGAAAAGCCGCCCCTTCTTTGCGAGGCTACGAGATGCGGCGATGGTTTTGTTGACGATTGGATCGTAGGTCCGGCTGAGGCCAATCGCGCGATGACCTGCCTCGGTGCGCCTTTCCCTACGCTGCCGTGTCGGACCGTCGCAGCGGCAGCCGCCATATTCCGGTCACGGCTTGCGTCAAGTCCGAGATCCCGTTCGGCCGAGCGTGAAGCGTGCTGGTCACTACCTGGGCACTAGCTCGCCATTCGTTCGCGCTGCGGAGGGTTGCACTTGCTGGTGATGCTGTCGCGGCCGCGTTGGCCTATACGGGTGGGCCGCCGGCGGAGCCGCTGCTGATTGGGTGGCCCGTGGCGGGCTAAGAGTCGCGGCCAATCCGTCACGGTTTGCGGGAGCCGAAGTCTGCGGGCGATTGGCCGGCGGGCCCTGGAGCGGCGATTGGACACGGGCTGGCTCGGTCGCGGCCGTGATCGACGTCACCGGAGGGCCGCTGCTCGACGCATCTACCCTCGTCGGGGATGGGCCTGATGAAAGGGCGCGGTCGATGTCGAATGTCGAAGACGGTGGGACGGTGGCGGAGCCCGCGCTCGTCCCAGGGGTGACGGTGGCGGTCGGACGGCCCGCGGCAGCGACAGATGACAGTTCGGCTGGGAGAGACCAGCACACGATCCCGAGAATCGCGACGCATACCCCCGCGGTGCTCCCAAGCCATAAAATGTCGCCCGCAAGCCTCAGTCGGCGTCTCGCGACGATCGGGTCGGCCTCGGTTGGCATTGACCCACTCTTACGCGGTTGTCTTCGGTCGGGGAACATTGGCTTGTTATAAAGTTTAATCAACGGTCATATCGGGGTAGCGCTACGGCATGGCGGGTTTCTCTCCATCCGGCCGGCCACTCGGGCGAGCCCTCGCGTCTATCGCAATAGCCAGGACACGAATCGGTGCAAGATAAACGGCGGCTCTGCAGACCATCGGCGTCGATGCAGAGCGAAATCTCGGGCCGCCGCGATCCCCTTTCGAGGCTGGGATCAAGAAGTCCTCGCAGCGCGGGCGGCTCGGCTAAAAATATGCAGTCTCGTGAATCGCGCCATCGGTGGCGACGGTAGTTTCTTCTTCGAGGTGCTCGCCCGAGCCGGTATGGGGCCGCTCACTTTCTTGGCTACGCCAGCGTGGGTCCTTCGCTTTTGAAGGCACTCACGGGTAGGCGGTAGAGAGGAGCTTTAGCACCGCTAAGATTGCCGCCATTTAAACAAATTTAACCCTGACTACCCGTTTTGACGAACGCGGCCTTCATGTCCGCCAACATGCACCGCAAATCGAAGATTTCGGTCTTTGTCGCTATGTTTGAGAGGTCAATATCGACTGCGTGCGATACGGCCACCGTGAGCACTCCAGCCTGGGAGGTCACTGAAACCGCCTGCGGCTCTTGACAGCCTCGTGCGTGTCCAGGGCGCTGATCATCGGTCGCTATACAGAAGCCTAGCCCCCTTCGAGTTTGGGGATGAAGAAGACCTCTGAGCCCGGACGGATCGGCTGGAAATAGCCGGTCTCGTGGAGGGCGCCGTCGATCGCGACCGTGGTTTCTTCTTCGAGGTGGTGGCCCAAACCGGGATAGAGCTCGTCCATCGCCTTGATGACGCCGCGCAGATTTCTGGCTTCGACGGTGAACTCACGCACCCCGCCGGTGTACCGCCGGCTGAAGCCGGCGGTAAACACGACGCGCGCCTGGTTCGCGGCCACGGAACTAATCGTCGGCTCCGGTGTGGTCGAGGGCGGCGCGGATTTTGGGCGGCGACATCGGCAATTCGGTGAGGCGCCGGTGGATCGCGCTGTCGATCGCATTGGCGATCGCTGCCATCGGCGGGACAATGTTGACCTCGCCGACACCCTTGGCCCCGTAGGGATGCGCCGGGTTCGGCACCTCGACCAGCACCGCATCGATCATCGGGATGTCGGGGGCCACCGGCACCCGGTAGTCGAGGAACCCGGGATTATCGAGCCGGCCGTTCTTGTCGTAGATGTACTCCTCGTTCAAGGCCCAGCCGATGCCCTGGGCCACGCCACCCTGGATCTGGCCTTCGACATAGGAGGGATGGATCGCTTTGCCGACATCCTGGGCCGCGACATAGCGCAGGATCGTAACCTTGCCGGTTTCCGGATCGACCTCGACATCGCAGAACTGGGTCGAGAAGCCGGGCGCCTGGCCGCCGGCATTGACCGAGGCCGCGGCCGTCAGTGGGCCGCCGGTCAGCGCCTTCTTGGCGGCGATCTCCTTCAGCGAAAGCGGCGGGAAATCGCCGACATTGCTGCTCGCCGGCCTAGCCTGGCCGTTTTCCCAGACCACACCGTCGACATCGACGTCCCAGATCATCGCGGCACGCCCGCGCAATTCGTCGACGATTTTCTTGCTGGCCTCGACGACCGCCATGCCGGTGGCAAAAGTGACGCGCGAGCCGCCGGTCGGGTTGGTGAAGCCAACCGCGGAAGTATCGGCGACGACCGAACGCACCTGGCTGTAATCGACGCCCAAGGTCTCGGCCGCCATCAGCGCCATCGAGGCGCGCGAGCCGCCGATATCGACGCTGCCGCTGGAGACAATGATCGTGCCGTCCTCGTTGACCTGGACCGTGGCGCTCGACTCGCCGCCGCCATTGAACCAATAGCCCGAGGCCACACCGCGCCCCTGGTTGGGGCCCAGCGGCACCTTGTAGGCCGGATGGTTGATCAGCGCTTCCAGCGTCTCGACATAGCCGCCATGGCTCATCTTCGGCCCGTAGATCATCGTGGTTCCGGGCCGCACCGCGTTTTTGAGGCGCAATTGCAGCGGGTCCATGCCGAGCTTCTTGGCCAGCACGTCGAGCGTGCTTTCGACCCCGAAGGCCGAAATCGGCGAGCCCGGCGCGCGATAAGCCGACGCCTTCGGGCGGTTGCTGACGACGTCATAGCCGACCGTGCGCGCATTCGGGATGTTGTAGGGCGAGAGGGCGCACAGGCACCCGTTCATGACCGGCGAGCCGGGGAAGGCGCCGGCTTGGAACTTGAACACGGCGTCGGCTGCAGTAATCGTGCCGTCCTTTTTGGCGCCGATCTTGACCCACATCGAGGCGCCCGAAGTCGGGCCGGTCGCCTTGAACACTTCGTCATGGCTCATCACGATCTTGACCGCGCGGCCGGTCTTCTTCGACAACGCCGCCGCGATCGGCTCGAGATAGACCGGGATCTTGCCGCCAAAGCCGCCGCCGATCTCGGACGGCGTTACCCGCACCTGGCCCACCCCCATGCCGAGCAGCCTCGCGGTCAGCGCGCGCACTCCGAAGTGGCCTTGGGTCGCAGTCCAGATCTCGGCGAGGCCATCCGCATCGACGCGCGCGGCGCAGGCATGCGGCTCGATATAGGCTTGGTGCACGGCCGCCGTCTTGAACTCCTTCTCGACGACGACATCAGCTTCGGCAAAGCCCTGCTCGAGGTCGCCGATCTGAAATTCGAGCCGTTTCGAGATATTCGACGGCTTCGCCGGCGCCGGTTCGATCCCGCGGGTGATCATGTCTTCGAACAGCAGCGGCGCGTCCGGCTTCATCGCTTCGTCGACATCGATGACGTGCGGCAGGACCTCGTAATCGATCTCGAGCAGTGCGGCCGCATCCTCGGCAACCGATTTGCTGACCGCGGCGATGGCAGCGACCGGGTGGCCTTCATAGAGCGCCTTTTCGCGCGCCATGATGTTGCGCGTGATGTGCCAGAAATTCTGCGCTACCCGTTCCGGACCTACATATTCGAATTTCTGATCGGGGAAATCGGCCGAAGTCACGACCGCCTTGACGCCAGGCAATGCCAGCGCCTTCGACGCATCGATCGAGCGAATGCGGGCATGCGCGTGCGGCGAGCGGATGACCTTGCCGTAGAGCGTCCCCGCCGTCGTGAAATCGGCCCCATACATCGCCCGCCCGGTCACCTTCGGCACCCCGTCCGGACGGATCGGCCGTGTCCCGACCCACTTGAACCGTGTCGGCGCAATGTCGTTCATCGCTCTTCTCCGTCGTCGCGTTATACCGGCTGGTCTCAGCTTACCGTGAGGCGGCGCGCGCTCAAAAGCAAAACCGTGAGCGCGCTCCTTGCGGGCGCGTCGATCGCGCCTCGCCATCTCGGCGCCACGATCGTGACATATCATCGTGGTGGATCGAAGAGCCTCGTTCTGCGTTTTCAGCCCGCCAGGACCTGGTGTCAAAATATTGTCAAAGCCACCCTGTTAGAGCGCGTTATTTTCTCGCAATATGTTGAGTTTAAACATATTTATCGGTTCGAGTCGCGATTCTCCCCTGCTTTCCAGGGGAGAACAGGGGGCGCAAGGCGCTGGCGCCTCCCTGCTCGGGTTGATCGGCTCTGGTGGAAGCCGCGCAATCCGAAGTACGATTGACGGTGCAATGGAGCAACTGAGACGGCGTGTATGTTAGCATCGGGAACGGGGTACTCTCAGGCCTCGACGGTGGCTGACAGCAGCCCGGACACTTTCGAGGACTTTATGCATAAGCCCGTTCGCAAAGCCGTTTTCCCGGTCGCCGGATTGGGAACCCGCTTTCTGCCGGCGACCAAGGCGATGCCCAAAGAGATGCTGCCGATCGTCGACAAGCCGCTCATCCATTACGCGGTCGAGGAAGCCAAGGCGGCGGGGATCGAGCAGTTCTTCTTTGTCACAAGTCGGGGCAAGAGCGCGATCGATGATCATTTCGACCGCGCCTTCGAGCTCGAGGCCACTCTGCGCGAACGCGGCAAGGAAGACGTGCTCGACGAGCTCGAGGCGCGACTGCCGGAACCCGGGCAGATCGCCTACACGCGGCAGCAAACCCCGCTCGGGCTCGGGCACGCGGTGTGGTGTGCGCGCGAGCTGGTCGGCGATGAGCCTTTCGCCGTATTGCTCGCCGACGACCTGATGGTGTGCGAGGTGCCCTGCCTAGCTCAGATGGTCGAGGCGTATCGCCAAACCGGCGGCAACCTCGCTGCGATCATCGAGGTGCCGCGCGCCCAGACGCTG
>Ga0306920_100002639_pt1 | contig 22634 bp, 20 predicted proteins | sample flu12Cox44000170_FD_204666 | JGI IMG/M metagenome (GOLD analysis project Ga0306920, IMG submission 204666) | Lab enrichment of tropical soil microbial communities from Luquillo Experimental Forest, Puerto Rico - flux4day.12C.oxic.44.000.170 (v2)... | ecosystem: Environmental > Terrestrial >...
CAACGAGCCTCCCATCATTTGTCAAGGCGCTTTCCGCTTAGACCCTTGTACCGCGTGTCCTCACGATGCTCTCACAACGGCGGTGGAGAAGGCGACCGTCGCTCAGTGATTTTAGCTGCATGGACAATCCGATGCCGATGTTGGCTCAGCTCCCCGGAGATTCAAAGTAGCAGGGGCCAAAGGAAGGGCAGCAGCATGAGGGCCACCAGAACCATGAACGTTGACGCTGGCCACAGAATCCTGTTAAAGACCGGACCCGATGGTGCCTGCGGCCAATCCGCCTCAACGAACGCGAAGAGGACCCCCCTGTCCGGCCGCCAATCGAGGCTCCAGAAGAGCCCGCCAGACACCTAGAGGACGGACGAGGCGAGGAGATTTACGAGCCACGTCACGGGGTAGGTGCCGTCGCGAACCAGAAGATAGCCATCATAAGACCAACTTGCTGAAAAGAACCACACGCAAGCCGCGACGAGAGCCTGGTGGACGGGTAGCTGCCGCCGGAGCGTCTTGAACAGTACGCCCACCGCCCAGGGTGCGGTCAGGAAAGTCAGCACCGACATGAAGGCCGCGTCACTATAGTCCCAGGTAGGATCGCCCGTGTACGGGGCTATGATGATGAGGCCAATCGCGGCGATGCTGAACGTGGCGAGCTTCCACGGGACCCAGAGAAACCGCCAGTACTCACGGCGGCAGAGGGCGTAGTCGCGCCGGGACCATGCCAGCCGCACCCCGACCACCACGCAAGCCGCCGCCCACATTGCAACGTAGGCATAGACGGAAGAGCTGGCCGTGCTCAATCGGGGAAAAAGGGTCGCTCGTTCTTGCGTGATGCTGCTCGTAGCATCACAGCACAGACGCGAGAGCGAGAGACTTGTTCAAAGCCGTCACTTCTGTGGACCGTGAATGGAACATAGCTGGTTTCTGTGCCGTGTGTCGTGGGAGGATAGTCGCCGGTCCCGGTATGTGCTCGGATTGAGCGCAGGGTACTGGTCGGGCGATGAAAAGCCATCCGAAACGTTTCGCGGCCGTGATAGTTCCCAGTCCGCGTGGCACAGCGCGACAGGGGCTAGTTCGACCGCACGCGATAGCGAAGGTGGACGACACCGTTAGCGAATCGGTGTTCGTCGAGGAGCGCAAGGTCGATGCGCCCGTGGGTCGGCAGCGTCGGGTTACGCCCGCCGAGAATGACGGGCCAAACGATCAGATGGCACTGATCGACCAATCCGGCTTCGAGTGCCTGTGCCGCGAGGTTCGGCCCCCCGACGAGCACATCGCGGGGAGCCGCCGCCAACATGTCGCGCACGGCGCCCGGATCGAAGCGGCGTTCGAGCCGGGTCTTGGCCGTGGACACTGTGGTCATGCTCGTGGAGTAGACAACCTTGTCTGCCGCTTGCCAGACGCTCGCGAAGGCGCTCATGAGGTCCGACTGCGCCGCCAGCGAGGCGTCGGTTTCCCACACGGCCATCGTGTCGTACATGCGCCGCCCATAGAGGTAAGTGCCGGCCGACCGCATGAGGTCGGTAGTGAACGCGAATACCGCTTCGTCAAGTTTGGCCCAGTCGAAGGCGCCGGTGTCATCCTCGGTGTAGCCGTCGAGTGACATGTTCGACGCGTAGATCAGCTTTGCCATGGCTCCCTGAAGTTCCTAGCTCTCTACGATCATGTTAAGCGTGAGTTCGGGATTGTCGCTCTGGATACGTGGCTCGCCCTCGATCTCGCCGTCAGTGTCGCGAGCGGCACCGATGCGATCGGGCGCTTTCCGGTCGTCGCGCCCGGCACCGTCCTCTTGTACGGCGCCGAGGACGCCGCCGTCCGCCTCCGCGAACGTCTCGACGCCATCTGCGCGGCGCGCGACGTATCGCTCGCCGCGGTCGACGTGCGCCTCATCGTCGTGCCGAGCCTCCGTCTCGACTCCGAGCGCGACCTTGCTCGGCTCCGGCGGACGCTCGACGAGCATCGGCCGCGCCTCCTCGTGCTTGATCCGCTCGTCCGGCTTCACTGGATCGACGAGAACTCGGCCGGCGAGATGAGCGTCCTGCTCGGCGAGCTTCACGCGCTCTAGCGGGAGCGCGCGCTCGCCGTCGTCCTCGTCCATTCTCAGGCACTGCCGGCGTCTACCCGCTTGGCACAGCAACGACGGTTTAACCGGCATCGGCTGCAACGCTTAGTCAGGCGGCGACGCTCACGAACCATATACGGAACGACCCACGCAGTGCAGGTAGAACTCAGCGGTGTACGGGCCCACGTGCCTGAGCCGCTTTTGCAGAAGTACGCACGCATCCTTTTCTGACTTGACCGTGCGAAGGTAGCGCCCGAACGTGCCGTGCTCTTCGCGTATGCGCTCGAACTCCTGCGCGTTCGCAACAAGAGCCGCAACCTTTTTCGGATTCCTCAGCGCGCCCTGCCTGCGAAGCAGCGCTGCAGGAGGTACATGCGCGAGCTTTGCAACTTCGAAGTTGAAGAATGCGCGGCGATAGAGCGGCCAGCTGCTGCGCACGCGGGCCCAGCTCAGGCCAGCCTGCAGGATGCACAGGGACAGGACTTCGAAATACTCGTGGTCCGTACGCGGTCTCTTGCCGGGAAGGCAGCGGCTCGGCTCCTCCTTCGCGAATGTACATTCCCAGGGCGCGCGGTGGGTCATGCTCTATCAGCTCTACGGCCTTTCATGAATCGACGAGAGGTGACAGCCCTTCGCCACCTAACTATAAGTATCTTGAAATTGCGTAGCGCGACAGACCTTGCGCACCGCGCGGCGCAGCAGGGCCAGGCGCGATGAAGTCGAACTCCCAGAGCGCCCATCCGCCGCACCTTTGGCCCGGATCGTCGGTCGCGTCTACCCGCTTGGCAGCGTCTTTTGACTCAAAGGATAGCGGAGCTCTCGGGGCTGCCAACGGCCGGTGGCGTTGTCAGCCGGTCCCGAAGGTTTGCTCCCACGTCGCCCTGACGCTGCGCAGGAGCGACGGATAGACGATCAGCTTGCGGAACGGGTCGATCAGAGTCATGTAGACGGGCGTGAAACGCCCGACGTTCTGGACATACACGCCGAAGTAGAAGCGATAGGCCGTCGCCGTTTCGACCAGGGCACTCAGCGCCGCGGCGTGGGCGGTGCGGTTGACCAGCTCGAGGAGCTGCTCGTTTTCGAATCGGTACACGAGTCGGAACGGCCCCTCGCGCATGCCCGCCAGCGCAAGAGAGCTCGAGCGATCTGTGGACGTGAGACGTGTACTGAAGGTCTCCCCCACCACGGCGGGCTGCCGCTCTCGATCCCAGCCGAAGAGCCCGCCGACGAAGAAGCGGAGGCGTAGCAGCGCGCGCACCACTCGCGAAGGCTTGAACGGAGGCCCGCCTGCAGCGCGCAGGAACTCTCCCAGCGTGATGCCGGAACGCATCCGCGGCAAATCTATCGCCCAGACGTCATGGAGCGGCACGCCGGCGAGAAACGCGTGCGCCCGCAACGGCAACCGCTCGTACTCTTCCGTCGAAATCTGTGGCATCGGGCCACCCTCGTGGGGAGCGGTGTGTCAAGCCCTCATTGCGCGTTGACTACCTTCAACACCAGGAAGAGAGAAGAGTCAATCCCAAGGAGCTCCTGTGCTAGGTTGCACCTCATCGAAATCGGCTGGCGACGTCACCATCGTGTCACGAAGGAGCAAAGCAACAGTGGTACGCTCGCCGGCAATTACGCTTCACAGGGAGGAGATCGCAGATAACATAACACCCGTTCCAAGGCACTGCCGGCGTCTACCCGCTTGGCGGTGCGCGTTACCACTTCGCAGACCGATGGTCGCCGGACAAAGATCAAATTCGCGAATTGGGTTTAACGTTCATTAAGTTATCTCGAATAGACGTCGGTTTGGTCTACTGAGTGAAACCTAACACCTCGCTGGAGCGCACGCGTGGAAGACAAAGTGCCAAGCGCACACGTCTGCGCGCGCGACGCTCAGCTCAACCGTTGGGTGGCTTGGAGGTTTGAGTGCAGAGTCCAATCTATCGCGTCGTAAGTCTGTGGGTCCGCTCAGGTGCCGTTGCTGAATTCGAAGCCTATGAGCGAAAGGCGGCCCGAATCATGAGGAAGTATGGCGGCTCCATTGAAAAGGTGATTCGCACGGGGCAAGAGAGTTCGCCAGAGATCCCGTTTGAGATACATCTTGTCAGCTTCCCTGGTCAGGAACAGTTCGCTGCCTATCGCGCTGACCTCGAGCTCTTGTCGTTGGCAACCGACCGGGAATCGGCAATCCTTAAAACGGTGGTGGTTCCTGGCGTAGGTGGCCCAGCGTATTCCACCTAACACCATGAAGATCACCGTCCCGAAGAATCCAGCCGAGTATTTTCACCGAACTGAACACGCGGTGAGGCATTCCGACGCGGGCCTGGATTCGTGCTGGCTGTACGCCCTTCGGCGTGTTGATCGAGAGCTTGACTGGCAGACGCGCCTCGGCATGCTGCAGCTGGCCCGCGCCGTTCGTCTCGGCGCTAGTCTTGCCATGCACCAGCGTCCCAAGAATCGACAGATCGGTTTCACATTGATCGTCGGGCCCGCGCCACTGATCGCCAGAGTGACACGGCTCTGAAGAGCAGGTTGAGGTCGTGCACCGCCTGCTTGCAGGCTCGTTGTCCACTGCGAGCCGATGTCTCCGACCGAGCTTGACGCCGACGCCATGGCGCACCGCCGCGAGTCTCGACTGTTCTAGCAGCGCGAGCGTCCTCGCTCCTGCAAGTCAGGACCACAGAAGCTGGCGCAAGGCGCCGGGTGTCAACGGCATGCGCTCGACGCGCACACGCGCGCCGCTCAGCGCGTCCTCGACAGCCGAGGCGACGACCGCGGCAACCGGCAGCGTGCCGGATTCACCAACGCCCTTGGCACCGAGCGGGTTCAGCGGGGATGGTGTCTCGAGGTGGTCGATCTCGATCGCCGGTACGTCGTCGCTCCGCGGCAGCGCGTAGTCCATGAAGCTCGCGGCAAGCGGCTGGCCGGCCCCGTCGTACTGGATCTCTTCGTAGAGGGCACTGCCGATCCCGAGCGCCACCGCACCGTGGATCTGTCCCTCCACGATGGTCGGGTTGATGAGCCGGCCGCTGTCGTGGCTCACCCAGTAGCCGAGCAGGCGCACGTGCGCCGCCTCGCGATCCACCTCGACCAGCGCCACGTGGGCCCCGCTCGAGTAGGCGATGTCTGGCGGCTGGAAGAAGTGTGTGGCCTCGAGCCCGGGCGCCACACCCTGCGCCGCCGATGCCATCGCCGCGACGGACGCGAGGCGGCCGAGGTCGATGCGCCGCTCCGGCCGAGCTCGCTCCGCGAAGACTTTGCCGTGCTGCTCGATTTCGCCTTCCGCGACACCGAGCGCGTGGGCGGCAAGACGCAGCGTCTTGGCGCGCAGCTCGCGCGTTGCCAGCGCGACCGCGCTGCCGCCGACGACCGCGGCGCGGCTGGCGAACGTGCCAATACCCTGGCCGATCCCGAGCGTGTCGCCCCCGATCACCGACACGTCATCGGGCGAGACGCCGAGCTCGCCCGCGGCGACTTGAGCCATGGTGGTCTCCAGCCCTTGTCCCTGAGACGGCACCCCCGTGAAGACCGTGATGCGCCCGGCCGCGTCGGCGCGCACGGTCGCGCCCTCGAACGGGCCCACGCCGGTCAGCTCCACGTAGCACGCGACGCCGAGCCCAAGCGCCCGGCCATGCTCACGAGCACGCAGACACTCCTTCGCGAGGCGCTCGTAGTCGGCCATCTCGAGCGCGTGACGGAGGACCGCCGGGTAGTCGCCGCTGTCGTAGACGACGTTGCCCGAGCCCCGGTAGTTCGGCAGGCCGACGTCGTAGGGCATGTCGCCCGGCTGCACCAGGTTGGTGAAACGCACGGCGGCGCGGTCGCGGCCGGTCTCGCGAGCGATCAGGTCCATTGCGCGCTCGACGACGAACACGGCCTGCGGCTGCCCGGCACCGCGGTAGGGCGTGACCGGCACGCGATTGGTGTAGACGCTGTCGAACGTGACGTGCACGTTCGGGATGCGGTACGGGCCGGCGAGCATCGAAGCCGTAAGCAACGGGACGACCAGCCCGCGCGGCGTGTAGGCACCCGTGTCGTGCACGAAGTGGTCGCGCAGCGCGAGCACACGGCCCTCGTCGTCGAAGCCGACCTCGACGGTGTGGACCTGCGTGCGCTCTTGCGTCGCGGTCAGCATGTGCTCGAGCCGATCCTCGAGCCAGCGCACCGGCCGGCCGAATCGCAGCGCCAGTAGCGGAATCAGCACGTCCTCGGGATAGACGATGAGCTTGGCGCCGAAGCCGCCGCCGACGTCGGGCGCCAGCACGCGCACGAGATGAGGCGGAAGGCCGAGCAAATCGCAGATGAACTGGCGCACCTGATGCGGAACCTGCGACGACGCCCACACCGTGAGAAGCCCGGCCATCGCGTTGTACTCGGCCACGAGCCCGCGCGTCTCCATCGGCTGGCCTCCGGCACGCCCGATGCTGAGGCTCAAGCTGGCCCGGTGGGGCGCCGCGGCGAGCGCGGCAGCAGCGTCGCCGCGCGAGAGGCTCACGCGGCCGGCTAGGTTGTCGGAGACGTCGTCGTGCACGCGCGCGGGCCCCGGCGCCGTCGGCTCCTGGACCGACGGCAACGGCTCCCACGCGACGTCGACCAGCGCGCGCGCATCCTCGGCGGCGTAGCGGCTCTCGGCCACGACGACCGCGACCGCCTCGCCGACGAACCGGACGCGGTCGCCCGCCAGTAGCGAGAAATTCTTGCCGGCCAGCGCCGCGTGCGGCGGCACGATCGGCAGCGAGCGCGCGGCGTCGCCGAGATCGGCGAACGTCATCACGCCGACCACGCCGGGAGCCGTTAGCGCACGGGAGGCGTCGATCGCGACGACGCGGGCGTGGGCGTGGGGGCTCCGGACGATGGCGGCGTGCAGCATGCCGGGCAGCGCGATGTCGCCGACGTAGCGCCCGCGGCCCTGCACGAGACGCGGGTCCTCCTTGCGGAGGAGCCGGTCGCCGACGAACTTCACCGGATCGCTAGACCTTGCCCAGGCGCGGATGGTCGAACATCGGGATGTTGACGCCCCACGGCGCCATCCGCTTGCGGATCTTTCGCAAGAACTCGGGAAAGACGCGCATCTCGTCGTCGGGCGTGTTGCCGCCGAGACCGGCTTCGCACGAGATGCGATCGGCGTCGATCTCGGCCGGCGTGGCGCTGCCGCCCTCGATCGCGAGCCAGAGGTTGCGGTAGCCGCGGAATTCGACGTTCTCGATCATCGTGGTGACGGCGGCCTCGATGTTGCGCACGGTCTCGGGCGTGAACGACGGCGCCCACGCGTCCAGGCACTGCCAGCCGAACGCGATGTGGCGCACCTCATCTCTTAGAATAAGCTCCATCAGCCGGCGCACCGCCGGGTTCGTCGCCTTGTGAACGGTGGCCTTGAACACGTCGATGAGGATCTCTTCCGCCGCGCAGACGAGGCTCGCGAAGATGCCTTCGAGCGAGGTCTCGGGATCGAACGCCATCCGGCGCACGCCGTGCGTGCCGACAGCGCCGGCCGTCGGCGGGTTCTGCGGCTGCGGAAAGTAGCGGCCCAGGCGCTCGGCCATGAGCCACGAGGCCTCGGCGTGGCGGCCTTCTTCCATCGTGCGCATCGTGAAGAAGAACTGCAGATCGGGCAGCTGGCGCTCGAGGCAGAAGCGCAAGAGCAGCGCCGGGCTTTCGGAGATCGCGCCGTACTCACCCCACGTGCGGCGGCTCCAGTACATCTGCGCCGCCAGGAGCTGCTCGGCGCTGTAGCGCTCAGGCTCCAAGTCTTCCCACGGAATATCCGTCTGCGGATCCCACTCGAGCGTCTTGGCCCGGCGCCACAGATCCCACACGTCGGGCATCGCCGACGAGAGCGGCAGCGGATAGCGGCTCTCGAGCACGTACGCCCCGGTGCGCTCCTTCTCGATCAGCATGACGGGTCCCTTTCTCTCGTGATGCGAGGCGCTAGACCGCCCCGAGCTCAGCGTGCTCCACGCGCGGCAGCTCGAGCTTCCAGGCCGCGAGCCGCTCGCGCACCTGGGCGACCGTGGCGCGCAGGACGGAGCGCTCCTGCGCGGCGCTCGAGGCGCCGAGCCCTGCGCGAGCCGTCTCGGCTTCGGCCAGGAGCCACGGCTCGCGGCTCTTCTCGGGCAGGAGCCACGTGTTCCGGTAGCCCGCGAGGATGACGTTGGCGAGCATGTCGCTCACGGCGGCCGCGACCGCCGCGCGCCCGCGCGCGTCCAGCGACGGGAGCCGGCTTCCGAGAAACCCCCACGCGAACGCCACGTGGCGCGCGCGGTCGCCCGCGATCAGCCGAAGCGCCGCCCGCACGATCTCGTCTTTCGCCTGCTGCAGATGGCTCAGGTACAGATTGAGATCGAGCTGATCGTCGAGCGCCCCGAGCGCCGCGATGTACGCCTCGACCGGCAGATCGCCATCGAGCGCCGCCTGCCCGAACGCGTGATTGCTCACACGCGCCAGACCCGGCTCGCCGGGATCGGCCGTATAGCCGCCGAAGCGCTCGGCCAGCATGTGGCAAACCTCCAGGTGCTTGGCCTCCTCGGCCGGACGGAACGAGAGGAACAGCTTCGCGTCCATCCCGAGCGAGCCGGACTCCAGGCAGAAGCGGATCAGCAGCGCGGTGCTCTCCGTGAGTCCGGGGTAGACGCTCCACGCGCGCCGGCTCCACGTGCGGCTCACCGCCTCGCGCGTGGTCTTCTCGTAGCGGGACGGATCGAGCCGGGCCCATGCGATGTCGGTCTCCGGGTTCCAGTGCAAGCCCTTGCCTTGGCTGTAGAGCTCCCGGAGCACGGGCACTTCCGGCGCGAACTCGAGCGGAAACCGGCGCTCGACGAAGCGCTTCTCCTGCGCCTGGTACGCGCGGAGCAGCCGCGCCGCGTGCTCTCGAGCATCGCTCATCGCCGATAGTCTACGTCATAGCTCGCGCAGCTGCTTCTCGAGCTCCGCACGCACCCGCGCGTGCTCTTCGAGGATGTTGGTGATCCGCCCGATCTCTTCTGGATAGCGCGCCAGGAAGCGGCGGTCGCGCGCGTCGAGAAAATCCAGGAAGGCGATCGAGGTCTTCGCGTACTGGCGCGGCGCGTCCTGCAGCTGGCGAATCACGACCGGCCGGAGCTCCGGTCCGGCCGCGGCGTACTGGCTCTGAACCTTCTGGGGCGCCGCCATCGCCTGCCGCCGCGCGTCTCGAAGCGCCGCAAAACCGGGCCCCCGTCGCTATAACGTAACCTGCCAGGCTCGGACGTGGAACGCCAGGTGCTGATGCCACAGAGCCGGTCGGCTTGAGCGAAGGATTAGGTGCCCGGAGCCAGCGCAAGATGCGCAGAACCTCGGAAGTCGGTTGGTTCGGGCTCGCCTCTCTTCTGCGCCTTCTCGCGAGCGATCTCGTGATTCATGTCGGCTGGAATGAACGTCACCGGCTTGCCAGCGGCGCGCGCTGCGAGCATCTCATCTCTGGTGACATCGCCTCCACCGATGGCCACAAATGACGCGCTTGCCGCAACGAGCGCGGCTGAAGTGGGCGAGAGCTGCCTGGCTCCTGGTACCAACCCTCCCCAGGTGCCGTCCGGAACATAAAATACGTAGTCAACGCATCTCGAGAGGGGGACGTGCTCGTCGCGCACGAGCTTGGAGACAATACCCATGGTCGTGAACCCCTTTTGCTTCGCGATCTCGTAGATAACGCCGATGCCTAGCGTAGTGGCCCCGATATTTACTAATGTCTTCATAGGGTCTTGCCCGTCGAGGACGCGTGTAGCATGCTCCAGCATCGCTTCTGGCTCTTGGTACTGGGCGCCAGAATAGCCAGCGAAGGTTAGTACCGTCATCTTCTTGGTGTGGATGAAGGCCTGAATCGACGCAAGAGTTGCTTCGCGGGCCTCACGTGGCCCACCACAGGCGCCGGCCACACCCGGGGCGACGGCCAAAGGGCACGTGATCAGTACTACGAAAGGGATCATGGGGGCATGGCTGAACATGACAAATTCTCCTAGGCACCTAACGCCGCGGTGAGCGGCCGCGGCGAGCGCATGCGAGCGTAGCCAACATTAGCACGTGGGCACGCGGCGGCGGTCACCGCCTGTGTGGCCTCTGGGTCCTCTGAATCGTCTTCTTGACAAAGGCAATTGACCTCGCTTAGTGTTCCGTCGCTTTCCGCTTCTGGCCGCTCGACCATGGGAGGCTAAGCATGTTCCCCGGCTCGTGTCCGCGGCAGCCGCCCTCACCGCCTATGCCCTCCCGTTCCATGCGGCAAGCGATCGCTGCCGCTCTCCCGGTCGTTCTGGCCGTGACACTGCTTCCCGTCATCGCCTTCGCAAGCCCCCCAGACCCATCCTGGATAGCTGGAATCTACGATGGCGCTGACGGTGACGATATCGTGAGTCTTGTCTACGACACTGCGGCTGCTCACGCGGCCGACGGATCGCACGTTACTGCGCGTCCTTGTCTCAAAGAACTCACGCTCAGGAGCATTGCGCGGGGCGTTTCGAGCTATCGCTTTGCTCGTAAGCCTCGGGCACCTCCTGTTCCTGGCTCAGCGATACTCGCTCGTGTTCTCAGGTGCGCACCGCGCTGTAGTTCGACTGCCTCCGGTACCGATCCTCCCATCATTCCCGAATGACTCAGCGAATCAAATCTCCCTGCCTGTCTGAAGCCGGAGCCTGAACTCGATGTCGACAGCGGTGAGGAGCTCAGAGTCATGCGTGCCACACGACTCCAAAAAACCAGGGCGGCCCGACGCAGGGAGCCCGGCGGGAAAGTCGCGAGCTCGACGGACTCCGCCCGCGTGTCTTTTCCGGAAATAGGGCAGCCTCAGCATACAGCGCTGTTGCTGGCCGCTAGCGCGCTTCCGGGGTGCGCTAACCTGGGGATGCGCGCCGTGGCGATACAGCAGTTGCAGCATATCCACGGGAACCGCGCCGTGCAGCACTACCTCCAGCGTATCTCCGACGCAACGACGGCGCCGGTGATAAATGGCGGTCTCGCAAGACGCATCGCGACACGAGCAGGCGCGGGTGACTCACTCGAACCGGGTGAGAGGAGCAGGCTGGACGGTATTCCTGGTGCTGACCTGTCTGGGATGTCCTCGCTCCGCATCCAACGCGATGGCCCTAAACCGAAGAAACCTTCCTACCGCCCGAAGGTCACGCGGTCTCCCGACAAGATCGTGCGCGGCATCAACGAGTGGGTAGAGGTCAAGACCAGCGTGACAAATGCGGGCAGCGCGCCGCACGGCACCGACTTCCAGTGGGATTGGGACTGGGACGCTGACGACAGCAAAGTCCTGATACCCGACGATGTCAGACCAAAGGCTGGGCCGAAAGCGACTCTCAGAGCGAAAACCAAAGCGGTAGGCACCACCGATGTTGACCCGATTGTTGATTACTCGCTCCCTTCAGAGGCAGGTGACCCACTACTCAGATTCGAGTCTACAGCGCCGGTGCGGGTAACGGTCCCCCCACCGAAGGCTGACTTCTTTACCGTGCTCACGCATGGAGGCCAGTCGCCGGGCACTCCGAGGAGGGACGGAACGTGCTTCATGGGTGATGAGTTCTACGTGTCGGCGACCTTCTCCGGCATAGACAAGCCGCAATACAACAGCCTTGACGTAGGTGTCAGGGGGAGCAGCCCCAGATTCACCCAGTCGGTCCAGTGGAAAGGCGACAAACTCATCTGGATTCTCAAGGCCGATAAAGTCGGTAAATCGAAGCTGGAGTTCTGGGTGAAGGTGCCCGGCATGGTTCAGGAACTGAAGCACGTGGAAGACATGACCACGCTTCTTGACCTGCAACACTTCCACATGGCGGTCACGTCGGCCCAATCGAAAGCGGGTGCCAAACTGGGAAATGCCGCGAGTAAGATCCATGCGGCAGCCGCTTCCTATGAGCGGGCATATGACGCGCAACAAGACATTCTCACTCACAAGGCGAAGGAGGACCAGCTCAGACAGGACTTAGCGCTGGGAGCACTCTTCGCGGTGCTCGGTGGCGCGGCGGGCGGGGCTGTCGGCAACCTCGTCAAGGAGGCCCTCGGTAAGCCGATGGCCGACCTTGCGAAGGGAGGCGCGCTCATCGACATGACAAAGGACCTGGTCAAGTTCTCCGTTCGCACGCTCCCCAAACTCGGTGTAGGCGGTGGGGGAGGCGCTCAGACTGGCGAAACATCCGAAACGCCGGGTGGAGGAGGCCCTGAGATCGCGCAAAAGGGCGAAAACAAAGCCGCTGGGGAGAAGCCTTCACAAATGCTCTATCGCTTCGAAGGAATGATTGGCGCTGATCAGGCGAAAGTTCAAACCGCCTTGCACGAGGTGATTGACGCGGCGCTCACACGTAGCTCCGAAGCCAACTTCAGAGGAGAGTTCGACGAGGACCCCAGGGAGATCGTGGACCGTGACGTGACCATTGACCAAATCGCTCAGGCGATGGTCGCGGACGACAAGGAGTACGCGCGAAAGTTGTGGCACGCATGGCTTCCTGGAAACGTACAGAAGGGTCTCTGGCGCCAAGTCGATCCATTTCCGGGCATGAGGTACTGGTCTCCCAGAGCTTGGCTGGAGGCAGCGGCGGCCCAATGCGGAGAAGATGTTGACTCATGGCTCGCATCCTACTGGCCACAAGGTCTACAGGTGAAGGGCCCAGGGCCGAGCATGAATAAGATGTAAATGGGTCCTCGCGACTCGCGACTAGCGGCTAAAACTCGAGGTCGTGCAGCACCGAGTCGCTCAGCTCCTCCAGATAGGAGTCAGGAAGCACGTCGTTAGTGAAAACCACCATCCCGGTCTGCCGGCCTGGATAGAAGACGATGCGGCACTGATTCCTCAGTCCGCTTCCGGTGAAGAATAGGCGGTGGCGTTTGCGATCATCTTCGGCCATCCGCCAGATCAGTCCTATCTCTCGCTGGTCGCCCTCCCGCAAATGGCTCTCCCCAGGAACCCATGTGAACGCCGTATCGCAGACCCTTCCGAACTTGGGCACGCATATCTGACGCGATGCCGGCATCTTGCGCACCCGTCTCGCCGATCAAGGACGACGTCCAGGTCAAAGGCCCGGCGCATCAGTGCTGCCCACGCCCGGGAGCGGATTCGCATGGGACCGCAGGGTTCGGCTTCGGGCCTGCGCATGGTCTCCGGCGTTTGCTAAGGAGGCCGCCGTTCTGATCTCGTTTGAGACGGCAACCGGATTGTTGTCGTCCCTGTCACTCCGTCAAGCCGTTTTCAGCAAACGGGTAATCCCAACCAAAATCACAGCGCCAACAAATGCAACAACGATGGAGCCGATCATGCCCCCGGCCGGCCAGATTCCCAAAAGGCCGAAGACCCAGCCGCCGATGACCCCGCCGACTAGCCCGAGAATGATGTCAACGACAACGCCGTAGCCACCACCCCGCATAACCTGGCCAGCAAGCCACCCTGCGATAAGACCAACCACGAGCCAAGCGACAAATCCCATGCCTCCCCCCTTTCGCCACGTTTGGTACGGAAGTCTCTCTGTCATCGGGGTGGGGGCGCGCTAGCGCTCGGACCGGCGGGGCATCGGGTCAGCGAAAGGATCATCGAGCCGCGTCGGTCTGGGGCACTGCGCCGGCTCAGCCGTTCGTCACCCGCCCAGCGAGTGGAGCAGCTCGGCACCGATGGGTGATCCCCATCCGGTGCAGGGGTCCCATCCGGTCTTGGCCGAATATGCCCCATTATTTCCCGAAGTGATATCGCGGAACACCCCCTTGCCTGCAAGGGAGCCGTAGAGGAGCGGATTGAGGAAGCCGACTGGGTGCCCGAGCTTCTGGTTCATGAGCGCGATCAGTCCCGCCCACAACGGGGCGACCGCGCTGGTGCCGCCGATCACGAATTCCTGCCCGTCGACACGAACCTGGTAGCCGGTCGCCGGGTCGGCGTCGCCCGCGACATCTGGCACTCCGCGACCATTGTGGCCGCCGGGGTTGGCCGATGGCGGGATCCCGGTCGTGGTCTGGTACGTAGGCACCGGGAAGAAATCGCTGACCCCACCACCACCCGCGCTGTTGGTGGGATTTTCGTTCCACACCGTCTCGCTGGTGATGGTGGTGCCGGAGACGACTAGCTTGGTGCCGCCGCACCCGAGCGCGAACGGACTCGAGGCGGGAAAATCGACGTGTGCCTTGCCGTCGGTTTCGCCGTCTCCCGATCCGTTGTCCCCGGAGGCGCAGCAGACCGTGACCCCCAGCGACGCCGCCGTCTGCAGCGCCTGATCGTACGAGGTCTTGGCCTGGGCCGTCCAGTTGGCCTCCGCAGAGCCCCAGCTGATGGAAATCACCGAGGGCTTGTTGACGGTGTCGTGAATGGCCAGCGTGAGGGCGTCGAGGAAGCCCTTGTCCGTATTGGGGGCGAAATACACCGCGATGAGGGCCTTCGGCGCCACCGCCGCCGCGACCTCGATGTCGAGCATCACCTCGCCGTCAGCACTGTTGGAGGTCGTGGGGTGATTTTGGCCGCCGTCGACCCGGACGGTCTTCACGTTCGGCACGGGCAGGCCGAGCTTCTGAAAGTAGGCTTTGATGTCGGCGGGCCGATATCCGCCGCCGAGCTCTATGATCCCGATGCATTGACCGGAGCCGTCCAGGCCGGCCGGGAAATTGTAAAGCTTCGCCAGCTCGGGCGGAGTGAAGGAGACTCCCACGGCATGCGGCTGCACACCGGCCGGCGCCTTCTGTCGCTGGAAGTGCGGCTTCGCCGCGGGGCGATCGTCGATCCCGAAGACCCCTTCGACGATATCCGCCAGCTCGGCAGGCACGGTGAGAGGGCCCGTCCGACCACGATACGTGCCGCCGTCGTGCTCCTGCTGCTCGATCGTGGTTCCGAACGCGGTCTCGAAAGCCGCCGCCGTTCCGGATAGGAAGACGCTGCGCCGGGCCGCGCTCGTGTCGACCACGACGAGACCGTGGCTGCGCGCGAACTCCGCGACCTTCTCCAGATCGGCCGGGTCAGCCGCGTGCTCGGCGGAGTACTGCTCGCGAGTCAGATAGCGCCGTCGGCCAGGGAGCTGATCCGCATTGAAACCTTGTGCCGCCATGTTCTGGAGCGGCGTTTTCCGGCGGACCCGGACGGTGACCTCGAAGCGCTCGTCCTTGGCGACCGGTCCGGCTGCGTGGGCGCCGGGGAGGACCGTGCGTTCACTACCTCGAACCGTCCTTCGATCAGGTTGGGTCGGCATGGCTGCCTCCTTCTAGCCGCGTGGTCAAGCGGCCGACGGCCGAGTGAACGATAGACGCCGTTCAGCCGCCGTCGCAAGCACTTTATGTCGTTATTTTATGTCGTTACTGCGCTACGGAGGGTAGAGGTAGCCTGCATTGAGAGGAACATTGCGACGAGCAGCCGCGTGAGATCCCGATCTGTCACGACCTCTCGGACAAACACATCGATGGTGAGTCTCACCGTTTCGTAAGACTCTCTCTACGCGCAAAGGCGTACGTAGTCATCCATCGTCGCGCTGCCATCTTTCGCCCTCGATCGAGAGCCGTAAATGTCCTTACAGTTCGTCGCCATGTTTGTCCTCGAAGCCGTTTCGCTAGAAAATGATATCGAGGGGCAGGAGTCCGAACTCCGAACGACCGAACACGGACGCGATCTTCTCCGGATTGTTGGCCACGTGCGCTCGCATCGCGTGCACATCGCGCCAGGCCCGCTGGATCGGGTTGTCGAGGAAGATCCCCCGGCCGCCGCTCGCGTCGAACATCCGGTCGACGGCTCGAACGCTCCAGTCGATCGCCTTCGCGGCATCCCAGCGGTAACGGGCACGCTCGGTCAGCGGGATCTCGGTGCCGGCCGAGGCCAGACGCATCATCTCTCGGAAGTTCGCCAGCATCCGATCGCGCGCGCCGTCCGCTTCGGCGGCTGACTCCGCCAGTCGAAGGTGGAAGAAAGGATCCTCGGCCACGCGGGTCTGGTTTCGCACGTTCACGCGGGTCTTCGACTGCTCTCGAAAGGCCTCGAGCGCGCCGATCGCGACGCCGACGGCCGAGGCCGCGAGGGCATTGGCGAAGACGAGACCGAAGGGCAGCCGATAGAGTGGGCCGTCATTGACGGCGGCGCCCGGATTCTTCAGGAGGAAGGCGTCCCTGTACGAGTGCGTGCGGTATTCCGGGACGAAGGCTTCGGCGACCACCACATCCTTGCTGCCGGTCCCGCAGAGACCCATCACGTGCCAGTTATCCTCGATCGTGTAGTCCCGGCGGGGGACGAGGAAGGTCCGCACGTCGGGCGGGTCGCTCGCGTTGGTCGGAGGGACGACACCACCGACCACCGCCCAATGACAGTAGTCGCACCCGCTCGAGAACGACCATCGGCCGCGCAGACGAAAGCCTCCCACGACGCGCTCGACGATGCCCGTGGGCGACAGGCCGGTCGAGACCTGCACGCTCGTGTCCGTGCCCCACACGTCTTCCTGCGCTTGCGGCGGAAACAGGGCGAGGTGCCAGTTGTGGACGCCGATGACCGCGAGGATCCAGCCGCTCGACCCGCAGACGGCGCCGACGTCCATGACGCCCTGGTAGAACGTACCGGGATCGAGTTCGTAGCCCTCGTAACGCTTCGGCTGAAGACAGCGAAAGAGGCCGGCCCCCTGGAAGTCCTTGAACGTCTCGTCGGGAAGCCGTCGAAGCCGCTCGGCATGCAGGGTGCGTGCGCGCACCGCGGGAAGCAGGGAGCGGACGCGGGCGAGATATTCTTCGGGCGTCATCGCCGATGAGGATAGAACCGACGTAGGGCGCCGGCAAGCAGTAGCCGCGCCAGGCCCACGCGGCATGCGATAGAATCCCAGCTATTCGGGTCGCATCCGCCGATGCTCATCAACCGAGTCAAGAGGGAGAGCAGCGCCATGATCGGGAAAGGTCTCGCACGCAACGTCGCGGCGATCGGTCTCGCGATCCTTCTACCGGGTCTGACCGCCGCGTCCGCCGTCAGCGCGGCCGAGATCAAGGTCATGAGCACGGTTGCGTTGAGCGCCACGCTCGATGAGCTCAAGCCGAAATTCGAAGCCGCGACCGATCACAAGATCACCCTCGCCTACAGCGTGATCGCCGATCTCCGGAAGCGCATCCAGGAGGGCGAGACCGCGGACGTCATGATCCTGTCGCGGGCCGCGCTCGACGACCTTCAGGGCCAGGGCAAGGTCGCTTCGGGCAGCATCGCCAACGTGGCGAGTTCCTATGTCGCCATCGCGGTGCGCGCCGGCGCCGCCAAGCCCGACATCGAATCGGCGGAGGCGTTGAAACGCACGCTCCTCGCCATCAAATCGATCGTGTATGCCGATCCCGCCAAGGGCGGCGCGAGCGGAGTCTATTTCGCGAAGGTCCTGGACCGGCTCGGCATTACCGATCAGATGAAGGCCAAGACCCTCCTCGTACCGGGTGCCCAGGCGGCGGAGGTCGTCGCGAGGGGCGAGGCCGAGATGGGTGTCGCGCAGGCATCGGAGATCGTTCCCATCGCCGGCGCCCAACTGGTCGGCCCGCTCCCGGGCGATCTGAACAATGTGACGATCTTCGCGGCCGGCATCGGACCGGCGAGCAAGGATCCGGCTGCCGCCAAGGCGCTCATCCATTACCTCACGAGTCCGGTGGGCGCGGGGGTGCTCAAAGCCAAGGGCATGGATCCGTCCTGAGAGCACCCGAGGCGGCGGCTGGGCCAAGCGGGGCAACACCCGGCGGTGACTGAGAAGAGGCCTTATGTCACCTACAACCCTCTTGGCCTACGTCAGAATCATTCCCTTTTTGAGCTGACACCTTCTTTCGCCGGAAAACCTCAGGAATGCGTCGCCCTTCGCCGGCCCTCCCGATGATGCTCTTGACTCGGCGCCGCGGATACACGGAGATTCGCTAGAACTTCTCCACTACCAGTTTGCCGACTTTCTCACCCAGGTCGTTGCCTACCGCTCCCGAATTGCGATAGTGCACCCCATCGTAGATGCGCGCCAGCTTCACCTCGTCCACCAGGTCGGGGACGCTCTTCCACGTGCGCGTCACCCCTCCGGCCATCGGGCTGGAAGTAGAAAGGGTCGGCATTGGATTGCCGCCGATCTCCGCCTCGATCACCGCGCCCAACGCGCTTGCCGACACGCAGTGGGCGCACGGATACTCCGGATGCATCGGTGTCGTGATGAGCGGCGTCCAGCCGGTCTCCTGCATGAGAGCCGGTTGCCACCCCCGTTGCGAATAGCGGTGATCGGGCGCCAGAACTGGTACGTATACTTTGCATCGTAGACTGCGATCAATGGCCATCACTCGGTGTGGTATGGCACTGGCTGCCTGGGGTCCTTCACGCCGCACGGCCACCCCTCCCGCGCCGCCTAAGGCCTGGCTTCTCACCCGAGCGGCCAGATCACGGTGTCAAACAGTTGCGGCCAGATCACGTATCAGCAACAGATGGCGACGGGCTCGAGCCTACGCGGCGAATCCCGGGATCACATCTTTCGGGTGGCGGCCAGCGGGTGCAAGAGAATAGTCAACATTAGCACCTGGGCACGCGGCGGTCCCCGCCCAGGTGATCCTCCGGTCCCGTGGCGTAATCTGCCAGACTCGAGTATCAGGGTATGCGAAAGAGGGAGGCGACATCGCCGCCTTGTTCGGGTTATCCCTTCTCGCGTCCACCCAGACACGAAGGAGGGGCCCATATGTCGGACGATCGATGCCGCCTTGGGAGTGATGATGTGGTCATCGGCCTGGACTTGGCAAGCGCCGAGCACCAGGCCGTCGTGGTGACCGCTGCGGGGAAGCGGCTGACCCGATTCCGGATGCCCCACACGCGGGCGGGCCTCGAGGAACTGCTCCGGCGCACCACGCCGGCCGCCCTCGGCCGCCCCGGGGGCGCGCGCGTCTTCGCCTTCGAGGCGACCGGGCACCTGTGGGAGGCCGTCGCCTACGTGCTCCGGGCTCGGGGCGAGCCGTACGTGGTGGTCAATCCGCTGGCGACCTTCCGGGTCCGCGAGGCCCGGCAGCTCAGTCGCGAGAAGACGGATCTGACCGATGCCGAGCAGATCGCCGAACTCTGCCGGACCGGCCTGGTCACCCGGACCCAACTGGAGGCTCGCCCCTACCTCGCACTGCGGCGCGCCTGGGGCGAGTATGCGCGGCTGCGCGAGGAGCGGGCGCGGCTCAAGGTCCTGGTCGCCCATCAGCTCTACGGACTCTTCCCCGAGTTCCTGCGCGTCTGGGCGGATCTGCTGCAGCCGGGGGCCTTGGCCGTCTTGCGCACCGGTCTGACCCACGCGGCGATGGCCGCCCTGCCCCTCACGGAGTTCGTGGCCCAGGCCCGCGCGCACGGCGCCGGCCACCGGCTCTGGCGCGACACACTGGCGCAGGTCCACCGCGCGGCGGCGCAGACCATGGCCTGCCCCGACGGGCTCGATGTCCTCGCGCGCGAAGTGCAACGGGCGGTGGCGCGGATCGATATGCTCACCGCCCACATGACGGCGGTGGCCGCGGAGATCGATAGCATGCTCGCGGAGCTTGAGGAGGTCCCCTCCCTGCGGCCCATTCCCGGCCTGGGCTGGACCAGCGTGGCCGGGCTCCTCGCGCCCGTCGGGGCCATCACCAAATACCACCACGGCCGACAGCTCATCAAGCTGGCGGGCACGAATCCCTCGCGCCGCGATAGCGGCCAGACGGTCGGCCACGGGCAGCGAATGAGCCATCGGGGCCGGGCCGGGCTCCGCGAGGTCCTCTACCTGGCGACGATCTCCTGCCTGCAACACAACCCGCGCATCCGCGCGCACGACGATCGCCTCATTCAGCGCCCGGACCGGCCGCTGCCGAAGATGCAGGCGCTCGGGGCGTGCATGAACAAGCTATTGCTTTACGCCTTCGCCGTCATGCATCGGCGGGAGGCGTTTCAACTCGATCACGACTGGCCGCGCACAACGATGGCGCGCGTCGCGTAATCTCGGGGGCTCCGGCGTGGCCGGAGAGAGGAGCATGTCGACCAGACTCTTGGGACGCCCCACTGGGGCCAGCCCGATTGTGTCCGCTAGGCACTCCTCGTTCCCTCGGGCATGGAGTCCGAATGAGGCTCGTTGGGAACCCCGCCGCGGGGTCATCCCGGAACTGCTACTCGATCGGACCGCCCTACGGGGCCGGCAGCAGCCAGCGCACCGGCTTGACGAAACGCTCATAGCACGCGGACACCTGCCCACGAGGCAGCCTCTAGGAGCCAATGCCACAGCGGTCTATGGCCGGCGCAAGCCGGCGGCGCTTGCCCTATCATAGGCGGCACTCTCACTCCCAGGAGGACCAGATGATTGCCTTTACCGGATGTGAGCTCCTCGCCGCCGCCCAAGCCAGATTTCGCACCCGTACGCCGGCGCGCGTCAAGGGCCACATGCGCGCGGCGAGCGCTCAGACGAGCCGGCGCCGTGAAGTGAAGGTGGGCGGCCGACGCGTCAAGGTGATCGACGTGCACGCGCACTGTGTGATTCCGGAGGCCTACGCCCTGCTCGGGCTGAAAGTCGACGACCATCGCGGACCCGGAATCGACGAAGTCGGTCAGCGCCGCATCAGTGAGATGGACGCGCAGGGCATCGACATGGAGGCGCTCAGCATCAACCCGGCGTGGTATCGGACCGAGCGCGATGCCGTCGAGAAGGTGATCAAGATCCAGAACGAGGCGCTCGCCGGCTTCTGCGCGAAGTACCCGGAGCGCTTCGTCGCGTTCGCCTCGGTCGCGCTCCAGTTCCCGGACCTCGCGGTGCAGCAGCTCGAGGAAGGTGTGAAGAGGCTCGGCCTGCGCGGCGCCGCCGTGGGTGCGAGCGTCGCCGGCGACGAGTTCTCCGACCCGAAGTTTCACCCGTTCTGGGCCAAGGCCGAGCAGCTCGGCGTGCTGATCTTCATCCATCCGCAGAGCACGCCGGACCTGGCCAATCGCCTCAGGGGCAACGGCTGGTTGGCGAACACGATCGGCAATCCGCTCGACACGACGATCGCGCTCTCGCACCTGATCTTCGAGGGCACGCTCGATCGCTTTCCAGGGCTCAAGATCTGCTCGGCGCACGGCGGTGGCTTCCTGCCCTCCTACGCCGCGCGCTCGGACAACAGCCTGCGCGTCGCGCCGGACATGGACACCGGCATCAAGCTGAAGAAGCGGCCGACGGAGTATCTGAAGACGATGTACTACGACACGCTGGTCTTCACTTCGGAGGCGCTGCGCCACCTGGCCGCGGAAGTGGGCGTGAGCCAGCTCGTGGTCGGCACCGACCATCCGATCCCGTGGCAGGACAAGTCGGTCGACCACATCCTGGAAGCGCCGGGCTTCAGCGACAAGGATCGCCGGGCGATGCTCGGGGAGACGGCGGCGAAGCTCCTGAAGATCAAGCCGTAGAAGATAGCGATGGTCGTTCTTGGGCAACCACGGGAAAGCTAACCTGGGACACCTCGAGCGTGCGCTGGCCTCGACGGTTCTGGTCGGGTTCGAAGCTACGATAGTTTGAATCTAACTTTCCGGAAACAAGTCCGCACTTCCAATGGGGAATTAAGAGTCCGCCAGTCTTCAGGACCACTTTGTCATCAAAAGCAAAACTGCCTTTAAGCTAATTAATTAGCTTTTCATCCGCGCTACCAAAACTCGGCCTGTGGCATTGGCCCCGAGAGCGGTCGGTGTCTGAGTGTGGCAGATTACCTCTGGCGACCGAAGACCGCTCTCGAAGCAACCACCGCGGGGAACGGGCATGTTGACTACCCTCGAACAAGATCATGCTCAAAACACGCTTGCCGGTATAGCGGGCACCGACCCGCAAAGAAAGCGATCAGGACGGCTGCGGGCCGTCATAACCCGGGACCACTACGAGTTCGACCTCGCCAACCTTGTCCAGGAATTTCTTCGCGGCCTGATATTCGGCCGAGCGGTAGCAGGCGAGCGCCTTGTCGTGGCTCTCGAACTCGATCACCACGTTGTGCTCGCGCGATGGACCCTTGATCGTCTCGGCCGGCCCGCCGCGCACCAGGAATTTGCCGCCGTATTTGGCAAAGGCGATCCCATTGAGCTTGCGGTATTCGGCATAAGCAGCCTCGTCCTTGATATCGAGCCGTGCCATCCAATAGCCTTTGGCCATGTGTGCCTCACTTGTCGGTATTTGGCTGATTTGATCCCGGCGAGAGCGTAGGCAACATTAGCACGCTGCGGCGCCTCTCGGGAGCCGCCGGTCCCCTGCCAGGATCTGCCAGACTCGGATACGGCCCCCAGGAGCCAGTCTCTAGGAGCTAATGCCACGGAGGTGCAGTCGGATCGCCTCGCGAGGCCTGGGGAAGCAAGAGCAACCTCGAACGCAGATCCGCGTGGAGATCCCTCCCCACGCCCCAGGTCTCAGCGAGCAGCTCCTGGCTTCGCCTGGCAGGCTCTGCCATGTGAGCACCCCGACTCTCACGCGCCTTCGTGCGCTGGAATGCGCTGGAGTGTGCCCGAGGTGGGCACAAACTCAACCGAGGGAGAATTTCGGCGTGGGCAACTTGCTGGAAACTATGGTGGGCAGGGACGGGATTGAACCGCCGACACCAGGATTTTCAGTCGATGCGCGGAGTCTGGAGCATACGCCATCATCGGCAGACATCGTTGACGATCAAGCAGATAGCGAGCACTGAGTATCGCGAATCGTGG
>Ga0306920_100002640_pt1 | contig 22634 bp, 23 predicted proteins | sample flu12Cox44000170_FD_204666 | JGI IMG/M metagenome (GOLD analysis project Ga0306920, IMG submission 204666) | Lab enrichment of tropical soil microbial communities from Luquillo Experimental Forest, Puerto Rico - flux4day.12C.oxic.44.000.170 (v2)... | ecosystem: Environmental > Terrestrial >...
CTTGCCGATGGTAAGCTCGTGTCGGTTGGAGATAACCTCACGCCACCCTGATGGCGCACGATCACTTCGGAAGAACCAGAATGGCCGACGAGTTCGACGTCAGAACTGCGATCCAGAACGGTGACGCCGGCGCCTTGCGCAGATGTCTTGCATTGGATCGGTCACGAGCGAATGCCCTTATTCATTGGGGAAACAACGACTGCGTGCTCACTCATCCGCTTCATTACGTTTCGGATATGCTGTTCACCGGAGCGCTGCAAAAAGGAAAAGAGCTGGCGCTCGTTGATGCTCTCCTTGAGGCGGGCGCGTCCGTTGACTTTCGCAAGGATGGAAAGCGCGAGACCCCGCTGATCGGTGCCGCGAGCCTTGGGGCAGAGGACGTCGGTCTGCGACTGTTGGACGCGGGAGCCAATCCGGAGCTGCGTGGTGAGTGGGCAGAGACCGCGCTGCATTGGGCGGCGCTGCTCGGTGAGGAGCGGTTAGCAGAACGACTAATCGCACGAACGGATCTGAGCTTGAGGGACGAAAAGTACAACTCATCACCTCTTGGATGGGCTGTGTTCGGTTGGTTCAACCCACCGGCGGGAAATCAGGGACGTCAGCGCGAGGTGGCAGCCCTGCTGGTCGCTGCTGGGGCAAGGGTGGAGGTGCAGTGGCTCGAATCGGAGGAGGTGCGGACCGACTCGTCGATGCTAGCGGTCCTGCGCGGCAAGTTGGCTTAGCCGAGCGGTCCGGCGCAGCCGGAGGCGTCCTTGTTGGTCACCCGGCTCGGCCTAGGAAGGCTACTCCAAAGTTCTTCTCGGGTGGTCAGGCGAACCCGTTTTAGCGCTGATACGCTAAGGCTGCCAAACAACCTCATCGTTCACGGCGTAAAGTTTGCAACTTCGCTCGGCCGCCTGCTCGCAGCGGGCCAAAGCATCTGCGAGAGCGTCATATTTTCCAGCAGAATACGCCCAAAATCCATCCGGCCCGATGGCGAAAGCCCTAAACACAGGCTTTGTTAGGACGTCGCATATGCCGCTCGCCCTTTATCATTGACCAGGGGAACTTTTGCCGTGTCTTCAAGCGGCGCGAACTGGCTCGGTTGTGGTGCATCAGGAGGCAACTGCCTTGGCTTGAAGCCATTCGCCATCAGAAATTCATCAACGAGTGGCAACCAATGTTTCGTTCCTGGTCCGATTATGTTGTGGCCATCGTCCCCAAGCGGGGGCAACATGTGGAACTCGGCGCGGCCACCGGCCGCAACATACGCGGCAAGCCACTCTCGTGGGACCGCCGCGCCGAAATTCGCGTCGTTCTCTGCGTACAGGCAGATCGTGGGGATAGTGTTGTTCCGACCGGCTTCGGCAAGCAATGCCATTACGTTGTTGGGATTGCACGGACGGCCTGGACGGGTGGGCAGCCCGCCCAACCCACCGACAAAATTCACTACGGCTCTGACCCTCTCGGTGCGGTTGCCGTCGCGAGGAGGGAATAGAATCCTCCAGCCAAGGCGCCTACGAGAACGATGTTATCAATTGCGACCCACGGTAGCGTGGCGGCGTACTGGATCGTTGCCAGGATATGGGCTACTCCGGCCTCTGATGCCGGCCGAAAATCCCATGAGTCGCATCGACCGTCGGGCCCTGTCGGCACGACACCGGCCGGAAGCTGCGGAACTTCGGGATCAACAGGAGCAACAGGAGTAGAACTGACTCCGTGCCCGATCCGCGTTGGCGCAAGTACCGCAAAGCCTCGTTGCATGAAGTATGACCACAGCATCCGGTTCCTGCCGAACGCCGTCCGCAGTACACTGCTGTGCCCGTGACTCACGATAACCGTGGGGAATGGGCCGGGTCCTTTGGGTTTGAAGGTGGTCAGCACAAACTCACCCCTATGCTCGGCGCCAGTCGGTAGCTTGAGCGAAAGCGGGACCTTGACGATGGCTTCGTTGAGCGCAGGGTCGGGATCGGGGTTCAACTCCTTCGCCGAAGTCAGTTTTTGGACGGAGGAGAGAGCCAGGTTCTGCAGACCCTCCCATTGCTTTACGCTCGCGGGCAGCTCAAGCTCTATCTTCAAGTCAGCGACAGCCAGCTCTCGTTCACCGATCGCAAGATAGGCATGTGCTCGATTGCTGTAGGCCGGTATGAATTTGGGATCGCGGCGAATCGCTTGGTTGAAGTCTTCGATTGCCTGATCCATTTCACCCAATCCGTAATGGATGCTGCCGCGCATGCTGTAGGGTGCGGCTTTGTCCGGGTCGAGCTGGATCGCTGTATTCGCGTCCACAAGAGCCAGATCGAAGGCGCGTTTCGCGAGATACAACGACGCTCTAATTACGTGGGCGGCTTTGAATTGATCGTGATTTCGGTTTCCCCCCTCGATGATGGCCGTGCATGCGGCGATCCTTTGCTCCGTGGCACCTTCGATGCATCCCTGCCAGTCGCAGTGACCGGCTTCGCCTGAGACTGAGACGAGGGCAAGCACAACCAATCCGACAACACGTCGCCACATGCCCATCTCCGCGCATTGAAATTGACAGCCTCAATGGCGTGCGAGTGAAACTTAGTGCCCGTCCCTAAACAAGTGAGTCATGCTGCCACAGACGGCGAAGAATGGCATGAGGGGGATTTGCCGACGGCATCGCGGCATGATTCGCGCTGCGCAAGTCCGAGCCGCACGCAAGCATGAGATCACGCCGCGACATCGATGTGCGCAGCGCCGTGTTCATCGACTGCAGTTTGAAGGAGCAGCGGGAGCTGTGGCGGCCCGCCTCGTCTGAGCCGGTGAGATCCACGCGCTCGAGCGGGCTCGATCCCGAGCGGCCGTCCGTTGTCCATTGCCCCTCCGGCCGGCGCTCGCGGCGGCCGCCTTGCCAATGCACCGGGCCCCTCGACGCGTTCCTCCTCAGGGGCGGCGTCGGCGAATGGCCGGCGAGGTGCCTGAGGTGCCGACGAAGCGCATCCGCGGGTCCTGCCCCTGTTCTGCCTTGTTGTAGGCGGATCGTCGCCATGGGAGCGGCGCGCCGCGCCCGGGCGCGAGGGAACGCCCCGAGGCAGGTCGAACGGGGGATGCTGCCGCTCCCACATCCGCGAACGGCGTGGCGGGCTGACGCGGCACCCAATGCCGGTGGCGCGGGCGCGCGGAAGGCGACGGGGATGAGCCACCTGTGCATCACTCTATGCACGGGGATCTGGCAGCATGGGCTGAAGGCGTCTGCGACGATGGCGCGCGTACAGAGGGTGGTTGCGGCTTGCAGCTGCTCCCACTGACGTTATTTTCACGACCCCAGACGCCCACGGGAAAACCGCAACAGATTAGCGTCGAAGACGGGCAATCATTCCCGAGCTGCGCTAAGCGTTGGCTCAGAGGCGTCGAGGCCGGCCGTGGGAGGCCATATGGACAAGATCAATCAGCGGATCGCATCGGAGCTGGGCGTCGGCCTGCCGCAGGTGACGGCCGCCGTGCAGTTGCTGGGCGAAGGCGCGACTGTGCCGTTCATCGCCCGCTATCGCAAGGAGAGAACCGGCGGGCTCGACGACACGCAGTTACGCAGGCTCGAGGATCGGCTGGGCTATCTGCGCGAACTGGAGGACCGCCGCGCGACGGTGCTCAAGAGCATCGAAGAGCAGGGCAAACTCAGCCCCGACCTCGCGCGCTCGATCAATGGCGCGACCAGCAAGGTCGCGCTGGAGGACCTTTACGCGCCCTTCAAGCCCAAGCGCCGCACCAAGGCACAGATCGCGCGTGAGGCGGGCCTTGAGCCGCTCGCCGCTGCACTGCTTGCGAACCCGGCACTGGCGCCGGAAGCGGAGGGCGCGAAGTTCATCGCTACTCACAAGGGCATTGTGGATGCCAAGACGGCGCTGGAGGGGGCCCGTCACATCCTCCTTGAGCGCATGGGCGAGGAGCCGGCTCTCGTAGGCGCCCTGCGCGAGTGGGAATGGAATGAGGGCACGCTGTCCTCAAAGGTGGGGAGGGGCAGGGAGGTGGACGGCGCCAAGTTCTCGGATTACTTCGACTTTGGCCAACTGATCAAGGATATGCCCTCGCATCGCGCGCTTGCTATGCTGCGCGGCCGCAATGAAGGTGTGCTCGATCTCGATCTCGAGGTGGCACACGAGAAAGGCAAGCCGCACCCGGGTGAGCTGAAGGTGAGAGCCGCATTCGGCATCTCCGAGCGGGGCCGGCCGGCCGATGCGTGGCTCGTGGAAACCGCAAGGCTGGCCTGGAAGTCGCGGCTTGCGCCTTCGCTGGCTGCCGATCTGCTGGCTCGCTTGAAAGAGCGCGCCGACGCCGAGGCGATCTTGGTGTTCGCCAACAACCTCAGGGATTTGCTTCTCGCCGCACCGGCTGGCCCGCGCGCCACCATGGGACTGGATCCTGGCTACCGAACCGGTGTGAAGGTCGCGGTGGTGGACCAGACAGGCAAGCTGGTGGAGACGACCACCATCTATCCGCATGAGCCCAGGCGTGATTGGCAGGGCTCGCTCGCCGTTCTGGCGGCCCTGTGCACGCGCCATGCGGTCGAACTCATCAGTGTCGGCAACGGCACGGCAAGCCGCGAGACTGACATGCTGGTCGCCGAGCTGATCGTCAAGGCGAAGAAACTCAAGCTCACCAAGGCGGTGGTGTCGGAGGCCGGTGCGTCGGTCTATTCGGCTTCAGAGCTGGCCGCCAAAGAGTTCCCACACTTGGATGTCAGCTTGCGCGGTGCGGTATCGATCGCGCGCCGGCTGCAGGACCCACTTGCCGAACTCGTCAAGATCGAGCCGAAGGCCATCGGCGTCGGCCAGTATCAGCACGACGTGAATCAGGCTGGGCTGGCCCGATCGCTCGACGCGGTGGTGGAGGACTGCGTCAACTCTGTGGGCGTCGACGTCAACACGGCGTCAGCGCCGCTGTTGGCGCGCGTGTCGGGGTTCAATCAGGCGCTTGCCTCCAATATCGTAGCCTTCCGCGACGCGAACGGCGCCTTCAAGTCGCGCGCCGCGCTCAAGCAGGTGTCGCGGCTCGGCCCCAAGACCTTCGAACAGGCAGCGGGCTTCCTGCGCATCATGGGTGGCGCGAATCCGCTCGACGCCTCCGCCGTCCACCCCGAGGCCTATCCGGTGGTGGAGCGCATCTCGCAAGCAACGCAGCGACCTGTAAAGTCGCTCATCGGCGACAGTGCGTTCCTGAGGTCGCTGCGGCCCGCCCAATTTGCCGACGCCCAGTTCGGCATTCCGACCGTCACCGATATCCTGGACGAGCTTGAGAAGCCTGGTCGCGACCCGCGCCCCGAATTCAAGACAGCCACCTTTCAGGAGGGCATCGAGAAGATCTCGGATCTCAAGCCCGGCATGCGCCTCGAGGGTGTCGTAACCAATGTCACGGCGTTCGGTGCGTTCGTGGACGTCGGCGTGCACCAGGATGGGCTCGTGCATATCTCCGAGCTGTCAGACCGCTTCGTCAAGGACCCGCGCGAGGTGGTTAAAGCCGGAGACGTCATCAAGGTGCGCGTCAAGGACGTGGACTTAGCGAAGAAGCGTATCGCGCTCACCATGAAGTCCGGCAGCATCGAGCGGACCGCGGGCGGGTTTGGCTCGAGCCCACCATCGGCCCGGTCGGGAGGCGCAACGCCGCCCCGCACGCCGGCCGATGCGGCCCCGGAAAGTGCGCTGGCGGCCGCCCTGCGCCGTGCCCAAGCAAGACGGTAGCGGCGTGCCGCTTTTGCGCCGCACGCAAACGAGGGAAATGACATGACACCACCGCGTACAGGAATCGACCGGCATCGCAACGAGCGCGCCGCGCCCGCATTGGCGGGCATGCACGCCCCTAAGGGCCGAGCTCTGCGGAAACTTGCGTGGATCTTCGCCTGCACCGGGCTGACGTCGGCGCTTGTGCTGTTGGTCCTGTCGTCTGTCACGCATGCGGCGTGCGGCCATGATGGCGCTGGTTTCGATGCCTGGCTTGCCCAATTCAGGCAGAGGGCGGCTCTACAGGGCATCTCGCCCACCACCATCTCCTCCGCGTTGGCCGGCATCACCTACGATCCCACGGTGGTGCGGCTCGACCGCTCGCAGAAGTCGTTCAAGCTCTCTTTCGAGCAGTTCTATGCCCGCCGGGTCGGGCCGGGGTTGATGCGACGCGGGCAATCCCTCATGCGCCAGCACCAGGTCACGCTCGACCGTATCGAGCAGCACTTCGGGGTGCCGGGCCCGATCCTGATTGCCATCTGGGGGCTTGAGACCAACTATGGCGCCGACTCATCCGGCAAGTACTCCATCATCCGTTCGGTTGCCACGCTGGCCTACGACTGTCGACGCTCGGAGTTCTTCACTGAGCACTTGCTCGACGCCTTGCGCATCCTGGATCGCGGCGACCTGACGCTCGTGCAGCTTCGCGGCGGCTGGGCCGGCGAGATCGGCCACACCCAGTTCCTGCCATCGGGCTATTACAAGTACGCCGTCGATTTCGATGGCGATGGGCGCCGCGACCTCGAGCGCAGCGTGCCCGACATGCTGGCCTCCACGGCCAACTTCCTCAAGGGCAACGGTTGGCAGGCAGGTCAGAGCTGGGAGCCGGGTTCGGCCAACTACGCGGTGCTGCGCGAATGGAACCGCGCCGAGGTTTACCAACGCACCATCGCCGTGATGGCCATGAAGCTGCGCGAGGGACCCTAAGCTGTCGCAAGCTCAAGCAAGCGCAGAGCACTATAGAGCACCATGAAGGGGCCGATCCGCCTGCAATTGCAGCATCACGCATGGAGCCAGCAACTCGCAGCCAAATCCGCTCGACGTTCTCCCTGATGCGATTTTGCTCGTCCCGACCCGTGACGCCGGGCAGCACGTCCCGAGATGGTCGCTGGGCGCGAATGCCGCCGACTGTCTGCGTGATGGCGGAGCCCGCATGCCCGCCAAGCGAGCTGCCGACAAAGCGGTAGCCGCGCCGCAATGATAGCACCCTCTGGGTTATGCGGCGACGCAAGGCCGGGTCTAGCCGTGGCTGGCGGGCTAGACGCAGCAGTATTAGAGTGCGGCGGTGACTGTCTCGAGCACGGGCGCAGGCACGACAGGGAGGCTATCATGCACGAAGTGCAGCGGGTCTTGAGCCCTCGGTTCGCGGGAGCATCGGCCTGGATCGGAAGCAAGCTCCCCGCCGACGCGGGCATCGTCGCATTGACGCGCGAGTGCCTCGCAGAAATAATCCACCTCGCCAAGACGCTCGATGAAAATCCGCTGCCTACGCTCGCTCTCGATCCTCTCGACTTCGACCTCCCCGCGTGCCGAGACCTGATGGCGCGGGCGCATGCGGCGCTCGAGGATGGCCCGGGATTTGTCATCATCCACCGCTTGCCGCTGCAGACGTTGGGGCGAGAGACGTCTATCAAGGTCTACTGGCTGCTCGCGCGGATGGTCGCGCGGCCGGTGGCACAAAAATGGACAGGTGAGATGATCTACACCGTCGCTGATCTCACCGGGAAAAAGCCCGGCAACGGCATTCGGCCGGATATCACGAACGCCGAACAGAACTTCCACAACGACAATTCGTACAACGTCTGCCCACCCGACTATGTCGCACTCTTGTGCCTTGAAACGGCGAAATCGGGCGGTGTCAGCCGCGTCGTAAGCTTCGAGACCGCGCACAACCTCATGCAGGAGCGCCATCCGAAGCTCCTGGAGCGGCTCTACCGACCGTACCGTTTCGATCGCCAGCGCGAGCACGAGCCTGGTGCCGAGATGACCATAACCCGGCCGGTATTTGCGCTCGAAGGCGGTCGACTCAAGTCCAGGCTGTCGCGCTATCTCATCGAGCAGGGCCATGAACTCGCGGGCGAGCGCCTCGATGAACTTGGGCGCGCTGCGCTCGACGCGCTCACGGCCATCATCGATGATCCCGCGCTTTACAAGGAGTTCTACTTCGAGCCCGGTCAGATCCAGATCTTGGACAATCGGCGGCTGGGTCACAAGCGCACGGGCTTCGAAGACTGGCCGGAGCCCGAGCGCAGACGCACGCTGATCCGCCTCTGGCTCCGCAACCATGGACGCCCGTTCTACAGCGGTTGACAGCGCCGTACCCGAGTTTGCGCGCTTGGATGCAGCTTACACTTGACGCATAAGGAGTACCCCGATGAGCTATGAGACCATGGAGGTGCGCAAGGTCACTCCCAACATTGGCGCCGAAATTCGCGGCGTCGATCTGGCGAAAGGGCTTAGCAATCAGCAGTTCGATGCGATTCATCGAGCGCTGTTGGAAAACCTCGTGATCTTCTTTCGCGAACAAACGATCGATGTGGATCAACACAAGGACTTCGGCCGGCGGTTCGGCAAGCTGCACATTCATCCCGCGGCTCCCAAGGGCCTCGAACAGCACCCAGAGATCCTCGTCATCAAGGCGGATGAGAACTCGAAGCGCGTGGCCGGAGAGGAATGGCATTCCGACGTGTCGTGCGACCCTGAGCCACCGATGGGGTCCATTCTGCACCTGACGACAGTTCCGCCGGACGGAGGCGGAGACACGATGTTTGCCAACATGTATCTGGCATACGAAACGCTCTCCGAGCCTGTGCGCAAGATGCTTGAAGGGTTGACGGCGTTTCATGACGGCGAGCACGTCTTCCGCGGCCGCTACGGCATCAAGGATGCCGACAAGGTGTTTCCTCGTTCGGAACACCCGGTGATCCGAACGCACCCGGTCACAGGAAGGAAGCTGCTATTTGTGAACCGCGGGTTCACCACCCGCATCGTGCAACTTAAGCGGCACGAGAGCGCCGCAATTCTCGAGATGCTCTATCGTCATATCGAGACGCCGGAGCTGCACTGCCGGTTCAAGTGGGAGACGAACTCCATTGCCTTCTGGGACAATCGCTGCGTCCAGCACCATGCGCTGTGGGACTACTATCCCGCCAAGCGCTACGGGCATCGGGTGACCATTTGCGGGGACAAGCCGTTCTATCGGGCGTGACCGACGCTGGACCCATGAACCGCGCTGTCAAGTCACTGGTGCTTGCGGCGGCGACCGTGCTGGCATTGGGAGCCCAGACGGGGACGCCGGCCGATACAGGTGATCGCACGCATGACGCCCGCCTGCTGACCTTCACCAATGCCGATGGCAATGTCGTCCGAGGCACGGACTTTGCGGGAAAATGGCTGCTGGTCTACTTCGGGTACACCCATTGCGCGGATCTATGCCCGACTGGGCTGAGCGTGCTCGCCAATGCGCTCGACCAGATTGGGCCGGCGGCCGAGCATATCCAGCCGCTATTCATCACCGTTGATCCCGAGCGGGACAACGGCGCAATCCTGCGCAGTTTCCCGCAAGCGTTCGACCGGCGCATGATCGGTCTCGGCGGCAGCATCGAGCAGATCAAGGAGGCTGCCGAGGTGTTCGGGGTGTCATTTCGAAAAGTCGCCCAGGGCGATTGGGACTATGTCGTCGATCACACCTCGAGCTACACGCTGGTAGATCCCTCGCGCAACCAGGCACAGCCGCTGCGCGAAGCCGAGCCCCACTTGCTCGCCGCCAAGCTCATCGCAGCCCTGAGCAAGGCAGGTGTGCCGCTCGACAACGTCAACAACATTGGCGCCTATCGCTGATCAATGCGGCAGGTCGGCGATGTTCCGTGCCGCGCCGGTCAGCTCTAAGATATGCAAGCCGGTGTTGGCGCGGTCGACAATGTAGATGTAGCCCCGGTCGTCCACTTCTACGTTGTTGGTCTGGACCGCCGTCTTGCAGCGCTCCTTGCCATTGTCGAGCTTTATGCAGCGCTTGTCGGTATTGGTGGTGACGGCAGGAATATAGTAGGCGACCTCCAGGGGATGGTACGGATCACGGATATCGACGGCGCGCACACCGGCGTTGAAGTGTGCGAAAAACATCAATCGCTTGTAGTAAATCGGCGCCATGTTCTCGTTGGAGGAGTGCGTACCGAACCGGCCGCCGCGGCTGCAGAAGCCACCCGAGGCCTCCGGCACACCCCACGTCGCCACCGACGCGGGGTGGCGCTCGACCGTGACGTCGACGAACCACACGAATTGGCGCGCTTCCTCGCATTCATTCAGGATCTGCTCGTCGGTGACGACGACGAAGTTTCGCACCTTGCCGACCTTGTCCTTGGCAAACTCCGCAATCGGCATACCTAGGACAGGAAAGGTGGTGTGGGCGCCGACCAGCGGCGACATATCGAGGCGTCCGACTTCTGGATAGCGCAGGTTCTCGTCGGTCGGCTCCTTGGGGCCGTTCAGCAGCTTATCACGATCGACAATCTGCAGCACGCCCCCCTCGTTGGTGCCGTAGCCGAAATAGATGCGATTGGCCGCGGGTCCGAGCGAGATCATGCCGTGCAGCATGGTTGGCACCGGTCCTGTGGCGCCCGGCTGCTGGCCAGCCAGGCCGAAATCGCGGACCTTGATGGGGTGGGCCGGGTCGGACAGGTCGTAGACCTCGGTCATGCGCGGCACGCGCCAGCCCGGGCTGCCAGACACCAAATATGCGACCCCAGTGTCGCATTCCCACCAGCTCTTATGCGTGCCCTTGAGCCCACCAAGCCGCGTCACGAGTTTCGGATGGCTGGGATCGGCCGTATTCCAGATCTCATGCGCCGAGTTGCCGAATGTGCGCAGCATGTACACGGCCCCCGCATCTGCCTTGGGCAGCGACCGGCCGTCGCACACACGCACCATCTGCGCGCCGCCCTGCTCGGCGAGCCCCTCCTCACCTGGGATATGCGCCAGAAATTTCGGCTGGCGAGGATCCGTCACGTCGAGGAGCGAGGTTCCGTTGGGCTCTTGCGCCCCTGTCAGCGGGTTGAGAGGTTTCGGGACCTCCTGCGTTCCCCCATGGTGACCGATGTAGACGATCCACCTCCCGGATTGAAGGTGGATGGTTGGCTGGTAGGCGCTGCGTGCCTGCAAATCGTGGGTGCCGACCAGGGCCATGTCCTTTGCCTCTTGCGCGGCGGACGGTGCCGTGGCGATCACACAGAGGCCGGCTAAAATGAAGGTCAGGCGAATGATCGCGTAATGCAACATGGTTCCTTTCTCCGCTATCGAGCGACCTGCGGCCGAGCGCGGTGCCTCATCTCTCTGACGATCCAAAATCGACTCGCACAGTGACGGCCGCACTGGCGATAACCGCGGGGTCGTCATGTTCGGGGTCGGCCACATCGAGGCCGCCCTTGATGGCCTTCAGGGTCACGTTGCCCACCGGCAGGACGGATTTGATCCTTTCGAGCTCTACCTGCTCCGGCCGTTGCACACCGATCGTCACCTCGACGTCGAGCTTCGCCTTGTCGATCTTCAACGTGTGGATGAACGCAAGCGAGCTATGGTGCAGCGCGTCTTCCACGGCGCGCAACGCGGCCTTGGTGTAGTCGGCGCCGTGCAGGTCGTTGCCGGAGCCGAGCTCCAGAATTACGCGCGTCTTGCCCGTTTGCGGCATGAAGCTTCCCCCGCTAGACGTCGAGGCTGACGACGGCGCAGGCGTTGGCGATCAGCGTACTGCCCGTACCGCCCTCGTCGTGAACCTCGAGGCCGCCCTCGACGACCGTCACCGTACCCTTGCCGTAGGGCAGCGCGGCCAGCACCTGCGCCTTGTCCACCTTCTCGGGGCGCGGCACGCCGATATGCACGTCGATCATCATCGCCTGAGGCGGCTGCCCGAGCGCCGTCGCGATCGATAGCGAATTGTGCCAGAGCGCATCCCGCAGGGCCCGGCAGGCGGCCTTGGTCGGATCCGCGCCTCGGATGTCGGTTCCCATGCCGAACTCGAGCACCATGCGTTTTCTTGCCATCCTGTCACCTCAACCGTTGGGCTGGTGGCACCCGCTGCAGCGCGTGGCGTCCAACTATGGCCTCCGCCATGTGCCGATGATCGGGCTGCTGGCCCGATGCGAACCGCGCGCGCTCGCGGCCAAAGGGATCCAGTCGAACTGGAATGAGCGAGGCATCGTCGCAATCGTTGTTGCCCCATGCGAGCCCTCCCTCGGCGTCGCGCCAGGTCCTTAAACTTCTCGACATGGGCATTTCCCACCGCACGCACGACCGGCGCCCTTGCGATCGTTGCGCAACGTCTCGATCAGCTTGGACCCGCGAAAGCAGCTGGCCCGCGGGACAACCGCGCTTTGCGTCCGCAGCCATGCCGGGCAAGCGGCGTTCGCCACGACAAACGACAATGTGCCTCTCCATGCCAGAGCCCAATACCCCCGCGCGATCGCGTGGCCGAGCGCAACCCGCGGTTAGGAGGCCGCGGCAGCGGATAGAGCGCAGCCTACATCGCCACCCCAATTGCGTACACCGTCAGACGCGCCGTGCGGGAAGACGACGCAGCGCCATCGCCTGCCTCACGCTTGCAGTCACGACGGCTTACGCTCGACCCAATGACGCCCCCCATGCCCTCCTGGCAATCATTGAATTGCCCGAGCCGGCGATAGAGTGCCCGCGAGCTCGATGGCGGTGAAAGAGGGTCGAAACCTCAGTCTCGCATGAGGTGGGCACGGTGTGGCCCCCGTGTTGGAGAAGCCCCCCGCGGATGTGACGTGCCGAGCTATTGCGAGGCGCGGCGGGAACAGGTGCGCGAGCCAATTGCTCGAACACCCGGTATCTGCTCAAGTACCATCCGCGCGCAATATGGCTGGCGGCTGCTCACCGCCCAGCATGCCTGGCCATCCTTATGCGCGCGCGGCCGCCGCGACGTTGGATCCCCTGAGGAGATGAAATCGCCATGCCGGTAAATAAGGCGCATACGGAGTTTCATGCGCTCGACATGACCAACGGCTGGGCGACTCCGCCCGGCTATCCCGAGGGCATTGCGCAGAAGATCCTGTCCGGCGCGCTCGATGAAGTCGGCAAGCGCGGCACGCGCACGCGCCTTCTGCGCTTTGCGCCGGGGGCATTCACCGTTGCTCCCTTCGTGCACACGTATTGGGAGGAGGTATACCTGCTTTCGGGCGATCTGATCGTCGGCAACGACGCGCGTGGCGAGGGTGGCACTGCGTTTGCGCCCAACACCTATGCCTGCCGTCCGCCTGGCGCATACCATGGGCCATTCAAATCCAATGCCGGCTGCCTGTTATTGGAGATCCACTATTTCGATCCAGTTTGAAGTGCCTGGGCTGCGCTGACTTCCTGCTAGCTCGCGACCGCACCGTCGATCATGCGAAGCCGGGCGAAACCGACGAGGAAGCCGACCATGACGACCTGCAAGACGGGCGCCGATCACATAAAGTCCCTCAAAGACGGGCGGACGGTCTACATTGACGGGAAGCTGGTGGAGGATGTCACCGAGCATCCCGCATTCCGCAATGCCGTCAGGTCCGCAGCCGCGCTCTACGACTTCCAGGCGCGCCCAGAAAACGTCGAGCTGATGACCTTCAGCCCGAACGCATCGCACCGGCGCATCAACCGCGCCTGGCAGATGCCCCGCAGCTATCAGGAGCTGGTCCAGCGTCGCAAGGCCCTGCAAGCTTGGGCAGCGCTGTCATGCGGGTTCATCGGCCGCTCGCCCGACCACGTCGCCTCTACGCTCGTCGGCCAGCGGATCGGCCTCGATGTGTTCGAGAAGCACGGTCCTGAGCGTGCAAAAGCGTTGGCGGCCTACTTCGAAGAAGCAAGCAGCGAGGACCGCTTTCTGACTTATGTCATCATCAATCCGCAGGCGGAGCGCGCGAAGGCCTGGGGTGACCAGGCGGAAGAGCTGGTCGCGCGCATCGTCGATGAGGACGCCGGCGGCATCACGATCCGAGGCGCGAAGCTGCTCGGCACCAGCTCGATCATGGCCAACGAGGTACTGGTCGCCAATCTGCAACCGCTAAGGTCGGGCGAGGAGGATCTCGCCTTCTCCTGTGCCCTGCCAATGAACATCAAGGGTCTTCGGGTCCTGTCACGCAAATCCTACGAGGCGGCCGCAACATCCGTGTTCGACAATCCGTTGTCCTCGCGCTTCGATGAGAACGACGCTCTGATCTATTTTGAGGACGTCAAAGTGCCATGGGAGCGCGTGTTCGTTCATCGCGACACCGACATGTGCCGTGCGCAGTTCCATGACACGCCCGCCCATGCCTATCAGAATTACCAGGCGCAAATTCGCCTGTCGGTAAAACTCAAGTTCCTCGTGGGTCTCGCCCATCGGATCACCGAAGCGATAGGGACGACCGATATTCCTTCGGTGCGAGAGCAGCTGGGCTTCCTCGCAGCCCATGCAGGCACGGTGGAATCGATGCTGGCCGGCATGGAGGCCGAGGGCACCATGCGCGGCCAGTGGTATGTGCCCAACAGGCACTACATGTATTCAGCGCAGGTGATGACGCAGGACATGTATCCGCGGATCGTCAACGCGCTTCGCGAACTAGCTGGCGGCTCGCTGATCATGCTGCCGTCGTCCGTGCACGATTTCTCGGATCCGCACCTGGCGAAGATCATCCGGACGACGCAGCGGTCGACCAAGATGACGCCCGAGGAGAAAGTCAAATTCATGAAGGCCGCCTGGGACGCGATCGGCTCAGAGTTCGGCTCTCGCCACACACAGTACGAGATGTTCTACGCGGGCGCGCGCTTCGTTACGACCGGCCATAGCTACCGGACCTTCGACTGGAGTGGCGCTACCGCAATGATTGACGGCCTGCTTTCAACGTACGATCTCGAGGACGCGCTCGGCGGAAGGCGCCAACGATGACGCTGCCGATCTAGATCCATGGCAACGGGACGCCATGATGATGCATGGGGGCATGCGGTGGCGCGGGGCGGAACAATCGCTTGTCGGACACAAAGCGCTCACCGGCTCATGCGGGCCTCTGCAGACAAAGCGAGGCAAGATGCTCTGCTTCAAGTCGCGTGCGATGTTGCGCGGCCAGAGCCGATGGATGCGATGGTGGACGTGTCGCGCACAGCGCGGCGCAGCCCCTCGTCGAGCGAGATCGGCGGCGTCCAATCGACGAGGGCGCACATACGGCTGGTGTCGAGTTCGAGCGGATCGAACAGGCGGTGAAAATCGCGCTCACGCCCGGCGAGGCGAAAGCCGGTGCGAAGCAAGACCGGTGGGACACGCGGCGTCCACACGCGCCGGTTCAGCGCGGCGGCTATGCGATGTACGAAATCCGCTGTTGAGGTGGTCTCGCTGTCGCCAATGAGAAAGACCTGATTGGCGGCGCTGGTGCTCGACGCAGCGCACGACAGCGTCGGCCAGGTTGTCGATGCCGATGAAAGTGCGCGGGGCAGTCGCTGAGCCGAGCGGCAGCGGCAAACCTGTGCGCACGAGGCCTGCGAGGCGGCGAAAGTTGCCCCGTGCCTTCGCGCCGTACACCATCGGTGGACGCAGGATGACCCATTGCAACCCGCTGCCTCGCGCCGCCGCAATCAAGCGCCGCTCCGAGGCGAGCTTCGAGCGCGCGTAAGGGCTTGTCGGCGCCGGTTCGTCTTCTTCCGAGAGCGGACGGCCTGGGCTTGCCTCGCCGTGCACCAGTGCCGAGCTTACCAACACCAGGCGGCGGATCCCCGCACCCACCGCCGCCGCCGCGAGCCGCGCCGTACCTTCCGCGTTGACGTGGGAGAAGGCGTCGGCAGCCGCGACCACCGACGCGTCGGAGAGATGCGCAAGGCCGGCCAGATGCACAACCGTTTCAACGCCTTCGAGCGCGGCTTCCCAGCGGGTTTGCGGGCCGACATCGCCGTGGCCGATCCACGCCTGGCCGACTGGAGCCGCCGCAGGCAAACTGCGCACCCCGCGCAGCACGGCGTGACCCCCGCTTTGGAGGGCGTCGGCGACGGCGCGACCTAAAAAACCCGATGCGCCCGTGACCAGCACGCGACCGAACGCCTTGCTGTCGATTGGCATCAAACCCCGAGCGGTCCCCTGGCGGAAACGCCCCCATCATAGCTCAATGCAGGCGAGTGAGGCGCTACTCTGAGGCAACTACCGGAAGGCATGCAAGGACCGAGGTCGACCTTCGGTGCTGGCCACCGTTCGACCTTTGCCGCGGTTTGGGACCGCAGAAAACCCGGCACGACAATGTCGCTTAGTCCCCCTGCCGACGATTGCCGGGGGCCTCGGGTGATAAGCGGAACGCGAGAGGCGCTCTGTGGGTTGTGGCAGTATGGCAAAGAAGACCAAGAGATCAGGAAAGTCCGCGACAGCCAGGCGGGCCGCCGCCTCGAAGCGCCGCGCGGCGGTCAGCAAGCGCTGGTCCGGGGACGTGACCAAGCACAGCAATGCCCTCGACCTTGAGGAGGGCGTATTCACCTGGAAAGATCCAGCGCATATCGCCGCATCCCTAAAGCGTTCGGCGGAGATGAGCACGCGGCGCAAGGCCGATCCCTACCGTTCAGCTCTGTCGATGCTGATCTTTTACGGCAACCGCGCGGGCAAAAACCTGCCGCGGGCGCAAAGGCGCATCCTCAACCGGGCGAAGGTCGAGCTGCGCAAGGCGTTTGGCCGGCAGGAACGGTGATCCGACTGCGGTAATGCTCGCGGGACGTTGGCCAGAAATTGCGCCCGGCGCTGGGGATCCTCGCGCATTCCATTGGTCGATCCGCTCTCCGAAAGCGCCATCGTCCTTGCGCGCACGTCGCTCGTCCTAGCGGGCCCACTCGTGCTGATGAGATGAGCTCGCCGGTGCCGGGCGGCGCTACCCGCGGCAGTAATGACATCAGACCTGCAACGCGCATTAATAATTCCGCTCCTTGGCGGACTATGCATGCTAAGGCAAGGGCAAACAGAGCCCGCATTCAACTATGTCACCGCTGCATGCCCGAGCGTGCACGCGCGGCTCACCTCGATTTGGCAAGGTCTCGCCGGGATGCTCGATCGAAACGCGCGGATCGTCATTGCTGGCGCCGGCAGCATCGGCTGCTATTTGGGTGGCTGCCTGGCGCTCGCCGGCCGCCGGGTGACGCTCCTGCTGCGCCCAAATCTCGCAAACGACATTGCTTTACACGGTTTGCGCATCTCCGATTTTGCTCGGCTGAATGCCGCACTGCCGGCATCCGCTTTTGAATTGAGCTCCGATCCGGAATTCGCCCTGGCAGCCGCGCAAGTGCTGCTCGTGACGGTCAAGAGCGGAGCCACCGCGGAGATGGCCAGACTCATTGCGCAATACGCGCCGGCCGACGCGATCGTCGCCAGCCTCCAGAATGGCGTTGGCAATGTGGATGCGCTGGTGGCGCACCTGGGTGCAGCGCGCACGATCGTTGCTGGAATGGTCCCTTTCAATGTCGTGCAGTCGCGCCGCCAGGGACAAGCACCTCACTTCCATCGCGCCAGCAGCGGCACGATGCTGATCGCCCCTGGCGTGGCCGGCTTGCGCGCCGCGCTCGACGTCTTGGGTGCGGCTGTGGCCGAACACCCCAATATGACGGCGGTGCTGTGGGGTAAGCTTATCCTCAACCTCAATAACGCTCTCAACGCTCTTGCCGGCATTCCTCTGGTCGCGGAGCTTGCCGATCGCCGCTGGCGACTATTGCTCGCCGCGCAAATCGATGAGGCGCTCGCCGTCCTAAAGGTGGCTGGCATTCGTCCAGGTGTCGTCGAGGGGGTGCCGCCGTGGGCGGTCCCTCGCATCTTGCGCCTGCCCGATTGGCTCTTCCGGCTGGTGGCACGGCGGATGCTAGCGATCGATCCGCATGCGCGCTCCTCCATGTGGGAGGACCTGCTCCGAGGCCGCATCACGGAGGTCGATTATCTGCAGGGCGCAATTCTGACGCTGGCGAAGCAAATCGGCGTCGCAACGCCGATGACAGAGTGCATTGTGCGCCTCATAAAGGAAGCCGAAAAAGCCCGAACCGGCTCGCCCGGCCTGCAGCCGAGCGAGATCGCGGGCACTCGCGCGTGATCGGGCGCGGGAGCTGGGGAGGACCAAGATGGACGCGGATGTCATCATCGTGGGCGGAGGGCTTGCCGGGCTCGTTGCCGCCGGTGAGCTAATTGATGCCGGCAAGCGCGTCATCCTCCTCGATCAGGAGGGTGAGCAGTCCCTCGGCGGCCAAGCCTTTTGGTCGTTCGGCGGGCTGTTCTTTGTCGACAGCCCCGAGCAACGCCGCATGCGCATTCGCGATTCCTACGACCTCGCGCTACAGGACTGGCTGGGATCGGCCGGCTTCGACCGCGAGGAGGACCTTTGGCCTCGCAAGTGGGCCGAGGCCTACGTCGGCTTCGCAGCCGGCGAAAAGCGCGCCTGGCTGCGAGCCAGAGGCATGCGCTGGTTTCCCGTCGTCGGCTGGGCCGAGCGTGGCGGCTATACGGCCACCGAGCACGGCAACTCCGTGCCCCGCTTCCATGTGACCTGGGGCACGGGCCCCGGCATTGTCAAGCCGTTCGTGGATCGTTTGCGCGAGGGTGAAAGGCAGGGTCTCGTCTCGCTTCGCTTCCGCTACCGCGTCAACGGCTTCAGCACGGCCGCAGGTGTGGTCGATGGCGTACAAGGCGACATCCTGAAGCCCACCACTGCCGAGCGCGGCTCCCCCAGCTCGCGCACCGTCGTCGGCGACTTCACGCTCAGGGCGCAGACCATCGTTGTCGCCTCGGGCGGCATCGGCGGCAATCTCGATCTGGTGCGCAAGAGCTGGCCGAAGCGGCTTGGAAACCCTCCCAAGCGCATGATCTGCGGTGTGCCCGACCACGTCGACGGTCGCATGCTGGGGATCACCGAAGCTGTGGGCGGCAACGTCATTAACCGCGATCGCATGTGGCATTACACAGAGGGCATCCAGAACTGGCGTCCGATCTGGTCTCGGCACGGCATCCGCATTCTGCCCGGGCCGTCCTCGCTGTGGCTCGACGCGCGCGGCAAGCGGTTGCCCGTTCCACTATTCCCCGGCTTTGACACGCTGGGTACGCTTGCCCACATTACGGCTACGGGCTACGACTATTCCTGGTTCGTGCTGAGCCAGAAAATCATCGAGCGCGAGTTCGCGCTGTCGGGCTCGGAGCAGAACCCCGATCTCACCAGCGGCAGCTGGGTCAAGGTCGTCCGGGCCCGCCGAGGCGGCGGTGCGCCTGCTCCGGTGCGCGCCTTTATGGAGAGGGGCGCCGACTTTATCGTCGAGCGCAACTTGACGGACCTCGTCCGGCGGATGAACCAGCTGACGGGGGAGGGCCTTCTCGACGCCGCTGCTATCGAGCGCGAGGTGTGCGCCCGCGATCGCGAGATCGACAACGCTTTCACCAAGGATGCACAGGTAACGGCCATCCGCGGCGCGCGCAACTACCTTGGCGACAGGCTGATCCGTGTGGCCAAGCCCCATCGTCTGCTCGACCCGGCCGCCGCACCGCTAGTCGCGGTGCGGTTGTGGATCCTCACGCGCAAGACCTTGGGTGGGCTGCAAACCGACCTCTCCGCGCGCGTGCTGAAGGCTGATGGCGCGCCGCTCGCCAACGTGTTCGCTGCAGGGGAGGCGGCAGGCTTTGGCGGTGGCGGCATGCACGGCTACCGGGCGCTCGAAGGCACATTCCTCGGCGGGTGCATTTTCTCCGGTCGCACAGCGGGTCGCTCCGCCGCCAAAGTCTAAGTTTCATCCACCTCAGCCGCGGCGCACCTAGGCCGCTCTTGGCAAATGCGGCGGTCCTTCTTCTTCAAGTGCACCCACGAGACATGCCAAATCGGACGGCATGGGGCTCCTGAAGCGCAGGCGCTTGCCGGTGACGGGATGGACAAACGCAAGCTCGCCCGCATGCAGCGCCTGGCGGCCTAGGGCTGCGAGGGCTGCCTGCGCACGGAGGCCGAGCTTGCGCGCGCTCGCCTTGAAGCCTGAGCCGTAAGTCATGTCGCCCAGGAGCGGGTGGCCGATGTGGGCGAGGTGCACGCGGATCTGGTGCGTGCGCCCAGTTTCGAGCATGAGCTGGAGGAGGCTGGCGACGGGCTTGGCTGCGGCACCGTAAGTCGCGAGCACTGTGTAGTGGGTGACGGCGTGCCGGCCCGCTCCTTGGCCGGTGACGGTGATTTTGGTGCGATTGGCACTGCTGCGGGCGAGCGCCGCCGCGATCGATGCGCGCCTGCGCTCGGGCGTGCCCCAGACAAGTGCCAGGTAGCTGCGCTCGAGGCGTCCGTCAGCCCCGTGTGCCGCGAACTGACGCGCGAGTCCGGCATGCGCGGTGTCGGTCTTGGCTACGACCAGCAGACCGGTCGTGTCTTTGTCGAGACGGTGCACGATGCCTGGTCGCCTGATGCCACCGATCCCCGAAAGGCTCGTGCCGCAATGCGCGATGAGCGCGTTGACCAGCGTGCCAGCTGCGTGCCCGGGTCCGGGATGGACTGCAAGACCCTTAGGCTTGTCGATCACGATCAGGTGTGCGTCCTCGTAGACCACAGCGAGCGGGATCGCCTCCGGTTGCGGTGCTGCCGGCTCGGGTGCCGGCACGTCGACCGTATAGACCTCTCCGGCCCTCACGCGGAGCCCCAGCTCTGCGATGGCAACGCCGTCGCGCGTGACCTTTCGCGCGCGAATCAACGCCTGCAGGCGTGACCGGCTGTAGTCGGTCAAACGAGTTGCGAGCAGCCGGTCGAGTCGATCGCCCGCCTCCCCGGCGCTGACAACCACCTCGAAACGCTTATGTGTCTCTTCTGGGCTCATGCTCTCACGCACTGAAGATCAGAGGGATCGCGGGGCACGGGACCGACCAGGCTCGCCACTGTTGGCGTTCTTGGCCGAGGCTTGGGTATTCGTCGCGTTCCACGTTCCGCCGCCCTGACCCCGTGCGCATCCTATCGTCCCTTGCGCCCAACGGCATGTCGGTTAGCGCTCGCGGCGATGTTGCAAAGTTTGCTGCTCTCCCCATCGCAGCGAAGGGCTGAATTGCGATCTGACCCGAACAAATCACCTGCAATGCCACAGTCGCACAGCAGCACCCTTGCTTGGCGGCCTCACCTCTCCTATAGACGAAGAGACAACTCGCCCCGTTCGTCTAGCGGTCAGGACGTCAGCCTCTCACGTTGAAAACAGGGGTTCGATTCCCCTACGGGGCGCCATGGAGCAACAAATAATTGCATTGATTTTCAAGGGTTTTCGAGCAGAATAGCTGCCCCATCCAACGCCAGATGCGTTTCGAGGTGCAACAAACGGGGCAACAAATTCATGGCACGGCCCATCGAAGCAGCCCGCCCGCACAAACTGAAGGGCTTCTGGTTCCTGGTACGGAGAGTGCCGGGTGAGTTCAGCGCGTACGACAGCAGGAACCCCGTTCGGATCAGTACGGGCATTCGCATCGTCGATGATCCGCGCGGTGTGAGAGCGGCAGAGGTCGTCTCCAAGTTGCACGCAGAGCTGGTCCAGTATTGGCAAGACTGCGGCCGGGATCGGGATGCGGAGAAGCGCTATCAGCATGCTTGCGAACGCGCTCGATCGCTGGGACTGAATTACGTGCCAGCAGTGGAGGCTGCATCAACCTTGCCCATCGAGGATATTCTGCGGCGCTTTGAGAGCCTAGTGCGTCGCGAAGCGGCCGAGAGCGTCCCTGAGGTGACGGCAGTCCTTGGCGGTGTCCCTGCACCGTTGATCACGACCAACGTAATGATCGACGAGTTCGAACAGATCGTGCGGGCCTCGCTCGCATCCAAGTCGGACCGACAGAAGAAGAAGTGGCGCAAGCCAAGAGAGACCGCGCTCGAGGTCTTCGTCGACCTTGTAGGAAGCCGAGCAATCGCATCGCTAACGCGCGCCGATGCGCTCAAGCTTCGCTCGCACTGGCAAGACCGCGTTGTGGCGGGTGAGGTCAAGATCGGCACCGCGAACAAGTGTATCGGACACATCGGCACGATGTTCCGCGCCATCAACGAAAGCAAGCAGCTGAACCTCCCTGCCATCTTCGATCGTATTCGCATTAGCGGTGGGAAAGACGGACAGCGCCTAGCGTTCGCTCCTGTCTTCGTGCAGGATCGCATTCTTGCAGAGGGTGTATTCGACGACCTCAATCCGGAAGCGCGGCGCGTCATCTATCTCGTGGTAGAGACGGGGGTTCGGCTTTCAGAGGCGATCAGCCTCTCCGCAGCGACGATCCGGCTGGAAGCGGCGATTCCACATATCTGCGTAGTGCCACAAGGCCGTGATATCAAAACGGCTCAATCGAAGCGCGAGATACCTCTGGTCGGGGTAGCGCTCAGGGCGATGCGCGAGCAGCCTGATGGTTTTCCGCGATATCGCGATAAGGCCGACGTTCTTTCCGCGTTTGTAAACAAGGCGTTAGATGTTCGTGGCCTCAGGCCTGAAGCAGGGCAGTCGCTCTACTCGCTGCGGCACACGTTTGAGGATCGGTTAACCGCAGTCAACGCTCCCGACAAGGTCATCGCATGCCTTATGGGGCACAAATGGCCGAGGCCGCGCTATGGCGTAGGCCCATCGCTGGAGAACAAGCGCGAATGGCTCGCGCGCATAGCCTTCCGTCCACCTTCGACAGTGTAGGTCTCCAGAATGCGCCTTGCGCGCTCGGTCGGGTCATTTTGTCGCGCAACCTGAAGCTCTCTCTCCAGGCGGTCTCGTATGGCCAAAATATTGCAACGGCGGAAGAACCTGTACTTCACGGGGCGATCGAGCTGGCCGGTGCGCAGAGTTGGGGCGACGGGTAGCAAAGCGGCTTCCGCGACTTCCTCGATTTCCCAACCGCATCGCGCAGAATCGGAGTTCCGGGATTGAACCTTTGGGTGTGCGATCACGCCGCCTCTTGATGGTAATAGCGCAGGAGCCCACCCAATC
>Ga0306920_100002642_pt1 | contig 22629 bp, 20 predicted proteins | sample flu12Cox44000170_FD_204666 | JGI IMG/M metagenome (GOLD analysis project Ga0306920, IMG submission 204666) | Lab enrichment of tropical soil microbial communities from Luquillo Experimental Forest, Puerto Rico - flux4day.12C.oxic.44.000.170 (v2)... | ecosystem: Environmental > Terrestrial >...
GCACCGGCCCGCCGGGCCGCCACCACCCGGCGGAAGAACGGCGCCTCCACCGTCCGCACCACGAAGCCGTGCTGCGAGGCGTCGTAGAGGAAGTGGCAGACGTCGTCATGCTCGTCCGGGGTGATCGCGCCCATGCTGGTGCCACGGCCGGTCTGCACCAGGAAGAACACCTCCCAGGCGGGCACGCCGAGGGCGTCCAGCAGCACCGCGATCCGGGCCAGCCCCGCCACGTTGGCCGCCATGACGGTTGTGTTCACCTGTACATACAGGCCGGCTGCCAGCAGCGCGCGGATCGCCGTCAGGGTGTCGTGGAAATGCCCGGGGATGCCGCGGATCCGGTCATGGACGTCTGCCGTGGCACCGTCCAGGCTGACCGAGACCGCCCTTACCCCGGCACCCGCGATCCGGGCGATCATCTGCGGGCCGAGGGCGGGGGTCACCGACGGCGACAGCGCGACCGGGATGCCGGTGGCCTGTGCGTGGCCGATCAGGTCGAACAGGTCAGGCCGCAGCAGGCAGTCACCACCGGTGAGGATCAGGATCGGGTACGGCCGGCCGAACCCGGCCACCTGGTCGATCAGCTGGCGGCCTTCCTCCGCGCTGAGCTCACCGGGCAGCGCCCGCCGCTGTGCGGACGCCCGGCAGTGACGGCAGGCGAGCCCGCACGCCCGGGTCGTCTCCCAGAAGACCAGCATGGGACGGCGGGCGAAGTCGGGGTACGGCCGGGCAGCGGTGCTGGTCATGCGAGCCCCCTGGGCGGTCCTGCGGGCGGTCCTGCTGGCCGGCGCCAGGCGCCCGGCCCTTCCGTGACGATCCCAGCCGGCCCGGCCAGCCGGGCAGGGCCGAAGGTCCCGCCAGCAGTCCCGCGGCCGCCCCGGTGGCTGCCCGGCCAGGCCCGGCCGGTCAGGCGGGCGCGGCGACGGCCAGGCCAAGCGAGCGCAGGTCTGCCCGCAGGGCACCGGCGCCGGTGTACCGCAGTGCCCGTATCCCGAGGTCACCGGCGGCAGCCACGTTGGCCGGGGTGTCGTCGATGAACACGGTGGCGGCGGGCACGAGCCGGTAGCGGCTGAGCAGGATCTGGAAGATCCGCCGATCTGGCTTGGCCACTTTCTCGATGCCGGAGATGACGTAGCCATCGAACCAGTCCATGAACGCGAACCTGGCCCGCTCCAGGGGGAAGGTCTCCGCCTCCATGTTGCTGAGCGCCAGGCACGGGATCCCGGCCGCCCGCAGTTCCGCGAGCACCGCGACGGCCTCGTCGAACTGGCCGTTGGTCATCTCCTGGTTGCGCTCCGCCCAGGCCATGATCATGTCCCGCTGCTCGGGGTGCCGGCTGGCCAGGCGGCGGCAGGATTGCCTGGTGTCCTCGCCCAGGTCATGCGCATAGTGCCAGTCCGGGGTGCAGATCCGGGCCAGGAAGTCCTCCATCTGCGCCGGGTCGAGGAACAGCTTCCGGTACAGATGGCGCGGATCCCAGTCGATGAGCACCCCGCCCAGGTCGAAGACGACAGTGGTGATCTGCGGCACCGGCACGGTCAGTCGGCGAAGGCTTCCGGCGGCGGGCAGGCGCAGACCAGGTGACGGTCGCCGTAGGCGGAGTCGATCCGGCGGACCGGTGGCCAGTATTTGCCGCGGCGGTCCATCGGCACCGGGTAGGCCGCCAGTTCCCGCTCGTAGCCGTGCTTCCAGTCGCTGGCCAGCAGCATCGACGCGGTGTGCGGGGCGTTGCGGAGCGGGTTGTCGGTGCGGTCGAACTCACCGGAGGCCACCCAGGCAATTTCCTGCCTGATGGCGATCATCGCGTCGCAGAACCGGTCCAGTTCGGCCAGGTTCTCGCTCTCGGTCGGCTCCACCATCAGCGTGCCGGCCACCGGGAACGACATCGTCGGCGCGTGGAACCCGTAGTCGATCAGCCGCTTGGCTACATCCTCCCCGGTCACGCCGGTGTCCCTGGTGATCGCCCGCAGATCGATGATGAACTCGTGGGCGACCAGCCCGCTGCGCCCGGTGTGGAGCACCGGGTAGTGCGGCGATAGCCGTTTGGCCAGGTAATTGGCCGCCAGGATGGCGCTGCCGGTGGCCCGGCGCAGCCCCTCCGCGCCCATCATCGCGATGTAGGCCCACGAGATCGGCAGGATGCCCGCCGAACCGAAGGGCGCGGCGGCGACCGGTCCGGTGCCGGTAGCCGCCGGCCCGGTCCCGTCCGCCCCGGGTACGCAGGCGGCGGGCAGGTAGGGCGCCAGGTGGGCGGCCACCGCCACCGGGCCCACACCCGGGCCGCCGCCGCCGTGCGGGATGCAGAAGGTCTTGTGCAGGTTGAGGTGGGACACATCGGCCCCGAACCGGCCCGGCCGGGCGATCCCCACCAGCGCGTTGAGGTTGGCGCCGTCCACGTAGACCTGGCCACCCGCTTCGTGCACCAGCGCGCAGACCTCGGTGATCGTCTCCTCGAACACCCCGTTGGTGGACGGGTAGGTCAGCATGATGCCGGCCACCCTGCCCTCGTGCGCGGCCAGGCTGGACCGCAGCGCGATCAGGTCGATCGCGCCGTCCCCGCCGCACTTGACCACCGCCACCCGCAGCCCGGCCAGCACCGCGCTGGCCGCGTTCGTGCCGTGCGCGGACTCCGGAATCAGGCACACGTCCCTGGCGGCCTCGCCGCGCGCGGTGTGGTAATGCCGGATAGCGAGCAGGCCGGCCAGCTCGCCCTGGGAGCCCGCGTTGGGCTGCAGTGACACCGCGTGGTAACCGGTAATCTCGGCCAGCCACGCGGTCAGGTCGCCGATCAGCGTGGCGTAGCCACCGGCCTGATCGGCGGGCACGAACGGGTGCAGGCCGGCGAATTCGGGCCAGCTGATGGCCTCCATCTCGGCCGCGGCGTTCAGCTTCATGGTGCACGAGCCGAGCGGGATCATCGACCGGTCGAGCCCGATGTCGAAGTCGGACAGCCGCCGCAGGTAACGCAGCATCGAGGTCTCGCTGTGGTGCTCATGGAAGACCGGATGGCTGAGGTAGCCGGAGGTGCGCAGCAGCCCCGCCGGGAGCGCGTCCACCGGGCTGGCCAGCCTCACCTCATCGGCCGGGCGGCCAGCCAGTGCGGCGGCCACCTGGCGCACGTCCTCATCGGTGGTCGTCTCCGCGCACGCCGCCTGCACCGTACCCGGCTCGGCCAGGTAGACGTTGTAGCCGGACTGCCGGGCCCGCTGCGCCGCGGCCGCGCCACCGCCGGGCAGCCCGGTCACCCGGACGGTGTCGAAGAATTCGCTGTGCTCGACGGTGCAGCCAAGCCCACGCAGGGTGGCGGCCAGCGCGGCGGCCCGGCCGTGCACAGCGCGGGCGATGGCGGCCAGCCCGTCCGGGCCGTGATAGGCCGCATACAGGCCGGCGATCACCGCCAGCAGCACCTGCGCCGTGCAGATGTTGCTGGTTGCCCTCTCTCGGCGGATGTGCTGCTCCCTGGCCTGCAGGGCGAGCCGGTAGGCCGGGTGCCCGTCGGCGTCCACCGAGACCCCCACCAGCCGGCCCGGCAGCTGCCGCCGCAGCTCCTCCCGGACCGAGATGTAGGCGGCGTGCGGGCCGCCGTACCCCATCGGCACCCCGAACCGCTGGCTGGTGCCGATCGCGATGTCCGCACCCAGTTCCCCGGGCGGCGTCAGCAGTGTCAGCGCGAGCAGGTCGGCCGCCAGTGTGACCAGTGCGCCCTGGCTGGCCGCCGCGGCGGCGACCGGCCGCGGGTCGGTGATCTGGCCGCTGGCGCCGGGATAGGGCAGCAGCACGCCGAACAGCTCACCAGCCGGCTGCGCGGCCACCAGGTCCGCGGTGACCGGGGCCATCACCAGCTCGATGCCGAGCGGCTCGGCCCGGGTGGCCAGGACCGCCAGCGTCTGCGGCAGGCAGTCGGCGTCGGCCAGGAAGATACTGCCCTTCCCGGCCACCCGCCGGGACAGCGTCATCGCCTCGGCGGCCGCGGTGGCCTCGTCCAGCAGCGAGGCGCCAGCCACCGGCAGCCCGGTCAGGTCGGCGATCATGGTCTGGAAGTTGATCAGGGCCTCCAGCCGGCCCTGGGAAATCTCCGGCTGGTAGGGCGTGTACGCGGTGTACCAGCCCGGATTCTCCAGCACGTTGCGGCGGATCACCGCCGGGGTGTCCGCCGGGTAGTAGCCCAGCCCGATCATCGACGTCAGCACGGTGTTCTGGGCCGCCAGCCGGCGCAGCGCCGCCAGCGCCTCCGCTTCGGACAGCGGCGCGGGCAGCCGGAGCCCGTCTGCGCCGGTGCTGGCCAGCGCCGGTGGCAGCGCGGCGGCGGTCAGCCCGGCCAGCGACTGATAGCCGATCTCGGCCAGCATCTGCTGCTGATGGTCCGGCGTGGGCCCGATATGACGTGACGCGAAATCCATGGCAGCCTCCAGGGGGAGCCACCGGGATGCGGGTGCATCCGGTGCCGGTCCTCCCCCTCTGTCGCCGCGGCCCGGCGCTGGGCCGGCGACTCCAGAGACGCCTGTCCCGTCCGGTCCTGGATGCCTGAGAGGTTCCGGGGAGGTTGCCCCTTCGGCGCCCCGCGCTGGCGGTGCGGGATCTCTCCCGGACGGTGTGGTCAGCAGCCCGAGCCTACCCCCAACGGGCCGCTCAGATCTCATCCCAGCGGAACACCCGCACCGCGATCAGGGTGAGCACGGCGGCGAAGCCGAGCAGGATGCCCATCGCGGGCAGCGCCGAGGCTGGGCCGTCGCCCCGCGACATCACGTTCTGCATGCCGACCACCAGGTACCGCAGCGGCATCACGTAGGAGACCTGCTGGATCCACTGCGGGGCGAAGGTGAGGGGGATGAAGGCCCCGCCCAGGAACGCCATCGGCAGGATGATCAGGTTCGCCATCGCGGTCGCCGCCTGCTGCGTCTTGGCCACCGCCCCCACCAGCAGCCCGATCGACAGGAAGGCCAGGGTGCCGCAGATGACCACCGGGATGGCCATCCACCAGTAGCTGGTGAGCTTGAGCCCGAAGAACGGCAGGGTGGCGATGGCCAGGAAGATGAACGTCTGCAGGATGGCGATCGCGACACTGACCGCGATCCGGGCGGTGACCACCGAGTTGGTGCTGACCGGGGCCAGCCGGAGCCGGCGCAGCAGCTTGTTCTGCCGCCAGCTCACCAGCGTGATCGCGGCCCCGAACGCGGCGCCGGAGGCGATCGCCCAGCCGAGCAGGCCCGGCGTGAGGTACTGGATCGGTTTGAGCGACTTGTCCTCCACCTGCTCGGTGGTGAGCTGGTAGGCGGGCGCGTGGGCTGACGCGGCCTGGTTCGCCGCTTGCACGATCCCGGAGAACACGCTGTTCACCACCCCGGCGGTGACCGGGTTGGCGATCGAGTAGTGGACGGTCAGCGTGCCGCCCTGCTGCTGCACGGCGGCATCCTTAGTCGCCTGCCGGACGTCGTTGAGCGCGGTGGCCAGGCTGCTGGTGTGGGTGACCGTCAGCACCTGGTCCAGCTGATGGCTGGCCGCCCGGGCCTGGTCCAGCACGCTGACCCGGCCGACCTCGACGACGTTGATCTTCGGGGTGCTGCTGCTCTTGTAGATCGAGCCGAACAGCAGCAGGAACATGACCGGGAACAGCAGCGAGAAGAACAGGGCCGCCCGGTCCCGGACGAAGCCGCGGGACATGGCCCGGGACAGGCTGCGGAACGGCTGCCACCGGCGGCCGCGGGCAGCGGGCGCGCGGCCGCCGGGCTCGGGTGTGTGACCGCCTGCATCGGGTGCATGGCCTGCGGTCATGCGCGGTACTCCCGCCCGGTGAGGTTGAGGAAGACGTCTTCTAGGGTGGCGCCGGTCACCTGCAGGCCCGCCAGCGCGTCCCGGTCAGCCAGCCGGGCCAGCACGGTGGCCGGCTCGGTGGTGGTGAAGGTGAGCGAGACGCCGTCGTCGGTGACGGTCGCGCCGTCGGCCAGCGCCCGGGCGTCCTCCTGGCCGAGCAGGCCGGATTCCACGCTGATCCGGACCGGCTGAGCCAGCCCGCGGATCAGTGTGGCCGGCGTGCCGGTCCGCAGTATCTTGCCGTGATCCATGATCGCCACCCGCTGGCACAGTGTCTCCGCCTCGTCCATGTGGTGGGTGGTCAGCACCACCGTGTGCCCCTGCGCGGCGATGCCCCGCAGCAGGTCCCACAGGTTCCGGCGGCCCTGCGGGTCGAGCGCGCCGGTGGGCTCGTCCAGGAACACCACATCGGGACGGTGAACCAGAGCGCAGGCGATCGACAGCCGCTGGGCCTGGCCGCCGGAGAGCTTCTCGGTGCGGGTGCCCGCCACGCTGGCCAGGCCGACCACCTCCAGCATCTCGTCGGCGCGGCTGGCCGGGACCCGGTACAGGTCGGCGAAGGTGCGGAGCTGCTCGCGGGCGCTGAGCCGCTCGAAGAACGACGACGCCTGCAGCTGGACACCGATCCGGGGCAGCAGCGCCGGGTTCCGCGGCCACGGCCGCATCCCCAGCACGCTGACCTCGCCGCCGTCGGGCTCCCGCAGGCCCTCGACCATTTCCAGGGTGGTGGTCTTGCCGGCCCCGTTCGGGCCCAGGATGCCGAAGAACTCGCCGTAGCCGACCTCGAATGTCACCCCATCCACGGCGCGGAGCTTGCCGTACGACTTCCGGAGATCTCGGGCCGAGATGGCGGGCGTCACGCCCGGCACCCTAACATGGCGGCCCCGACGGTCAGCCGGTCCTCCTGGCCCGGCGCCGGGCCAGCTCGTCCTGGCTGACGCCGCCGTCCTGGGTGGTTCCCGCGTCCGCGGGCTCGGCCGGCAGGTCGGCCAGGCTGCCGTCGACTTCCTGCCAGATCCGGCCGAGCGCGATCCCGAACACGCCCTGCCCGCCGGCCACCAGGTCCACCACCTGGTCGGCTGAGGTGCACTCGTAGACGGTGACGCCATCGCTCATCAGGGTGAGCCGCGCCAGGTCGTCGGTGCCGCGGTCGCGCAGATGGCTCACCGCGGTCCGGATCTGCTGCAGCGAGATGCCGGTGTCGAGCAGCTTCTTGACCACTTTGAGCACCAGGATGTCGTGGAAGCCGTAGAGCCGCTGTGAACCCGACCCATGTGCGGCCCGCACGCTCGGCTCGACCAGCCCGGTGCGCGCCCAGTAGTCGAGCTGGCGGTAGGTGATACCAGCCGCGGCACACGCGGTCGGCCCGCGGTAGCCGACGTTCTCGGGCCGGGCAGACACATCCTCACCGAACAGCAGGCCCTGCTGGCCGGCCTGCTCGATCGCCGCACCGCGCTCGCCCGGCTCGCCGCCGTCACTCTTGGTTACCGCCACACCCGCCTCCAGCCCCGGGAACTGGCCACCCTGGGCACTCATGTCGCACGCTAGGCCGACCGGCCCGGCAGGTCAACGATCGTCCCGGCGCGTCGCTGGTGACATTCCAGTCACGCTGACCAGGCACTCAGCTCAGGTTGCCCGCCCGAAATCGTCCGGGCTGATCGTGTCCAGGAACTCCCGGAACTTCTCTACCTCGTCCTCCTGCTCATCGGGGATGGCGACGCCGACCTCGTCCAGGATCTCCTCACTCGCGAAGATCGCGGCGCCGGTCCGCAGCGCAAGCGCGATCGAATCCGACGGCCGGGCACTGACTTCCTTGCCGTTGGAGAAGATGAGGTCGGCGAAGAAGATGCCATCCCGCAGGGCGGTGATGTTGACGGTGTTCAGCTTCACGCCCAGCGCTTCCAGCACGTCCCGGAACAGGTCGTGGGTGAGCGGGCGGGCGGGCACCATGCCCTGCTGGGCAAATGCGATCGCGGTGGCCTCCACCGGGCCGATCCAGATGGGCAGATACCTCTCCCCCTGCACCTCCTTGAGCAGGACGATGGGCTGGTTCGTGGGCATCTCGACCCGGACGCCGACGACCTCCATCTTCCTCACGGCCGCTCCGTCCTCAATTGCGCCAGGCGCTGCCAGCGTCCCGAATCTGTAGTGAAGGCTCCTGTATTGCCAACGTACACCGTTACCCGAGGCGGGCACGCCGGCGCCCGCTGCTGAGTCATGCGTCACCCGGCGGGCGATCGCCGAAACCCGCGTCCGCCAGCCCCGCCTCGATCAGCGCCGCGTGCAGCCGCAGGGTGATGGCCGCGATCTCCCGCGCGGTACGGCCGGCCCGGTCCCGTGCCCCCGGGCTGCGCTGGCGCAGGATCGGCGCGACCACCTGCTCGATCAGCGCGGTCTCCCGTTCCACCGAGGCCCGTACCACCCGCAGGTGGCGGGCCTGGACACCGTGCCCGTCGAGTGCCACCACCGCCTGGGCTGCGGCGAGCGCTTCCGGGCCGTAGTGCCGCCCGGTCCGCCTGACCAGCCCGAAATCTTCCAGCTCGGCTAGCCGGGCCTCGTCCAGCCCGGTGGCGGCCAGCAGTTCGCGCCGGGTCAGCGGCGCGGTGGGCACGGCCGGCGGCCCGCTGGAGGGCCCGGGCGCGTCCTCGTCCCTGCCGTCCAGCTGGTCCTTGATCACCCGGAGGGGCAAGTACTGATCGCGCTGCGCGGTGAGGATGTAGCGCAGCCGCTCCACATCCGCGGTGGTGTACTTGCGGTACCGGGACGGCGACCGGGCCGGCTGGATCAGCCCCTCTGTCTCCAGGAAACGGATCTTCGAGACGGTGACGTCGGGGAACTCGGGGCGCAGCAGGTCGAGGACCTCGCCGATGCCGACATATGCCCGGGCAGGCTCGGCGCTCATGCCCCTACCTGCGCACCCCCGCCACCGCGGTCGGCCTGCGACCGCCGGCCGGCCAGGAACATCAGCCGGAACTTCCCCACCTGCACCTCGTCGCCGTCGGTCAGGCTGGCCTCTTCGATCCGCTCCCGGTTGACATAGGTCCCGTTCAGGCTGCCGACGTCACGCACAGTGAAGCCACGCGGCGTGCGGTAGAACTCCGCGTGACGGCGGGAAACGGTCACGTCATCCAGGAAGATGTCGCTCTCCGGGTGCCGGCCGGCCGTGGTCAGGTCGCTGTCCAGCAGGAACCTGCTGCCCGCGTTGGGGCCGCGCTTGACCACCAGCAGCGCCGTGCCCGGGGGCAGGCCCTCCACCGCACCCGAATCGGCGAGCGGCTCATCCGGTTCGGCCTCGGCCGCCTCGGGGCCCGGGGAAATGATCGAGGTTGTCTCGCCCATCCGCTCCCCGCCGCTTCGCGCCAGCGGGACACCGCAGTGGGAGCAGAACCGGGCGCCGTCGGGATTCTCCTGCCCGCAGCGGGTGCAGTACACGCGCGGCATATCGGGGCCCAGCCTCTCCTCCGCCGGCCATGGGCTCGGGCCGGGAAACATAGCCGCTGGCACGGCTCCCGGCGGCGACTCTCCTGCGTTCGCCCACGCTACCTGTGATACCGGGGTGCGGTCCACGCGCCGCGCATGACGGCGGCTGCGGCGCCAGCGCGCCCGCCAGCCCCGTTCGCCGCGCCTCCGCCACATCAGGCACTACCTCCGGTACATTGCTGGGCCACTGGCAGATCAGCAGGAATTCTCTCACGCGCGGGACACTGGTGCTGGCCACTCGGCAGCGCTGGGGGTGGCTCGTGCTCGCTGGCGGCTGGCCCGGGACGCGGGCGTGCCACCAGCCGGCGGCACGGCGTGGCTCAGCCGCCGGCCCGCTCCACCACCGCAGCCCACTCGTCCAGCAGTGCCTGCGCGGCGTCGGCGTCGGGACCCTCGGCCCACAGGTGGGTCACCGCTTCCGCCGGGTCGGGCAGCACCAGCACCCAGCCGCCGTCCGGCTCGACCACCCGGACCCCGTCGGTGACATCCATGTCCCGGTCACCCGCCGCTTCCACAACCGTCCGCATGATGCTGCCCTTGGCCGCCCACGGGGTCGGCATCGAGCGCTTGAGCAGATGCGCCCGCGGGATCCGGTCGTCAATCTGGCTGAGCGAGAGGCGGGTGCGCGCGACCAGGCCGAGCAGCCGGACGAAGGCCGCGATGCCGTCCAGGTTCCGGCTGAACTCGGGTACCACGAACCCGCCCCGGCCGTCCGCGGCGAAGATGACCTCGTCGGCTGCGGCCGCGCCGGTCAGGCCGTGCAGTGACGTCGGCGTCCAGGTCACGTCCACGCTGTGGAACTGGCACACCTGCTCAGCGACCCGGGTGGTGGTCACCGGCAGCGCCACCCGGCCGGCCTTGCGCTCGGCCGCGATCAGGTCGAGCACCACCAGCAGCGCCCGGTCGTCGCTGATCATGGCACCGTTGTCGTCGACCAGCTGGATCCGCTCGCCGACCTGGTCGAACCGTACCCCGAAGTCGGCCCGGGATGACGCCACCAGTTCCGACAGCCGCTGCATACCCGCCCGGACCTGGGCCAGGCTCTGGGTTGGTGACGCCTCGTCGAGCCGGTTGTTGACGGTGAGGACGTCCACCCCGATCGGCCCGAGCAGGCCGGGCAGCACCAGTGAGGCGGTGCCACCGGCGCAGTCGACCACGACCTTCAGGTCCGCCTCCCGCACCCCTGACATGTCCACCGAGCGCAGCAGCTCGGCCGCATACGACTCGACCACCCGGGGCGGGTAACTCAGCTCGGCGATCTCGCCGGGAAAGGCCCGCCGGTACTCCTGCCGCGAGAACACCCGCTCCAGCTTGCGCGCAGCCGCCTGGGACAGTTCCGTGCCCCGCTCGTCGAGGAAGATGATGTCGACCGACTGCGGGTCTCCGGGGGTGGTCCGGAGCGCGATGCCGCCGCTGCTCTCGCTGCGGGCGGTCTGGAAGCGGGCCACCGGCAGCGGCTGCGCCTCCAGATCCACCACGTTGATCGCGGTCGCGTTGAGTGCCCCCTGCACCGCCCGCTTGAGCGCGCGGGCGGCCCGGGAAGCGTCCCGGGAGGTGGTCACCACCGAGCCCTTCCGCAGGGTGGTGGCGTAGGCGCTGGCCAGCCGCACACACAGCTCCGGGGTGATCTCGACGTTGACCACCCCGGACACCCCGCGCGGGCCGAACAGGGTGCGCTGGCCGCGTGACTCCCAGATGACGCTGGTGTTGACGACCGCCCCGGCCTCGATGGTCTTGAACGGGTAGACCTTCACCCCGGCGGACAGGTAGGCCTCCGGCTCGATCAGGCACTCGTCACCCACCACGGCGCCTTCCTCGATCCGGACCGAGCCCATCACGTCGGTGTTCTTGCCGACCACGCAGCCGCGCAGGGTGGTGCCCTGGCCGACGTAGACGTTGTTGTGCACCACCGCGCGGTGCAGGAAGGCGCCTTCCTTCACCACCACGTTGCTGCCAACGGTGGTGAACTCACGCAGCTGCGCGCCCGCCTCGATCTTCGCGTAGTCGCCGATGCACAGCGGGCCGGTCAGCACCGCTTCCGGGTCCACCTCGGCGTCCTCGGACACCCACACCCCGGGCGATACCTCGAAGCCGTCAATCTTCACGTCGACCTTGCCGGACAGCGCGTCCGCCTGCGCCTTGAAATAGCTCTCGTGTGATCCGACGTCCTCCCAGTACCCGTCGGCGATCCAGCCGTACAGCGGGGCGCCCGTCTTGAGCAGCTGCGGGAAGATGTCGGCGGACCAGTCGGCTGTCTCACCGGCCGGGACCTCGGCGAGCACCTCCGGCTCCATCACGTAGATGCCGGTATTGACGGTGTCCGAGAACACCTGGCCCCAGGTGGGTTTCTCCAGGAAGCGCTGGATCCGGCCGTCCTCGCCGACGATGATGATGCCGAATTCCAGCGGGTTCGGCACCCTGGCCAGGCCGACCGTCACCAGCGCACCCTGTTCCTTGTGGTACCGCACCATCGCGGACAGGTCGATGTCGGTCAGCGCGTCACCGGAGATCACCAGGAACGGCCCGGACCGCAGCCCATCCTCGGCGTTCTTCACGCTGCCGGCGGTGCCCAGCGGGGTTTCCTCGGTGGCGTAGGTGAGGCTCAGCCCCACGTCCTCACCGTCACCGAAATAGTTGCGCACCAGCGAGGCCAGGAACTGCACCGTTACCACGGTCTCGGCGAAGCCATGCCGCTTGAGCAGCCGCAGCACGTGCTCCATGATCGGCTTGTTGACAACCGGCAGCAGCGGCTTGGGCTGGTTAGCGGTCATCGGGCGGAGCCGGGTGCCCTCCCCGCCTCCCATCACCACTGCCTTCACCGGCGGCTTGTCTCCCTCCCGCTCGGCGGGTATCCCATCATTCCACCGTGACCCGCGCCAGCCTGGCCGTCTGCATCAGGTACAGCGCCGCGGCCCACCAGTACAGGGCCGTTCCCCAGATCGCGAAGGCCCAACCGATGATCCGGGCGGCCAGCGCCAGCGGCCCGGCGTGGGAACCGAGGAAGAGCAGCGGGAACGCGTACAGCAGGCACAGCGTGGCGGTCTTGCCGACCAGGCTGACCTGGAGCGGCCCGTACCCGTGCTGGCGCAGTACCAGCAGCGCGGCGCCGAGCACCACTTCGCGGGCGACCAGCAGCCCCACCAGCCACCACGGGATGATGCCGCGGATCGCGAGGCCGATCACGGTGGCGGCGATGTAGAGCCGGTCGGCGGCCGGGTCGAGCACCTGCCCGAGCCGGCTCTGCTGGTTCCATGCCCGGGCGATCTTGCCGTCCAGCCAGTCCGACAGGCCCGCCACGATCAGCAGGGCAATCGCCCAGCCATCCGCCTGCGGGCCGAGCACGAGCCACAGGAAGACCGGCACCCCGGCCAGCCGGGCCACGCTGATCGCGTTGGGCACGGTGAGGATGCGGCCCCCATCGCCGGCCTGCGCGGCTGTGCCGGCGGCCGTGCGGTCGGCTCGCGCCACGGCGGACGCCCCTTTGCTCGCTGCTGCTGCCGACCCTACCGGGTGCCCGGCCGGTCATCGGGGTGGGCAGCGCCGGGTGGCCGCCGTCAGGCGGCTTCCCACAAGGTGGCGATCCCCTGGCCGACGCCGATGCACATGCTGGCCGCGGCCCGGGTACCGCCCCGGCGGTGCAGCTCGTGCAGCAGGGTGGTGGTGATCCGGGCTCCGGAACAGCCGAGCGGGTGGCCGATGGCGATTGCCCCGCCGTTCACGTTCAGCCGGTCGTGATCCAGCTTCAGCTCGTCGGCGACGGCCACGGCCTGGGCCGCGAACGCCTCGTTCAGCTCGATCAGGTCGAGGCTGTCCAGCGGCCAGCCGGTCCTGGCGAGCACCTTGCCCATCGCCGGGACCGGCCCGATGCCCATGTAGTCGGGATGGACGCCGGCCGCGGCAGTGGTCACGTACCGGGCCAGTGGGCCGGCCCCGGCCCTGGCCAGGGCCCGCTCGGAAGCGAGCAGCAGGCAGGCCGCCCCGTCGTTGAGTGGTGAGGAGTTGCCGCCGGTCACCGTGCCGTCCGGGCGGAACGCGGGCCGCCGGGCGGCCAGCTCCGCCATCGTCAGGTCGGCCCGGACGCCTTCGTCACGCTCAACAGGGCCGGGCCCGGTCGCCACCGGCACGATTTCGCCGCCGAACCGCCCGTCCGCCTGCGCCTGGGCCGCCCGCTGGTGGCTGCGCAGCGCGAACGCGTCCTGCCGCGCGCGGCTGACCTGGTAGCGGCTGGCCACGTTCTCCGCCGTCTCGCCCAGGGTGATGGGCGGGTAGAGCTCGGCCATCTGCGGGCTGACCAGCCGCCAGCCCAGCCGGGTGTCAGCCAGCCCGGCCTCCCGCGGGAACGCCTCGGCCGGCCGGGGCAGCACGAACGGGGCCCGGGTCATCGACTCAGTGCCGCCGGCCAGGCAGATGTCGGCCTCGCCGGCGGCGATCATGCGGGCAGCGCCCGCGATCGCCTCCATCCCGGATCCGCACAGCCGGTTGACCGTTGCCCCGGGCACCTCGACCGGCAGCCCGGCCAGCAGCACACCCATCCGGGCCAGGTTCCGGTTGTCCTCCCCGGCCTGGTTCGCCGCGCCCCAGTAGACGTCGTCGATCCGGGCCGGGTCCAGCCACGGGTGGCGGGCCAGCATGGCCGTGATCACCTCGGCGGTCAGGTGGTCAGGGCGGACCCCGGCCAGCGCGCCCTTGATCTTCCCGACCGGGGTCCGGCACGCATCGATCACGAAAACCGCCGTCATGGCCACCTCCGTGCCGCCGACCGCCTGGCTCCGAGATTAACCGGGGCCCGGCCGGGCCGCCATCGGCCGGCCGGTGACCCCGCCCTGGCCGGCCAGCGCCAGTGCGGCCTGGTAGCCCGGCGGCGCGGCCAGGCTCCGCACCGAGCAGCCACGGACACGGCGGATCGGCCCGGCAGGCCCGGCCCGCAGCCCGGAGAGCCCGTGCCCGATGCCTTCCCCGGTGCACTTGAGCACCGCTTCCGCCCGTACCCAGCAGCCGATCACCGCGCGGTGCCGGTCCGGCTCGGCCAGCCGCGCCAGCCCGGCGGCGTCCGCCGGATGCAGCACCTCGGTCACGGGGCAGACGCAGCCTGCCGGGTCCTGTTCCAGGTCGGCCCCGAGCGGCCGGCCAGCCACCGCTATCAGCACCAGGTCGCCGGAGTGGGCAAGGGAGAAAAAGGGTGCCGGGCGGGGACCGGGCAGCAGTACGGGCCGGCCCTGCCCCCGGCCGCAGCGCGGGCACCGCTGGCGGCCGAACCGGAGTTCCCCCGGCGCGGCCGCCAGGTACCCGGCCAGCACCCGTCGCAGCATCACATGGGCCACCTCGAACCGGTGCCGGCCGAGCGCGGACAGCAGGGTCTTCGCCCGGTGCCGCTCCCCGGCAGCCAGCACGGCTGCGTCCGCCGGCCGCACGATCTCCGCCCGGGCATCGAACCACCACAGGTCCACCACCGGCGGGGCAGGCAGCACCTGCCCGGGCGAGGCTGGCTGGAGCGGCATCAGCCGGGCGGCCGGGGCCGGCATCAGCCGGCCGGGGCACGGCGGGCAGCCACGAACTCGGCCAGCGTGCCCAGCGTGGCCAGCGCGTCCAGGTTCAGGTCCTCGGCTGCCACATCCACCCCGAACCGCCGCTGGATCTCCCGCAGCAGCAGGGTGCCGGTGAGCGAGTCGAGCGCCACCGCCTCGCCGAACAGCGGAGTCCCGGCCGGGAGGGCCAGCAGTTCGCCACGGCCGGTGAGGGTCGCCAGTATTTCCCGCAGCCCGCGGGCGGTGGCGTCGACCGCGGCGGTCATGCCGGCTCCGGGCGGGCATTGGGCAGCGGGGCCTCCGGGTCCGGGTGCACCCAGCTGGCCAGCCCGGGCAGCGGGCCGGCCAGCTCCCGCGCAAAGACGGCGGCGGCCGGGCTGGCGGGCGCGCCCGCCGGGACCGGGCCGGTGGCGGGTCCGGCCGGGACCTGGCTGGCGGCACGGAAACCGGCCCCGGCCAGCGCGAGCCGCAGCGGCAGGTTCCGTTCGTCGATCGTGCAGGGCACCCGCAGCGCCTGGGCACCTTGGCTGGCGGCCCGCCGGGTGAGCCAGGCGAGCAGGGCCTCGGCGACGCCGCGGCCCATGGCCCGGCAGGAGATCATCAGCAGCCGGACGGTCCAGGCGGCCGGGTCACCGCGGTCGATGACGCAGGCGCCAACCAGGCCGTCGTCGCCGAAGCTGTCCTGCAGCCGCACCGTGAGCACATCGGTGGCCCGGTCGGCGAGCAGGCCGGCGAACCAGTCCGGCGGCACCACCCCAGGTGGGGCCTGTCGCTGCCCGGCCGCGGAATTGAACTGCCGGGTCCGCGCCGCCAGCTCGGCCAGCCGCGGCAGGTCGGACCGGCTGGCCGGGGCGATGCTGACGTCGGTGCCGACCGAGCGGAGGAACTCATCGCGGGTCCCGCCAAAGGACTGCCGGGCCGCCTGCCGCTGGCGGCGCTCGGCGTAAAGCTGGCCGCGGCGGCGGGCCTCCGCGGTCAACACCGGCGGGCTGAACTCCGGCCAGCCGGCCGCTTCGGTGGCCTCGGCCGGGGTGAGCACCCGTACCTGCGGCAGGGCGGATGCGACCTCGGCCCGCTCGACCGGGTCGTCGTCCACGAAGGCCAGCGTGTCCACCCCGAGGCCCAGCGTGGCCGCGATCTTGGTCAGGGCGTCGGACTTGCGTCCCCAGCCGCATTCGGCCGCGGCGAACTGCCAGCCGGTGACGGCTGCCGTGTGCTCGGCGGCGGCGGGCGGGTTCTTGCTGGCCAGGGCGTGCAGGATGCCCCGGCCGCCGAGCTCGGCCAGCACGGCGGCCAGCTCCGGATCGGCGGCCGGCGGCTGGTCCCCCGCCTCCAGGAACACGCCGGTGAGCAGGGTGTTGTCGATGTCCCAGACCACGCACTTGACCGGGACCGGCCCCCTCATGCCGGCTCCGCGGGCGGGTGCCGTTCCATGGTGAGGTGGCTGGCCCCGAAGCCGTGCTTCCGGTAGAGCGCGCGCATGCCCACATTGCTGGCGTGCACCTTGCCGGACAGGTGCTGGAATCCAGCCTGCTCTGCGGCCGCCAGCACGGCCTGCATGAGCAGTTCGGCGATGTCACTGCGCCCCGGCACATCGGCGGTGGCCAGCGAGCGGAAATTGCCGTACCGGGCGCCGGTGAGGGAATTGGTACGCCCGGACAGCCACGCCCAGCCGACCGGGGCGGCACCCGGCCCGGCTCCGGCGGCCTCCGCTACCAGGGTCACCTCGCCCGGCTTCCCCAGCGCCGCCGCCACCCGCCTGCGGTGCAGCAGCGGGTCCGCCACGGCGTCGGCGCCGAACGACGCCCGGGCGATGTCGATCTCGAACCCGGCGATCGTGTCCAAGTCGGCCTCGGTCGCGGCCCGGATCCGCCAGCCGGCCGTGACCGGGAAGAGGGGGGCACCGCCGGTGCCCGCGGCCGTCCCGGCGGGGCGGGCGGCCGCCGGGGCAGTGCCGCCCGCCGCACGCGGGCTGCCCAGCGGCAGCGGACGCAGCACGGTGCCGTGACAGCGCGGGCACCCGGCCGCTTTCAGCTCCCCGATGGTGGCCCACCGCGCACCCGGCCCGACCTCGTGCACCGCACCACAGCCCGCGCAGCGGTAAGGCCGCACCGCGGCGGCCCGGGCGCTGGCCGTATACAGCGGGCCCGGGTAGGGCCCGTCGATCACCGGCTGCGTCTGGCTGGTGCTGCGCAAGTGGTAGAGGTGGCTGGTGCCGGCCAGGATGCCCGCACCCTGGTAGGAGTTGAACCCCGGCGACAGCGCGCGCACGGTCAGGCCCAAGTCGGCGATCAGGCGCTGGATGCCGAGTGTCTCGGCTGGCCGGCGGCCCCCGTACGAGAAGAACACGTGCCGGCCGGCCCCGGCCGCGAGCGCCGACACCGCGCGGGACAGGAACAGCTCCGCCCCGGCAGTGGTGTAGGGCGGGTCGGTACCAGCCACGTCGAAGCCGCCGAGCAAGCCGGCTGGCAGCGGCTGCCGCAGATCGTGCTCGATCAGCTCGACCGGCGGCTGGCTGCCGGCGGTCTGCCCGGCCAGGTAGCTCAGCAGGTCAGGGTCGCAGTCCACGACCACCAGCCGGGCCGGCCGGGCGGCCACCCCGGGCTGGGCGGCGAAGGCCGTGATGGCCAGGCTGATCAGGTCGTCGTCGCCCAGCAGGATCACCCGCTGGCCAGCCAGCGCACCGGCGTCGTGCATCCGCAGCACCCGCCGCAGTTTGGTATCCACGGTGCAGTGGGTCTGGTCGAGATCGACTTTCGCCCCCGGTGCCCCGGCCGCCAGCCGCGCCAGCTCCGCCTGGAGCGGGCCGGCCTCAGGCGGGATGGCGACGCCCCGGCCGCCGCAAGCCGGGCACTCACCGCTCATCCCGTCCCGGCCAGCCAGGCCGCCGCCCGCGGCAGCCAGCCCGGCCCGGCCGGCCTCGGTCAGCCGGACCGGCCTGGACCGCTCCACCACACCCCGCTTGCGCAGCTCATTGCAGACCGCGGCGGCGATCGGGACTGGCAGTTCGGCCAGCCTGCCCACCTCGCGGGTCGGCACCGGCTCGTGATGCGCGATCACCCGCAGCACGTCCCTGACCCCGGCCGGCCCCTCGGCCAGCCCGACTGCCGAGGCGACCTCGGCGGCTATGACATCAACGTCCATGTGGTGTTCTCTGGCTCCCGGCCACCGCGGGCGGTGCGATATCCTCCCACATCATGCCAGCTAAGAGCCTGCTCAGCGGCCAGCGGCCGGCGGCGGGCAAGCTGCTCTGCGCGGTCGATGCGGCGCTCACCCCGGCCTCCCCGGTCACCGACGTCACCGAACTGACCACGCTGGCCACCGCCGCCGTCACCGCCGGCCGCGGCCATGTGCTGGGCACCAGCCATGCCGTTTTCCCGAATGGCGCGGTAACCCTGGTCCTGATCCTGGCCGAGTCGCATCTGGCGATCCACACCTGGCCGGAGGAGAACCTGATCGCGATCGACCTGTTCAGCTGCGGATCGATCGACGCGGAGCAGGTGGCTGCCGAACTGGCCCGGCTGCTGCGGCTGGACGGGGTCCAGACCCGCTGGCTGGCGCGCGGCCGGGTGGCTGTCACCCCCCAGCGCTAAATTGCCGGTCATGAGTGATGCGCACCAGATCGTGGCCGCCTACTGGGCGGCGGCGCAGGCCAGGGACTGGGACACTTTCACCGGACTGGTCAGCGAGCAGGTCATCTACCAGAACCCGCAGACCCGCGAGCAGGTCACCGGGCGGGCGGCTTACCGCCGCTTCAATGCCGAGGGCTTTCCCGGCGACTGGCAGCTCACCGTGCAGCGGATCGTCGGCGAGGGCCACCACGCGGCCAGCTGGATCTTGTTCCGCGACGCCAGCGGCAGCCAGTCCGGGGTGTGTTTTTTCGACCTGGACGGTGACGGGCTGATCGCGCAGATCACTGACTTCTGGCCCGAGCCTTACCAGCCGCCCGCCAGCCGGGCGCATCTTGCCGTCCGGTACTGACCGGGCAGAGCGGGCCGGGCAGGCCCGGTGCCGGGGTCAGGCCGGGACCGATAGTGACAGCCCGAACTGGACACCGGGATCAGTCCACCAGTGCCGCATGCTGAACCCCGCAGCGGCCAGCTCGGCGGTGACGCCGTCGCGGCGGAATTTGGCAGATACCTCGGTCCGCATCTCCTCCCCCGCCGCGAACCCCACTGTGAGCCCGATCGCGGGCAGGGTGACCGACTGCTGCTCGGCCGAGCGCAGCCGCATCTCTATCCATTCCCGGCCGGCGTCCCAGCGCACGACGTGGTCGAACGCGTCGGCCTCGAAGTTCGCGCCGAGCTGGGTGTTCAGCACGGCCAGGATGTTCTTGTTGAAGGCCGCGGTGACCCCGGCCGGGTCGTCGTAGGCGAGCCGCAGCACGCCGGGATCCTTCACCAGATCGGTGCCGAGCAGCAGGGCATCGCCGGGATGCAGCCGTGCCCGCACCGAGGCCAGGAACCCGGCCCGCGGCACCGGCTCCAGGTTGCCGATGGTGCTGCCGAGGAACGCGACCAGCCGGGGGCCGGGGTCATCCGGCAGCCCCAGGTGCTCCTCGAAGTCGGACACCACCGCCCGCACGGCCAGCTCCGGGTAGCCTGCCAGCACCCGGTCAGCCGCCGCGATCAGCGCCTCCTCACTGACATCGACCGGGACGAACCCGCGCAGGGTGCCGGTCTCACGCAGCGCATCCAGCAGCAACATGGTCTTGTCAGCCGCGCCGGCGCCCAGTTCGACCAGGGTGGCGGCGCCAGTGGCGGCGGCGATTTCCGGCGCCACCGCGGCCAGGATGGACCGCTCGGCCCGGGTTGGGTAGTACTCCTCCAGCTGGGTGATCTTTTCGAACAGCTCACTGCCGTGCTCGTCGTACAGCCACTTTGGGGGCAGCGTCTTCGGCGACGCGGTCAGGCCCGCCCGGGCGTCCGCCCGCAGGGCGCGGGCCAGGTAGCCCGCCGGGAGGCAGCGTTCGACGTGCAGTGCCGTCATCGCGGGGGGATCCTTTCGCTGGAAGTGCCCGCCGTCCCCGGTGACAGGGGCCATACCTCGACGGCGCCAGGCACCGCCGTGAGCACGCTGTTGTCGGGCACGTCGGCCCAGCCGGGCCCGTCGTCGCCGGGCTCGGACGCCACCACTACTGCTGGCCCGGCCAGCTGGTAGCACAGGGTGTCGCCCGCTGCGGTCGCGGCGATGGCCGCACCGTCGGTAAGCAGGAAGTTGAACCGGCCGGTGACGCCGTGGCCGCGCAGGTCAGCGATCACCCCGGCGAGCGCGGTGGCGGTCGGCTCACCCGCCCGCAGCCGGGCCGCGACCAGGGCCCAGGCCAGCGCCGAATCGCAGCGCGCCTCCAGCGCCAGCAGGTCCGCCGGCGGCAGGCTGGCGGCCAGCGGGGCGGTGGCCTGCGGCCAGCCGTCCAGACGGCCGTTGTGGCTGAACAGCCAGCGGCCCGCTGCGTAGGGGGCGGCGGCCGCCGGGCCACGGTCGGTGCCGGGGGTGGCCGAGCGGACGGCAGCCAGCAGCGCCCGGGTCCGGGTGACCCGGGCCAGGTCGGCCAGGCTGGGATCGGCCCAGATCGGCCCGGCCTGCCGGTAGCGTGCGGGCACCGGGTCGCCGTCGGCGTACCAGCCGATGCCGAACCCGTCTGCGTTCACCGTCCCGTTCCGCTGGCGGCGGGGTGCCCACGCCTGCCGGGCCAGGCCAGCCGGCGGCGCGAAGATCAGGCTGGTGATGGTCGCCGGCGGCCCGAGGTAAGCCAGATGACGGCACATCGGATGCTCAGGCCGGCCGGGCGGCAGTCACCGGCGTGGCATCCCGGGCGGTGCGGAACCCGGCGAAGACCTGCCGCCGGATCGGGTAGTCCCAGTTCCGGAAGGTGCCCCGGCAGGCGACCGGGTCCACCGCGAACGAGCCGCCGCGCAGCACCTTGTACTCGCCGCCGAAGAAAACCTCCGAGTACTCCCGGTAGGGCCAGGCCCGGAAACCGGGGTATGGCGTGAAGTCGCTGGCCGTCCATTCCCAGACATCACCGATCAGCTGGCGCGCCCCGGACGGCGCGGCACCGGCGGGATAGCTGCCGGCCGGGGCCGGCCGCAGGTGGCGCTGCCCCAGGTTGGCCTGGCTGGCGTCCGGCTCGCTGTCGCCCCAGGGGTAGCGGCGGGAGCGGCCGGTGGCCGGGTCGTACCTGGCCGCTTTCTCCCACTCCGCCTCGGCGGGCAGCCGCCGGCCCGCCCATGCCGCATAGGCCTGCGCCTCGTACCAGCACACATGCACCACCGGCTCGGCCGGCGCCACCGGCTCGGTGACGCCGAACACCGTGCGCACCCAGCCCCCGCCTTCCCGCCGCCAGTACAGCGGTGCGCCCAGTCCCGCGCGCTGCCGGTGCTGCCAGCCCGCCGGGCTCCACCACCGCTGGTCGCGGTAGCCGCCATCCTCGACAAACTGCTGGTAGGCGGCATTGGTGACCGGGGTGGTGTCGAGGTAGAAGGCGGGCAGGTCCACCGTGTGCGCCGGGCGCTCATTGTCCAGCGCCCACGGCTCACTGGAGGTGCCCATGGTGAACGGGCCACCGGGGACCAGCACCTCGGCCGGGAGCCGGTAAGCGCCCGGCGGGGCCGGCGGTGGCGGCGCGGCCGCCAGCGCGGGGGCACCGCGCCGCAGCTGATGGGTGATCAGCATCGTCTCGTCGTGCTGCTGCTCGTGCTGGGCGACCATCCCGAACGCAAACCCCTGGCTGACCAGCGGCGTCCCGGCGAACGTTGCGGTCTCAAGCAGGTCGAGAACCCGCCCCCGCACCTCGGCCGCGTAGTGGCGCGCTTCGCATGGCGGCAGCAGCGGCAGCGCCGGGCGCTCGGCCCGGGGGTGCTCGAACGCGTCGTAGATCGGGTCGATCTCCGGATGCAGCGGCTGCCGCCCGCCCACCTTCCGCAGCAGCCAGAGTTCTTCCTGGTTCGCAATGTGCGCCAGATCCCATACCAGCGGCGACATCAGCGGCGAGTGCTGGCGAATCAGATCCGCGTCGGCGACACATCCGGTGAGCAGCTCAGTCCGCTGCCGCGCGGTGATCAGGCGGTGGGCGATCCGCTCCCGGACGTGCTCGGCGGGCAGATCGGTGGCCAGGTCAGGGCGCTGCGTCATTGCCATTCCTCCTGGTGGGGGGCTGATGGCCCGGCCAGCGGGCGGTTCCCGCCGGCGGCCCGGGCCGCATCGAGCTGGTCATCGGCCGGGCACCGGCCGCGGTCCACGTAACACCCGGCGAACGCCGCAACCGCCTGCCGGACCGGCGCCGGCGCACCGGCGCGGGCCAGCGCCGTCTCGGCCGCCTCGAAGCAGCGGCGGCTGGCCACCGCGAGCCCCGGATCGGCGGGGCCGTGCCTGGCCGCCCGCCACCACGGGCTGCCCCGCTGCCAGCCGCGGGCAGCGGCCGCTGCCCCGCCGCCGCGCTCGCCGAACCACACCTGCTCGCTGGCGGTCATCGCCTGCTGGGCGGCCAGCGGGTCGTCGAGCAGGACGGTGGTGATGGCCAGCGGCACGATCCAGCCGTCACCCGGCTGGGCATCGATGCTGCGGAACTCCAGGTGCCCGCGCGGCCGGACCGGCGGGAACAGGGTGGACAGGTGATAGCTGAGGTCCGCGCTGGTCGGGGCCCGGTCGCCGGCCCCGCGCAGCCAGTCACGGAAGGTCAGCCCGGCGGGTGCGGACCAGTCCGGGGCATCGCCCCGCCGCACGCACATGACCTGGGCGGCGAGCGCGTACTCGACCCAGGCGGAGCGTGGGTCGGCGGCCGACGGCCAGGCCCGGGCCGGCCGCGCGCCCCGGG
>Ga0306920_100002643_pt1 | contig 22628 bp, 26 predicted proteins | sample flu12Cox44000170_FD_204666 | JGI IMG/M metagenome (GOLD analysis project Ga0306920, IMG submission 204666) | Lab enrichment of tropical soil microbial communities from Luquillo Experimental Forest, Puerto Rico - flux4day.12C.oxic.44.000.170 (v2)... | ecosystem: Environmental > Terrestrial >...
TGTAGTCGCAGCGGCGGTGGCGCTCGTGTTTGCGGCGTGGGAGCTGAATTCGCTGGCCTTTTACTTGTCGCCGCTGGCGTTGGGAATCGTCTTCTTTTACTCCTTCACCAAACGCTTCACGCGTTGGGCGCATGTCGTACTGGGGATTGCGATGGGTATTGCCCCGGCCGCAGCATGGATCGCAGTGCGCGGCTCATTCGATCCCCGCATTCTGCTGCTCACGGGTGCCGTGGTCTTCTGGGGAGCAGGCTTCGACATTCTCTATAGCTGCCAGGATTACGAGTGCGATCGCAGCTCCGATGTTCATTCTGTGCCCAAGGCGTTCGGTATTCGCAATGCACTGATCATTGCGCGTCTGTTTCACGTGATCACAGTGGCGTTGCTGGTGGCGATGGTTATAGCTTTTGGCCTGGGCAAGATTGCGATGACGGGCGTCGGACTCGTCGTGCTGTTGCTGGTTTTTGAACACTCGCTGGTGAAGCACGACGATTTGAGCCGGGTTAACGCGGCATTCTTCACCATGAACGGCTTCATCTCCATGGGATTCCTGTTCTTTATTGCGGCCGATTTGCTGCTGGGCCGGTAGGTTAGAATGGCGCCATTAGCGAAGAAATGGCTGACCTCCTGAAGAGAGCCCTTGCGCTGCCGGTGGAAGCCCGCGCGGCGCTAGCCGGTTCGCTTGCTGATACCCCGACGACACAGGCGAGGAAGACGCGGAGGCGTCGCGGGAGAAAGAGATGGCCTCGCGCATCCAACCACTGGACGCTGGTACGGCCAAGACTGTCCCTTGGACCTAGGTGCGAAGCCGGATGGCCGCAAAACTATCGCACTGTGTCTAAGCTAATAGAGTTCCATGAGGAAGCATCTGCGGAGCCGGAGAGCGCTTTCGATTGGTACTTGACCAGGAGTAAAAGGGCAGCTTCCGAATAGTAGCCGTCGCGCACGGACGCAGGCGGGGCTGGCTACTGGAAGAAGCGAAGAAGCGAACTTGAAACCGGGATACTAAGCTAACCATTGCGTCCGGGCAACCTGTGATTTCGACACCGGTGTACGTTATCATTGGTGAAATGGCCACCCTAGCGCAGCCCACATCTCGAAGAAAGCAGCATCCATTTCAGACCGACGATCCGGCTCTCGGTCCCATTGCCGACAAGGTGATGGCGCAACAGCGTTTGTCCGGGGAGGATGCCTTGGCGCTCTACCGCTCGGGCGACATCCTGGCCATTGGTTGGCTGGGCAATCACGTGCGCGAGCGTATGCACGGTGACACCGCCTATTTCAACGTTAATCGCCACATTAACTACACCAATGTTTGCGTGGCTGCCTGTCGGCTGTGTGCTTTCGGCCGCAGGAAAGATGCGCCGGGTGCCTACACCATGGCCCTGGAAGAAGCATGGAACATCGCAGCGACCGGCTACACCGAGGCGGTGACGGAGTTCCACATCGTCGGCGGACTGCACGCCGACCTGCCCTTTCAGTACTACCTCGACCTGATTTCAGGATTGAAAGAGCGCTTTCCGCAGGTGCACCTGAAGGCGTTCACCATGGTCGAGATCGCCTTCTTCGCGCGGATCGGTAAGACAACGCCGCGCGACGTACTCGTCAGCCTTAAAGAAGCCGGCCTAGACTCACTGCCGGGAGGTGGCGCGGAGATCTTTTCCGACCGAGTGCGGCACATCATCTGCGATCACAAGATCGATGGGGATGACTGGCTGACGATCGCGCGCACCGCGCACGAGGTAGGTCTGAAATCGAATGCGACCATGTTGTACGGTCACATCGAAAACGACGAAGACCGCGTCGATCATCTGCTCAAGCTGCGCACGCTTCAGGACGACACGCACGGCTTCCAGACGTTTATTCCGCTGGCGTTTCATCCCGACAACACGCCATTGCAGCACCTGCCCAAGACCACGGGCATGCTCGACATGAAACAGATCGCCGTCTCGCGCCTGGTGCTCGACAACTTTCCGCACGTCAAGTCGTACTGGCAGATGGTGACGCCGAAGATGGCACAAATCTCGTTGCGCTTCGGTGCCGACGATATCGATGGAACCGTGATCGAAGAAAAGATCTACCATGACGCCGGTGCGACCACGCCGCAGAGCCTGACCCGCCAGGATTTGATTCGCCTTATCACCGAAGCCGGACGCGTGCCGTTTGAACGCGACACGCTGTACCGTCCGGTCACCCGGACCGAGACCACGGTGACGGTGGCGGTGTAGCTACTTCTCCTCCGGCTTCAACTTTCTTCCGCCTGGCATTGGCGGCCAGCCCAGCGAAGCGCCCGGAAAGAGTGAGACGGCCTTCTCGTAGCGCTTGCCCTTGTCGTCGATGACAGCAAACCGTCGTGGATGTTCGGCTGGCCCGGCCCACAACGAGACCCCTGCGTAGACACCATCGTTGCGCAGGATGTAATACGTCATGTCCATGTAGGCCAGCTTGTGCATGTCGCCGTTGTAGTTGCGGACGATACGCTTCAGGGCGTCCATGCCGGCCTCTTCGGGCGACATACCATGCCGCATGTTTTCGACGATGGTGTGCGCGCCAACGACCTTGATGTTCTCCTCGCCGTTGCCGGTGGCCCCTGCGGAACCGACATCCTGATCACAGTAGCAACCCGCGCCAATAATCGGCGAGTCGCCCGCGCGTCCGGCGATCTTCCACGCCAAGCCGCTGGTTGTGGTCGCACCCGACATCTCGCCCTTCGCGTTAATCGCCGAGCAGTTGATGGTACCGGTTGGCGGCTTTAGCGCGCGTTCGATGGCGGCCATGCGAAACTCGGGCTCGATGCCGATCCTGGCGGCCATCTTCTCCATCTTCTCGATGAGCGGCCCAAGCTGTGTGTTATCGCCGCCGGTGTCAGGGAATTTGTAGTTGGGACTCGCGAGTCCGGGCCCCCACCAGTCGTCGTTCGACATGGTTTCGCGCCAGAGTTGCCAGGTTTTGCGCGAGCGCTCGGTGAGCAGGCTTATCTTGGGAAAGCCCATCAAGAGGCCGAAGCGCGTAGCGCCTTCGCCCACCAGCATCACGTGGCCGGTGTGCTCCATAACGGTTTTGGCCAACAGCGACACGTTCTTGATGTCGTGCACACTGGCGACCGATCCGGCCATGCGGGTAGGTCCGTGCATGCAACAGGCGTCAAGCTCCACTACGCAGTCTTCGTTGGGAAGACCCCCGAGTCCGACGCTGTCGTCGTTGGGATCGTCCTCGGGCCCGGTGATGACGGCATTTACCGCGTCGAGTGTATCGCCACCAGCGGTCAGCACCTGGTAACCTCGCTCGAGGTATGCATAGCCGTTGGCGGCGCAGATGATGACCGGCGACTTGGGCTTTGTACCTGGCGGCGGCGGTTTGTATCCAGGAGCCAGTTGCGTGGCGCTGAGATCGAGTGCGAGAGAAGCGGACCCGAGAGCGGTGGTGGCGAGAAAATCGCGGCGAGTGAATTTCATCGAAGCTCCGAAAGAAGAACGAAAGGCAGGATAGCACGGAGGAAGTTGTCAGTTGCCAGTCGCCAGTGGCCCGTTCTACGCACGGGGACAATTAGGCGTCTCTATCGCGCGGATTAGTGCACGACGGGGAATAGCGGATCGGTGTTCAGCAGGTGCTTGAAATATTCGTCCTTCCAAGAGGGGCTGATGCGGTCAAGCAGCAGCGCCTCGGCCGCGCCGAACGAGTACACCACCTCACGTTGGGCTTGCGTGATGTCGATGTGTTTGAGTTCGTCCAGAGTCCGCGCCCGGGCAGTCAGGGCGTATGCGCTGAACGGCGTGTAGTCGGGCAGTGCGGCGAACGCCGCTGACGGCTGATAGTCGGCTGCGGCTTCGGCGGCCTTAATCTGCGTATAGCGGGCGACGCCTTCCTGCCAGAGCTGAAAGCTGAAGTATTTGCGATCGCCGGGCAAAAACTGCGCGAAGAACATCTTCCGCTCCTTCAGATATGCCTTGGCCAGTGGAGCGAACTTCTGCTGGTCCACCTCGTTGAGTGCGGCCAGCAGCGAGTCGCGCAGGTGTCCGAACGACTCTGCGATCTCCGGAACATCGTAAGGAAACGGGTAGTGGAGCATCCACATGCCGGTCGCGTCACCCTTGCTCAGGCCGAGATCATTGATGGCCTTCACATAGTCCGGCTGAGCCCATTGCATCTGGTGAAAATGCTCGTGCATGACGACGATGAGCCAGGGCGTGCTGGTTTGGCTTGATGTGTGGGCCGGTTCACCGATCACGATGACCGGAGGGAACCCAAACGCCGGAAAGGTCGCCTGCAGGTTGGGCTGGAATTGTCGGGGCCGCGCGTACATATCGTCGCCGACCTTTTGAAATTCCTTCGGCGGATCAGGGAAGCGTGTGAGGTATTCCGTGTCGGCCGTAACCAGCACCCAAGGTGCGGGAACCTTGCTCCATCCCGGCCAGACTTTGTCTTCGATTTCCGGCGCCAGGCGATAAAACTCGGCGATCCGCCCAGCATCTTCGGCAGAAGGAGGCTTGAGCGCTGCCTGAGCGAACAGCGTGGCTGAAAACAGAAGTGCAGCGAAAACAGATCGCATCGTGAGAATGGACGGCACAAGTGCGTGGAGGATAGCAGCCCACCGGAGAACGGAAAGTCAGCACGGAGGCACAGAGATCACGGAGAACTCTAATTCAAAAAACTCCGCGCCCTCCGAGTCTCCGTGGTAAGGATTCTTACACGGCTACTTTCGCCGGCGTGCTTTGGTCAGCGCGGAAGCGCAAGAGCGCCGCAATCCTGCCGATCTTGTCGAACTGCTCTTCATCACCGATGTACACAAGCTCCAACCCGTTGCGAATCGCGTAGCCGACAATAGCGTCACCCAGGTCCTCAAGCCGGGCATTCGGTTTACCACACATCACGCAGTCATCCGCAATGTGAAAGTCCATGTGGCCGCAGTGAAAACACTTCACACCCGGCGCATTGAAGCTTGACGCAATCATCAATGTCTGCACCTCGCCCGCCTCGATGGAGCGCAGTACCCGACGCAATCCGATAGCTCCGCGTCCATTGCGGTGGGCCTCGCCGATCACCTCGGTGATCATTGCCTGCTTGCGCTCTTCGTCATGCTTCTGCAACTGCTCGAGCGCCAACTGCTTTACTTGCTCAGGAGTCGCGGTCTTGGGGTCGATGCGGAAGCGTCCTACCAATTTCTGCCGGATCTGGGTCGCTAGTTGCGGCTCGAACTCCGACCAGATGTCGTCATGACACCCGACTACCAGTTTTTCGCAGCCGCCGCGATCGAAATGAGTGGCGACGGCGTCGGCGACAACTTTGAAGTGTTGGAGTGCCTCATTCATTACGCGGCGCTCCGCGTGGCCTGCGTCGTATCCGCCATAGCCGTCACTGCGGCCGCGACGTGTCAGCTCATTGATGAAGTCCAACTTTTCGCCGATGGTGCCGTCGGAGATTTCAAACACGCGCGCCTTGGTGCGATCGACCAGGGTAACGCAGGCATGCTGCATGCCGTCGAAGATGGCAGCCAGCGGTTTCAGATGGAATCGCTGATTCAAGATGACGTTGCTCTTGAGCAGTTTGGCGGGCAGTTCGAACTCGCGCCAATAGCCGTTGGCCACGCATGCAAAGACAGCCTTGCCTTTGCGCCCGTTGCCGCGCAACGCATCGGTCATTTCCAGGATGCGCTCGAGGTCAGGCCGTGCGGCCTTGTGCTTACTTCCTTTCTTCTCCGCTTCGCGGAGCGCGCTGTTGACCAGGTCTTTGACGAGGATGGTCTCGTCACGATGCGACCGGTTCGGTGGCGTCGTGGGCTGATAGTAGAACGTTACTGCGCAGCCCTCCGGTGAATGGAAATTAGCCAACTCTCGGATGTCATCTCTTGTGATCATTCCGCTTCTCCTGCTTGGTTGGTATGTGAAAACCAGGTGGCCGGGTTGCGGACGACTCTGTCACGTCGTCTGGGTATACGCCACCACTCGGTCTTTGAAAATTGCCTTGATGGGCAAGGCGCGTTGCAGGTGCTGCCGCGCCGTGCGGATGGACGCAAGCACCTCCTCCAAGGTGTGGTTGGTGATGGCAGCAATTTCTTCCTGGGTGAATCCTTCGACCGCGTGCAGAATGAATACCTCGCGATCGGGACGCTTCGCGTCGCGCAGCGCGACCTGCACCAGCTTGATCAGCTCGCCGCGTGCGGCCAGCTGCTCCGGATTTTCCGCGTGACCATCAGCGATGATGTCTTCTTCCCGCAGCCGGTCGTCGGGCTGATGGAATTGCAACCTGGCCTCGTCGCTGGCCTGGACGTTCTGTACACCATGCCTGCCGTCGAGCGAGACTCCGCTGACATCGACCTCGCTGGCGGCCACGCGATCAATGGCTTCGGTTGCCAGGCGATAGAGCCAAGGCTCGAGTTTGATGCGCTCGGGCTTTTCGAATTCGTCGCCCAGTGCGTTTGCGATGGCCTCAGCCAGGACGTCTTCCGGATCAAAATGGTCGGGCAGCAGCTCGCCCAGGCTCTCACGATAGACGATCTGCCGCTCGACGAAACGCTCGAGACGCGGCAGATTCACATCGATATAGCTGGCGATATCGATCGACGATACAGCCTCAGGCCGCACCACCGCAACTGTCTTCTCGAACGAGGCAATTTCGCTTGCGCGACGGTCGGCGTCGCGATGCCGCACCCACTTATGCTTGCTGCGCAGCACCTGCTTGTGCCGCTTCAGTTGTTCGGTCAGCGCGTCAAAGGCGGCTTTGATCGCGGTTGTCGCGACCGGGCTCTTCTCCTCCACGGCCATCTGGCCGGAAGGCAAGCGCAGGTTGAGCGACACCACAAAGCCCTCCCGCGCCGAGCTCTCTTCGACGATGCCCTTGATATGTACGAGTTCAGGACGAAATACCTGGAGGTATTTGATCAGCTTTTCCAGTTGATGTTTGACTTCCTTTTCGAGGTCGGAGGTCTTGGAAATCTTGTAACTAAAATGAACGTTCATGCAAGCCTCTCCGGAAGGATGAATTCCCACCGCAGTTACCTTGCTTCTGGGCTCAGTTTACTCCTGTTTGCGGGCTGTCAACCGGGAAATGAAGGCTAGCGCGAAAATGCCGCGCCCAGATGGACAGAATTGACACAGCCGCCATCGCGGTACAGGCACAAAGCAAGACGCCCTCCAGCGCAGGAGGGCCTCGATTACATCGCACTGCGGCTACGGGATACGGACCTTGGCTTCAGGACTTCTGCTGACGTGGATACTCTCGATGAATCGCACCTTGCGGTTGGTCAGCTTCATAACCAACGATGTGGTGCGGACGCCGTCACCGAAGAAGCGAACTCCTTTGAGCAGCGGGCCGTCGGTCACGCCCGTTGCAGCGAATACGATGTTTTTGCCGGGGGCCAGCTCCTCGGCGGTGTAAATTCGCTTGGGGTCTTTGATGCCCATGTCGGACATACGCTCAGCCTGCTCGGGCGTATATCCCGTCAGTCGCCCGACCATGTAACCGTTGAGGCAACGGATGGCAGCGGCAGTGATCACGCCCTCCGGCGCGCCCCCGGCTCCCATGACGGCGTGCACACCGGAGCCCAGCATCGCCGCGGCAACACCCGGAGACAAATCGCCGTCAGAGATGAGACGAATGCGGGCGCCGGCTTTGCGCACGTCGGCAATGAGCTTTTCGTGCCGCGGGCGATCAAGGATCACGATCACGAGGTCTTCCACTCGCCGTCCGAGAACTTTTGCAATCACGGCCAGGTTATGACCAACTGGCGCCTCAAGGTCGACCATGCCTTTGCAGGACGGGCCCACGACCATCTTCTCCATGTAGCAGTCAGGCGCATGGAGCAAGCCGCCGCGCTCTGAAGCAGCCAACACGGTAATAGCGCCAGGCAGTCCGTTGGCGCACAGGTTCGTGCCCTCGAGTGGATCAACAGCAATGTCGACCTCGGGGTAGTCCGCGCCATCGTGCTTGCCGACCTTTTCCCCGATGTAGAGCATGGGAGCTTCGTCGCGCTCGCCTTCGCCAATGACAATGGTGCCGTCCATAGGGACAGAGTCCATTACCGAGCGCATCGACTCCGTGGCCATCTGATCAGCGCGCTTGCGATCGCCCTGGCCCATGGTCTTGGCCGAGGCTACCGCCGCGTCTTCGACTACACGCAGGAACTCGAGAGCAAGATCAGACTCGAAATTGTTCTTCGGCATGTAAGAACTAGTTTTGGTGACAGGCTTGGGTGCAGAATCGACTTTGCTTGCCATGTGATCTCGACCAATAAGGATACACGCAAGCGTCAAGTTTGGCGGAGGCGGGTTTGTTGGCGGCTGTGTTCCAGAACCAGGTGCACGCCGCCGGCATCCTACTGCCAAAACAAGAACTTCGGTCAATAACGTGAACCCCGTCTCGCCGGTTTCGAAGACGGGGTCCTTCAGGGCCGCAGTCGCCTCGAACCGCAGAATTAAATGGCGGGGGGCGCAACTTACCTGACCTGAATCTCGTTTACAACCTCTTTTACGTTCGGCACGGCCTTGGCCAGTTTCTGCGCTTCATCGCGCTCTTCCGGAGTCTTCACGCTGCCCTTCAGCACCAGCGTACCGTTCTTGGCGTCGTACGAAATATGCTGGTCGTCCAGCTTCTTGTGTGCCTTCAGGCTTGCTTTGAAGTTGTCTTCGATAGCGCTGTCAAGGCTGGAATCAACCGCTTTGGCCTGGCTCTCTTGCCCGACCGGTCGCACGCCGAGCTCATTCGAGATCGCATATCCCGGTGCCGCCTGTGCCGCGACATTCGTTGCCTCTGCCTTCTGATCTTCCGACTCCACATCGCCGGTCAGCGTAATTACGCCCTTGGCTTGGTCCTGGCTGACCTTCACGACTCCCAGATTGTTCTGGGTCATCGCGGTGTCAACTTTGTATTTTACGTCGGGATGTTTCGGGGCCTGGTTGCAGGCAGCCAGCGCCAACATCAGCAGGGATGCGGCCCCAACCGCCCATCGTGCGCGACAACTTCCTTGAAAATGGCTGGTCACTTCGTCCTCCTGAGATTCACGGAGTGGCGCGTTTCGACGGCGCGGGCGGGAGTGCCCTTTCGCTGCCTCTGCCAAATCTAGATGGCAGAAAATGGCCGGGACAGACGGCGAACACCTTAGTCCGGCTGTCGATTAACCTGATGCGAAATATTGTGCCGCTCGAATCTTACGACACGCAAATAGGAGAACTTTCGTCGGCACCGAACCGCTTGGCGGTCAAGGCGGCGATGACGGTGACGGCTCCAGCTCGAAGCGGATGGCGTATTCATAGCATTTGAGTGGGAAATCCGGCTTCTGGGCTTGCCCCGGCGGCTTTGTGGAGCTAAGCTATCTTCCATCTTGGGGTGAGAACGGCACAGGTTTTTACCGTTTCCTCTGTCTTGGGTTTGGCCGAAGTAGAACGGTGGCAGGCGAACCACGTCCTCACCCCTTGTCGCATCCACCCTCCGCTCGCGTGCGCGAAAGCTTCAGAACCCACATAATAGGGTGCAATGCGTTCCTTCATCCTCTCGCTTCCTGGGAAGCTGCAGCCAGTCGTCATCATTGGCTCAACTGTGGTGGCAGCATTTGTGGTCTCGGTGGTTACACGCGCCTGCTTCAACCCGCAGCAGCTTGTGCTCGATAGCGTGTGGACCATCGCGATCTATGGGACACTCGGAACGCTCTACTCTGTGTTGATTGCCTTTGTTGTCACCGGGGTCTGGCAAAGCTTCAGTCGAGCGGAAACGGCGGTCAATAGCGAGGCCAACGCACTTACTGACCTCGTATTTCTTATCCGCTACATTTCCGCCGCAAAAATCGTACACGTTCGCCAGTCGGCCAGGTCATACGTCGCGAGTGTCGTAGAGCGATGGGATTTGCTCGAGCGTGCAACCTGCGAAAACAAACCCGTCGAGGAAATCAACATTGCGTCGTCGAACGCACTGTTGGATGCAATTCTCGCGGTCAAACCCGAAGGTGACCGTGAGTTGGAGCTCTACGCGCAAGCGCTGGATCTCACGGCAATCTGGCTCGATGCCCGGCGCAATCGGCTGCGCAGTGCCAAAGGCAATACGGCTGGCGCACTCTGGGGCCTGCTCATCGCGGGAGCTTTCGTCTTGTTTGCTTTCCACGGGCTATTCGTCACCCATGCCTGGGCTGTGTGGGCAGTGCTGCTGCTGGGCTTTTCCCTCATTGTCGGACTGTCGTTTTATTTGATTTTTTCGCTGGATAGTCCGTTCAGCGGCCGCATCAGCGCCGGGCCGGAGCCGTTCGTCTGGCTGCTGCAGGGCTTCGACAGGTCGGACGGGCTTGGGCTATGAGACCGGTCAGCACGAATAGCAGATCGAGTCTGAGGGTTGCACGCTCGAAATTCCGGTGTTTCAGCATTTTCGCCGTGATGATTCTCTGGGCCTTTTTACGCATGTGCTCAGACCGTGAACCTCTGGCCGGGTGTGGCGCCCGGCTCGGAAAACTGGAGCTATAAAGAAAAGGTTGAGGTTAACACCCCGATTCGCAGGGTTTTCTTCAACGTCACCACTCCGACGCTGACCGCGTTTCTTACAGACCGGAGCAAGGCTACCGGTACAGGCGTCGTCATTGCCCCAAGTGGAGCGTCTGTTGCGCCGGCAATGGATCTGGAAGGCAATGATGTCGCGCGCTGGTTCGAGGTACGGGGGGTCGCCGCGTTCGTCCTGAAGTATCGAATCATGGGAAAGAAAAGCGAAGGCGTCCCGACGACGTGAATTTCGACGAGGCCTTTAAGTACGGAATCGCCGACGGAATTCAGGCGCTGAAGATTGTCCGGCAGCACGCTGCGGACTGGGCTGTCTCGCCTGATCGGGTTCGATTCATGAGCTTCGCGGCCGGAGCGATGGCTACCATCGGAGTGTTGCTGCAATCGGAGGTTGCCGCTCGCCCGAATTTCGTTGGGCTGATTTGTGACGCGCCCTTCGGCATCATACCTTCGATTCCGGCGGGGTTGCCTCTCATCTTTACGGCGTGGGCGCAGGACGACAACCTGGTTGTTACGATTGCAAAATTCCATGACGCACTGACGGCGGCCCGCGCCAAGCCGGAGACGCATATCGATAACGGCGGCGGCCACGGCTTCGGTATGCAAAAAAATGGGACAACCAGCGATCACTGGATCGAGGAGTTTTACTGGTGGCTCGAGGCGCAAGGATTGACTAAGGCCGTGGCCAGGTAGGAGTGAGTTGACTGGATTGGGCGAACTACGCATTGTCGACCGGCATCCAACACGCTATACACTTATGTTGGGACTCCGCCCACCTCGTTTGCGACGCTCGTCCGCGAATCGGCCACGAGGTGGAAGTTGAAACTCCTATCCCCAGCATTGCTGCTCCTGCTCGCGTCGGCACCTTTGCATTCACAGGCGCCTGAGGCGCCAGCCGCGGAGCCGCCAAGCCCCAGCGTCGCAAGTGATTCGATGAGCTCCATCGTCCCTGACTTGGACAAGCTGCAAATCGCGTCTTCGCAGGCGGCTGAAACCATCGGACGGCTTCGCATTGAGAAGTGGAAAGCCAGCGGTGAAGCCAAAAGCGCAGCTCAGGCCGATGCTACGTCCGTGCAGCGAAATCTCACCTCAGCGATGCCGGGAATGATTGCTGCCGTCCGCGCAGCCCCCAACGATCTGAACGCTGAGTTCAAGCTCTACCGCAACTTGAATGCGCTGCATGAAGTGTTTGGCACGGTGGTCGATGCGACTCGACTTTATGGACCAAGAGCCGACTATGACGCGCTGTCCCAGCAGATGCGGACCTTCGAATCGGTTCGTCGCAAGCTGGGCGAGGGACTTGAGCAGTTGACTGCCGACGCACAACACAACCTCGACCAATTGCGGGCACAGATCAAGACGCAACAGGATCAGCTGGCAGCATCGGAAGCCGCCACGGCGGACGCACGCAAGCTGCTCGAACTGGCCCAAGCCGAGTTAGCGAAGAAGCCCGCGCCAAAGAAGAAGACGGTTGCGAAGAAACCGGCTGCGACCGGTAATAGCTCCAACCCGAATACCTCAGGCACGAACTCCAGCACTCAGCCAACAACGGGTTCTCCTACGCCAAAGTCGTAAGCTGGTTCGCCACGTTCGAGACAGCGAAATACTGGCTTCCCGACACTCATTTGCTATCGGGTGCGGCTGCTTGGCATTCTTCGCGCCGCGGATCGCAGGAATCGCGTCTGAATCGCCAAAATGTTTGTACGAATGCCTCGGTGGAACAGCTTTTTGGTTGCAATGCGAAGCCACTGCGGCTAATGTGTTGCAGCTGGTTTTCCCAGGCTTTCCACAAAATATAACTCGCCACTTGCGATGTGACGCCCAGAGAAAATCTGTGCGCCCCGGGAGTCCCAGACACGGCGCGAATTCGACGGAGAGATTCATGGCAATTGGAAATGTAGGGCTGGCTGCTCGTCTGGAAGAGAAAACAGGCACCGCGATTCCACTCAAAAGGTTTTTGAGCCGGTACTTCTATTTCTGCATGTCGCTGGTGTTTGCGGGACTGGTCGTTTGGGGCTTCAACAAGACCGTTGACGCCAGTCTGTTTCACGCCAAGCCGCCGAGACCATTGCTTTTGTGGATGCACGGCGCCGCTTTCTCAACCTGGATCGTCTTCTTCATTGCGCAATCAGCGCTCGCGCGTGTCCACAAGGTCAGCGTGCATCGTACGCTTGGCTGGTTCGGGGCGGGGCTTGCCACCGTGATGGTTGTGTTGGGCTTTACCATCGCGATTGTCATGACCCGCTTCGATACCGTCGTGCTCCATCAGGGCGGTGTCGAATCGTTCCTATCGATTCCGTTCTGGGACATGATCGTCTTCGGCACGCTGGTGGCGTTAGCGATTTATTGGCGGAAGAAGCCGGAATATCACCGTCGTCTTGTCTTTATCGCGACTTGCGAGCTGATGGACGCCGCCATTGGCCGATTTGATTTCTGGTTCAATCACAGCATTTTCTATGCCGGTCTCGACTGTCTCATCCTGCTCGGGGTAGTGCGCGACCTGATCGTCGACGGGCGCGTCAGCAAAGTGTATCTCTACGCCTTGCCCGCGATGGTTGTTGGCCAAACTCTTAGCGTCTACATGTGGAGAGGTAATCCGGCATGGTGGCAGACGATCACCCGCATGCTCATGGGCTAGTCCGCCACTGTCATGACATCAACAAAGGCTTGATTCCATCCGGTGCGGACGCTACGCAAGAGTGAAGGATACACAACCAGCTTGCGAAACGGGTCAATCGCGGCCATGTACACCGGGGTGAAGGGACTGACGTCGCGCACGTAGACAGCGAAGTAGAAGCGATAGGTATTCTCCATCTCGACGAGCGCGCTTACCGCCGCAGCGTGAGCCGTTTGATTTATCAGCTCCAGGAGCTGTTCGTTCTGGAAGCGGTACACTATGCGAAAGAATCCCTCGCGTGTACCAGCTGGCGCGAGAGAACTCGAGCGGTCGGCTGGTGTCAGGCGCGTCGCAAAAGTCTCCCAGGAGCTTGAGTTCGGCTCCTGATCCCAACCGAAGATCCTTCCGACGAAAAATCGGATGTTGAGCAGCATGCGGACTACCGGCGACAGCGAGTGTGGACGGTTGGTTTCCGCTTGCAAGAACTCATTAAGGGTGATTCCGGCCCGAGGACGTGGCAGGTCCACCGCCCAAACGTCGTGTAGCGGAACTCCAGCAAGAAACCTGTGAACCCTCAACGGCAGCCGGTGGAACTCTTGGGCTGAAACCTGTGGCATTGCGCTCCTTCGCTGAACGTTCTGGGACTCTCAGCTGTATTGATGGCAGCTGCCGTGAATCGGATTCCGTTGGGCGAATTCGCGCGTTATCATCATTAACCGTGACTCACGGAGTGCGAATGAAATCGGTCTCTTTGCGCGACATTGTGGAGGCACTCGACTTGCAGAGCGATGAGCTGCACTCCTGTCTTGATCCGAATACCGGAGAGATCATCACGTTCAACGACGAAGAAATAGGTGTCGTGCAGCGTGGCAATTGGGAGAGCGCTCCAGAATGGATGCAGGAGCAATTGCCAAAGATCAAGCGCGCGCTGGAAGACGACCGCATATTGGAGCTGCCCGACCGCGCCCACATCGACGAGTGGCGCATGATGCAGGATTTCGCCCTGGAAGAAGAGCAGTGTCGCTGTCGTTCCGAACTGGAGTCGGCCGTGCACGGTGAAGGGGCATTTCGTCGCTTTCGAGAGGCGATTCGACGATTGGGTCTGGAAGACAAATGGCTCCGCTACCGCGAGGTGGAATATGAGCGCGTGGCGAGAGAGTGGCTGGAAGAAAACAAGATTCCATATCATTGATCCGAGTTTCCTTCGCTTGCGAAGGTGTTGTCCTTTCTGAATCGAGATTGCTTTTGCTGGCCGTTGCCCCCGCCTGACGTAGGATTTGGTCAGCATGGCAGTCATCGTCAGCGGTGAATTCTATAAAGCACTCGCAACGCTGGTACTGTTCGTTCACATCTTGTTCATCGTGTGGGTCGTGCTGGGTGCACTGCTGGCTCGATCGCGCCCGGTGCTGCAGGTTCTGCACATCGCTTCGCTCATCTGGGGAGTCCTGGCCGAGCTATTCGTGCCGTGTCCTTTGACTCTCGTGGAAAACTGGCTCGAACAAAGGGCGGGAATCGAGCCTTATCAGGACGGATTTCTGCTGCACTATCTTGACAAACTGGTGTATCCGGAACTGCCCGCAAGTGTTCAGACGGCCGCAGCTGTCGTCGTCTGCGTTTTCAATCTTGCCTACTACGCGAGGCTGATGTGGAGTGAGCGCCATCGAGGGTGAATCAGACCCATCCGCCATCGACAACGTGAGTCTGGTTGGTGATGGCTGAGCTGTCGTCGGCGGCGAGGAACAGTATCAAGCTGGCGACTTCATGCGGTTGAAGCAGGCGTTTCAACGCCTGGCGTTCCAGCATCTGGGCCTTGTAGGCCTCGGTGAACCACAACCGTCGCTGACGCTCGGTCCAGATACATCCAGGCATCACGCAGTTGACGCGAATATTGTAGGGCCCGAGCTCGTGTGCCAGTGTGCGGGTCATGCCGACGATCGCGGCCTTCGCGGTTACATACACAGGAACGTTGGTTGACGGGATGGCCCACGCGATGGAGCTCAGATTGATGATGGAGCCGCGCCCGATCCTGCGCATACCCGGTATAATGCTTTGCGCTATAAAGAATTGCTGTTTCAGGTTGACCCCGATCAGCTGGTCCCATAGCTCGGGAGTCACATCTTCAACCTTGTGACGCGTGTCGTTGCCGGCATTGTTCACCAGAACCTCAACATCGCCCAGCGCTTCCAGCACGCGGGAAACCGCACGATGCGATGCCGCGGTATCGGTCAAGTCGGATTCGATGAACACAGGGGCCGGAAAGCCTGCTCCGTTGATGCGGCGAATCAAAGTTTCAGCAGCCTCTCTTTGAATGTCCAGGAAAGCCACTCTTGCGTTCTGCCGCGCGAAGGCTTCCACAATGGCCTCGCCGATCCCGCTGGCGCCACCGGTGACAAGCACAACGCGGCCGCTCAGGCTTGGGTAGCGCGCGAAGTGATCGGTTTCGTTGTTCATCGACAAGAGCCGGAACCCGCGATGAAGCTAGTCGCCGCGTTTGCTGCTCATGCGCCGGGGCTTCGACTCGCGTTTGCCCTTCAGATTGAGCGCCACGGCAGCGCGGACGAGTTGCTTCAAGGCCGCCTCATTGATTTTTTCGCCTTCGTGGATGTCGATGGCACGCCTGACATTCCCTTCGAGGCTGGAGTTGAAGAGACGGGAAGGGTCGGGCAACGCAGCTCCCTTGGCGAACGTCATCTTGACGACATTCTTGTACGTCTCTCCCGTGCAGACGATGCCGCCGTGCGACCACACGGGAGTCCCGGGAGATGTCGCCTTGGCCCACTTCCACTCTTCGACGATCTCAGGGTCTGCCTCGTGGATGATTGTGCGCACTCTCGCGAGCGTCTTCCCGCGCCAGTTTCCAAGTTCCTTGATCTTCCGGTCGATGAACGCAGAAGCAGATCCCATCGCTTTTTCCTGTACCGCTTGCACCTAATTTAGCCGCGTTCAGCGGAAACCTGCAAGGTGCTCAAGTGGAAGCCTCTTCCGCTTCGGCAGCCGTTCGAAAGGCTGGTGTACTGGCACCCAACCGATCGATTTCTCGGTTTGGGGGTGCTTGTTCGGGCCCCCTGGCGCGCAGAGTCATTTGTACGTCGGGAAAGTTTTTCCGAACATGGGCCGCTTGCTTATCGACTGTTCTTCGGTCGCTTCATCCTGAATAACATCCCAGTGCTCGACGAGGACCCCATCTTGAATGCGCACAATATCTGCGGCAATCCAATTCACTGGAGCACCGAAACCGCTAAATCGCCCGTGCACGATCACGAAGTCTCCCTCAGCCACGATCGTTCCCGGTTCGTACTGCAACGTTGGCGGGATGCTTTTGATGAGATCGAACAGGCCCTCACGCCCGGGGGCGATATGAGCGCTATGTTGAATGTAGTTGGGCGACCAGAATCGTTCTGCGGTCGCATAGTCGCGCCTGTTGAAGAGTGTGTCGAACGCTTCCAAGACTATGGCCTTGTTTTGGTCGGGTGTAGTCTTCGCCATCTTGATCTCCCTGCCTTTCCTCGTCTTAGTCTCCATCCGCTCCTCACAGTACTAGTTATAGCTTCGACCCACCGTCGACCGGGATACTCGCTCCTGTTATCCAGCGGGCTGCGTCCGACGCCAAAAACGCGACTACGTCGGCGATGTCTTCGGGTTTGCCAATTCGCTTCAACGCCTGCATCCCCAGCGTGACCTCGCGACCTGCTTCTGTCTTGGTAAAATTCGACATATCCGTATCGATTACTCCGGGTGCGACTGCATTTACGCGGATGCCGTGCGGTCCAAGAATGGCAGCCCAGTTCTTGACCAGAGTCTCTAGTGCTCCTTTGGTTGAGGCGTAGGCAAGGATCGAGGGGTTGTCCAAGCAGGGCTTTCCAACTACAGCGTGCGCCCCAATCGAAGAGATGACGATGATGTTCGAACCTTCAGCTAGAATTGGCAGCAGTTGCTGCACCAGGAAGAACGGGCCGCGAACGTTTGTCGCAAACAGGTTGTTAAAATCCTCGACCGTATGATCCGCGATGAGCGCCGCCTGGCTGATTCCGGCGTTGAGCACGAGTACAGCCAAATGATCTCCGACGATTGAGCGCACCTGTTTCGCCAACAGCGCAGCTCCGTCTGGAATTCCCAGATCCGCCGAAATTGCATTTGCGCGACCGCCTTTGGCCTGGATTTCGGACACGACGATTCCGCCTCCTGCGCGGATCGGCCATAGTGAACCACTACGTGTGCCCCAGACCTGCCAAGCGCGGCTGCCGTCGCACGACCAATCCCGCGGGATGCTCCAGTTACCAACGCAGTTTTGCCTTGAAGTGTCATTCTGTTTAGCTCCTCTCGAGCAAGTTGACTCCGGCTGCGTTCGCTAGTGCGCGCTCAAGTCCCGCCGTCATTTCACAGCGGCAGGTTGGTTCGCTCCATCAACGAGAATGAGGTTGCGGCTGAGCGCTTTGGCATGCATCTCGAGGGCGAATGCGTAATGGGGCGAGCGATACCATGCACCAGCCGGTTCCAAGTTTGGAAACTCAACCACCACAATCATGTTGGGATTCCACGATCCTTCGAGTACCGGCCGCCGTAGGTATGAATCGCATCCGCCGCGCGCGTTCGATAGGTCTCAAAAGCCGCGCGATCGAGAACCGTTAGGTCTGAAATCAAATATGCAGCCATGTGATTTCTCCGGTCATTGTTCTCTCGATCATCCCGCGAGCATCCCGCCATCAACTGCCAGGGATGCACCGATGATGTAGGAGGCCTTGTCAGAGCCAATGAACACGATGGCATTTGCAATCTCTTCGGGCGTTCCCATGCGTTTCGTAGGAATGTGCGTCGCAAGGAAATTTGCTTTGTTTTCCGACGTCTGCGCGAAGCGGTTGAACATCCCCGTTTCCGTCGGACCGGGGCCAACCATGTTGACACGAACGCCTGTACCGGCGAGCTCGATAGCCGCAGACTTGGTGATGCTTTCCACGGCGTGCTTGCTGCCGACATACAGCGCCGCGGTCGGGCCGCCGACCTTGCCATACGAAGACGAGATGTTCACGATGCTGCCTTTGCCTTGTCGAAGCATAGCCCGAATTTCATGCTTCATGCACAGAAGCACACCAAGCACGTTCGTGTCGAAGATGGCTTGATAGCTTTCAGGGGTGACATCGGCAGCCGAACCGGGAGTGCCCACAGTGCCAGCATTGTTGACGGCAATGTCGAGGCGACCGAAACGAGCGATGGTCTTGTCGACGAGGTTCTTGACTTCCTCTTCATGCCGTACATCGGTGCGCACAAATTCGGCCTCGATCCCGAGGTTCTGCAGTTCTTGGGCTAGTTTCTGACCTTCATCGTCGTGTCGGCCCGAAACAACGACACGCGCTCCTTCCTGCGCGAAGGCCAGGGCTGTGGCACGACCGATACCTGTCGGTGCGCCGGTTATTAAAACAACGGGTGAACTCATAGCTGCTTTCTCCTTGATCTGGAGCCCATGCTCTTGCTCGGAACTCTCAAGACGTCCTATCTGATGTGCGACTATTGCAATCGGACTTGGCACCCTCCGGAATACCAGCTATTCCCAGGAGGAATGCATAGCATTCGAAAGCAGGCCTTCTTCGGGTCATGATTCCTTACATCGACCAATATGGCGCGATGAATCGTTATGGCTTTCTAGAGAATCCATTCTCCAAAGGAATAGGGAGGCTGAGGCGGGCAAATTGCATGCGATCGAGACGTTCGTCGAGGTGGAACCCTGCTCGAAGCGGCCAAAAACTTATTTCTAATTGTCAGTGCACTGTTCCCGATCGTGGATCCGGTTGGCGGCAGTCCCTTCTTTCTCGCTATGACCAGTGATTACTTACCGGAGGCACGCAGAGCACTGTCATGGCGAATCGCCGTGAATAGTTTCCTCCTGCTCGTTGCATCGTACTTTGTCGGAACCTACATCCTCTCGTTCTTCGGTATTTCTCTACCGATCGTACAAGTAGGCGGCGGGATCATTCTGGTTTCAATGGGATGGGCAATGCTGATGCAGCGCGACGAAGGCGGCGATGCCGGCAATCGCAAAAACATTCATCCGGAAGACGTCGTTCGTCAGGCGTTCTACCCTTTGACTTTGCCCACTAACGGTTGGCCCAGGCTCAATTTCCGTCGCGATCACGTTAGGAGCAAATGCTGCGCGCAGCCATGCGCTCCATCCTTTAATGATTTTGGCTGCGCTTCTCGGCTCAGCGCTGATCGCGTTAAGTATTTTTCTGTGCTACGGATTCGCTAACCGACTAGCTCGAGTTCTGGGCCGGACGGGGATGTCCGTGATGACAAAACTCTCGTCGTTTCTTCTAGTCTGTATCGGTGCACAGATCGCCTGTAACGGTATCAAAGCTTTGCTGGAGTCCGTGACACTGCGCATCGCTTCCTAGGACATCAAGATGCAGACTCCTAGCGTTCGCATGAGGCGTGGCTGCAGCGCGACAATTGGGCGCTGTTCCGGGAAATGCCGCGGGGCAACGGTGATGTCGACCGTTACGTCTCGGTCCTGTCTTGGCCAGATGCTTTGAAAGCATCGCTGAACTTGGTGCCGCGCGAACCTCGCTCCCCGCCTGCTGGAGTCGCCTCCCGTGGAGGCTCCAACGCTTGGCATATGGTCCTCAAACGACCGCTATTTCGACGGCGAACGCATGAAGATGTCGGGACGCTTCGTGTAAGGACCTGGCGCTATGAGCAGATCGACGACGCCAGCCACCGGATTCCATTGGACGCGACCGACCGGTTGAACCGTGGCTCCTCATTGAGTGGCTGGGCTGAAGCCAGCTCCGCTCCCGGCTCACGGCACCCAGGAGTCCACCCAGGGTTGCCCACAAGCTCGCGAAGCCAGGCTTTCTGCACCCGGCCGCTCCAAATCAGTGATCGATTCTGGATTCCTACATCGACCTCTAGGCTCATTTATTTTTCGCCCGAGAATCCATTCCACAAAGGAATACGGAGGCTGGCATGGACAAATTCGATCGAATGCAGATGTTTGTCCGGGTGGTTGAGAAAGGGAACTTCTCCGCGGTTGCAAAGGAACGTGGGGTTGGTCAACCTGCGGTCAGCAAACAGATCTCAGCTCTGGAAGATGAACTCGGCACCGAACTCATTCACCGCACCTCTCGTTCGATTGCACTGACTGAGGCCGGTCGCGACTTTTACGAGTCTGCCTTGCATATCCTCGAGGACCTGGAAAATGCGACATCACGAATCGGTCGCAGCCAGACCGCACCGAAAGGGCTCATTCGCGTCACCGTTCCTCCCACGTTTGCCCGCCTTCATGTGGTATCAAAGTTGCCTGCTTTTTTTGCCGCCTATCCCGACATGGCAGTTGAGATGGCCGCGTCGGAGAGCCCGACAACGATTATCGAGGACGGCTACGATCTAGCGATCCACTCCGGTGATCTACCAGACTCAACTCTGGTTACACCAAGATTCGCCCAAACGATGATCATTCTTGTCACCACCCCTCAGTACCTCACGCGATATGGCGCACCGGAATCGCCGGACGATCTCCACCGCTTTCGTTCGGTCGTCCTTGTCGAGCGAGGTTCCGTACAGCGGTGGAGTTTTGCCTCCGGACAAGCCGCGAAGCGTGTTGTCCCCACGGGAGTCTTTCGGACCAGCGATATTGAACAGATGCGGATGGGTGTCCGGGAACATCTAGGGATCGCCCAGGCGCCGGCATGGCTCTTCGCCTGCAGAACTTAGGGAAGGTACCGTCATCCGACTTCTGACTGCGTTTGAGCGAACAGTGCCCATCCTCGCCGTGCGGCCTGCCAGCCGCCAGATGTCCACCAAAGTTCGCATCTTCATCGAGCACCTGGAGAAAACTTTCGCCCTCTGTTCCCAGTCCAATCCACGGCCCAGCTGAAACTGCGGCAGGATGCTCGTCACGATGAAGATTCGCTAACCTTAGTATGGTCTTGCCACCCGAAGTATTCGCTCCAGGTGGCGATTTTCCCTCCAACCAAATGCACAAGGATAGCGTCATGGGTCGTCGTTCTTTTGCGATCTCTTTTGCGAGTGACGGTCCAATCCCACTGGATAGCCAGCCTGGTTTTGTCCGCGGAGAGAAACATGTCGTTTACTGAGATCTCCAGATCAGTGAAATTCTTGAATAAGTCACGCATCGCGCGCTGCATGTCCTTCTTGAACACGCGACCTCCGGGAGAAAACAACTCTCCGTTCGGTAGCCAATCGTGAGCAGCGATGGCAAAATCGCGCTTTTCCCACGCTTGCGCTTGACGATTCACGAGCGAGCGTACCCGTGCGCTGACGTTCTTAGTGGGTTTTGGCGCGCGCCTCATTGTCTTCTATTCCTCCCGTCAATCGTAACAACTCGACGTGGGCACGGGATTTTGAGTGTTATAAAGGACTGCCGCATCAGCCGGGAGCGACACCCTATCTGACGAGGGACTCTGCTGGAAGGGAAATAAGCGTGCTACGTAACCACAGATCTCGAACGCAGCAACTGGAGCGACGATGGAGGACCGAATTAATGCGGTTCAACGGCGCTGTCGAACGGGACCCCGCCATCGATGCGTGGATGAAAGAGCATGCCGGCGAATTGGGAGCCATGGCGCATCAGTGGTTTGAGGCGATGCGAAAGTGCGGGGACGAAGTCCGGGAGCTTATGCATGACGGCTGTCCAGTTGCATGTTTGGGAGATGCGCCCTTCGGCTACGTCAACGTATTCACTGCGCATGTAAACGTAGGGTTCTTTCATGGCGCAGCGCTGCCGGATCCGGCCCGCCTGTTGCAGGGCACGGGCAAGTACATGCGCCATGTGAAGCTGAAACCGGAAACGGCCACAAACGCCATAGCGCTACGCAGGCTCATCGAGGCGGCGTACTCGGATATCAAGGCGCGCGTCGAGCACGGCTAGCTGCGAGAAACGTCTTGGAGGCCGGGCGGGCCACATTTCCTGAAGTTGGCAAATGTCGGGCGTCAATACTGATGGCAGTTCGGGAGGGTGGTGGCAAACCCACGTGGTCATCTTCGGCGGATCCAATCGCCTGCAAGCGATGCCGGCGCAAACAGGAGCAAAGCAGCGGTTTGGGTCCACAGCGCCCCCTCGCCGGGGCGAGCAATCATCGAGACAGTCGCGCCGAGAGCGATCAGGAGCGCCAGGGCGATTCCGCAATTTAGATCTGTGCGCCGGGCAATTTTGCCCGTGACGAATCCGCCTAGCAAGGCAAAGGCAACGCCGTAAACTGTTGTAAGCAACTCGAAACCAACGGCAGCCGGCGAGTGGGGATCGACTTTCGTTACCCGAAACAGCAGGACCGCGGACCCAGCGAAGATCAGATAGCCTGCAAAAACAGCCAGGAAAGCTCGCATTCGCATCACCCCTCGTTTGTGGAATCTACTTAGAGCTAATGACAAAGGTATTGCCGTCGAGGTCCTTGAAGATCGCGGCGGTGCCCCAATCGGCCTTTTGCGCTTTCATTACAAACTCCACCCCTTTGCTCTCGAGTTCGCGAACCGTCCTCTCGACGTCGTCTGCCCAAAACGTGATATTCATCTTTGTACCCGGTTGGACCCCG
>Ga0306920_100002644_pt1 | contig 22623 bp, 15 predicted proteins | sample flu12Cox44000170_FD_204666 | JGI IMG/M metagenome (GOLD analysis project Ga0306920, IMG submission 204666) | Lab enrichment of tropical soil microbial communities from Luquillo Experimental Forest, Puerto Rico - flux4day.12C.oxic.44.000.170 (v2)... | ecosystem: Environmental > Terrestrial >...
CTCGCTGGCCTACACTCCGTTTCCCGCGCGACCGCGCAGGAAAGCGTTGAGGTGGGCGAGCGTCTCGCGCAACGTCTCCGCTGACAGGATGTTCGCTGAAAGCTGAAGGCTGCCGGCTGACAGCTCACCATGGCACCTTAGTGCCATTGGCATAGACCTGCGGTGCCATTGAGATATCTTGTCAACCCGCTAGCATAGTAATTTAGTGACAACGTAGGGGCGGCTCGCCGCGGCGACTGGCTGCGCGGCGGGGGCACCCGCGGTTCGACTTCGCCGGCCAACAAGCTCACGGAGCAGAGTCGAAGATGCCGACTGCCCCGAACCTGTCGACAGGCAAGGGATGCCCCGACGGAATGACCATGTCGGCAGAAGAAATAATTACGCGGTCCGGGCGGTACTCTGCGCGCGTCACACCTCGTTACGGCACGGGAAATCGTCAACATCGCCTTTGCTGCGTGTGAGACCCGCGATGGAAGCCCGGTGATTATCGTAACCCATCGGCTTCGGCGCATCGCGACGATGAAATCGATTTAAGATTCGGCCGTGTGTAAACCTGGTTTTCTCAATGTCTGATGCAATCACAGCTCGAGGAACGGCGGTTATGCCAGTAAAGGGTGTTGATATTCCTTCGGACGTGATGTCGATTTTGCGATGCCCTTCCTGTCGCGGAATGCTTCGTGACCAAGAAAGGGGACTGTCCTGCCCCGGCTGTGGAACCCTCTACCGGTCGATAAACGGCGTGGTTCGGTTTGTGGGCGGTCAGGATTATGCGGGCAACTTTGGCTTTGAATGGCACGAATATGCTCGAAGCCAATTCGATCATGAAGGGAGCCATGAGTCGGAGACAGGGTTTCGTGAGAAGACGGGCTTCTCGCCCGAGGAAATTCGCGGAAAGCTAGTGCTCGACCTCGGTTGCGGAACTGGGCGGTTTGCGGAGGTGGCGAGCCGCTGGGGTGCGCGAGTGGTGGGAGTCGACCTTAGCAGTGCTGCCGAGGTGGCTGCGCGCAACCTTGCGGATCGGGCGCTCGTCAGCATCTTTCAGGCCGACGCCTTTGCACTGCCCTTCGCGCCCGAGAGCTTCGACTTCATCTATAGCATAGGAGTGTTGCACCACACACCCAATTGCGAGCTGGCCTTCAAGGCGTTGCCTTCTTTGCTGAAGCCGGGCGGGACGATTGCCATCTGGTTGTACAGTGGTTACAACAACTGGTATCGGTTCACCGATTTGTACCGTAGGGTTACTCACCGCTTGCCGGCTCGCTGGTTGCACAGGCTTTGCCACGTTGCGACGCCTCTTTACTATTTGGACCGAGGGCTCAGGTGGATACCCTTAGTTGGACGCCCTGTCAGTGGCTTGGTTCGACATGTTTTCTGGGTGTCCCTGAACTCGAATCGCGACGTCAGAATCCTGGATACCTTTGATTGGTACTCGCCGAAGTACCAGTCGAAGCACACTTATGAGGAGGTCTTTCGATGGTTTGAAAGCTGCGGACTGGATTCATTGCGGGTGTTGTACACACCGATCGCGGTCCGCGGCAGAAAGCCTCCAAGGGTATCGGAGCTGGACCAGAGAGGCGTTTCCCAGGACGCGCACATCTTGAGCGCCGGAGGGAATGCAGACGACGGCGGACTGCCGGCGGGCTGACCTCCGAATCGGATGGCAAGCTGCATCTGGGAGATGATTCGGAGGTCGGGGGAACGACCACCCCCTGGCGATTGCCGAGGCGGGAAGCGCCCAAGAGGGACCCGCAGAGCCCGGGCCGGAAAATGGGCACCTGTAGGGGGTGCCCCTACAAAATGAAAATGTTAACGCAAGAGGTAACTGCGCAGCCCCACAGCATTCAGAGGTCTGAACCTTTGGCCGGGGCCTATTTTTGGCTCTTGGCCTTCTTCGTGGTCTACTGTGCCCGTCCAGAGGACTGGGTTCCCGGGCTGCGCTCGGTTCCTCTCGCTAAGATTACTGCGGTCTTGGCTTTGGCGGCTTTTGCGCTTAGCCTGGGACAGGCCCGGCGTCTTCCCCGGGAAGTGCTCTATTTGTTCCTGCTCTTTGCTCAGCTTTGCCTGACGGCTGCCTTTTCGCCGGTCTGGCGAGGCGGCGCGTTCAATGCGGTCTTTGCGTTTTCGAAGATAGTAGTTATCGTGCCCGTTGTGGTACTTGCCGTCAGCACCCTGGCGCGGCTACGCTGGCTGATTTTCACTCAGACTGCCTCGGTGTTCGCGATTGCAATAGTCTCAGTGGTGAAGGGCCAGCTGCGCACCGGGCGGCTGCAGGGTGCGCTGAGCGGCATCTATGAGAATCCTAACGAGTTGGCGCTTGCGATCGTTCTGACTGTCCCTTTTTGTTTCTTCTTCATGCTCAGAGCGCGCGGCGGCTTTCGCAAGGCAGCTTGGTTCCTGGCGGTAGGGGTGATGACATATACCCTTTTCCTCACCGGCTCGCGTGCTGGGCTTCTGGCGCTTGTCGTCACCATGGGCTTGCTTGTGTACGAATTTGGCGTCAAAACAGGCCGGCGCTACCTACTGGTACTCGCTGGGCTGGCAGTCTTCGCCATGGTGCTCCTTGCCGGTGGGAAAGTAAGAGAACGGTTCGAAGCGATGTCTTACGGCACCGTGAAATCCGCGGAAGACGCTTCCGCGTATGAGTCCTCCGTAGCGCGTCGAGGTCTGCTCTGGCGCAGTCTCGCAGTCACGGCAGAGCATCCGCTCCTTGGGGTCGGCCCCGGCAATTTTGCGGTTGTTTCAGGCTCGTGGCATGTTGCGCACAACACCTTTACTGGATTTAGCGCTGAAGGCGGCCTGCCTGCGCTTATCTTGTTTATCTTGCTGTTCTGGAGGGCGTTCGACAACGTACGAAAGGTGCAGCTTTTGGCGCAAGGACAAACCGAACAGAAGCTGCTGGCAGGTGCGCTGCGTTGCAGCCTTGTGGGTTTTGTTGTGGGGGCCTTCTTCGACAGCGTCGAATACCACTTCTTCTCCTACTTCTTGGTGGCGTATACGAGCGCGCTCTATGCTATTGCGGGGAAGTACGCTTCATACGAGGGGTCGCGCCAGTCGATTGCTGCCGTGCCGCAAGAGCGAGAGGGTCGGCAAGGACCGGGCGGAGCCGCGGTCACTTGGGCCGACTACCAAAAAGGCCGCGCGATATGACAGAAGAATTCAGGAGTGAGGAGTTACAGTTCAGAAGCCAGAAGCCAGAAGTCAAAGGGAAGACTTAAACTTGATTGTCTCGGTGTCTCCTCTGTGGTTCGACGTTCTTCATTCTCGCTTCTGGCTCCAGACTGGTGGCTTCTGTATTTAGACCGTATGTGTGGAATTGCAGGAATCGTTGGGGGCGGTGGCGAGTACTCCTCCGACCTGGCAAATATGATCCGGGCGCAGGCTCACCGCGGCCCGGATGGCTCAGGGACCGTCACCTTCGAGGGCGGAGCTGCCGGAGCGGTGAGGCTCGCGTTGGTCGATCTGAGCGAACGAGGACAGCAGCCGATCTGGTCCCCGGAAGAGCGTGTAGCGATTCTTTTCAATGGAGAGATGTATAACCACGCTGGAGAGCACGCGCGCTTGGCCGCACGGGGATATCCCTTCCGTTCGTCTACCGACACCGAGGTGATTCTGGCTTTGTATCTCGAGCATGGCTTGGACTTTGTCCGCTACGTGCGTGGGATGTTTGCGCTGGCCATTCTCGATTGGCGCGAGAGTGCCCCAGGCGGTCGTCCTACGCTCGTGTTGGCTCGCGACCACTTTGGCATCAAGCCGCTGTACGTGGCGCAGCCTAAGGGCTCCGGCGGTCCGCTGGTGTTCGCCTCCGAAATCCGCTCTCTTCTTGCTTCAGGGTTAGTCCCGAAGGAGATCGACAGGGAAGGTTTGATTGACTACCTGGCGTTGGGGTTTGTCGTTCAGCCGCGAACCATCATCTCCGGGGTTGAAATGTTGGAGCGCGGCTCGCTGATGCAGGTCACACCCGCCGGGGCCATCGAGCGAAGGAATTTCTGGAAGATACCCGCCTCCGAGCCAGTCCGCGAGACTCTTGAAGAATCGGCCGAGCGCCTGCGGGGAGTCCTGGAGGAGAGCGTGGCACTCCACGCCATGGCCGATGCTCCGGTCGGTGCGTTCCTCAGCGGGGGCGTGGATTCCTCCGGCATGGTCGGACTTATGATCAAGAGGAACCCGAGACTGCGCACCTACTCGCTCCGGCTGGCGGATTTCCCCCAGTCCGACGAGTCCGCCCAAGCCGAGGCTTTCGCTCGGTCCCTTGGTTGCGAGCATACGACCATGGAAGTCAGCGGGTGTCAGGTACTCGATCTCCTACCCCGCTTCGCGGCGGAACTTGACCAGCCGTCCACCGATGGACTCAATACATGGCTCATTTCACGGGCGGCGGCAAGGGACGTCAAGGGAGTACTCTCCGGGACGGGCGGGGATGAATGGTTCAGCGGATACGCCGCCACCCGCAGCATGGCGCAATACACTTCGGGGTCGCGGAGGCCCTACGCTTGGGCGGGGAAATTGGCCGGTGCGATTCGTACTCTCGCACCTGGCGGCTACCTTTCGCGGAGGTTGGAAGGCCTGGCCTCGAAGGCTGAGCCGTTGACCACATGGATCGACTGCCGCCGGGTCTTCGGCTACGGCTGGGCCAGGCGGTTGGTGAATGGCGCAGGGGCGAACCACGACGGCTACGCGGAAATCGAGCACATCCTATCTACCGACAACCTCGAATGGCGGCGGGAATCTGTTGTTGGCCTCTCCTGCCTTTTGGACGTAGACGTGTACATGAGATGCCAGCTTCTCCGGGATTCCGACGCCACCAGCATGGCCAGTTCTTTGGAGCTGCGCGTGCCCTTGGTGGACCTGAAGGTGGCAGAATTCTCACGCTCTTGCCTCGACGATTTCAAGTTGCGTACAGGGGGAGGCGACGGTGGGGAATATGATAAGAGTGGCGCGAAGCGCGTTCTGATTCATGCTCTGCGAGACGTCCTGCCCGCGGACGTCGCCCAACGGCCGAAGCGAGGTTTTACCATCCCCTACAAGCATTGGGTGGAGCATTCTTTCCAGCCTCTGATTGAAGAGACCTGCTCTCGAAAAACGATGGCCGAGAGGGGGCTGGTCGACCCCGACTTGGGTAGTAAGCTTGCCGGGGATGAATCAGCCCAGCGGTGGACGAGCTGGCCCTTTGCTTGGTCTTTGATGATTCTGGAATTGTGGTGCCAGGCAGCGCTCGATGGGTGAATCCACAGATTACGCAGCGCGGCAGAGCAGCAACCAAAAGCAGATTCCTCGCTCCGCCCGCTTCGCTCGGAATGACGGCGACCGCAAAATGTCATCCTGAGCGCAGCGAAGCATCTGCTGTGGATCTATGGCTAGGCGCGTCAAGCCTATATGCAGTGTTCCTGAATGTTACTTGCGCTCGGTTGTGTTCATCCAAGAAAAGTGGTAGAATTTGATTGACTCGTACTTTACGCATTCAGGTGGTGACGATTGAGGATTATTACCGCAACCCAGTTGGCAAGGAATCTGCGCCAGGTATTGGACCGATTGGCAATCGAGGGCGAGGAGATCGTAATCGAAAGGAACAGCCGGCAGGTTGCTCGTCTACTACCGGGTGCTGCGCGACAAACCGCGCTTGAAGCTATGGCTGATCTTTATCGAACCCTGCCGGACGACGCTGCCGTCACATGGGAGGCCGATAGCCGAAAGGGGCGGTGGAAGGGAGATCGGCTGGATAAGGGCATCCGTGATCCATGGGCTTCTTGATGGACACATGCGTGTGGATTGACGTGGAGCGGGGCGCGCTCGCCCCCGCCGATGTGGAGGCGCTTACCCAGGACGAACCAATTTTTATCTCTCCTGTAACTCTCGCCGAGCTGCGCTTCGGCGCGGAAATTACTCCTGAGGCAGGAACTCGCCAGAGGCGGCTGGCTGCGCTCCGGCGCCTCGAACGTAAGCCCCTTCTGTATATCGATGGCACGACGGGAGGTATTTTCGGCAGCCTTGCCGCGCAAATTAGGGCGGCCGGCCGGCAGCATCGTTACCGCGTTCAGGACCTCTGGCTCGCCAGCCAGGCCTTGCAACATGCTTGCCGGCTGTTGACCCGAAACAGGCGCGATTTCGAGGATATTCCCGGCCTGAGCCTCGTGTTATATCGATTGGCTGGCCACAAGCCTTAACGACGCAGATGGATCCACAAATACACAGATTTCGCAGATTGAACAAGCCTGCTCTTTTCTGTGTGATCTGTGAAACTGTGGATGCGACTTATTCTTTGTGTCTCCGTGCCTCGGTGGTTTGACGTTGGCTTTCGTGGCTCTTGGCTTCCGACTCCAGTGTTTGGCGCTTTTTCATTCTGACTCCTGACTTCTGACTCCTGGCTTCTTACTTCTGTTCTATGCCAATGACGCGAGGACAAGTCCTGGCCATGCTACTCGACAGTGCCCCTCGCGTGTGGCGCAGCCAGGAGGAATCTCATCTGCAATTCTCCCTGGCCCTGATAGCGCGCGGCGTGCAGCCGGTATTAGTGTTTTCCCAGGACCTTCCTGAAGAGCTACGAAGCAGGTTCCGTTCCAACGGCGTCGAGGTCGAAGCGATCAATTATGGAAAAGGTCTGTTTCATTACTACCGGGAGTTAAGAAAGGTTGTCCAGAAACACTCGGTGACGGTAGCCCACATCGCTTACTTCAACTACTTTGACCCCATCGCGTGGCTGGCGCGTCTCAACGGTGTGCGCTCCATCGTTTATCATGAGAGGAATTCGGGGGTACTGCGGGCAAAAGGTTGGAGGAAGCGGCTACTCCAGTTTCGCACGCACCTCATGATGGCGCCCGTGACGCACGTAATAGCCATCTCGGACTATATTCGAGGCCAATTGATAGACGTGGGCGTACCCGACGAGCGAATCTCCAGGGTTTACAGCGGGGTGGATGCACGGCGTTTTTCGCCGGACCCGACCGCCCGGGAACGATGGGCAAAGCGGTTCGCCATACAGCCGGATGAAGCGATCATAAGCAGCATCGCCTACTTGAGGCCCTTTAAGCACCCCGAGGTGGTTGTAGAAGCCTGCGCGCTATTAGCGAAGCGCGGAGTGAAGGCACGACTCTTTATGGCGGGCGACGGAGAGATGCAACCGGAGTTGGGGGAGTTGGGCCGGAAGCAGGGTATCAGCGAGCGGATCCATTGGTTGGGCAATTGGAGCGCCCCGCAAACGCTGCTGCAAGCCAGCGACATATTCGTCCTCGCTTCGGTGGGGGAGGCTTTTGGGAACGCGGTCGTCGAGGCGATGGCCTGCGGGGTACCGGTCGTAGGCAGTCGAAGCGGAGTGATTAAAGAAGAGGTAGAGGACGGGAAAACTGGGCTGTTAGCAACTCCCCTCGACCCAACTTCCTTCGCCGACGCCATTCAGCGCCTGGTCCAGAACAGGCGACTCCGCCGCGAGATGGGGCAGCGCGGCGTTGAGCGGGTTCGACAGCACTTCACAACGGAGAGAGCGGTTGAAGGGATACTCGAGGTTTACCAATCGGTATGGAGTAGGTGACACATGGCCGCGCCCACATTTTCCTTTGCGCTGGCACGCGGCCTGCGACACAGATCCCGCGGCCGTATGAAGCGAGGCTAAGCATGTCTACGAAGGTCACATTGTCGTTAGCAATCAAGGGTCTCGTCCACCGGACGTTTGGCAGGTATCTGAATCTACCATACAGCCTGCTATACGACGAAAGCGGCCACGATCGAGGCAAATTCTTCCTACGTCTGAGCCGGGTGCTTCGGCCGACCAGAAGGGAGTACCGGAGGCTGCGCAAAATGAGCCTACGCCAGTGGCTAATCTACGAGCATAATGAGATCGAATCTAGCCGATGCCATTGGATGGGAGTCCCTGCCATAAAGAATCCTTTGGACGCTTGGGTATATCAAGAAATAATTTACAAGGTCAGGCCAGACGTGATCGTCGAAATTGGAAGCAGAGCAGGAGGGAGTACGCTCTTCCTGGCGCAGCTCTTGCACTTGTTGGGGAACGGGATCGTGATCTCGGTCGACGTCGACAGGAAACCCTTTCGGGCGGAACATGAAAGGATAGTCCCGATTACAGGTGACAGTTCGGCGCCGGAGGTGGTAGCGAAGGTGTCCGCTTTTTGCCAGGGCAAGGTCACACTTGTCTTACAGGACGGCGATCATTCCAGGGAGGGTGTACTCAAGGACTTGCGGGCATACTCAAAGCTCGTGAGCGTAAACAGCTACTTTATCGTGGAAGATGGCATAATCGACCTGTTCCGACCGGGCGATGGCATAGGCGATTATGACGAGGGTCCACTCCCAGCCATCCACGAATTCCTGGCCCAAAACCCGGACTTTGTCATCGATTACGAACAGGAGCGCTACATCCTGACGTCCAATCCCACGGGGTTCCTAAGACGGGTTCGCTAGAGGTGTGTCCCGAAATCCTGGATCCGTCGGGTGTCGACGGTAAACCCCTTCGTAAACTCCCAGAAGGGCTCTTCCTCAGGCGCGCGAGTCGCGGACGCGCGGCGGGATCGTAGGTAACCGGATACTTAAAAGCCTTTTGGGATAATCTCCTGAGTTGACGGTGTTAAGTGTGCCGACGCAGACTGCATTGAAGTCCGCATTCAAACGTATCGTTCCCCTCAAGTACCGGCTGTGGCGATACATGTTATATGAGAAGCTTGAATACTTGCCAAACGTGGTTTATAACCTGGGGGACAGGGTTGAGTGTCCGTTTTGTGGCTGGCACTTCCGCAGGTTCATGCCGGCGGGTTTTAATTATCCGGTCTTAATTGAGAAGCGAGTGATTGGCGCCGGACCGCAACTGAACGCTATTTGTCCCCGATGCAAGTCAAACGCCCGTGAGCGTTTGATTTACCTCTATATAAGGGAACGGACCGCACTGCTTTCGGACCACGTCAGGCTCCTGCACGTGGCGCCGGAGCCTCAGTTGCAGAAGGTGTTTGCCCGGCGCTCTTCGCTCCGCTATTTCACTTCGGATTTGGAGGCCCCCCACGCGATGTTGAGGATGGACCTGATGCGGCTACCGCATCCGGACGATATATTCGATGTTGTCATTTGCAGTCATGTGCTGGAGCACATTCCGGACGACCGCCAGGGCATGCGCGAGTTGTTCCGAGTTCTCAAGCCGGGCGGATGGGCCATCCTCCAAGTCCCCATCGCCCTGGCACTAGAGCATACTTATGAGAACCCGGCGATTACCGACGAGGAAGGCCGCATTCGGGAGTTTGGACAGCGGGACCACGTCAGGCTCTACGCTATGGATTATCTGGATAGGCTGAAGGCGGCTGGATTCTCAGTCCGGACTTTCACAACCAAGAAGGAGTTTGGCGAGACCTTTTGCGGGAAATACGGGCTGGATCAAACCGAGGACCTGTATATCTGCTCCAAACCTGCGAGGGAGCCGGCGCAGCCATAGGAAAGATACTGGGCGTGTACAAGTAAGTGTGGAGTGAAGGGAGTTGCTGAACGATGCAGGAGTTATACATCCTCGGGGGCAAGCAGAAAGACGCGTTTCTCAAGCACAGAGAGGAAGAGCATCTGTATGAGAGGGCATTGATCCTGCGACTCGATCCCGAGACGAATCAATCGAAGGTCTGCATCGACTACACAACTCCCTCGGAGGCTCGGTCTGGTGCCGACGCTTCAATTCTTTTCAAGGCAGGGACCCTGGAGGGCGATACCCTTTACGCCTGCACGTCTACCGAAGTTCTCGTCTACCGGCTTCCGCAGTTCAAGCTTCTTTCCTACGTCTCTTTGCCCTGCTTTAATGACCTGCATCACGTATGTCCTACGGATGAGGGCAACCTGCTTGTCGCCGACACCGGGCTGGATATGGTCGTGGAATTCACCCAGCAAGGAAGGGTGCTCCGCCAATGGAACGTCTTGAGCGAGGATCCGTGGGCGCGTTTTTCAAGGGACATCGATTATCGCAAGGTGGCCAGCACCAAACCCCACCGCTCACACCCGAACTACGTTTTCCTTCTAGGACGGGATATCTGGGTGACCCGCTTCTACCAAAAAGACGCCGTTTGTCTAACGCGTCCCGCTGCCCCTATCCAAATCGAGGTTGAGAAGCCACACGATGGCCAGGTCGTAGGAGACCGGATTTACTTCACCACCGTGGACGGCCGCGTGGTCGTGGTTAATCGAGAGACCCTTCAGGTGTCGGATATAGTCAATTTGAACCTTATCGACAACGAATGCCGAGCCCTCCTGGGATGGTGCCGCGGCGTGCTGGTGCTCAATGAAGGACGGGTCTGGGTCGGGTTTACCCGTGTTCGCAAGACCAGGTTCATGGAAAACCTCAATTGGGTGAAACATACTTTTCGCGATGTCGAAAAACCCACGCATGTTGCGCTTTACGATCTCTCGGCTAGAAAGTGCCTCCAAGAGATCGACCTCGAGCCCTACGGGATGAACATCGTCTTCAGCATCTTCCCGGCCGTGCCGCCCTCGCTTGGTAAGCAGTCGGCCGATGAAGAGCGTCGTTCGCAGAGCTTGGTTCGTTGCGCATCGTGAAGGCTATGATTGCGGCCAGTCACTGGGGGTTGGACTCGCACACTTCTTTGTTCTCCCACGCGTGTGATCGGCCAAGGCGAATGATAGCGTCGGATCCGTGATAAACGAGGGCTCCGACGGCGCTGGAGGTCGACGACGGCGGCCAAACGAGATAACCAATGTTTGCGGGTCACTGCTACAACGAACCGCGTGAGTTGTCTTCGACCGGCGGCTGGGATCCCTGAGCTCAACGGACCGCGATGTTTCTTCTGAACGAATCCACACACCGGATGCTGATCCGTTACGATCCTGACGTCGGGCACATCTTCGTTCCGGGTCAGCGCGCCCGGATCCCGAACGAGACGGGTGGGTACTATGTCGTTACCAATTCCACCGGATTTCGATCCGATTTTGAGTTCGTCATCCCCAGGGGCGATCGGCCGCGGATCTTAATGCTCGGCTGCTCGTACACCGCGGGTGACAACGTTGACAATCACGAGCGGTACTCTGACCAGCTAGCCGAGATGCTGGGCAGCGAAGTCTACAACTACGGCGTTCCCGGTACGGGCACTGACCAGCACCTTCTAATTTACCGCAAGTTCGCGGCGAACGTCGAAGCTGACCTGATCGTTCTCTGCGTCCACATTGACAGCTTTCGACGAATCCAGTTGACGCACCGCCCTTCCGTCGATCGAGTGACGCGCCGGCAGATCATGGTGCCAAAACCTTACTTTGAGCTTGATGACGGCAGACTCATACTGCGACACGTGCCAGTCCCGTGCGAACGGCCGTTGCGCAGCGGAGACAACGAGTCTGTCGGAATCAAGGTGGACACCTGGAAGGAAACGGCCTTGGCGTGGTACCGGCGAGTTCCGTACTTGCGTGTATTGCGATACTCCAAGCCGCTGCGTGAGCCGATGTCACGTCTGATCGCAGGGTTCCTTCGCCTTCGCGAAGCTCAACCCTACGCGGATGTTATCTCCGCCGAGACCCCGGGCTGGAAACTCATGAAAGCCATCCTCGAACGATTCATCGACGAGGTTGGTCCCCGGCCGGTGATGATCGTTCCCATTCCAGCCTTCGAGTTCTTCCAGCCAGGGATCAAGCCAGTCTATCAGCCCTTGTTTGAATCGCTGGAAGATAAGGGGCGGGGGGTGCATGTGGCCGACGTCAGCAGCAGCCTGGTGGATCTCCCTTGGAAGACGCGGCAGCGTCTTTGCTTCCAGCACGACGTCCATTTCACGCCCTTCGCCCACCACCTTGTCGCCCGGATGATGGCGGACCGCATCCAGGAGCGTCGGCTTCTGCCGCCTCCGGAGACGCGTTCCCGGAAGGCGGCCTCCAACCTCTCCTCCCGCGTGCCGGCGCCGAGAAATCACTCCAGCATCTATGTGCTCGGCGTTTCGTGCTTCTATCACAATTCGGCCGCCAGCCTGATCCGCGACGGAGAGATCGTGGCCGCGGCCGAAGAGGAGCGATTCACCCGCGTAAAGAACGACCGTCGCTTTCCTCTCCAGGCAATTAATTACTGCCTCGAGGAGGAGGGTATCAGCCAGCGAGATCTGGCCACCATCGTTTACTACGACAACGCTGCCCTGACTTTCGAACGTATCTGCCACGCGCTGATGGCCGTTGACCGCGAGCCGGCCGAGCAGATGTGGAACCGAATCATGCCTTCGTGGTTGCGGCTGAAGCTTCAGTTCCCAAAGCTGATTCGCCACCTTCTCCAGTATGACGGGCTGATCCTTCAGGGGCTGCACCATCGGTCTCACGCCGGGAGCTGCTTTTACCCTTCGCCCTTTGAACGCGCAGCGATTCTCACGATCGACGGAGTGGGCGAGTGGGCAACTGCCAGTATCGGTGTCGGCAACGGCAGCCAGATCCGCCTTCTGCGTGAAATGCGGTTCCCGCACTCTCTCGGCCTGCTCTACTCGGCCTTCACCTGGTTTACCGGCTTCAAGGTGAACTCCGGAGAATACAAAATGATGGGGCTGGCGCCCTACGGCCAACCTCGCTACGTGAACCGGATCCTGGAGAACCTCGTCGACCTGAAGCAGGACGGATCACTGCAACTGAACCTTCAGTATTTCGGGTTTCTCTCCGGCGTCCACATGACTAATGACCACTTTCACCGACTATTTGACGGTCCGCGCCGGAAGCCGGAGGAACGCATCACTCGCCGTGAAATGGACTTGGCGCGATCCGTACAAGTGGTAACCGAGGAGGCCATGCTGCGTATGGCCCGGACAGCTCATGCGCTGACGGGAGAGGGCAAGCTGTGCCTGGCGGGTGGTGTGGCCCTCAACTGCGTGGCCAACGGCAGGCTGCTGCGTGAAGGCCCATTCTCCGAGCTCTGGATTCAGCCTGCGGCGGGTGACGCCGGGTGTGCAGCCGGAGTGGCCCTCGACGTGTATCATTCTTACTTTGGCAAGGGCCGAACCGTACGGCCCGACGGGCGCTCCATGCAAGGAGGCTCCTTTCTGGGCCCTTCTTATTCCGATCACGAGATCCGCGCCTATCTCGAAACGTTCGGCTACCGCTATCACCAACTGACCGGCCGCGAGCGTTCCGAGTTTTTGGCCCAGCAGCTCATCGACGGAAAGGTGGTGGGGCATTTCTCGGGACGCCTGGAGTACGGCCCGCGCGCTCTAGGATCACGATCGATTCTGGGAGATCCACGCAACCCGACCATGCAAGCTGAACTCAATCTCCGCATCAAATACCGGGAGTCTTTCCGCCCTTTCGCTCCGGCGGTGCTGGCCGAGCACGTCAGCGAGTATTTCGAACTCGACCGCGAGAGCCCCTACATGCTGCTAGTGGCTCCGGTGCGCGAGCGACATCGCCGGCTTTTAAGTGCAGGAGGAGCGCCCGACAATGACGACCTTTTGCCCGTGGTGCGGCGCGTTCGCAGCGATATCCCTGCGGTTACACACGTCGACTACTCGGCTCGCATTCAGACGGTCAAGCGCGAGGACCATCCGGTCTTTTATGACCTGATTGAGACCTTCTACCGGCGGACGGGTTGCCCGCTGATCGTCAACACGTCCTTTAATGTCCGCGGAGAACCGATTATCTGTTCGCTTGCCGATGCCTATCGCTGCTTCATGCGCACCGAGATGGACGTGCTGGCGCTGGGCGATTTCATCCTGCTGAAGGGCGAGCAGCCGAGTTGGCCGGAATGTAGGGGCGAGGGGCTGGAAAGCGAGGACGTCAGCACCGAGATCGAACAACGGCATCCCGAAAAGCTTAGGCATCGAGTCGAGCTCTTGTTCCGCAACGACTTCTGGCCCGTGGCCGAAATGCTCCACCGGAAGCGGCAGGTCTTGGTCGACCCCGTCTTTGACAAAACGCCCACCGAGTGGACGGAGTATGAGAGGCCGGAATCGATCCGGGCCCTTTTCGAGCTTGCGCCCGAGCTTCAGGCCGAAGACCCAGACCCGGGCAAGATTGCCGACGAACTTACGCGCTGCTGGAAACGTGGTCCGGCCGTCGAGCTGCTTCGGCCGGTCATAGCCAAGCTGATTCGGGTTGGGTTGCAACACGGGGTGGGAACAGACCTCCATGAAGAGGTACCTGAGTCAGTTTATGTCATGTTCTGAACCGGTGGGGTGCCGCCTTCCCTGGGAATCCGGGCGACCAGGGTATCTAAAGACTGGCAGAAGCCGGAGACCGTCGATCACTTCGAGTTCTGAATTCGAGTTCAGGGTGTGCGTTGCAGTCAGGTCTTGCCGCCAAGTTGGCAGGATGGTTTCCAAGTGGCGCTCCTGATAGCGTTCCGGAGACAACTCGATAATCTCGTTGAGCGCGATCGCGCGGCCGTAGCGGATGGTGCAGTCCTGGCCCGGTCGGATCAGCTTGCCGTTCCGCACGAAGATAGACCCCGCGCTCCGGGCTCGCCGCACATCGCTGCAAATGACGTTGACGGGGTGAGGCCGCCACGGGGCGTCGAGCTTTTCCGATTGGAAGAGTAAGGTGTGCATCCCGCCTTTGAGTCTGGGGTGGACGGCTGTGGTGAAGAAATACCATCTACCTTGGTCGAACAAAGGCGTGGTATCCACAAGCGAAACATCGGCGGCCAGGGTCTTTTCGTGCCGCCAGACATCAGGGAACCGGGTGGCGCGGTAAAGGTCCACCGTGGAGTTCGCGGAAGACTCTGGCACCATAAAATAATCTCCTTCGTGCTCGAAGGCGCAGGGGTACGACAGGTGGTAGGGTTTCTCCAGCGCAACCCTGGGTGGTGAGATCGCTCCGCTTTGGCTTATTTCGACCACCGCGATACGGCCAAACCTGTTGGGTGGCAGCATTTCTTCCCAAAAAAGGAAATTGCGTCCATCTTTGCTAACCAGGAATGGGTCCGCGGCTTCATAATCGTCTCCCACAGCCAAGTCGACGAAGCCGTCCGGACAGAATCTGTCCCGCCTGGCCGTGAAGCGATCCCGATTAGGCCGATAGGCTACGAACCACCGGTCGTTGCGGCGGTTCCAGGGGAGCCGCAGGCGCACGCTGCGGAGAAGCTTCGGCACGACGAATCGGAGGAGGGCGACGTCCCCGGGTGGCGGGGCAGAGCGCTTCAGGTGGATGTCCCCGCGGCCCCAAGTATCGAGCGCCGTGAGGGCGGCAAGCCCTCCTGACTGCGCGTTCAGCAGCCGAAGTCCGATAATGACGCCCGTCGTGGCCAGGGGGTCTACCATGTTCTCTGTGGAGTAGAGTCCAAAGCAGGCGGCACCGTCATACTGATGGATCATCCTTCCTACATCGAAACGCTCCTGGTGAAGGATCAAGGAGAGGCTAATGGTGGTGGACCTCCGGAAAGCATTCCTGAAGAAGGCGCAACCGCCCCCGGCTAACTGTTGACCGTCAACCGCCAAAGACCAGGCGCCGAATTGAGCTAATCCCGAGCAATCCCCTTGGAGCGGACGGCTGGACAGGGAAAGCAGGACATCGTAACCTTGTCTTCGCAAAACCGAGCGAGCAGCTTGTGCTAACTCGCCTCCTTCGTTGGTTTCCAAAAGACTCGGCGCGAGCTTGCTCCCAAGAACTTCCCCGAGCGGCGTCGTTGCCTCCGGGTCAATGGCGCGGCGGCAGGACCGCTGATACAGGCCCCATAGCAACCCTGCCCCAGTAGTACTGGGTGTGTTGTCCGGCCCACCCAGGGTGAAAAGCTCCAGTTGCATTCCCGGAAGCGTCGAGAGGCACTCCAGACAGGCCCGTACCCAGGCTGGCACGGTCTGCCCGTCGATGAGGACGCCGACCTTCAGGGTGCGACCAAGGCCACCGCTTTCACGCGGCGCGGATAGGAATTGCAGCAGTCGACGCACAAGCTAAAATGCCTGGCTGAGCCGCCTGACAAACTTCTTCCGTAGCTCGATCCCCATCGGTTCCCGGGTCAGAAAGAGCCACAGCAGCTCGACGCCGTACACGATCCCCCCTGCCGACACCTGCCCGGCCAATTCAAGGTAAGTGCGGGGCTGAAAAAGATGATGCGCGAATAGAAGCGTTGCAGCCAGCGGCAGGCAGAGAGCCGCCGGAAGCAAATAGGACGTGATCACGAAAGTCCGAAGGCGAACATCCAAGAGGCGGCACAGGTGTCGCGGCAAAAAGAATAGGGCCGTGCAGGCCAGGGGAATCGCGGTGCCCAGGGCGTCCCCGACGATGCCCCAGTAATGGATGAGTGCAGCGCTGAGCGCGACGTTCACCACCCCCTCAATCACCTGTACGATCACGAGAGTGCGGTGTTGGCCCATCCCGAACAGAATCGATCTTGAAGATGACTGGATGTCCCACAGAACAGTCGGGATTAACAGGATGAGGAGAATAAAGTAGCTGAATTCGTACCGTGGTCCCACCCAGACGTCGATGATCGATCTCCCCAGGACGGCCAACGTGACCCCGATGGGAAATACGGTGAGGGCGCAGGCGCGATTTCCGAGGAGGAAAACCTTCTTGAGCTGCTCGCGGTCGCCGACCCCGTCGAAATGGCTGGACATGGGCGTGAAGACCTGGGCGAGGCCCGCGATCAGCAGTGAAGAGTAATTGATGAGCTTCTCTCCGATCGAGAAGCTGGTGATAGCCGCGGGCGAGAGCATGGCGCCGATAATCACGGCGTCCGTCTGGAAGCGCAGCCGGAAGGAGACCCCGCCGATGAAACTGTATGAACTGTAACGGAACGTCTGCCGGAAGGTGGCCCGGTCCACGAATCGCCTGCCAAACTCTAGGCGGAGAGTGCGGCAGACGGCACCAACGTAGACAGTGGAGCTGACCAGCGGCAGGGCGAGCGTGATCAATGCAACGGTCAACAGTCCTAGCCCGTGAGTGAGAGCCAAGACGATCAATAGGGCGCGCAGCAGCGTCGTGACGATCTGCGTCAGGCTGATGAAGTCGAAGCGTTGCAGTCCCTCGAGAACGCCACCGAATACACTTAATGGGAGCCCTACTGCGACGGCGAAACCTACGATCAGCGATAGGATTCGCGCATCGTGGAGGAAGGCCGGCGAAATATGGAATAGCGAGTTAACGTGCCAGGCGCCTAGCGCGGTGATGCCCAACAGAAGAGCGGCCGCGCAACAATAAACGAAGATCGTGGTATTGATGATGCGACACAGCCGCTCGTGGTCGCCCGTCGCCACAAACTCCGCGACGTACTTTATGACCGAAGAGCGAATGCCAAGGTCGAAGAGCCCGTAGTACCCGGTCAGTGAGAACATCAAGACCCACAGCCCATAAGCGTCGTCTCCCAACCTGTGCAGAATAAAGGGAGAAAGGAAGAACCCCACCACCAGCGTCGTGCCGGCGCCCAACCAGTTGGCCCCAACGTTTTTGAGAGCTCGAAGTTTGAGGTTCATTCTGCTCTTAGGGATGATATCATCATGGAGATCAACCGAAGGCGTCGCGAGAGGCCTAACGGAGCCTTGTGGTGTACATCGCGTTGCGCAACGGTGGCCTGCGCTGCACTAGCCAACGGCGGAGGGGGCGAAGTACGTGACCTTGGTAAGACGACTTGATCATAATAACACGACAAGGTGCATAGGTCTATAAAACCCGCCAAAACCGCAGAGGCAGCCGGCCTTACTTATAGGGTGCTGTATCATTTCCCCCCGCCTGAGGTAGAGGAAGCGTGGCGGGAGTGCCTGGCTCGAGTCGAGCTTCCCGCGCACCTTAATGCTCCTGAGTTCTTTCTATGGCCTCTCTGGGAAAGAAAGCGTCCCTTCGCTGTCCTGGCTCTGGATGGGAGCAGGGTGGTCGGGGTTCTTGCCGGCATCCACGACGGGAGGGAACTGAGCTGCGGGGACCCATCGCGCCCGCAGATTTGCGTAGACCAGACGGCTGAGCCGGCTGCTGTCCAACACGCTCTGGCAGAGGGGTTGCTGGCAGAGGCCGGCCACGAATCCCTGCTGAACGTCTACTCCTGGACTTTGCTGGAGTCGTTTCGGCGGTTGGGGTTTCGTCATCGGCAACTCGAAGGCGACGTCGTCCTCGATCTCACCCTGGGGCCCGAAGCGCTTTTCAAGCAGTTTCATGAGAGCCGGCGGAGGAACATTCGGTTTGCGATTCGCCATGGCGTGATAGTATCCCAGGCCTCGACGACGGAAGACTTGCTGGAGTATTACGATGTGTACCTGAGGTGGCGGCAGACTCAGCGGACGGAGGTGAAGGGAGACATCTGGTCCCTGGAGGGCTTGAAGGCGCGCGTTTTGAGTAATCATAGCAGCCTTTTTGTTGCCCGCTACTCAGGAACCATCGTCGCAGGAAATCTCGTACGTTTTTTCCCTGGGGGTTTACTTGAGGCGGCTGCGAACAGTTCATTGGACCAGTTCCTGCATCTGAAACCCAATGATCTCTTGCTCTGGAGGGCGATTGAGTGGGGGTGCGGGAAAGGGTTCCGGCGGTTTTGCCTGGGCGGGGCTCATACCTTTCTGCGGTACTGCGGGGGAACCGTGGTTCCGATCCATCGTTACCGCATCGACCGCACGTGGATTCGGCGGCACGATCTCCGCGAGAACGTCCTCGATGTTGGTCGCCAAGCCTTGCGCCGAATACCCGTCCCGGTTGAAAAGACCGTTCGCCGGCTGTTGGGAAAGCGTTAGCCGCAGACGCCCTTGAGTTCTGGAGATCTCGTGAAGGACCGCGTGTACAGGCGTCTGACCAGCCCCAAGCTGGTTCAGCCCGTACTGTCGATCGTAGCCGAGTGTCGATGCCGGCTCTTTGACTGGCGGCACCACATCAAGACTTGCGGGACCGCGACTCTTTCCGAACTGACGATTCGGGGCGAGAATACCCCACACCGCGACGCTATTTACGATCCCACTCATCCAAAGTTAGTTTTTGAGGTTCTCGACAGCCTCGGCATCGACTATCGGGAGTACACCTTTGTCGACCTTGGTTCCGGCAAAGGCCGCACCCTCCTCATTGCGTCAGAATATCCGTTTCAAAAGATTATTGGAGTGGAATTCGCTGAGGAACTCCACAGGATTGCCCTTAAGAACGTGCATGATTACAGGAGTCGTACGCAACAGTCCAAGAACATCGAATGCCTCCTCCTGGATGCTACCGACTTTATACCTCCACCGGTGGCTACGGTATTCTGGATGTACAATCCCTTCCGCCCGCCGGTGCTGGTGCCGGTGCTGCGAAACATTGAGAAATCTCTCAGCGATGCGCCGCGAGACGTGATCCTGGTCTATGTCACCCCGTCTCACGCTCAGCTCATCGAGCGGGAAACCAGATTACGCCAGGTCAGCCAGGGAACCTACCACAAGCTGTACAGGTTCTCGCCCGTTCAACCTCTGGCCGCGGAAGTCGATTCGCTGGGCGGCAAGGCGCCGGGTTGCCCTGACAGGTAGGGTTGGGTCCGCAAGGAAGAGCAGGCCGTTGTACCCCTTCCTGTGCACGGTGACAGGTCAAGGCTAGCCAAGCTAGATAAGCGGGCTTCAATCTTAGTGCTCCACTGCTTCCTCAGTAGACCGTTTTCACCTGCGTTGCTCCGGTTGACACCAACCCGCCGCTCCCGTTGAAATATTTAGGTCGGTAGTACACCACCGTGCCGGGAATCAATGGGATGTCGATAGAGCAGGAAGACGCGCAGGATGTTAGCGTGATGCTAGCGGAGTCAGCCGTTTCGTACCAGAAGGGGTTAGAACTTAACTCCGTATAGCTTCCGACCGCTACGCAGGGCTCCTGCCGTGAGGTACAGTTGAAATTGGTGTCGTAGCCGAATTCGATTTCGGCGCTAGCGATCCCCTGGCCACCTGGAGGTGTGAGGGCGATGGTCGTCCGAATGAAATCGTTCCGCACTTCGGAGTCGGTTGTCCACGGTGGGATTTCGAGCATGTTCGAGTAAGGAATGCTGCCCGATATGAACGACTCAAAGGCTGCGGCTTTGCCGTCCGGCGGGGCCTGACCAGTTGTGCCTTCTTGACGCCAGGCCGAAAGGCCATAACTGATAAAGCGGTACTCATTGCCGATAGCTATGTTGATGGAGTTCTGAACCAGAATCTGACGGAGCGTCCCCGGATCTGGGGACAGATTGGCGAAACAAATGCTGCCGGGCGATACAGAACCCGCCCCGCCTGCACTTACGGGGCAAGTCGAACTCGCAGTGATGGCAGGGTCGTTCACGTAGACGTTCCCGACCGTTGATCCTGGTTGGCACTCACCTGCCTTGTAGACGTAGCAGAACTTATAGTTATTGCCCGCTGATCCGTCAATGGAAGAAGATGGTCCGCTGATGTCGAGCCACGGATGTATCCATTCGATGCCTTGCCATGCAAGGATCTTCGGGCTGGGGTGAGTTGAGTTAACGGAACTGGCCTGGCCGGGAACGAATGTCCAGAGCGGCCCGCTCACCTGCGTTAGACTGGCTGGAACAAAATCTTTATCGGCGGCGCTGTTGCCGAGGTCCATACCCCAGGCCCGCTCTGTAGAGTTGGCCCCGAACACCTGATGGGTAGGCCCGGGATGGCCCTGGGTGGTATTGCCGTAGTTCGCCTTCGTGAATCCGGCGAAGGGTACGGTAGCTTGCAGGGCCAAGTAGTTTCCGCTCGGAGGAGCAACGGTGCAAGCCGCCCCGAGCACCACTGAGGAGCATCCCACACCGCCGAGCGTCTGTCCTGTTGTTCCGTTGACCCCGCTAATGGTGCCCCATCCTTCGTGAGCCAGGATATTATCCTGCCGGTCGTAGAGGTAAGTTCTGGTGATGTCGGTAGCGTGGGGATCATTGACGAAATCCCACCATACTTGGGTAGAACTGAAGCCGTTTGGCGTGTGCGGAGGATACTGGGTGCCGCACACCGGAGTCAGGTAAGCCCCAGAAGAGTATGAGTTGCCAGCCGCTTTGTTGCCGACGTTGCCGTAGACGTTGCGAATGACGGTTAGGCATTCGGCGGTGCCCACTGGACAGCTTCCCTGGCCGTTAGTTACTCCGGTCACTTCGACCCATTCACCCCCGAGATAGTCAAGCTTCGTTGCGCTCATGGCTCCCAGGTCGCCTGGCACCCAATCGCCGACGTTCGCAACGCCGCCCGATTCCGACGGAACGCCGTTGATGGGAATAAAAGTCGTGGTGGTGTCGACGGCTGAGGTCAGGGTGGAAGCGAGCGAAGCGCCGTTGCCGCCTTCCATGATCTTGCCTGTCATCTCAATCCAAGGAAGCGTTTCGGTGCTGTGCTGCTCGTGGATACCGCACCAGCGTGTTCCGGGACCGTTATTGGGGGCGATTTTCTGGTAATTCGCCGCCAAGCCCCCGTTGCATTGGCTGTTGTTGGAACATTGATCGGAAAGAGCCGTCTCGAAGCCCCTCGTATAGTAGGGGTAAAGCCCCGTTACGGTGGGCGGATTTTGGGTCATGTCGAAGGCGGAAAGCCAGCCGAGGGTGTCCTGGGCCGAGCTGTTGAGCATCCCCACCGTGAGGTAATGGGACTGCATCCCCCAGAGAACAAGTTGATTATAAGTTGAGTAGCTGAAGTTGCTGTCGAACGTTGTGAGAAGCTGATCGGCGGTGGTCGTCGGCGTCAAATCTGTCCATATCCCATGAGTCCCGTCGCAGGGATTGGGAACAGTGCCCGTAAAGCTCTGGTTCCAGAAGGAGTTGCCGCTTGCCGGAAGCTGGCACCGGATGATGTGAAAGGCTGTGTTTGCGGAATTCTGTTCCGAGAAGTAGAGCTTGGTCGGATCGCTTGCGTCAAAGACCGAGCTGAATGTGTTGGGATAGAGCGTGCCGCTCAGCCACGAGAAAGTCCCGCTCGGCACGGTAATGAGGCCGTAGAACCTTGGGGTCTGGCCGGGAACGTAACCGACAAGCCCGAGCTTGCTGTTTTGCATCCCGAAGAGCAGGAGGTAGATGGGAGTGGAGTTCGAATCCGTGATGGTGTTCAAGGCATACGACCACTGATAACCCGTTTGGAAGCCGAAAGTCGCGTGGTCCGTGTTGACATCCAGACAAGTCCCAGTGTCAAGCGATGGATTGTTTTTGTTGCACGTGCCCCCGTTTATGGTGACGGTGCTTGCAGCAGAACTGGTCTTCCACAGCAGCACGCCAAAGGTGATTGGGTTGCCGAAGATTTGCTTGGCTGTGAGCGGCAGGCTCGTCCACGTATCAATGGGGACCGGAACATTGGCGCCGGTGCTTTGATTTTCCGTGCAGGCTGTGTCGCTGGGAATACAGTGGTTCGCCGCGCTTGTGGTTAGCGTGATCGTCCTTACTTGAGCGCCGGGAGCGCAGTTGCCGCTTGCGCCGCCGTCCAAGGTGACGCATGCCGAAAGGGTGTCGCCGCCGACTGTGGATGAGGCATTAATATGCAGCACCAGGCTCGTGAGCATCGCCGCACTCGAAATACCGCCCGTATTCGTATAGCCGATATAGACCTTTTGCTGCGTGGTTCCTGAATAGGTAGCTGTGCCGCTCGTAGCGATGATGTTAGCCGGATTAGTCCAGCCGGTTCCGAGACCTTGGGTCTGGAAAGAGCCAAGGTTATAGGAGTTGGCGAAATATCCCTGGAGCACACCAACGGGAATGAGGCTCTGAACCTTCAGCCCGGTAATCGGATCATACCAACTGTAGTTCTGGCTCCACTCTGTGCCCTGCGGGTAGGGCCAAGCATAATTTCCTGCCCCGTCGATGGG
>Ga0306920_100002648_pt1 | contig 22615 bp, 22 predicted proteins | sample flu12Cox44000170_FD_204666 | JGI IMG/M metagenome (GOLD analysis project Ga0306920, IMG submission 204666) | Lab enrichment of tropical soil microbial communities from Luquillo Experimental Forest, Puerto Rico - flux4day.12C.oxic.44.000.170 (v2)... | ecosystem: Environmental > Terrestrial >...
CTGTCAGTAGCGGACGGTGCGTTTTTTCCAATGATCCAATCAACGGCAGTTCAATTCTTTTCCGCCAGACGGCCGGTCTGCGGGAAACGAAGCCCCGACGGCTGTGCTATGCGCAAGGCGATTTTCTGGCTCGCGCGAGGTTGCGGAAGCCGCGACATCCTTCATCTAGACGACAAGGCGTCTTGCGAGGCCGGTGTCGCGCGGCGGGCGGTATTCGAGCTTCAGTTCGGAGAAAAGGGCTAAACGAGCCAATTTGGACCGGCTGTGCAGCACAATCTCTCGGTGGCGCAGACCTTCGAAGCTGAGGATTCGCTCGCGCTCGAGGATCGAAAACACCCGTGAGACCGTTTCGATAGTCAGACCGAGATAATCGGCGATATCGCGGCGTCCCATCGGAAGTATCATTACCGCCGGTGACTGCAAACGTTGGTCCATTTCCGTCAAAAAGGCGGCGACCTTCTCAAGCGACGTTTGACGACCCAGAAGCAGAAGGTGGTCTTCCGCGTGCTGAAGACTTCTGGCGATCAATTTCAACACGTCCTTCGAGACGGGGACATTCTCGTCCGGAAGTTCGCCGAATATCCGTCGGCGTTTGGCGATCCAGACCGAGGTGTCCTCAATCGCTTCGGCGGTAAACCGATAGACGTCGCCGTTTTCGACACCGAAAATGTCGCCGGATAAATGGAAGGCTCCGATCTGACGACGCCCGTCGGGAAGAAGCTTGAAGGTACGAACCGAACCCGATCTGATCTTGTAGACGTACTCTGCAGGTTCTGCCTCGCCGAAAATTTCGGCACCTTTCAGATATCTAAATTCGCTCCAGAAGGTTTTTTCGCCAAGTAAAAGGTTTAGCTCGCTGGTCTTGCAAGTATGGAAATTGACTCTGTCGAGCATGGTACTCCCCAAAAATACTGAACATGTTTGAAAAAAACCAAGCCTCTCTCACTCCTTTTCGCCGGGTAAGCATTTAGTATGGTCTGTTGAGCACCAGTAAAGGTTCAATGCCGACGAGAAAATCCGCCGAATCTGAGGCTTGCAAAGCGGACCAGAGCCGAGGCAAACTAGGGCAATCCAGCGACAGTGCTGTCGCCATTTTGTCATCATCGGTCGTTTGGCGACTCGTTTGCCTGTTCATCGGCGAGCACGCGCAAAACCGCAACGCATCCTCGCGGCCGCTCCTGCGAGGGATCTAAACGTTCGGTCTGTTTGGCTATAGCAGTCGCAAAGAAGGGTCATGCCACGGCAGGTAGAGCAAAAAATCACAGCTCTCAACGGAAGCGGCTTTTAATCTTCGCGCTGCAATAACCTGCCTGCCGGACGGCTTACTCGATTTTGGGATTCGAATCCGTCGAGTGCGGGCCGTGCGCCGCAAGCCTGTCCGTTCGCCGTCGCTCGACCGGTATTATGGGATGCTGCGCCGTGGAAGACTTTCGTGCGAGCTTTGCTTGGAGAGCGGCCAGGTCAATGAACTCGTCGGCCTGGCGACGAAGCTCGTCGGCGAGAATCGGCGGTTCGCTGGCGATCGTAGAAACGATGGTGACCCGGACCCCACGGCGCTGCAGCGCCGCGACGAGCGGGCGGAAATTGCCGTCGCCCGAGAACAGAACGATCTCGTCCACGTGATCTGCTATGTCCATTGCACCGACCGCGAGATCGATGTCCATGTTGGCCTTGACCCTGCGTCGTCCGGCCTCGTCAAGAAACTCCTTGATCGGCTTGGTGACTACCGTGAAACCGTTGTAGTCGAGCCAATCGACCAGCGGGCGAACCGTGCAGTACTCCAGATCGTCCATGACGGTAGTGAAATAGAACGCCCGGAGCAGCGTCCCGCGATCGCCGAACTCGTCGAGAAGTCTCTTGTAGTCGATTTCGAAACCGAGCGCCTTGGCTGTCGCATGGAATTTCACTCCGTCGATGAACAGCGCAAGCCTGCCTCCGTGTTTTTGCATGATTGCTCCGAAAATAAGTCGGCAGACGCTGGATCGTCCGCGCAAGTGATCTTTTTACAAACTTTTCATCGGAGCGACGGGCTTCGGCGCCGCGGCGCGTTGTGATCGCTCGGCCTATCCGAGCTCTTTCAATCAACACATTGCCGCGTTAGCATTGAGCCGCGAGGGCTCGCTCGGCGCCAGCAACCGCTCAGATCAAATATTTTCCGTGCTGGTGGCGCACCTTTTACCCAATGCCGAGAAGGCATTCTTGTGATTGCGCGCCAATAATTTGTGTTTTGAAGCCGCAATTTGAGAGCGGTATTCCAGGGCTGTTTCAGCATCATGGATTCGGAGCAACCTCAGAGACTTCGTTCAATACCGAGCGCCGCGGGCGGAATCGCGCGGCTGGCCTGCGCCAGGCTGCGCGAGCACGGCAAGGACATCGTTCCCCTCTTGACCAAGGCGGGGCTGACGCTCGAGGAGGCCAATGATCCGGCGATCCGGCTGGAGGTGCGTGCCCAGATCAGGTTTCTGGATTTGGCGGCCGAAGCGCTGGAAGACGATCTGCTCGGCTTTCATCTTGCGCGCAGCTTCGACCTGCGCGAGATCGGCCTGCTCTATTACGTGATTGCCTCATCCGAGCAGTTGGAAGAGGCGCTTCAGAACGCGGTCCGCTTCGGCCGGATCACCAATGAAGGTGTTCATTTGCAGGTCGAAATCGACCGAACCTTGATGATCGCGCTCGAATATATGAACGTGGACCGACTCTCGGACAAGCATCAAGCCGAGTTCTTGCTGATCGCGCTGGTAAGACTCTGCCGTCAGGTAACGGACACCCGCCTGGCGCCGGTGGTGCTGAAAGCGCGGCATTTCCGCGACCGCACACCTGCCGAGATCAGAAAGTTTTTGGGTTGTGACGTCGAGTTCTCCTCCGATGTGGACGAGATCGTCTTCCCGAAGCAGATTGCGGCGCTTCCGTTGACCGGCCGCGATCCCTATCTGAATACGATACTGCGGCGCTACGCCGAGGAAGCACTCGAAAACCAGACATTTTCGCGGGAGAGCATTCGCGCGGAAGTCGAGAAAGTCCTGACAGAGCTTCTTCCGCACGGCCGGGCGGCCGCAACCGAAGTTGCGCGCAAGCTCGGCATGAGTCCGCGGACACTCTCGCGAAAACTGCGCGATCAGGACGCAACCTACGCCGAGATACTGGACCGCTTCCGGGCCGCTCTCGCCAGGCGTTACTTGACGGAGAGGGAATTGCCGGTTTCCGAAGTCGCCTGGCTGCTCGGCTACAACGAACTCAGCTCTTTCACCCACGCCTTCAAACGTTGGACGGGATTGACGCCCCGACAATTTCGATTGTCCCAGGCGGCGTGAGCAACGGCGCGGCCAGGTGATCAGGCTGTCGCGCCGGACGGCTCCGGCCCGGAACTCCTGGCGACAGGGGCAATCGTGATCCCCAGCTTGCCGTAGCGATCGGTGAAGGCTGCCGTGTCGATCTCCTCGAGCTCGATCACGCCGCTCATCACCCCCGCCTTCCATGCGTCGTGTTCGGGGTCTTGGCGGAATTCCGGCATCACCTGTGCAGCGAACAGTTCAAGCGACTCGCAGATGTGCTCGTGGCTGTTCTTGCCGGCCTGGTTGAGCAGAATGACCTGGTCGATGTGGGAGGTGCGGAAGCGCCGCAATTTCCTGCGCAGCATCTCCGGCGAGCCGATCAGGCCGCCGCGGAGCGCCGCTTCCTGGGCTTGCGGATTCGCACGCTTCCATTTGTTATACTCGTCCCACATGTTGACCGTGCCGGGAGCCGGACGCTGGCGGCTTTGGGAAACGCCGTAATAGCGCAACGCGAACTGAAAAAAGGTGGCGCCGTCGGCACGCGCTCTCGCCTCCTCGTCGGTTTTCGCGCACATGAAGAACGACACCAGCGCCATGTTCGGATTGATCTCGTAGTCCGCGAGTTTTTCGAGGCGTTTTGTGATGGCGTTGTAATAGGCGTGCACCCAGGCATGGGCGGCATCGGCGCTGACGAACTGGAAGCCGAGCGCGCCAAAGCCGTTGCGCCCCGCGCGCTCGATGGTCGGAAGCTGCGAGCAAGCCATCCACAACGGCGGATGCGGCTTCTGCACCGGCTTGGGCACGACGTTGCGCAGGGGGATATCGAAATGTTTCCCGTGATGCTCGCAGCCGCCCTCCCCGAACATCGGGAAAATCGCGCGCACCGCTTCCTCGAAGACTTCCTTCTTGGTTTCCATGTCGCGGCCGAACGGCTCCAATTCGGTGATGGAGGCGCTCTCGCCCATCCCGAATTCGCAGCGGCCGCGGCTCAAGAGATCGAGCACCGCAATGCGCTCGGCAACGCGCGCGGGGTGGTTGGTGGTGAGCTGGAAAATTCCGTGACCGAGGCGAATGTCTTTGGTGCGCTGGCTGGCGGCAGCGAGAAAGGATTCAGGCGACGGCGAATGCGAATATTCTTCCAGGAAATGATGCTCCACCACCCAGGCATAGTCGTAGCCGAGCCGGTCGGCGGTCTCCAGTTGCGTTAGCGCATCATGATAAAGCTTGAGTTCATCTCCGGCCTGCCACGGGCGGGGCAGTTGCAGCTCGTAGAAAATGCCAAATTTCACGGCGTCTCTCCCCGCGGTGGCGGCCCCTTTTTGCGACAGTCTATTCGGGGCAAAGGCCAAGTCCAGCGCCGGGCAAAGCTGGTTTTGATCCAGATCAAGGCCATCGACGACTCGTTGCTTATTGTTTCATCAGGTAACGGCCCTGATGCCGTCCAAATCCTGAAATCCGGCAGAAAGAGGCAAGGCATGTCGGTCGCGGGCGACGACACGCATGGGCGGCTGCGCCGCAGGCGCATGGAGATCTTTGCGTTCCTTTTTCTTACCGCGGTGCTGATGCCGGCGTTGGCTGTGGCAACCGTCGGCAGCTACGGGCTCGCGGTATGGATCTATCAGATGGCCGCCGGCCCGCCCGGCCCTCCCTCACGCTGAACGCAATTTGAAGGACAATCGCGATGAAGAGGCCCCGCCAATCAGTCGATCGCCGCGCCTTCCTGAAAGGTCGTCTCGGCGCCGACCGCGTCATCCCGCCTCCGGGCGGAGAAATCGCCAGCATCCTGGTGCAGGCGCGGCCGGAAAGGCTCGATGAAGTCGAGACCGCCATCACTGCCCTGAACGGGTGCGAGATTTATGGCCGCGACACTAAGGGAAAGCTGGTCGTCGTGATCGATGCGGCGGACGCGAGCGCCCTGGGCACGACCCTCAACACCATCGCGCTGCTTCCTCACGTCTATTCCGCCTCCCTTGTCTTTCACGCCGTCGAGGCCGGCTAGGCAACTAGAACCCACGCCGCGGAGAAATTCCGATGACCGCACCCAAGCTCGACCGCCGCCAGGTTCTCAAACTGGAAGCCGCCGCGATGGCGGCCCTGGCCGGCGGCATGCCTGCCGTGGCTGGCGCTGCCAACCTCGTCACCGAACGCGATGCGAGCGAAATGAAATGGGACAAGGCGGCGTGCCGTTTCTGCGGCACCGGTTGCAGCGTCATGGTAGCGACGAAGGAAAACCGCGTGGTTGCGACCCATGGCGACATCAAGTCCGAGGTCAATCGCGGCCTCAATTGCGTGAAAGGCTATTTCCTCTCCAAGATCATGTACGGCCATGACCGCCTCGCCCAGCCGATGCTGCGCAAAACCAACGGAAAATACGACAAGAACGGCGAGTTCACGCCGGTGAGCTGGGACGAAGCCTTCGACGTCATGGCGGAAAAATTCAAGGCGGCGCTGAAGAAGCGCGGGCCCTCGGGCGTCGGCATGTTCGGTTCCGGCCAGTGGACGATCTGGGAAGGCTACGCCGCGTCAAAACTCTTCAAGGCCGGATTCCGCTCCAACAACATCGATCCGAATGCGCGCCACTGCATGGCATCGGCCGTGGCAGGGATGATGCGCACGTTCGGCATCGACGAGCCCTCCGGCTGCTACGACGACATCGAGGCGACGGATGCGTTTGTGCTGTGGGGCTCCAACATGGCGGAGATGCATCCGATTCTGTGGACGCGGGTGGCCGACCGTCGACTTTCTGCGCCGCATGTTCGGGTGGCCGTGCTTTCGACCTTCGAACACCGCTCGTTTGACCTCGCCGATATCGGCATCGTCTTCAATCCCCACGCCGATCTTTTCATCCTCAACGCCATCGCCAACCACATCATCAAAACCAACCGCGTCAACAAGGATTTCGTTGCGGCCCACGCGGTGTTCAAGCGCGGCCAGACCGACATCGGTTACGGGCTCCGGCCAGACCATCCCTTGCAGAAGAAGGCGACCGGCGCGGCAAAGGCCAACGACGCCACCGACATGAGTTTCGACGAATACGCCAAATTCGTCTCCGACTACACGCTGGAGAAGGCGGCGGAAATGTCGGGCGTGCCGCTGAACCGGCTGGAGGCGCTCGCCGAGCTTTATGCCGATCCGAAGACCAAGGTGGTCAGCTTCTGGACCATGGGTTTCAACCAGCACGTCCGTGGGGTGTGGTGCAACAATCTCGTCTACAACATTCATCTGCTGACCGGAAAAATCTCGGAGCCCGGCAACAGTCCTTTCTCGCTCACCGGCCAGCCGTCGGCCTGCGGCACTGCGCGCGAGGTTGGCACCTTCTCGCATCGGCTTCCCGCCGACATGGTGGTGGCCAACAAGGCCCATCGCGACATCGCTGAGCGAATTTGGAAACTTCCGGAAGGCACCATTCCCGACAAGCCGGGTTACCACGCGGTGCTGCAGAGCAGGATGCTGAAGGACGGCCTGCTCAACGCCTACTGGGTTCAGGTCAACAATAATCTGCAGGCCGGCCCCAACATCAATGAGGAAACCTATCCGGGCTTTCGCAATCCCGACAATTTCATCGTGGTCAGCGACGCCTACCCAACCGTCACCGCACTGGCGGCCGACCTCGTGCTGCCCACCGCGATGTGGGTGGAGAAGGAAGGCGCCTACGGCAATGCCGAGCGACGCACGCAATTCTGGCACCAGCTTGTCCGCGCGCCTGGCGAATCGCGCTCGGATCTCTGGCAGTTGATGGAGTTTTCCAAACGCTTCAAGATCGAGGAAGTGTGGCCGGAAGAACTGATTGCCAAGAGGCCGGAGTACCGCGGCAAGGCGTTGTTCGACGTGCTCTACAAGAACGGCGTGATCGACAAGTTTCCGCTGTCCGAGATCGAAGCCGGATACGACAACGACGAGTCGAAGGCGTTCGGCTTTTATGTGCAGAAGGGACTTTTTGAAGAATACGCCGCCTTCGGCCGCGGCCACGGCCACGACCTCGCGCCCTTTGACACGTATCACCGCGAGCGGGGCTTGCGTTGGCCTGTTGTCAACGGCCAGGAGACCAAATGGCGTTTCCGCGAAGGCAGCGACCCGTTTGTCAAGGCAGGCAGCGCTGTGCAGTTCTACGGCCATCCCGACGGCAAGGCGCGTATCTTCGCTTTGCCGTATGAGCCGCCGGCGGAATCGCCCGACAAGGAATATCCGTTCTGGCTTTCGACCGGCCGCGTTCTCGAGCACTGGCATTCCGGCTCCATGACGCGCCGCGTCCCGGAGCTTTACCGGGCATTCCCCGAAGCGGTTTGTTTTATGCACCCTGACGATGCGTTAGCCGCGAACCTGCGGCGTGGCGACGAGGTGAAGGTGATTTCGCGCCGCGGATTCATCCGGACACGCCTGGAGACGCGCGGGCGAGACAAGCCGCCGCGCGGCCTGGTGTTCGTACCCTGGTTCGATGAGTCGCAGCTCATCAACAAGGTCACGCTGGATGCCACCGATCCGATCTCGCTGCAGACCGATTTCAAGAAATGCGCCGTGCGCATCGAGAAGGCGTAGCAGCCATGATCAGGAAAGCAGGATTTTTACTTCTCGTCGGTGCGATTGCAGTCGGCGCCGGTACGCTTGCTGCGCAGACCCTCAGTTCCGGGCTCCGCGGTGCGACGCCGCTCAATGACGAGGGCCCGGCAGCGCCGATGTCGCCGACACGCAACACCTCGGAGCGGGAGGCGCGCAACTATCCGGAACAGCCGCCGGTGATCCCCCACTCCATCGACGGCTACCAGATCGATCTGCGCAGCAACAAATGCCTGTCCTGCCACGCTCGCGCCCGCACGGCCGAGTCGCAGGCGCCGATGATCTCGATCACACATTTCATGGATCGTGATGGCCAGTTCCTCGCCTCGGTTTCGCCGCGCCGATATTTCTGCACGGAATGCCATGTGCCCCAGAATTCGTCGAAGCCGCCGATCAGCAACGATTTCGTCGATATCGATACCATGCTCAGCCGCGCCGCACCGGGGTCTGGTCGATGAGCGCGCCCGAAAAATCGGCAGCGCCACTGGGTCTCTTGACGAAAGTCCGGCAATTCGCCGTCGAGTTGTGGGACGTGCTTCGTAAGCCGAGTTCGGTGTTCGGGCTTGGTGCGCTGGTGCTTGCGGGTTTTGTTGCCGGCATCATCTTCTGGGGCGCGTTCAACACCGCGCTGGAGCTGACCAATACCGAAAAATTCTGCACCTCTTGTCACGAGATGCGCGACAACGTGTTCGCGGAATTGAAATCGACCGTCCATTTCACCAACCGCTCCGGCGTCCGCGCCACCTGCCCGGATTGCCACGTTCCGCACAACTGGACCAACAAGATCGCACGCAAGATGCAGGCCTCCAACGAGGTCTGGGGTCATCTGTTTGGCTTCATCGATACCCGCGAAGAATTCATGGACAAGCGGCTCGAACTGGCGCTGCACGAATGGGCGCGATTCAAGGCCAACGATTCGCTTGAATGCCGCAACTGTCACAGCGCGCAGTCGATGGACATCACCAGGCAGTCGCCGCGCGCAACAGAGGCGCACCAACGCTTCCTCTTTACCGGCGAGAAAACCTGCATCGATTGCCACAAGGGCGTAGCCCATCAGCTTCCCGACATGCGCGGCATCCCCGGCTGGCAATAAAAAGGGGAACAAATCCACGGGCTTGCACCGGGCGTTTGAATGGTTAGTTTCGGCTCCGGACCCCGAGTCGTCCCCCGCCCGGCCGAGACCTCATGACCACCTTTACGCCGCACCAGGATTCCGCGCTCAAGGCGGTGGCCGACTGGCTCAAGCAAAAGCCGGGCAGGAACGGCACGCCCCAGGTGTTCCGCCTGTTCGGTTATGCCGGCACCGGCAAGACCACGCTGGCCCGCCATATCGCCGAGGGCGTCGATGGCGAGGTTAAATTCGCGGCTTTCACCGGCAAAGCGGCGCTGGTGATGCGCAACAAGGGTTGCGACAACGCTTCGACGATTCATTCGCTGATCTACCGCGCCCGTGAAACCGGCGTCGAACAGCCGAGCTTCGAACTGTGGGACGACGCGCCGGCCTCAAAAGCAAAGCTGATCGTGATCGACGAATGCTCGATGGTCGACGCCGAACTCGGACGCGACCTGATATCGTTCGATTGCCCGGTCCTGGTGCTCGGCGATCCTGCCCAGCTGCCGCCGATCCAGGGCGGCGGCTTTTTCACCGATGGGGAGGCGGATGCGATGCTGACCGAAGTGCATCGCCAGGCGCAAAACGATCCGATCGTGCGGATGTCGATGGATATCCGCGAGGGCCGCGAGCTCGAGATCGGCCGCCATGGCGAAAGCGAAGTCGTGTCGCGTGGCGATCTCGATCCGGAGCGCGTGATGAGCGCCGACCAGGTGCTGGTCGGGCGCAACAACACCCGCCGCGCCTACAACATGCGGGTTCGACAGAAGCAGAATATCGAAGACCCGCTGCCGGTCGCCGGCGACAAGCTGGTCTGTCTGCGCAACAACCGCAAGAAGGGACTGTTCAACGGCGGCCTTTGGCGGGTGAAGTCACGCGCGCAATCGCGATCCAAGTCGCGCATCATCACCATGCGGCTTTCACCCGACGAAGAGTTCAGCCACAAGGTGACCAAGGTCTCCGTGCGCAGCGACTGTTTCGAGGGCGGCATCGAGGCGATCCCGTGGGAGCAGCGCAAGCCCTATGACGAGTTCGATTACGGCTATGTGCTCACCGTGCACAAGGCGCAGGGCTCGCAATGGGACGACGTGGTGCTGTTCGATGAGAGTTTTGCGTTTACCGACAGCCGCGCCCGCTGGCTCTATACTGGCATCACGCGAGCCGCAAAGCGGCTGAGCGTGGTGGTGTAAGCGCCACACTCGCTTGCGCCGTCACTTCAGTTGCAACGCGAGTGACAAAGCGCCATCGAGGTCGCAACACACGACTTGCACGGGTGAATCTGCTTGCCGAATTCGGACGTCAATCGGCTTAGATCGAGAATATCAACCGCAAGGCCCAATTCGTTGAATACCGGCGTGGCGAATTCGACCAGCCGCCAGGTTTTGTTCCCTGGCTTCTAATGTATTGGATCTGCGGGCTTTTATTCACGAACTCGTGTGCATCGCGGCGTAACAAGACCGGCTTCGTTCCGTATCTTGAAGAAGCAGGCGGCATGGCCAATTGCAGGCCGCCGCCGCTGTCCTTAACTGACGATCCGCGAGCCGCCCATCCGCGCCATCCAAGAGGAAGCTTCCATGTCACGCAGCCAATTCAGCCGCCTTTCGCTTTTCGCTGTTGCCGTCGGCGCACTGGCGGCCACCGCCTTTACGGTCACGCATTCGCGTGCCGCGGAGGACGCGGTGATCATCCCCGCCCCCGTAGTCGACGTTCATGGAGGAAGTAGCACCCAGACCGCCGTCCTGGCGGGCGGCTGCTTCTGGGGAGTACAGGGCGTCTTCCAGCACACCGCAGGCATCGTAAACGCTGTCTCCGGCTATGCCGGCGGCAGCAGGTCGACCGCCGATTACAATATCGTCTCCACCGGAACCACCGGGCATGCGGAAGCGGTCGAGATCAAATACGACCCGAAGAAGATCAGCTATGGCAAGATCTTGCAGATCTTCTTCTCAGTGGTGCACGATCCAACGCAGTTGAACCGCCAGGGACCCGACACCGGCACGCAATACCGCTCTGCCATCTTCACTACCAATGACGAGCAGAAGAAGGTCGCGGAAGCCTATATCGCGCAGCTCAACGCCGCAAAGGTCTACAGGAAGCCGATCGTGACCAAGGTGGGCTCGCTGGAAGGCTTCTTTCCTGCCGAGGCCTATCATCAGGACTACCTGACACTGCACCCGAACCAGCCCTATATTGTTTTCAACGATCTTCCGAAGGTCGAAAACCTCAAGAAGATTTTCGCCGAAAACTATGTCGAGAAGCCGACGCTGGTGAGCGCAAGGGTCACCAACTGATAAGGGTCACCAACTGACAAGGGTCACCAAAAGAGGCGGCTGACAGGAAAGGAAGTTTCCATGCCCGTCGCCAGGACGAAGCCGAGAATCGAAAAGAGCGAGGCGGAGTGGCGCAAGGAACTGACGCCGATGCAATATGCCGTGCTGCGCGAGAAAGCGACCGAACGGCCGTTCTCGGGTGAGTACGAGCATGAGCACCGAGTGGGCACTTACGTCTGTGCCGGCTGCGGCCAAACGCTGTTCGAATCCGATGCCAAGTTTGATTCCGGCTGCGGCTGGCCCAGTTTCGCCCAGCCTGCCGTGGAGGGCCATATCGACGAAGAACGCGATTTAAGCCACGGCATGATCCGTACCGAGGTGCTTTGCTCGCGCTGCAGCGGCCATCTCGGCCATGTGTTCGAGGACGGCCCTGCGCCGACCGGATTGCGCTATTGCATCAATTCGGCAGCGCTGAAGCTGAAGCCGAAATAGGCAGGAACCTCATTCATTGAAGTTGTCTCACGGGCCCGCGCGCGAGCCGCAGGCCAGTGAGAGCCATCGCGTTGCGCCAATCTTTCGCGTCGCGTGCCTCTCGTTCGCGGGGCTCCCTCGCTGGCAGCGGCTTTCGGGATATGCTTTGGTTCCGGCGGGGCCGCGGGATTTCATCCGCCGGCCGCTTTCCCGGGGAGCCTGCGATGTCTCTCGGAACGATACTCATCATCCTGGTGCTGCTTTATCTGCTCGGCGGCTGGAGCGGCCGTTTCGGCGGCTACGGCTATGGCCTGGGCCATTCCGGAATGGGCCTTGGCACCGTGATACTGGTCATATTGCTCGTGCTGGTTTTGCTCGGCAAGCTGTAAGGCAGGTAACTAGCTGTAAATGCGTTATTTTGCCCGGATTCGGCGCCGGGAACCCAGGATTCATTAGATTCATTATCTGACGCGACGGGGTTAGCATTTCCCGCAAACGGGCCTATATTAATGTCTGTCCTGAAATAGCGTGTACCGGCGCAGCCCGCATGGATTTGCGTCGTTTGGTTTGTGCGCGATTTCAATCGCGCTCACAGAAACTCGCGTCTTACAAAGATCAGAGGTCCCTGACCATGCGTTCCTTTAGCTTCAACACTGCTGCCGAATTGTTTCCTGCCGCGATCCGCAAGAAGAAGCGAGCGGGCTTCGCCTATCGGCGATTCGGCACTGCTGCCGAAGCAGTGCGCTTCGCTATTGAGGAATTGCCGGCGGATTCGCTGAATGGCGCCTATCTGCAGGTTGAGGAAGCTCGCTTTGATCAGAGCGGCATCCGTTCGCTCTACGAGAGCAAGGATTTTCCATTGCCGCGCCGTCCCCGCGCACCCGAGCCCGCGGCCGATGGCGACAAGGCGGACGACAAGGCTGCTTGAGTCCGTTCATGCCCCAAAAAAGACGCCCCCGGATCGGTCCGGGGGAACAACGCTTCGCGCTTGAAAATCGAAACGTTTAGCGCGGCTGTTTGTCGAGCCAGCGCCGCAGCAAGCGCACATTGCGCATGTTGGCGCGAAATAGCACGTCGAAAGCGTCGCCCGCAAGCGGCACCATTCCGACCACACCGTCGACCGCGACGTTGCCAAGCATCCGCGCCGTGACGTGCCAGGGCGCCCCAAGCGCGCGCGCCTCGCGCACGAGCCACAGCGAGAAGGCGGTTGCGAAGAGATCGCCGATCACCGGAATCAGCCTGATGATGCCGTCGACGCCGTAGCGGATCTTCGTCCCCGGCAGGATGAAGGCGATATCCAGCAATTTCGCCAGTGCCTCGAACCGCGCCAGCCGCTGGTCGCGCGTGAGACCGCCAAAGGGGTTGGCGGCGGAATGGGCAAAATCGAACTGGAAACGCTGGAAGCCGTCGCGAAGCGCTTCTTCTGGAATCTCGCGTCCTTCCTGATCGATGATCGGACCACGCGCGCGCGCGGATCGAGATCGTCCGTTCGCGCTCCGCCGGAACCGCGTGTGGTCGGGTGCAAGGATTTCCTCGTTTGACATCGCCATCAGATGGGTAACGCGGCAAGGCTGCGCAAGTTGCGTCATGCGGTCGCGCCGCCCTTACCTGTTGGCGCAAGAAGCAGACTGTGAAGGCGGTGCTTACGCCACAGCCGGCTTGTCGATCGCCTCATGCGCAAGCCACGAGGATGCCGTGCCGGGAATGAAGCCGACCAGCCCGTAGAGCCAGAACTGCAACGCGCCGCTGTCCGGGCCGCGAGAACCATAGAGATACTCCGTGGCGGCAAACGCGATCGCGCCGACAATCAGCATGCGGATGACGGGACCGATTCGTTTGACGTGGAACAGGATGTCATCGACCGCGCCTAGCATCAGCGCCGGCAGAATGCCGAACAGGTAGCTGTATTGCAGGGTCTCCACGAACACCGCGAGCAGCTTTTCCGCTTCCGAAAGGCTCGGCGGATGGCTCCAGTAACCGGACATCACGGTCGTCGTCAGCAGAAGCCAAAATCCGCCGAGCAATGGAGCCACCGCTGCAAAGATCACGTAGCGCTTCATTCCGGGCCTCAGGCGACTTGATAGCGGTGGTGCGATTCTAGCATTCACCCGCGATTGCTGTAGCCCCCGGGGACGAGAAACAATGCGAACTCCGCCGACAAATCGCAATTATCGCTAATAGTGGCCGAGTTCCACCGCCGCTACCGCGGTACAAATTGTTTCACAACTCCCGCCGGTGGCCAACCAACGCCCCCTTTGGCGCCAGTCACCACAGCGGTTTTTGTCTCCATTGCGGAATCCCGCTGATGTTTCGTCAGTAGCCGACGAAAACTGACCTGCGGACCCACGCGTTATCCGACAGTTGCCCGATCATGAAAGCCGCAAGATCTTCGCGAGTTATAGTTTGCTTTAAGCCGGACCCATCCACCGACGCCTTCACGTTCCCGCGCGCGTTCGAGTTCAACAGCCGGCCCGGACGAATATTCACATAATCGAGGTCGCTGGCGAAGAGAATCGCCTCGCCACGTTCCTTGTCCGCCATGACATGCCGCGCCAGAAGAGGAGTGACGATCGTGCGGGTGACGAAATCGAGCCGAGCGGGCCTGAGCGCCCAGGAAGAGAGATTTACCAGCCGCCTGACGCTTTGCGTTTTCATCGCATCGACCAAATGACGCATCATGACTTCCTGAACGTCATCTTTCTTCAGCGAACGAGGTCCGAAGGCGGTAAACACCGCATCCTGCCCAACCACGGCTCGACTGATCGCCGAGGCGTCGCGTGCGTCTCCGACAACAATCGACAATCGATTGCCGGAAGCAGTAACGGCTGCCGGCCGACGCACGAATGCGGTCACTTCGTCTCCCCTGCGAAGCAGTTGCGAAAGCGCGCGCTGCCCGGTCCGGCCCGTTGCTCCAATGATCAATATCTTCATGGCGATGAGGCTATCGCCCAGCCCGCGCCACTTGTCAAATTCAAATTTTAATTTTATATTTTAAAAAAGTAAATTGAATTTGATGACAAGGGCCGGTGTGCGCCGTCGCGATCGAGCCGCCACCGCGGCCAAGCATCCAGTGAAGATTGGGCTCGATATTCGAAGTCTCGAGCCAGGGCGCCGGCCCCCATCAGCCAACACAGGCAGAAGAGCCGACAGATGGGCCGTGCAAAACTCTTCAGTCCGTCAAAAGCCTCGGGCCGGCGGCCTTGCCGCGGCTACTCGCCCCAGGCCGCGAACGCCTCGTTGAAGGCGCGCTCGCCAGGGGCGCCTTTCTCGATGGCGATGATGGCGCGGCGCTGGTTCACATAGACCAGCGGCACGTCGAACCATGAGCGTTCCTTCAATAGCTGCAGGTTACGCACGCGATCAGCATCGACATTCGACAGGCCGACCAGGAAGAAGCCATCGGTAACCTTGACGGCGAGGCCGGCGAGCGGCGTGCCGCGCGCCTGCTCGTTGGATTTCATCAAAATGCCCGGCACGTTGCTGACGCCGCCTCCGGCAAAATCCGGCGGCAGGATGAAAGTCAATTCCGCGGTGTGGCTCGCCGGCAGCGAGGTGTCGGTGTTGCGGCGGAAAGACATCGTCATCTTGAACTTGCGGTCGGGAATCTCGATGTCGGCGCGCACGGCAATATCCGCCTTCTGGTTGGCGGAAGCCTTGACCGGTTCGGTGCGCCAGATCACGGAGCCGACATATTGCTTGCCTTTCGGGTCGCTCGGGTCCTCGTCGTACAGCACGACACGCTGCGCCACTGGCGCGACCTGCTCGCTCGACGACGGCTGCCCGACGCGGTCAGGGATTTTCGGCTTGGCCAGCGGCGCGCCGGCGTCCTTCGGCGCCTCGACCGAGGTCGGCGACGACCTGAACAGGCCGCTCATGGTTGTGACCGCCGACTTGCCCCACAGGATCGCGGCGCCGACCAGGATCAGGACGACGCCGACTGCAATGGCGCTCTTGAACGGAAATACGGTGCCCGAGCGCTCCGGTTTCGCCTCACGACCGCGCTCGGACGCCACACGCGGGCGCTGTGCAGAAGGCGCATAGCGTTCGGCCTCCTCGATGGATTCATCGTAGGAATATGGCGTGTCGGGCTCGTCACCTCGGACCTCCATGCTGGGCTCGAGCCGGTCGAATTCCGGCGAAGGCGAGGGCACGTTGGCGTAGGTCTTTCGCGCGGCGCGGTTGGCCTGCGCCGCGGCGCGGCCGAGATCGTCGGCATCGGCAGTGATGTCGCGGAAACCGCGCACCCCCGCCGCCGGGTCGGAACCGCGGCGGGATCCGCGGTTCGGGTCCTGACGCAGCCCCTCGGAACGACCGTTCCGCGGGCGCTGATCCTGCAAATCCTCCTGGCCGAGCGGTGGCCGGTCATTGCGGGGTTGCGACGAGGACGGGGGTTGCGGCCGCGGACGGGGCGAGCCGTCGCCCGGCCGGCCGCCGCGGAGCGCATCGCCAGCCCGGGAACCGGGGCGTGAACCCTCACCGGAGCGCGTGGCGTCGCGGGCACGCTGGGCAGCCTCCGATTCCACCTTGCGCACTGCCTCTTCCAGCGACAGCCGCTCGCGGGTGATTTCGGATTCGCTCAAGGGCGGCTCGACGCTGCGCAACTGCGCGATCAAGGCCGCCCGCGCCCGTTCATAGAGCGCACGGCGGCTCTCGCCGGGAGCACTGGGGTCCAGTCCGGCGATGGCGCGGGCAATCAGCGGGTAGTAATCAGCCATCTCAGCTCAACAATGCAGGCGTTTCTTGCATAACATTCGCACCCCGGTACAGCGAAACACCCTTGCGAATATGATACGAATGACAGAACCGGAACCGTGACACTAGTGACATCTGGTTAAGCCTCGAACGGATTCTGCACCAGGATAGTATCTTCGCGTTCGGGGCTCGTGGAAAGCAGGGCAATCGGACAACCCACCAGTTCTTCGACCCGGCGCACATATTTGATCGCCTGCGCGGGCAAATCCGCCCAGGAGCGCGCATGGGCGGTCGGCTCCTTCCAGCCCTCGATGGTCTCGTAGACGGGCACCACCCGGGCCTGGGCGCCCTCGCCCGCCGGCAGATGGTCGATTTCCTTACCGTCAAGCACGTAGCCGGTACAAACCTTGATACTGTCGAAACCGTCGAGAATATCGAGTTTGGTCAGCGCCAGGCCGTTAATGCCGCAGGTCCGCACGGTCTGGCGCACGAGCGCCGCGTCGAACCAGCCGCAGCGCCGCTTGCGGCCGGTGTTGACGCCGAATTCCTTGCCGCGCCGCCCGATCTCCTCGCCGATCTCGTCATGCAGTTCGGTTGGAAACGGACCTTGACCTACCCGGGTCGTATAGGCCTTGCAGATCCCCAGCACATAATCGACCGCGCCCGGGCCGAGGCCCGTGCCGGTAGCTGCCTGTGCCGCCACAGTGTTGGACGAGGTGACGTAAGGGTAAGTTCCGTGGTCGACGTCGAGCAGCGCGCCCTGCGCCCCCTCGAACAGGATTCGCTTGCCCTCGCGCCGCTTCAGGTCGAGCAATCGCCACACCGTTTCCGCATAGGGCAGGAGCCGGGGCGCCATCTCGGAAAGCTCCCTCAGGATGACGCCGCCGTCGATCTCGGCAAGATCGAGACCCCGGCGCAGCGCATTGTGATGCGCCAGCAGCCGGTCGATTTTGTGCGGCAGCGTGTCGAGGTCGGCGAGGTCCATCAGACGAATGGCGCGGCGGCCGACTTTGTCCTCATAGGCAGGTCCGATGCCGCGCCGCGTGGTGCCGATCGCCGCGTTGTTCGATGATTCGCGCAGCGCATCGAGATCGCGATGCAGGGGCAAGATGAGCGTGACATTCTCGGCGACGCGAAGATTTGCCGGGCTGACCGCGACGCCTTGCGTCTTCAGTCTGGCTACCTCGTCGAGGAAGGCCTGGGGATCGAACACCACTCCATTACCGATCACGGCGAGCTTCGAGGGCCGCAACACGCCGGACGGCAGCAGCGCAAGCTTGTAGGTCTCGCCATTGATAACGAGCGTATGGCCGGCATTATGGCCGCCCTGGAATCGCACCACGATATCGGCCTGTTCCGACAACCAGTCGACGATCTTGCCCTTCCCCTCGTCTCCCCACTGGGCACCGACGACGACAACATTGGCCATTTCGCGATTAGTCCCTCTGCAACTATCTTTGTTCGAGCCTGATCCGCGGACAAACGCGTCATGCGTTTACCGCGATCGAGAACCGATCCCACCCCAAGCTTCACGGCACGCGTTTTCCGGATCACACGTCCGAGCCCAGGTCATGTTCCGGCCGACTTTCCGAAGTTCACGATCCCGGTTGCATGCACACCACCGGATAAAGGATGCGGGCTACCGACGCAAGCAAGAACGCGTTCAAAATGGGCTGCGGAGGTTGGTTCAACCCATTGATTTCCCCTAAAAATCCGTACTCGGACGGCACAGGAACGGCAGGGGAGCGGCCGAACAAGGCCAGCAAGACCGCCGTGGCAGAGAATTGCAACCATCTTCACCTGTCCATCCTTTGGGACAAAATTGACCGACCTCCACCGGTCTCACCCGTGCCCGATCTCGCATGGTCGCGATGCATCCTGCGGCGTTGATGAAAAGCGAAATTAAGTGTCTGTGAGGCAGCCGGGAAGTTGCCCGCCGGTGTCACGCTGGCTGGTCCCGGCGCCATGAACCGCGCCGGGAATTTCAGCCGCATGTCCGCTTCCGATCAGACCACCAGTGGGGCCGCCTCCACCAGCTGGCTCTCCAACCAACCCTATCTGCTCTTGTCCTGCACCGCGCTGTTCTGGGCAGGTAACGCCATCGTCGGGCGCCAAGCCGCCGGGCATATTCCGCCCGTGACGTTGTCATTCCTGCGCTGGGGAATGGCGTTCCTGATCATTCTTCCAATGGCCTGGAAGCATCTGAAGTGCGACTGGAAGGCGATTCGCGCCGGACTCCCCACGATGATCTTTCTCTCGGTGACGGGAATTGCCGCCTTCAACACGATGCAATACTGGGCGCTGGAACATACGCAGGCGCTGAACACGCTGCTGTTACAGTCCGCAGCTCCGCTGTTTGTCGCGATCTGGTCGCTGATTCTGCTCCGCGTCCACCTGACGGCGGCGCAGGCGCTTGGGGTTGCGCTTTCGATGACAGGGGTGCTTGTCATCCTGCTGCATGGCGATCTAGCGGCGCTCGCCGACATCGAGTTCAACAAGGGCGACATCATCTTCACGGTGGCATTGGCGATCTTCGGAGCTTACTCTGTGATGTCGCTCAAGCGCCCGAAGATCCACGACCTGTCGTTCGGCGCCTTCACCTTCGGCTGCGGCGCTGCCTGCCTCATTCCGCTCCTTACGTTCGAATTGTTTTCGCGCCCCGTTATGGCGCTCGACATGGCCAATCTGCTGTCGCTGCTCTACGTCGCGGTATTCCCCTCGACGCTGGCCTATCTGTGTTTCAATCGCGGCGTGCAGCTGATCGGCGCCAACCGCGCTGCCCCGTTCTTTCATCTCGTCCCTGCGTTCGGATCCGTGATGGCGATCGTCTTTCTCGGCGAGCAACCACAGTTGTTCCACGTCGTAGGATTCGCGCTGGTGCTTACCGGCGTTTTCGTGGCCTCAAGGTCTCAATCCGCAAGGTCCGGCTGAATGCCGGCTCAAAATGGTCGGCACATTGTAGCCCTGCAGGCGCGACAGTTGTCGCACGGCTGATTTCCGGCACAAGCTTCCTTCGCAAACGATGACCAAGCCTGCGCCACAGCTGTCCGTCCGATGGCTCAACAACCAGCCCTATCTGTTGCTCAGCCTGACCTCGCTGTTCTGGGCCGGCAATATCGTGCTCGCCCGCCATGTAGCCGGCCACGTACCGCCGATGACGCTGTCCTGTGTCCGGTGGATCGGCGCGTTTCTCACGCTGCTGCCTTTTGCGCGGCCTTATCTTGCGCGAGATTGGCCGGTGCTGCGCGCTCACCTTCCGCTGGTGATCGGCCTGTCCGCGACCGGTTTTGCCTTCAACAATGCGCTGTCGTACTGGGCGCTGCAGTTCACCCAGGCTCTGAATGCGCTGTTGCTCCAGTCGTCCGGCCCCTTGTTTGTAGCATTGTGGGCGCTGATCCTGTTCGGGGTGCGGCTGACCTGGGCTCAGCTTGCCGGCATTGCCCTCTCTCTTCTCGGCGTCCTCACTATCATCCTGCGCGGCGATCTGTGGGCGCTCGCCGGCATCCGCTTCAACATCGGCGACATCATGTTCGCCGGCGCGCTGCTTTCATTCGGACTCTATTCGGCCCTGATGACGCGCCGGCCGGTCATGCACCAGTTGTCGCTGATCTGCTTTACGATGGTGATTGGCGCAATTCTGTTGCTGCCGCTTTCGATCTGGGAATATGCCAACGGTATCACGCTGAAGTTCGATCTGATAACCGTTGTGACCCTCATCTATGTCGTGGTCTTTGCCTCGGCGTTGGCCTATTTGTTTTTCAACCGGGGGGTTGCGCTGATCGGACCGAACCGCGCCGCGCCGTTCCTTCATCTGGTGCCGGTGTTCGGCTCGGCGATGGCGATTCTGCTGCTCGGCGAAGAGCCGCGGCTGTTTCACCTTGTCGGATACGTTCTGGTGCTTGCCGGCGTCGTGATCGCCTCGCGCAAGGCATCGGTGGCCAAGTGAATTTAAAAGGCCAGCACTTTCGCCTGCTTCACCTGGGGCAGCGCCTGCACCTTGGCAAGCACGTCCGGCGGCACGACGCCGTCGACCTCGACCAGCGCGATGGCGTCGCCGCCCTGCCGGGTGCGGCCGAGATGGAAGGTGGCGATGTTGATCTTGGCGTCGCCAAGCAGGCTCGCAAAGTGGCCGATGAAGCCAGGCTTGTCCTCGTTGGTGACGTAGATCATTGACTTGCCGAACTCGGCGTCGACACGGATACCCTTGATGTCGACCAGCCGCGGCTTGCCGTCGGCATAGACCGTGCCGGACACCGAGCGTTCCTGCCGCTCGGTGGTGACCGTAACCGTGATGAGACTTTCGTAGTCGTGCTGCGCGGCGCGCACGACCTCATCGACCACCATGCCCCGCTCCTTGGCAACGACCGGTGCCGAGACGACGTTGACGGCGCCGAGCATCGGACGCAACAGCCCCGAAAGCACCGCGGAGGTGAGCGCCTTGATCTTCATTTCGGCGACATGGCCCTCATAGGTGATCTGCACCTTGATGATGCCAGTCTCGGTGAGTTGACCGGCAAAGGAGCCGAGCTTTTCGGCAAGCTCGACGAAAGGTCTTAGCTTCGGCGCCTCTTCGGCCGTGATCGAGGGGAAATTGACCGCGTTCGAGATCGCACCGGTCAAAAGATAATCCGACATCTGCTCGGCGACCTGGAGCGCGACGTTCTCCTGCGCCTCGGTGGTGGCGGCGCCAAGATGCGGAGTGCAGATGACGTTGGGATGACCGAACAGAACGTTCGACGTGGCCGGCTCCTCGACGAACACGTCGAAGGCAGCACCGGCCACCTGCCCCGAATTCATGGCTTCGACCAGCGCCTGCTCGTCGACCAGCCCGCCCCGCGCGCAATTGACGATGCGCACGCCCTTCTTCATCTTCGCGAGCGCAGCCGCGTCGATGATATTTCTGGTTTTTTCCGTCAGCGGCGTATGCAGTGTGATGAAATCGGCACGCCTGAACAGTTCCTCGAGTTCGACCTTGTCGACACCGATGTCCTTGGCGCGTTCCGGCGACAGGAAGGGATCATACGCGATCACCTTCATGCGCAGCCCGAGCGCACGGTCGGCGACGATCGATCCGATATTGCCGCATCCGATCACGCCCAATGTCTTGCCGGTGATCTCGACCCCCATGAAGCGGTTCTTCTCCCACTTGCCGGCCTGGGTGGAGGCATCGGCCTGCGGAATTTCGCGCGCCAGCGCCAGCATCAGCGTGATCGCATGTTCCGCCGTCGTGATCGAATTGCCGAACGGCGTGTTCATCACGATGATGCCCTTGGCCGTGGCGGCGGGAATCTCGACGTTGTCGACGCCGATACCGGCACGGCCGATCACTTTCAGGCGCGTCGCTTTCTCGATGATCTTGGCGGTCGCCTTGGTGGCCGAACGAATCGCAAGGCCGTCGTAGTTGCCGATGATCTCGGCCAGTTTTTCCTTGTCCTTGCCGAGATTGGGCTGGAAGTCCGCGTCAATGCCGCGATCCCGGAAGATCTGTACCGCGGCGGGTGACAGCGCATCGGAGATGAGAACCTTGGGCTTTTTCATGATGGGTGTTCCTTAACCCTCCCCTCGAGGGGGAGGGTCGGCGCGAAGCGCCGGGCTGGGGTGAAGCTATCAACTTGGAAACCATCGGTGCGCCGGGAGCGAGGAGCGACGACCCCACCCCGCCGCACCTTGCGGTGCGTCGACCCTCCCCCTGCAGGGGAGGGTCAAAGATTCACGCCGCCTTCGGCAGCGAGGCCTTGGTTTCGGCGAAAGCCCAGTCGATCCACTGCGTCAATAACGCCACGTCGCTTGCTTCCACGGTGGCACCGCACCAGATGCGAAGGCCTGCCGGCGCGTCGCGGTAGTGCGCGAAGTCGTAGCCGGCAGCTTCCTTCTCCACCAGCGCAACGAGCTTCTTGGCGAAATCGGCCTGCGCGTCCGGCGTCAATGCGGTGATCGCTGGATCGATCACCTTCATGCACACGGAAGTGTTGGACCTGATCGCCGGATCTCGGGGCAGAAAATCGATCCACGGCGTTTTCGCCTTCCAGTCGGCGAGCACCCTGGTATTGGCGTCAGCGCGCGCGATCAGCGCCTTGAGTCCGCCGACCGACTTCGCCCAGTTCAGCGCATCGAGATAATCCTCGACGCACAACATCGACGGCGTGTTGATGGTCTCGCCCTCGAAGATGGCTTCGTTGAGCTTGCCGCCCTTGGTCATTCGGAAAATCTTCGGCAAAGGCCAGGCGGGCTTGTAGCTTTCCAAC
>Ga0306920_100002650_pt1 | contig 22612 bp, 31 predicted proteins | sample flu12Cox44000170_FD_204666 | JGI IMG/M metagenome (GOLD analysis project Ga0306920, IMG submission 204666) | Lab enrichment of tropical soil microbial communities from Luquillo Experimental Forest, Puerto Rico - flux4day.12C.oxic.44.000.170 (v2)... | ecosystem: Environmental > Terrestrial >...
TCATGACACGCTTAGCTTCAAGGGCCTCGACACTCGGTCGAGGCCTTTAACTTTTCGGCTAGGGACTAGCGCGGCTAGCACACCTCACGTCAATGGGTAGGTAAACGTCCAAAGCGAGGGCCAGATCACGGATTAGGTTTCCGGAAGATGGCCATGAAAGAGAAGTTGATCGTTGGCGCTGTCGTGTTCTTGCTTGTGAGTTGGTTCGCGCTAGAGGCTGTCGCAGCCATAATCCTTCCTTTGCAGTTCGCTGCTCTGCCGCTGCCCGCGTCGTGCAGTCTTGTCGTCACTCCCTCGTAGCTCCGCTTGCCCTCACTCGCTTGGCGCAGCGAAACAAATGTTTGTCCTCAAATCGCAAGTTTTCACCGACCGGACTTAATACATCCGATCAGGGTATCGGGGCATCGCGGCTCAAAGGAGCGTTGTCCATGCCCTACGAACAATCTGATAAATGTGCGCCAGCATCGCCCCACTGCCCGGGCTGCGCTCAGGTCATGCGGCTCGCTCGAATAACGTCGCGATTTGGCGACTTGCCCGACCTTTACACTTTTGAATGCCGAGCTTGTGGCGTATCGCACATCGAGCCTGCGCTTTCCGCGTCAATAGTAGATGCTCTCTCGTTGGGTGCATGTAGGAAAGACCTGTGGACGCTGGCGACGAGCCACACGTACGACGCCTGATCGCTGGTGATAGGTCGCTCACGCCATGACTTTGTGGGACACAACTATGATCACACTCGTGGTCGGGGCTACCATTGCCTTTTGCTTTTGGGCCCGAGTGCGGGCCCAAAAGACCGACGGCTAGGGTCGATTTCAGCGGCCAAGCTGCTGACGAAGCGAGAAGGATTGCGGGCGATTGCGATGTCAACCCCACATCGTGACGCGTTGCTGGCTAACCGTCTGTCGATTAAGTTGCCGTGATGCACCACATCTTCGAATACATCGTCACCACCGAAGTCGTTGGCACGGTCATCACCGCCATTAGTGCGTGGGTATTTTTCGTGCTGTGACTGTCACATCAGCCGTCTAAATCATACGCGATGAGGCGCGAAGGATCGCGCCGAATGCGCCTTCCGCTTCCTGCGCCAGCCGAGAAGACCTAGTGATCGTGCGCGATCACACCCGCCAAGAACCTCTTGATCTGGGTCAATTCAATAAACACGTGCACTATTGGGTGAGTGTAGGCGTAAGCGTTTTCGGAGTTCCAACATGACCACCCTGAAAACTCTCACGATTGTTGCCGCGCTCCTGGCGAGCGGAACTTCACTAGCGATGGCACAGAACGGTCTGCCGACAGGCGGTCAACGGCCTGTGGCTGGCGGCGCTAATGGCGGTGGTTGGGCTGGCGGCTGGTCGTACAACGGTGCACCCGTCTACGGCTACCGGCAATTGTATTCCTACTATCCGCATTACCGCCACTACAGGTATCGGCATTACTAAACGAAGCGCACGGAATTCCGGCCCCGGGCCGGAAACCCTGCCAGGCTTATAAGATCGGCTCTGCGCGTGAGCGAGCCGGAGGTGCGCTTATGTTAATTCCTATTGCGATAACGGCTACAGCGGTACAATCGGGGCAAGAGTGACAAGAGCGACGGCCAATCTACTCACGTGCGATAAGCAACTGGGCCGGGAAGTCCCTCTTCACGCTCTAATTTGCTAATGCGCCGCCTTATTCCCCCGGCCTCGGATCAGGAGATACAGCCCAAAGAATGTTGCCATCGCCGCACCGGCAGCGACCATTATTATTCCTTTAGGGTGGAACGCATACAGGGGCAGATCGACGAACCAATATGCGCCCACGACGAGCAAAGCCAAGGCGCAGATCAAGTTGATCGTTCGTCGCACTGGTACCTCAGACATTCATTGCCTTGCCAGCGCATGTTACGCAACCGTTTTGCGGTGCCACCTTTGTCGTTAAAAACTGTGAGCATCACGCGTAGGCAGCTACCGTCTTACCTTCGCACCTTTTCACCAAAGGACGCAGTGAGGCCCTTTCGGGCATAAGCACCGATGCGGGTTCTTGTGCCCATCTTGTGATGTCCGCTTTACCCCCGAATTGATGAGCGCGACTGGAATGTCCGCTTTGTGCCAATAGCGGACATCGCGACGTAAGCCCTGCGGCCAATGGGCGTCCACAAGGCTGGTCCCACATCTAGCGCGCGTTTCGGCGGATTCTGATCGTTGCTTGAGCCGTTTGGTGCGTATTTGTTGATTTAGATCAAAGAGGCGCGAAGTGTGTCCAGCTAGAAGCCGGTTGCAACAGCGGCGGCAAGAGGGCAATGGAAAATGAGATTAATGACGATAGGTCTGACGGTTGCGACGTTAATGATTCCGGTTGCAGCCAATGCGCAAATAACGATCCAAATGGCCAATATTCGTTGCGACCAATATTTGGCTATGCCACCGTCCGATTCAGAGAGATTTTCTGCCTGGATGAGCGGCTGGTTCAGTTACCAGACCAGGACACCTTGGGTGGATTTAATGGCATACCGGCAAAACATCGCAAACGTAAAAGCTTGGTGTCAAAAATACCCGAACGAAAAAGTCATGTCGGGCTTGAAGGCGGCGACAGGCACACAATGAAGTTATCAGGACAGTGGAGAACGATTATGAAATGCAATGTTTTTGTCGTTGCCATGACTTTGCTAGCCGTGGCCTCGATGTCCGCTGCGGCTCAAATCAAATTGGATATGAACAAAATCACTTGCAAGGATATCCTGGGATATAATTCGGCGGATCAATTATTTGTGCAGTATTGGATGAGTGGCTACTACAATGCGGCCGCAAATAGCGATGTTCTAAATTTAGAACGCCTGCAAAATAATTCAGCGAAGGTTATGGCCTATTGCAAGAAAAACAAAGCCGACACGTTACCGACTGCAATCAAAAAAAGCGCCAGCTAAAGTATTTTGCCGCACTTTCTCGTCTCCTTTTTCTGGCGCCAGTAGTCCGCCACTCGGTCAATGTCCGCTTTGGGTCAATAACGGACCATCTCGGCTACTTGAGGGAATGTCCGCTTTACCCTCAATAGCGGACGAAACTCAGTCTTGAAATGTCCGCCTTGTGCCAAAAGCAGACATGCGAGCTCTACAGCTTCGAATGCAGGAGGTGCCGCCGACTCGAAGTGCGTGGCGTTCGAATTAACTAGCCGCCTTATTCAAACGACCCACTACCGGGCGGCGACACGACTCTTTCTGCCACCATTCCTATTAAACGCCCATGTCGTTGCGTGAGCGCCGGTAGGTACGCGGTTATTAGGGTCGTGGCATGACCGAAGCCGTGGTCTTTGTCGCCGCGGTTTTGATAGCGACAACTAGACGCGAGGCGGTTAGCTACTGGGGCCAGTCGCAGTAATGCCAGGCGTGAGTGCAGTACATCCAAGTTACCGCTTGCTGCTCGGCGGTCGCGGTTCGTTCTAATGCCTCGTCAGGAATGTCGAAAGTAAGAATCCGCTCATCCGCCTCAAGCTGGCTAAATATGTCACTATTCATGGCAGTTTACCCCGCGAATTACATTCGCGCCCCTCGACACTGAATATCGCAGTCCACAAAGACGCGCCTGTGACTAACGGCACACATCTGGCCGCCGAGGAACGGCGCGATACCCCCGTTAAGAGTAAACGCGCCGCCCGCTCGCTTGTGACCTCTTTCGAGGTCACTTACGAACATTGAAATTGTGAGCTTGAGGAAACGACCCGCATTGACCTACGTCAACGGGATCGGCGCGAAAGTTTCCACAGGGTTGACGTAGATCAATGCAGTCGAGAAAAGCCGGGAAGAGCATTGGCTGCCAGGAGAAGGAGGTTGATATGATGACGATCGCACCCCTTCGACAATCCTCCAAATGTGAGCGCTGTGGCGAATGGCTTATCGCCCCTGAGCGTTCTACACATGTGAACGAGGAAAAAGTTACCCATCTTTGGGTCTGCCCCAAGTGCGGCAACGAATTTGAAACGTCAATCTACCTGACTCAGGATGTGCCACTGACGCCCGAACTAATTGATACATTTTTACCGACCTTGCTGGTCGCGTGAGAACGCGTTCGTTGAAGCGATGACAGTTCCGGTTGCAAGGCGAGAATTTTTCTGCCTTCCATCGTCGGATCTACCAAGAAAGTGGCCAAGCTGGCGATTGATGAATACGGATTCATGATGTGGAAATTTCCGTTTCGTGTCAAAAGCGGATACATCGTCGTTTTTATTTGATCACCTCGTTAGCGCGGAGCAAAGCACGGTAAATGTCTCACGCGTGCGGCGGCAGGTGCGATCGCTCCGGAGCCGGCAGTCATCGTTTGTTGGATAGGACGTATGTCCCCGATTTAGTCAATCGATAACACGTTGCGCTAATTATTGTTCGAAGAGATCGTGCCAGGCCTGATAAGCCAGTCGGCGATTTCGGGCCACATCTCGCGCAAAATCCGTTTGCCCATGAACAAGCCGAGATGACGGCAGTCCGCGGTCAGCTTGCGGATATGATGGGGCGGCGTGCCCACCAGCCGCTCAACCGCGAATAGCTGCGGAGGTGTGACCAATTCGTCATGGCGGGCCGCAAGGAGAAAAGTTGGCGCCTCGATCTTTTTGAGGTCGATCGGTTTTCCGAGTGCTTCAAATGTCCCGGCGGCGATCTCATTGCGTTTGTAAAGTTTCTCCACGGTTTCGAGAAAATAAGGACCTGGAAGATCAACGGTCAATGCATACCAATTGCGGAATGCGGTTAGGAGACGCGTAAAGGCCAAGGAACCTCGGGGTTCCCCGCTTTCCAGCAACTGTCGGATCTCTTCAGCTTCCGCTGTCGCGGGTCCCCATAGCTTAAGCACGTTGTTGCCGAGAACGAGTCCGTCGCCAAGGCGGACGACTTCCCGGAAAATTTCCATCGGGGTGCCGTCGGCAAGCGTCGACAGCGCAGACGGAGCTGCCTTGGTGTCCACCGGCGCAGCGGCAAGCACCAATTTGCGAACCTTGCCGGGAAAGCGCGCAGCATAGACAAGCGCCATCCAACCACCTTGGCAAAGACCGATGAGATCGACCGGCGCGCTAATCTCATCAATGAGCACATTGAGGTCAGCGAGGTAATCGTCGATCCCGAGAAATCGCATGTCGGAAGAGGCCGACCGCCAGTCGGTGACAAACAGGTTTGTGACGCCGGCATCGCGGAGCGCCGCAACAAGGCTATGCCCTGCAGCGAGATCGCTCAGCGCTGAACTGTGCAGCGCAAATGGCGTGCACAATAGACAAGGTGGGCCCTCCGATGAGGTCGCGAAATCGCGCAACCGTACAGTCCTAAGCTTGAGCGCCACCCGGTGTGGCGTCGCCCATTGCGGTGGTGGCGCGATCTCCCCATCTAACCCGATCGCGAGATTGGTGAATTGTTTGGCAAAATGCGCTGCTATCTCGCTTGCCGATGCCGCAAATAGCGCCGGCAACAGAAAGGCAGCATTCGGAGCGTGGTGGGTTGCCGGCTCGTACATGGCACTCCCCGCAATGGATAGCAGCATTCTAGGGCGCGCCAGATCGGTCTCGATTGATCCAGATCAACCCACTTTCGCGCTGAGAACGGTATTGTCTTGAGAAGGCGTTCATCATGACCAAGCCGATTACCGACAAAGCCGAAGTCGCGGTGGAATATCCGGACAAACTCTACATCGGGACGTTTGCGCATACCGCGCGGTTCGACGCTCATATCGATCAGACCGGTATCTCGCTGACGCTCGAGCTGTCTGGTCCGGTCGAACAGCGCAAATCGGTGCGCATGCATTTTCACCATGCGCTGTTTGGCGATATTTTGCGCGACCTGGCGAAAACCGCCGCGGCGCTGCCGCGGGAAGATGTTGTTCATCGCGATGCGCTGCGCGATTCAGCCAAAGCTCTTTATCTGGCGCTGGAAACCAATCCCGCCAAAGCAAGTGTGCTTTGTGCAAAACGGCGACATGAACTAGGGATTTAGGATCAATCTAAAGCCATAGCCAACTGTCCGCGCGCTCACCAGCCTTTCAGTCCAGATTATTGTCATTCTCGTTGATCGTTCTTCCGCTGGTCGGATTGACGAAATGCACGCCACCGCATGCAAGGCAATTCATGGCTTCATAATTTTGCTTCTCCGATTGGATCGTCTCGTCGGCGATCCAGCCTTGCACGCGCAGGCGGGTCTTGGGGCAGCGGTAAAGGAATGTAGCCATTGCCATCGTATTTTGAACGGTCGAGACCGGATTTGCCGCACGCACTTAGGGCGCACTCAATTTGAACAGGACCGTTGATCTGAATCAAAGTGGATCATAGTTTGGCTTTATTTATCGTCAGAAGCTTGATTTTCAGTCGGTGTCCGCGGGATCAAAATCTAACTCACATCTGGCTTCCAAGGGCAGGACGCTGACGGCCAGTGCGAGACGCGCCGCCTCATCGTCAAGGCCGATCCACCGCAGCTTTTTGATAAGACGCGCCCAGTCCCGCGGCAATGATGGTGCTTGGGTAGCGATTTCGATTGATCTCGAGAGCACCGATTCCTCCCATTTTACGAGTTTCCGCATTCTTAAGTGGGAACAGAGGGTCGCCCTCTCGCGATATTTGACGGCTAATCACGGCTAATCGCGTTTGAGTTTATTTCCGAGAACCGCCCTTTCCCTCTCCAATGCGTCCGAGTCTCTCAGCAGATCCAGACCTAGCTTCTCAAAAGCAGCTCGAAGGTCAGCACCCAAATTTTTGACGGCTAGTCGCAAGCAAAAATCCGCTTTCCGGTGCAAGCACGCAGGCTCACCTTCTTCCAAATCGCAGGAGGGGCAAGCGTCTGCATCGCAAAAATCCATGGAGTCTATATTCTCGGACACCCGTCTTAGCAATTTGTACTCCTCAATAAACCGCATCACGATAGGGACGTCTCGCTACCACTCGCGGCGGGCGCTCCATGGCATTGCATTGAGGGCCGCCAGCGTGCCGGAGTTAGGACAATACCGATCCCATGTTGGTGGCGAGGCACCACGCGCGAAATCCCATGCACATCGTTTATGCGATTTGCACAAAGTGCAGACGCGTTGAAGATCGCGGAGCGCCGCCGGTTCAAGGCGGTCGACTTCTTTCGAATCGAGGTCAAGATCGACCATTCGGCGTTGTAGAAGGTCCGCTGCTTTTGGCCCTTTCCTGGCCACCGCGCGCAGTTCAGAGGCGGACATCCGAATGTCTCTCGCCATACGCTCGATTTCCGCGTTATCACAACATCCAAAATCCGATTCAGGGCCCGTTTTGATCCAAGCGCGACACCAGTTGACCAACGATAGAATCGGGGATTGGCTTCGACTTCCTTGGGCTAGCGCAAACATCTGATTCTCCTTCTCGCGACAAGAGGCGAGGAGCTTGAGGTTTGGCGATGTCAGAGTAGATCGGCCACGATGTCGCGCGTTGATATAGATCAATCGCCGTGCCGCGTTCGGTGATCCTGCTTTGATTTGGATCAATCGATTTTGCGATCAGTGGAAATAAATTGCCGAATGCAATCGCGTTGTTAGGACGAAGCCAATGGCCAAATTCGTTATTCATTCATCGCCAGGCTGCAAAGTGCCGAATCGGCGACGTAGCCCTCATGATGCCCGCCACTTATTTTGCTGCATGGATGTGCTGCAAATCGGTCATAACAAGCTGGCGCAAGACGAACCGCTCCTTTATCGCGAGCTGCAGGGTGTTTGTACGCTGTGCCCCAACAAGCGGGATTGTTCACTGGATCTTCGCGGCGGATTTGCTGGCATGCGCTGGGACGAGTGGTGGCTGTAACTCAGCAATGCTGACGACAATCGCAGCGTTGCAGAAGTGCCGTCATCCGCCGCACTACAACAGCGCGAGCGCTTTTAGTCGCATTCAGCCTGCAAAGGCATAAGGGCCGACGGCTAATTTGCCGGGACGCCAGTTTGCCCTGTGGCCGAAGGAAAGCCGCCACGGCAGCCGCCTATTTTACGAAACTGAGATAGGAAGCGAGCGCTTCGATCTGGTCGTCCGATAATTTGCTGGCAATGCTGATCATCGGCGGGCCGGCGGCAGCGTGATAACCCTGATTCCACTGCTCCAGCCGGCGTTTCAGATATGAATAATCCAATCCGCCCAAGCGCGGAATGTCCCTGACGCCTTCGGCGTTCGGCCCGTGGCATACGACGCAGGCGACGATGTTCGCTTCTGGCATTCCCTCTTGGTAGATCGTCTGCCCAACGCCGACGAGGCTCGGCACGCCATCATTGGCAGCGCGCGGCGGCAGGCTGGCAAAATACAGCGCCAGATTCCGCGCCGACTGGGGGTCGATGTTTCTCGCAGCGCCCCACATGTATTGGCGCGCGAATGGATTGTCGCGCGTGCGCGAATGGAAATAGGCAAGCTGCTTCTCGACATATTGCGGTCGTTGCCCCGCCAGCGCCGGAGCGGGTGGATAGCCGCTGGCCGATCCGCCATGGCACCACGTGCAGTTTCGAATTGCCAGGTTCTCGCCGCGCGCTGTCGGTGCAAAAAACGCACAGCAGAGCACTATAAGGATCGCGAGACTCCCCCCGGTGTTTCTCATCGCCTTGCTTCCAGCCCCTGCGTAAAAACTCGAGTTATCTTAGCGTGCTGACAAAAGCGGCGACCGCTTCGATCTGAGACTTGTTCAGACTGTGCGCAACCGGGCTCATGATCGCCGATGCGTCCGGCACGGTCGGATTTCGACCCCGCTCCTTGTCCCAGTTGTTCAACGTTTTGATCATATAGGGGTAGAGTTGTCCCGCTAGCCGCGGAATTTGACCGCTGCCGGTCGCGTCAGGTCCATGGCAAGCGGCGCAGGCTGCGATGTTTACTTCCGGCATGCCGTCTTCGAAGATTTTTCGACCTGTTGCCACGAGCTGGCGCGGCGCGCCGCCAATGGGCGGCGGATGGAGCGACGCAAAATGTGCGGTCAGAGCGTTGATCATCGCCGGACTTAGCGAGTGAGTCACGTTGAACATGATGTTGTTGGTTCGCCGATGCTCGATAAAGGCGCGCAGCTGGTTTTCCAAATATTCCGGCTGCTGACCCGCGAGGCGAGGTATAGGATAATAGCCGTTGTACCCTTGGGCCGAGACGCCGTGACAATCTTTGCAGTAGCTGATTTTAGCCTGTACGTCGCCCGAAAGACTGATTCGATGTTGTGCGTTGACGGCGCCGACTAAAACGAGTGTCAGGACCCCTGCAGCCAAACCAGCTCGTAATCCAGCACTTTTCCAAGTGGCGGCCCGCGATCGCGCTGTTGTTTTCCGTTCGGCCTGAAGCGAGTTCGGCGAGCGCACGGATCTACTCCAAATAACTCAGATATGCGGCGACCGCCTTGATTTGCGGTTGGGTCAAATTGTGCGCGATCGGCTGCATCACCGCCGACGTGTCCGGCTGGGACGGATTTTGTCCGCGCTCCTTGTCCCAGTTCGTCAATTTGTTGGTGATGTAGTCATAAAGTTGCCCCGCCAACCGCGGAAACGGCCCATTGCCCTTGGCTTGAGGGCCGTGACATGAAGCGCATGGCGGGACGTTCGCCGCAGCGACTCCGTTCTCAAAAATCTGCTTTCCTTCGTCGATGTTTGCTTTTGGAGCTCCCCCCAGAGGCTTCGGATCGAGCTGATTAAAATCGGTCGTCAGCGCATCGATCATCGCAGGGCTTAGGACGTGCCCGACGTTGAACATGATGTTGCTCGTCCGGCGCTTCTCAACAAAGGCCTGCAACTGATTTTTTAGGTACTCGGTTGGCTGGCCTGCCAGCCGCGGGATCGGGTAATAACCGTGGAATCCCTGCGCTGAGGCACCGTGGCAGACTTCGCAATAGCGCAGCTTGGCGTCGGCCTCCGCTTTTGAGACGTTGTCCTGCGCCGCGGCAGGCGAAGCGAAGAACAGCACTGCGGCGGGCAAAACCAATGCGGTGCCCGCTGGCGATCTCAAAGCCCATCTGTTCTGTCGCTTCGACGATCGGAACGTCATTTCTTCTCACCAGTCGGGTCCGGATCGTGCGTGAAAATTGAGGCCAAGCGTCACGACTTGAATGTTTTGTTTGATATTCGCCGGCGCGTTCTGCATTAGCAGCGTGCTGTCGACAAACAGCACGCTTTTGGTGCCGAACCCGTAATAGTCGTATTGGAGCCTGGCCGACCATTCCGGCGTGAAAGCCCATTCGACGCCGACGCCAGCGGTCCAACCGATCCGATCCTCGGAACCGTCAAATGCGTAGGTCTGCGCAACATCGGCGATGTGATACCTGTCGCCCCCCAGCGCCACGCCGCCTTTGCCGTAGAACATCCAGCGGTCCCAGGCATAGCCGATCTTGCCCGTTATGCTGGCGAGGAAGTCTGTCGTTGCCTTGAAGGTGGCATTATCGCCGGGGACCGCAATGTCAGCGGTGTCGCTGATACTTCCGCCAGAGGCTGCGCCTTCAATACCGATGACCCAACTCGGCGCGAACTGATAATTGCAGCCGATTTGCCCGCCGACCATGTAACCGGTCATGTCGACATTCGCCGAAGCAAATCCGGTGAAACCGGAGAAGATGCCGACGGTGTCGGTCAAATCTTTCTCGCCCCAACCACCGCCGGCCTGCAGACCGGCGTAGCAGCTCGTCCAGGTGAATGGCGGAATGACCGGCTGCAGCGGCGCCGGCCGTACTCCCAGGTCCGCAGCAAATGCAGAAACCGTCAACAGCGAAGCTGCCGCGCCTCCAAGCAGTGTTGCTTTCATTGCGACCCTCTCCGCCATTTGACCTCGTTTCATCACATCGCCAACCAAATGTAGGCGAACAGCACATTGTTCGTCGAAGCACCCGAGCTGGTGCCGTTGAATTTCTCGTACCAGGTGTATTGCAAGCCGACGCGTGTGTTGAACCACGGCCAGCCTGGCGAGAAACTGCTGATGAACGGAATGTAGGCGATCTCAGCGATCCACCCGTTGGTATCCGGACTGTTATTGCTGAAGCCCGCGCCAGGACTGAACAAGAAGGTATCCGGAGTGCCCCAGGTCGTGAAGTATTGCCCTGTCAGCACGATCCTGTTGTTATTGCCGTAGGCCAGGGATGCGTAGCCCCGCGTCTCGTTGAGTTCATTTTTAGGATTGGCGGCGAGACCATTGGCGAAGCTGGCATCCAGCTTCTGGTATTCGTGAATGTAGCTGCCGCGCAGCGTGAACCAGAAATTACTGCCCTGATACTGATACTGGGCATCCACACCGATATCGGTGTACTTGTCCGCCGCCGAAAAAACCGAAGTGTCGCCCGTATTAGGCTGGTTCGGATTGGACCATGGATGGACGCTGGCATACATGCCGAACGTTCCAACCTCAAGCCAATGCGGTCCCCAATGCGGTTCGATAGCGGCGCGCCAGTAAGGTGCGGCGTCAAACAATCCGATCGCGCCGAAAGGGTCCACGCCCAGCACGTTCTGAGCGCCCGGATTGAGCGTGCGATAGACGGATGCTTCGAGGTAGATCAGGTCATTGATATAGGCATAGGCGCCGACGCTGCCGACATGCGCCGCAAAGCCACCGTCGATGATTGGCGTGGGTCCAAACCCGGCGCCGAACGGCGAGACTGCGTAGGGAAAACCCCAGGCAGGTGTTGTATTCCACGGATCCTGGACAGTCGGGTTGTTGTTTGCCGTGATGCCGTAGGTAACGTTGAACTTGCCGATGCTCGCTGAATCTGCGTAGCGAACGTCGGTATTGTCCCAGGTCCACGCATGAACAAACGGATCGCCGCCGATGCTCGCTGTCGTAGGTTCCTGGTTATAGGTCACTTGCGCAAACGCGCCGATGCGATCGGTGATCGCGCCACCCCAGAAGAAGCTTAAGGGGGCAAAGGAGATGTTGTTGTTGGGCGCGAAGGGATCGGCGGGCGGCGGCATGTCCGTCGCCGTGTGGGTGAAGCCGACAATCGACATCATCGAGATTGGCGGCACCCAAGTCTTCTTGCTGTCCTTGGTCGAATCATCGAACGCGAATGGGTTTGTTCGGTATTGCCCGCCGCCGTTCGTGTAGCCGTTGATTTTGAAACGACGGCCGTATGGCGTGAGGCCGGCAAAATCGGTGTGGCAAGTGCCGCAGGGCTGTCCGGTTTGCCGGGCATAGCTCGGCAAGGCACGCGCCGGCGCGGCGAACTCGATTACCAGAAACGCAACAAAGAGCAGGACCGCCACACCGACGAGCAGCAAAGAAAGCTGAGCGGTTTGAGTCTGCTGGTCGCGCATCCCGCAAGCCGAACTGCGGTCCCGACCCACTGGGCGGGACGCTGGCTAACGGGGGCGAGGTCAGGATAAAAAATAAATTCTGGCGCTGCTATGTCGGAGCAGCAACATTAACAATTTCCCGTGGAATTTCTCGCGGATTGATGCTTTTCGGCAACACCGCTGCGGTTGATGCAAATCAATGCGGGGTTTCAACTGAAGGCGCAAAAATTTTGATGCTCGTGGACAATCTCGATCGAGGCTCAAACGAGCGGGCGGCGCGGTTACCACGGGGGTACCGCGCCGCTACTGTAAAATGTTGGGAGCGACGACCTGCGGACGTCCCTCAGCCGGCCTTTTTGACCCAGAATCTGCACCAACCCTCCGGACTAATATCGCCGTCGACGAGCGTGCAGGCATTGGGCTCTTGAAACAGCGAGCAGTTGCTGCACTTTTGATCGCTTTTTGGCGAATCCTGGTATGCCACCGAAGACTGCTTCATCTTCGCGGCTGCCTGCCTCAAGGGTAATAGCAATGCGGCCGCGCCGGCCGCGCAACCTGCGGTGTGCAAAAGGACGATGCGCCGTGAAAACGCACGTGATGGTACTTCTGATCTTGCGCTCATGTCAGACCCCTGCTTTTTAGGTGACAATCTAAAAGCACAACTCGTTTCTCGACTGTTTGATGTGAATCAAGCGACCGCCCCTTTCGCTGGGCGCGCAAGTCGTTTCAAACGGTTCCGCATACCTCGCATATTTTCTCCAACAACGCGTTGTTCAAAAGCGGTTTTTCAACGATCGGCACTCGCGCTTCGGCGGCACGGGCGCTCAGCACCTTGTTCGGTTGACTAATGATGAGAATGGCAGGTGTCGATATCTTGCGTAGGCGCAGCTCTGCAATCAGCTCCATTCCGCTCATCCCGGGCATGCGTTGATCGATGATGAAACAGTTGCAGTCGCGAAAAGCGGCGACGGCGAGAAATTCCCGGCCGCTGCGATAGGCGCGCACGGCGAAGCCTTCGAGTTCGAGCGAAAACTTCAACGAATTGCAAACCGCCGGATCGTCATCGACGACGGCGATAACCGGAATCGGCGCTGCCAATTCTCGTTGCGGCATGATGCTTTTCGCGGCTTCGAGCGAGACGGCTATCAGATTCAATATTGATGAAGCAGCAGCGGTTTCGCCTTGATATGGGTCAATCGGAGATGCAACCAGTGATGGTTGGTGGCTCGATGCTGGCCAACCATCATTCGGAACTGAGCATTTCGGCGAGCAGCGCCATGCGTACCAGCTCAGAGAGACTGTCGGCCTGCATCTTGTTCATCAAATTGGCGCGATAGATTTCCACCGTTCGGGGACTTATGCCGAGATCGAAGGCGATCTGCTTGTTGGCACGACCTTCGATCAAGCCGGCGAGCACATCTTTTTCACGGCGCGACAAGGTGGAGATTCGGTGTTCGATCTCGGTCCGTTTGACGTCACGCTTGGTTTGATCCTCCTGCTGCCGTAAAGCGGCGCGGACACTGGCGACCAGAAGATCGTCATTAAAGGGCTTTTCGAAGAAATCCACGGCACCGATTTTCATCGCTTCGACGGCAAGCGCGATGTCGCCATGGCCGGTAATCACGATGACGGGAACGGCGATTTTTAATTCTTTCAGACGTCGCAACAGCTCGATGCCGCTCATATCCGGCATCCGGACATCGCTGATGACGCAGCCTAGCGCCGCGTCCGGCAATTCATTCAGAAACGCCTTGGCCGAGTCGAAACTCCTCACCTCAAGTGCGGCGCTGCGCAGCAAAAACGCAAGCGATTCGCGAAGTGCTTCGTCATCATCGATGATATGTACGACCTGTTGCGCCGCTCGATGTTCAGACGCCATCGCCGCCATCCTCTTTATTTACCGCCGGCAGCGTGAAGGTGAAGATCGTACCGCCCGCGGGCTTCGGTCGGTGCGTGATCGAGCCGCCATGCGATTCGATGATCGTCCGCGATATCGATAGACCAACCCCCATGCCATGGCTTTTGGTGGTGACGAATGGCTGAAACAGCTGATCGGCGATCTCCGGCGCGATTCCGCTGCCGGTATCGGCGACGCTGATTTCTACCATGTTGTTGGGGGCAGCGGAGGTCGCGACGACGAGTTCGCGCGTCGGGACGTTCTCCATCGCGTCAATTGCATTACGAATAAGGTTGAGCAGAACCTGCTGGACCTGCACCTTATCGGCAAGGACGTAGTTCAGCTGCGGCGCGAACGCGAACCGTACCCGCACGCCTTTGTCCTTGGCCCCAACCAGCGCCAAAGCGCTCGCTTCCTCAATCAGCTTTTTTACGTCCTCGACACGCCGCTCGCTCTCGCCGCGAGACACGAAGTCACGCAGTCGCCGTATGATTTCGCCCGCGCGCAACGCTTGGTCCGCCGCCTTGTCCATGGCATCGCGCAGCGTGTCGAGACCCTGATCCTGGCGATTTTCCAGAAGCCGGCGCGATCCCTTCATGTAATTAGCGATCGCAGCCAGTGGCTGATTGAGCTCGTGCGCCAAAGCCGAGGCCATTTCGCCCATCGCCGTCAACCGCGACATATGAACAAGTTCTGACTGCAATTCCTGCAGTCGCGCTTCGGTCTGCTGGCGCTCGGTCAGATCGCGGATGAAGCCGGTGAAAAAACGTTGCTCGCGCACGTGCATTTCGCCGACCGCGAGCTCCATCGGAAAGGTCGAACCATCGCTGCGCTGCCCGACCACTACACGGCCGATGCCAATGATCCGGCGTTCGCCGGTGCGCAGGTAGCGGTTGATATAGCCGTCATGGTCCTCGCGGTACGGTGATGGCATCAGGATTTTCACGTTTTTTCCAATTACATCGGCCGCAGCAAAGCCAAACAGTCGTTCCGCCGCCAAGCTGAACGATTGGATCAGGCCGCGCTCATTGATGACCACCATGGCATCGGGAACGCTGTCGAGGATCGACTGCAGATGCGCGGCACGCGCCTCGACGTCTTGCGTGCTCGCCCGCGCGATGCGGCGAAAGCGCAAAAGGATGGCCCCGCGCCATGACACCGCAAATCCGACCAGCGCAAAGACAAGTCCGTTGACGACATCGGCTGCCGCGAACTGGCGCGCGTCTAAAACGAAAAATAGGCCAAGCGCCAGCCCAAGCGCGGTGGCGAGCAGCCCCGGTCCCAAACCGCCCAATGCCGAGCCGAGCAGAACAGCAGGGATAAACAGTATGTATGATGCTTCCCCGCTCAGCACTGACGCGAACACAAGTTTGACGAGCAACCCCGCGGCAATGACCACAATCGCCACGCCGTAAGGCCAAGCGATTCGCCACCCTGATGCGGGCTGCAGCAGTGCGGTTGGCACGTAGTTTTGTGAATCGCGGGTCGTGTCAACCATCGGAAATCGCTGATCGCTGCCAGGCAGTGTCAGTAAATCAGAAATATAGCCGCGTGTTCAACGGCTTGATGAGCAGGTCCGCCTAAGGGAAACCCCTTAGGGTCAATATCTGAATTTTCACTTTTTGTGCGAACCCTAGCATCCACCTTCGAAGCTCTCGGAGGTAAGCCATGCAACCGTCAATGCATACCAATGGAATTCAACGCATCTCAACGAACTGCGCCGTGGCTGCCTCCCGCGCCGGTGCGGCCGATGCGGATCCGCTCGGCCAGTCCATGCATCTGATGGGCGCTATGATGGCCTATCCGGGCAACAATGAAATCTTTGGTGAGAATGAGCCTGCGGATTACCTTTACAAGGTGGTCAGCGGCAGCGTCCGCACTTACAAGATCCTTAGCGACGGCCGGAGACAAGTCGGAGGATTTTATCTGCCCGGAGATATTTTCGGCCTCGAATTTGCCGACGAGCACACTTTGTCAGCGGAGGCTATCAGCGACTCCAAAGTGCTGGTGGTCAAGCGTAGTGCCCTCACTGCCCTCGCTAACCGCGACCCGTCGATCGCTCAGCAGCTCTTTGCACTGACCGGTCGCGAGCTGCACCGTGTTCAAGATCGTACTCTGCTTCTGATCAAGAATGCGCGAGAACGGGTCGGCAGCTTTATTCTCGAAATGGCGGAGCGTGCATCCGAAAACAACACCATCGAGCTGCCAATGCCTCGCCAAGATATTGCCGATTATCTCGGGTTGACCGTCGAGACGGTGTCGCGAACCCTGACCTCATTGGAAACAGCGTCGGCGATTGAGGTTTCGCCCTCCTCACGACGCATCGTGCTGCGGAACCGCGCCGCCCTGGCAGCTTGAGCGCCGCGCCGCTGAATTAACTTGAGGACGAGCCATGCGAGTCAAAGACGTGATGACGGCGAACGTGATTTGCATCGGGGTCGACGAGCCGGTTCTCAAGGCTGCGCGCTTGATGCTTCAGAATCGCATCAGCGGTTTACCCGTCATCGACAAGGATGGCGAACTGGTCGGTATCGTCACCGAAGGCGATTTCCTGCGTCGCACTGAACTCGGCACGCAACGGCGCCGGCCGAAATGGCTCGAATTCATCGTCGGGCCGGGCAGGCTCGCACAAGAATACACGCACAGTTCGGGTCGAAAGGTCGAGGAAATCATGACACCCGATCCGCGGACGATCGGTGAAGATGCGACGCTCGAAGCGGTGGTCAGCACAATGGAACAGACTCACGTTAAACGCCTTCCGGTCACCCGCGCTGGGCGCGTGGTGGGGATCATCAGCCGCGCCAATCTGATGCACGCTCTGGCGAGCTTGACCCGCGACACTGCCGCGCCGGCTGCAGGCGATTCGGCCCTCCGCGACCAGATCCTCGCCGCGGTCGGAAAACAGGATTGGGCGCCGCGCATCAATGTGATCGTCAACGGGGGCGTAGCTGAACTGCACGGCGTGATTACGGACGATCGGGAGCGGGCCGGCCTGATTGTCGCCGCTGAAAATGTTCCCGGCGTCAAGCGCGTCCGGGATCATCTCGTTTGGGTCGAGCCAATGTCGGGCATGGCGTTTCCTTCCAGCGAAGATGAAGCCAGCGGCCGAGCGGCGCTGTGAAATGTGCGGTAGCGCGGTGAATTTTCGCAGCGGCATGCAAAAGGCCGTCCAGCTCGGTCTCGGCGTTGCATTGATCGCCAACGCAGTCGCAATTTTACTCGCTCTGGCTCCATTGCAGGCCAAAGGCGAGGAGGCGCTGTCGCCGGCGGCGCAGCGTGGATCGGTTATCGTTCGCACCAACTGCTCGCGCTGCCACGCAGTCGGGAAGGTCGGCGAGAGTCCGCTGCCGATCGCGCCGCCATTCCGCACGCTGCACGGGCGGTATCCTGTTGAAGATCTCCAAGAACCGCTGGCCGAGGGAATCGTCACCGGTCACCCGACCATGCCCGAATTTCGTTTCGACCCCGGTCAGGTCGGCGACATTATTGCCTATCTGAAATCCCTTGAGCGCTGATGCAAACGACTCAAGCCCACTCGAATATCAAAGATGCAGGAGCAATATTTGGAGCTGATTGATCTATCGCAATGCATTGTCTGGTCTCGGCGATACGGTTCGCACAGTTTCAAAGTCCATTGTTCAATTCTGGAGAAAGACAATGACGCTCGACAATGCGATGAATAGTTCTGAAAAAGCTCTCATCGTATTTTTCCGTCTTACGATGGGGTGGACCTTCCTGTGGGCGGGTATCCATCATTTTGGTGATGATAGATTTGTCGTCGGCTTCCTAAGTCATGTTAAAACATTTCATGATGTATACGCACCGCTCACCAATCCGGCGATCGTTCCCACGCTGACATTCCTGGTGGAATATGGACATCTGCTAATCGGAATGTCTCTGATATCGGGCCTGCTGGTGCGTGTTAGTGCGCCGTTCGCGATTATGCTGCTGCTCATGTACTGGACTGCGCATATGGACTTTCCCTACATCGAGAATGTCAACAACTATCTGGTCGATTACCACATCGTCTATGCAGGCGTACTCGTCTACCTGATGGTCAAACGCGCCGGCCATGTCTTCGGCCTAGACGGTTTGGTGGAAAAACTGCATCTCACCCACGACTATCCAGCATCGCGGCCATTGGTCGGCTAAGCCTCGCGAATTGGTTGCTGTATAAGGTCGATCGTCATCAGGCAAACGTCCGGCGCACGCGCCGGGCGTTTGACCCGGAGTCAGATCAATAGGAACCAGCGCAAGGGGCGGCCTAAGTGTACTATTGGCGAATGGCTTCTTTCCTCGCTCTCCTAAGCACCGCCGACTGCGCCGCGCCGCGTTGGGTTAAGCCCGAGGCATCAAAGAGTGATTTTGTGCAGGATCAATCTACTTGCATGAAAGAGTTACAAGAGCCGCCACCCTCAGGGATGACAGATCAACAGGTGTATCAGACGTGCATGAATGTGCACGGCTGGAAGTTACAACAGTGACGACCTCACAGAAAAAATTGACCGTCCACAATTTCCAATTGATCTGCGTCAATGCAGGACTATTCGAACGGGTGCATACAAATAAAAGCTAAAGGAAAGGGCGAGCGGTCTTGACCGAACCGAGTAGCTCCTAGGGACCTACGCGGCTCCGGTCTTGACCGCTTGGATTTGCCGTCGCTCACTCACGACGGCTGGTCAATTCGCCCACCCTCAGTCGAGGACTTGCCATGACAAGCAGCCAATCGATCGCAGCAAGCCTAGTATTCGGCCTCGGTTTAGGGTTTATCTCAGTCGCTTGGGCTGACTCTGCGAGTGATGCCTGCGCGGCCCTCGCAAACGCGCGCACCGCACTGTATTCGATGATAAATGCGAAGAACAAATCCCTCCAGGATGCACTGAACGCGAAAGTGCAAGAGGCAAGCACCAAGCTGGAATCCGTGCTAGTTAACATGACCGGCGCCAACGCCAAGGCGGCGGCCGACTTCAAGGCACTCTGGGATCAGTTCAAGACGACGCGAGATAACCAGATCATACCGGCGATCTACAAGGGTAATGCCGACGAGGCGAAGAAGATTGCCGACGGCATCCAGTCCGAGCGTCTCTCGAAAATGTGGAGCGTCATGTCCTGCAAGGTAAGATGAATTGCTTATCCTGGGCTTTCGCCTTGCCGCGGCGGCCGCTATTTCCATTGCGAAATGAGAGAGCCGCCGTCCGCACAAGACGCCGTGTTTGAACTGCTCGGCAATCCGGAGACGTACGATGTTGCCGGAGCGGCGACGCCGGTAACGCGCTACCAGACACACGCTGCGGTGGTGTTTCTCGCAGGCGACCGGGTGCTTAAAGTGAAGCGCGCGGTGCGCTATCCCTTTCTCGATTTTTCAAGCCTGGACAAGCGTAAGACCGCTTGCAAGGCCGAACTCGACATTAACCGCAAATTCGCTCCACAACTTTATCGTCGCATCGTTCCGATAACGCGCCAAAGCGACGGCGTGCTTGCACTCGACGGCGACGGCGAACCGGTCGAGTGGGCAATCGAGATGACCCGCTTCGACGAGAACAAGACGCTCGATCGCCTAGCGGAGCGTGGCGAACTCGACGACGGGCTCGTCGCTAAGCTCGCCATTGCCGTCACAGCGATGCACGGGCGTGCAGACCCGGTTGAACCGGCCCCGTGGCTCGCGTCTCTCGAACAGTTCGTCCGCAATAATACGTCCATCTTCGTGAAGCACCCGGATCTGTTTCGACAAAGCGCGGTGGTCGATCTCGAACGGCAATCGCTTTCGGCATTGGACCGGCTGCGGCCGCTCTTGATCGAACGCGGCAAACAAGGATTGATCCGGCGCGGCCATGGTGACCTTCATCTCGGCAATATCGCAGTCCTCGGTGAGGAGCCGGTCGCGTTCGATGCATTAGAATTCGATCCCGTCATTGCCTCGGGGGATCTGCTTTACGATTTGGCATTCCTGCTCATGGACTTTGTCGCATTTGGTCGTGACGCTGCCGCGAACCAGGTTCTGAACGGCTACTATGCCGCGGCGCGGCGTGCCACCGACTATGACGGCATCGCCACTCTGCCATTCTTCATGTCGTTGCGTGCCGCAATCCGAGCGATGGCTGCTGCCTCGCGGCTCGACGTGACAAAGGAGGCGGTTGCGCGATCTGCACAACACTATTTCGATCTTGCTCTCAAACTGCTGGCGCCATCGAAGCCAAAGGTGCTTGGTATCGGCGGCCTATCCGGAACAGGCAAATCGTTGCTGGCGCGGTCGCTCGCCCCTTTCCTTGCGCCAGTGCCAGGTGCCCTGGTGCTTCGCTCCGACGTCGAGCGCAAGGCCTTGCATGGCGTCCCCGCACATGAACGCCTGCCGCCGCAGGCCTACCGTACAGAGGTTTCGGAAAGCATCTACCGGACCATCATTGACCAGGCCGCGCGCCTGGCGCGCGCCGGTCATTCGGCGATCGTCGATGCAGTTTTTGCCAAACCCGAGGAACGCACCGCGGTCGAGCGCTCTGCTGCGGCCGCCGGGGTAGAGTTTCGTGGCCTATTTCTCACGGCCGATCTGACGACGCGTTTGCAACGGATCGGCGAGCGCGCACCGGACGCGTCGGACGCCGACGCCGAGGTCGCGCGAAAGCAAGAAGAATTTCCGACTGGCGCCGTTACCTGGAGACACATCGATGCTTCAGGCTCGCACGCGCAAACACTCGCCACTGCACGCGCGGCGATCATGTAATCACGCGTCACAGTGCCAAAACTGCAGTGGGGTGCAGCCGTTGCTGCGCCGGCAGAATGTCCGCTTTAGGTCAAGAGCGAACATCCCGACAACTCCGTGCAATGTCTGCCTTGCCCCAATTAGCAGACATTGGAGACTATGTTCGACGTAATGCCTCCGGCAGCTCCGCAATATTCAGTGCGATCCGCCGCCCCTAATCATTTGACCCATTGATCTAGGTCAATGCCGTCCTGTCGTTCCGCTTTATTAACAAGGAGCATGGATGGAGATGGAGCGCGGAGACCTTACTGCCCAAGTTGCGGGAGGCCGATGCGCTTCTGCAAAGCCATTCCGAGAGTAGCTTCGCTTCCTGAACTACGCACCTACAACTGCACGCAATGCGGGGTGACAGTGACGGAAGCCGAGGAAGCAAGAGAGCGGCGCGATAGCTAAGTCGCGTCGTTCTCTTGCCATCCAGTCCAAAGGGGAGGTGATCCACTGATGGATACTCGAATCTCGCCCAACCCTGGCTTCGCCAACAATGCCTGGGTACAAATAGCCGCATTACTGGTGCTGACAATCGTCGTGATTGCTCTTGCGGCTAAGTACATTTGGTGACGAGCCTCTATTCTCGCCGGGGTCGTGGTCAGGCAAACGCATTGCCGATGTCCGCTTTACTGCCAATAGCGGACATCGGAACTCAGTCGTGGAATGTCCGCTTTGTGCCAAAAGCAGACATGGCCACTAATGCTTTCGCCTAGATGTTCTTCATTAGTATCGGCGTCTATGATCTTCACTGCCGGCATGCGACTGGCCGGAAGACAGTCCAAGCGATGACGGGGATTGTGTCAGCAAACATGCCCGATAAAGACGCTGGCTCAGGTGAACTGCACGAGGCTACGCGTGGCGGCGAACAAATCGTGATCCGCCGGGCCAAACCGAAAGACAAAGAACTGTACCTGGATTTTTTGCGCGAGGTAAGCGCGGAGGATCTGCGCCTTCGCTTCTTCGCGCATATCCGCGAACTCAGCGCTGCCGAGGCCGATAAGCTCGGCCATCTCGACTACAGCCATGACATGGTTTTTGTCGCGCTCGACGAAAGCACTGGCCAGATGCTCGGCCTGGTGCGTTTGAAGGATGAGCTTGATGAACAGACCGCGGAGTTTGCAATCCTCGTCCGCTCGCGGCTCAAAGGTCACGGCGTCGGCTGGTTGCTAATGCAACGCGTCATCGATTACGCCAAAGAGAAGGGCCTGCGGCGGGTGTATGGTGATGTCTTGGCCGAGAACGCGAGCATGCTCCAGATGACCACCGAACTCGGTTTCCATGCAGAGGTTATCGGATCGGGACTTAAACGCGTAGTGCTGAACATTAAAAAGCAGTGAATCGAGCCGGATGACGCTGTTCTGCTCTGCGTCCATTTTCAGCCAAAAAGCGAGCGCCACGAGGAGAGTTCACCACTGCGACCTGCCAAAAGGACACATGATTGACCGATGTCGTCAATGAGAGCTTGAGCCGGTGTCCAGCAAAGCGGGCATGAAGCACTGTTGGCTTTGGCCCCCAGGTCGTCGTCCGAAGGTCCAGATATGACCGAGACGCTCGCCCAGAAGAAAAGCCGATCCAGGTCTGCGTCGGCATAACGAAACTCGATGTGCAGGTTCTTACCCTCGACATAGCCCAGATCGCCCAACGCATCCCGAAATGCTGCGCTGTCGCCGTGACTACGGTCGAACGCAGCGGACTCTTGGCTGAGATAGCCGATCCGTGCGATCTCATTTGTCTGCTGCGCCCGCGCCGCAAGCGGCCAAGTAACCGCCACGCCACCCGCAAGCGTAAAGAATT
>Ga0306920_100002651_pt1 | contig 22606 bp, 22 predicted proteins | sample flu12Cox44000170_FD_204666 | JGI IMG/M metagenome (GOLD analysis project Ga0306920, IMG submission 204666) | Lab enrichment of tropical soil microbial communities from Luquillo Experimental Forest, Puerto Rico - flux4day.12C.oxic.44.000.170 (v2)... | ecosystem: Environmental > Terrestrial >...
ACCGCGGTGCTGAAGATGAGCGAGCTGTCCCCGCTCACGGCAGCTCGCCTCGGAGAACTTGCGCTGGAAGCCGGGATTCCGGCCGGCGTGCTGAATGTCGTGCACGGCACCGGCCAGGCCGCCGGGGAGCCGCTGTGCCAACACCCGGACGTCCGTGCGATCTCCTTCACGGGCTCCACGGTCACCGGCAATCGCATCATCAAGGGCGCGGGACTCAAGAAATTCAGCATGGAGCTCGGCGGCAAGAGCCCCTTCGTCGTGTTCGAGGACGCCGATCTGGATCGGGCCCTCGATGCGGCTCTCTTCATGATCTTCTCGAACAACGGTGAGCGCTGCACCGCGGGCTCCCGCATCCTCGTGCAGAAATCCATCTATGCGGATTTCGCGGCGCGCTTCGCCGAGCGAGCGCGGCGCCTTCGCGTCGGCGACCCGCTCGATGCGGCAACCCTCATCGGTCCGATGATTAGTCCGAATCACCTCGCCAAGGTCCGCAGCTACATCGACGCGGGTCCGAAGGAAGGAGCGACGCTGCTTTGCGGTGGCCTCGAGCGGCCGGCGTACGCCCCCGAGCTGCCAGCCGCCGTGCGCTCCGGCAACTACGTCTGGCCCACCGTCTTTGCCGACGTCGACAATCGCATGCGCATCGCGCAGGAGGAGATTTTTGGCCCCGTTGCCTGCCTCATCCCCTTCGTCGACGAAGCCGATGCGATTGCCGAGGCCAATGACATCCCGTACGGCTTGAGCAGCTACGTGTGGAGCGAGAATCTCGGGCGTGCGCATCGCGTCGCGGCCGCCATCGAGGCCGGCATGTGTTTCGTCAACAGTCAGAACGTGCGGGATCTGCGTCAGCCCTTTGGCGGCACCAAGGCCTCGGGCGTCGGCCGCGAGGGCGGTACGTGGAGTTACGAGGTGTTTCTCGAGCCGAAGAACGTCTGCGTGAGCCTCGGCTCGCATCACATCCCGCGCTGGGGCGCCTGATCCGCCCCTGCCGGGCGCGAACGGTCATGAGTCTCTACCAGCTGCAAAAATTCCTGTACGACCTCAATCGCGACCCGACGGTTCAGGAAAAGCACCGCGCAGACCTGCCGGGACTCCTCGATCGTTATGAGCTGACGGGTGAGGAACGGCTCGCGCTCGAGGCCGGTGATGTCGGCCTGATCTACGTGCTCGGTGCGAACGGCCAGCTTCTGATGCACTATGCCGCCTTCCTCGGGTTGTCCTGGCCGGCGTACATCCAGGCGATGCGCGATGGCGTCGCCAGGCACGGCCCGGTCCGCGCCGGAGTCTATGCCATGACCACAGCGGTGAATGAGAAGGTGGCCGGCGTATGAGCCTGGTGTTTGCGGGTATCTGCAGTCACGCACCCGGTATCACCGGGCGCGCGAACATGGCCGATGCGGCACTGCGCGAGCCCTTCTATGCCGCCTATCGCCGCCTGCGCGAGCAGCTCCTCGCCGCGCGCCCGGACGCGCTCATCGTGATAGCGGCCGAGCACTTCGCCAATTTCTTCATGAACAACATGCCGGGCTTCGCCATCGGCATGGCCGATCGCTACAGTGGTCCGATCGAGGACCCGGCGTGGCTCGGCATCCCGCGTACCCGCATCCCCGGCGATGCCGCCCTCTCGCAACGGCTGATCGATGAGATCATGCAGACGGTCGATGTCGCGTTCGCCGAGGAATGGAAGTGTGACCACGGCATCATGGTGCCGCTCAGCTTCCTGACCCCGGCGTACGATCTGCCGATTGTGCCCGTGAACATCAACTGTCAGGGGCCACCCTTGACGCCGCTGCATCGCGCCTGGGCGTTCGGTGAGGCCCTGCGCCGCGCCGCCGACCGAGTCCCACAGCGTCTCGCGGTGGTTGGTACCGGCGGCATTTCCCACTGGCCTGCCACACCGGACTCAGGAAAGATCAACGAAGCCTGGGATCGACAGCTGCTGGACCGCTGGGCGCGCAACGACAAAGCAGCGCTGCTGTCATACTCGGACCAGGACACCTATCGCGACGCCGGTCAGGGCGGTTTCGAGATTCGCACCTTCATCAGCGTCGCGGCGGCGGCGCGCGGCCGAGGGCATCTGCAACACTACGTGCCGATTCCAATCTTTGCCGTCGGTTGCACCATTGCCACCATGGACGTTGCCGCGTAGCCGGCGGTGAGCCCGGGGGTTCTCCATGCCGCACCTGGTCGTGCTGTACACTGGAAATCTCGACACCGAGACGGATATGACCGTGCTCTGCCGGCGCCTCGCGGACGCGATGCTCGGTGTGCGCGATGAGCACGGACAGCAGGTGTATCCGACCGGCGGCGTCCGTGTATTCGCATACCCGGCGTCACACTATGCGGTGGCTGACGGAGAGCGCGATTACGCCTTCGTGTATCTGAATCTGCGCATGGGCCGCGGGCGGACCGAGGTCGTCAAGAAGCAGGCCGGCGAGACTCTGCTCGCCGCCGCGAAAGCGCACCTCGAGCCGCTGTTCGCCAGCCGCTACATCGGGCTCACTCTGCAGATCGACGAAGGGCAGGAAGTGTTCGACGCCAAGCACAGCACGATCCACCCGCTCTTCCGCAAGCCCTGAGTATGCTGCCTCCTGCTCTCGTGACGGAACTGGCGCACAAACTCTACCAGGCGCGCAAGAGCCGCACGCAGTTGCGGCATTTCTCGAAGGACTACCCGCACATGACGATCGAGGATGGCTACGCCATCCAGCGCGAATGGGTGAGGCTCGAGCTCGCCGACGGCCGCACCATCAAGGGGCGCAAGATCGGGCTCACCTCACGCGCCATGCAGCAGGCGTCGCAGATTACCGAACCGGACTACGCACCGCTGATGGATGACATGTTCTTTGCCAGCGGCACCGACATCCCCATCGAGCGCTTCATCGCCCCGCGCGTCGAGGTGGAGCTGGCGTTCGTACTCAAAAGACCGCTGCGTGGCCCGGGTGTGGCGCTCGAGGATGTACTGCAGGCCACGGCTTACGTCACTCCGGCCCTCGAGATCATTGACGCACGTATCGAGCAGTTTGACCGCGACACCAAAGCGCCGCGTAAGGTGTTCGACACCATCGCAGACTTCGCTGCCAACGCCGGGGTCGTGCCCGGTGGCCGGCAGGTGCCTCCAGACGGTGTCGACCTGCGCTGGGTGGGTGCGTTGCTTTACAGGAACGCGGTCATCGAGGAAACGGGTCTCGCGGCCGGTGTGCTGGGCCACCCCGCCACCGGCGTCGCCTGGCTCGCCAACAAGATCGCACCGTATGACGAGGAGCTTCGCGCCGGAGATCTCGTCCTCAGCGGTTCGTTCACCCGTCCCACGACAGCCCAGCGCGGCGATACGCTGCACGCCGACTTCGGCTCGCTCGGGACCATCTCGGTTCGCTTCGTTTGAAGGACACAGCACACATGAAGCTGCCGGCAAACGCCTTCAAAGCCGCGCTCAGAGCAGGCCGCCCGCAGATTGGTCTGTGGCTCGGGCTTGCCGATGCCTACGTGAGCGAGCTCCTGGCTTCCACCGGGTATGACTGGCTCGCGGTCGATGCCGAGCACGCGCCGAACGACCTGCGCAGCGTGCTCGCGCAACTTCAGGCCCTGGCGCCGTATCCGGTTCAAGCCGTGGTGCGCACTGCTTGCGGCGACGCGGTGCTGCTCAAGCAGTATCTCGACATCGGTGCACAGACCCTGTTGGTCCCGATGGTGGAGTCCGCCGAGCAGGCGGCGCGCATCGTTGCGGCTACCCGTTACCCACCCGCAGGCATCCGCGGCGTGGGGAGCGCCGTGGCGCGGGCGTCGCGCTGGAACCAGATCGAGGACTACGTGCACCGCTGCGGCCCTGAAATCTGCCTGCTGGTTCAGGTCGAGTCCGTGGCCGGCCTGGACAATCTGCCGGCCATCGCCGCAACCGAGGGCGTGGACGGGGTGTTGTTCGGACCCGCCGACCTCGCCGCGTCGATGGGCTTGCTGGGGAACCCGGCCGACGTGCGCGTGCAGGATGCAATCGAGCATGGCATCCAGACCGTGCGGAATGCCGGAAAGGCCGCCGGCGTTCTGAGCGCCGACATGGCGCTCGCTCGCAAGTATCTGGGTTTGGGTGCCCTGTTCGTGGCGGTCGGAATCGACACGACGCTCCTGGTTCGGGCGGCCAAGGAGCTGCGGGCCGCGTTCAAGGATGTTGCGGGTGCGCCCCAGTCCTAGTTTCGATAGGAGTCATCCACTGCATCGACCTTCCTCACCAGGGCGTCGAATGCAGCCTTACAGACCTTGGCCTGCTCGCCTGCTCCCTCGAGACGAGTCTGGGTCAGCACGCTGTCCGCCACCTGTCTCAGCGGTCCGACGGACGCGGCCGCAACCTGGATATCGCAGGCACGCTGCAGCAGCCAAAGCCACATGAACGCCTCCTCGAGCGTCTCGCCCCAGGTCAAAAGTCCGTGGTTGCGAAGAATGACCACGCGCTTGTCGCCGATGCTGGCGACCATCCGCTCGCGCTCGTCCGCTTCTACGGTCACGCCTTCGAACTCATGATAGGCGATGCGGCCATAGAGCTGCGCACCGTAGAAGGTGTCGTGCGAAAGACCACTTTCGAGACAGGCCACCGCACTCCCGGTTGTGGTATGCGTGTGCATGACGCAATGGGCCGCCGGGATATGCCCATGGATTGCGCTGTGGGTCACGAAGCCCGCGAGATTTATCGGGTGCTCGGCGGGCCGCACCGGGCGGCCGTCGATGTCGACCGCAACCAGATTGGACGCTGTTATCTCGCTGTAGTGAAGACCGAACGGATTGATCAGGAAGATCGTCTCGGCTCCGGGAACTCGAAGCGTGATGTGATTGAAGATCGACTCGGTCCATCCCAGGTAATCGAACACCCGATAGCAGGCGGCAAGTCGCCGCCGTGCCTGGCGCTCCGCGTCGGTGATCGGAATCAGGCGCTTCCCCGTCCGCGGCGCCTCGTCCATGAGCAGGCCTTTAGGCTTTGTGGTCTGTGACATTACCGTCTTCCTCCGGCAGGCAGGCCTTGGCATCTTAATCAGCTTGCCCGGCGCGGTCTAAAGGCCCATAGAATCAAATAGATAGCTGACATGGGAGTCTCGAGAATGCGTTGGTTTGGCGGCCCGCTCGTGCTCGTCTGGTTGTTGTTCTCCTGCGCGGCCCTCGGGGCCGACAGTGTCGTTCCCGGCTCCTACTTCGACTCATCCGGGCGCGACGATGTGCTGAGCGGCGGCGTGAAGCTCATCACCATTCAAACACCCAAGGGGCCGTTCAAGGTCTGGACCAAACGGGTCGGAAACAATCCGCGCATCAAAGTTCTGCTCCTGCACGGCGGACCGGGCATGACGCACGAATACTTCGAGGCGTTCGACAGTTATTTTCCAGGCGCAGGAATCGAATACTACTACTACGATCAGCTCGGATCGGCATACAGCGACCAGCCGGACGAGCCCAGCCTGTGGGAGCTGCCGCGCTTCGTGGAGGAAGTGGAGCAGGTTCGCCAGGCACTCAAGCTGGACAGAAGCAATTTCTACCTGTTCGGCCACTCATGGGGCGGCATGCTCGCGCTCGAGTACGCTCTCAAATATCAGCAAAATCTGAAGGCGCTGATCATTTCCAACATGGTTCCGAGCATCCCCGCGTACAGCCGCTACGCGAAGACGGTGTTGATGCCGGCCATGGATCAGAAGGCCCTTGCGGAGATCAAAGCTCTCGAGGCGGCCGGCAAGTTCGACGATCCGCTCTACGAAGAGCTGCTGATGCAGAATTTCTACGTCTATCACATCCTGCGCATGCCGGCAGACCAGTGGCCCGATCCGCTGATGCGTGCCCTCAACAAGATCAACAAGAAGATCTACGTGCCGATGCAGGGGCCGAGTGAGCTGGGTACGAGCGGCAAGCTGGTGATGTGGGACCGCACCGCAGACCTGTCAAAAATTTCCGTACCGACGCTCGCCGTCGGCGCGCGCTACGACACGATGGAACCGGCACTGATGCAGAAGATCGCTCAGAGCGTGAAGAAAGGCCGCTACCTGTTCTGTCCGAACGGCAGCCACTTTGACATGTACGACGATCAGAGCCTCTACATGACAGGAGTCATTCAATTCATTCTGGACGTCGATTCGGGCCGCTTCTAGCTAACTCACCTCCGCAGGCAGGCGCAGGAAGCCGCGAAATCGGGCACGCCGCGCCCGAGTTGCGCCGCCGGCCAGGCGCAGTCGCGGCAGCCGCTGCACGGCGCGCAACAGGGCGATTTGAGCTTCGAGTCGCGCAACTCCCATGCCCGCGCACGCGTGCGCCCCGGCCGCGAACGCCAGGTGACGGTTGGGCCTGCGGGCGATATCGAAGCGCTCGGCGTCCGGAAACTCTTCCGGATCGCGGTTGGCCGCGCCGATGCACAGCGTCAGGTAGGTATTGGGTTCGAGCGCTACACCGCCAATGGTCACTCGCTGACTGACGAGCCGATTGCCGAGTTGGTTGGGACTTTCGAGACGCAGACACTCTTCAATAGCGGTTCCGATCAGTTGCGGATCGCTCCGCAGGCGCGCGGCCGACTCAGGGTGGTTCAGCAGCAGGCACAAGCCATTACCGATGAGATTGGTCGTCGTCTCGTGCCCGGCATTGAGCAGGAATACGCAGTTCTGCAGCAGCTCGGACTCAGTCAATTCAGCCTCTTGCAGAAGGCGGCTCAACAGGTCCGTCTCTCCCAGAGGACGGCGGCGACGGTCGGCAATCAGGCCGCGCAGATACGCCGTGAACTCCACTACAGCATTCTCGCCGCGCGAGCGCTGTTCGGCAGTCAGCTCGGTCTCGAGAGCACCGAGGATCGCGAGTGACCAGCCTCGCAGCGGGCCGCGATCCTCGCGCGGCACGCGCAGCAGGTTGCCGATGACTTCGACCGGGATTGCGGCGGCGAAGTGTTCGATGAGATCGACCTGTCGCCGCTCCTCGAGTTGCTCGAGAAGTCTGTCGACGAGCGCCGTAATCCCGGGCTCAAGCGCCCGCAGTGCGTTGGGGCTCAGCGCAGCGACGATCTGACGGCGCACCCGCGTATGGTAGGGAGGGTCATTGAATACCAGACTCGTCGTGTGATGCTCGTACAGCGGCGAGTCCGGGCCAAATTTGGGGCCAAACACCATCTTCTTGTCGGAGCTGAAGTGGGTCCGGTCGCGGTAAATCTCGTCAAGGTCGGCAAAGCGGCTGAAGAAGTAACTGCCATCCGGACAGCGATGCACCGGTTCGAAGGTGCGCAAGGCGGCGTAGATGTCGTACGGATTCTCGTAAAAGCCCGTGTTCAATCGGTTCGGATCGAACCCCTGGGCGATGGCGCGGGCCTCTTCGGTGTTCATCGCTGTTCAGACACCTGCTACCAGTTGCTCGAGCAGCGCGACGACCGCCTCAGGGTCCTCGACGTGGACGTTATGGCCAGCGCCGGGGATATCGTGGGCCTGCGGGGTGTGTGTCCGCAGCTCCTGCAGCGACACCATGGGATCGCGCTCGCCGCGCGCCAGCAGGACGGGGACGGTTGCGCTCGCTGCCAGCGAGGCAAAGGGTGCGCCTGCGACGGCGAAGGTGCGCGGATCCTGTGCGAGGCGCCAACCGCCCTCCGCCTTGACCGCACCCCGGGCGAGCCATTCCTCACTGGGGGCGATGTCGGCCGTGACACCCGAGACGCGTCGGTAGCGAGTCCACGCCTCCTCCTCCGTTGGGTACCAACGCACGGGGCGTGCCGCGAGGTCGCGGGCAGCCTGCAAATCCGCGGCCGGCCAGCTGATTTTTGGGCCTAACCCCAGGACGCCCTGAACTTCGATCCCGAACCAGCTGCTGGCAAGCGCCAGAGCCACGTAGGCGCCGAGTGAGTGTCCGATGATGAACAGCTCGCGAATCTGCTGTTGCTGCAGCAATTCCGCCAGCTGGGCCGCGAGCGCTCCGACACTGTAAGAGGAGTGCCAGTCCGATCCGCCGTGGCCGCCGAGATCGGCGGCCAGCCAGCGCAGGGCTCCCCGCTCCTGGAGTAGCCGCTGCACGGACTTCCAGACCGCGGCCGTCGCGCCCAGCCCGTGCAGCAGCAAGGTCCCGCGACTACCCTCGCCGCCGCTCTCATACCAGATCATGGCATGAGTAGATTGGCACTGTATTTCGCTGCAGGCTACTCTAAACGCCCCTGCGAATTCCCTGGCGGAGGAGCAACATGGCGACCTCAACCCCCCTTCCGGCATCAGTTGGCGCTGGCTTTCGCCAGATGTTCGTCAACGGAAAATGGACGGACTCGAGCAGCGGCGAGACTTTCGACGTCGTCAATCCTGCCACCGAGACCGTACTCAGCAGTATCTCAGCCGGTTCGTCGCAGGATGTCGATCGAGCCGTCGCCGCGGCGCGCGCCCAGTTCGATGGCGGCGAATGGTCGAAGATGACCGGCCCGCAGCGCAGCCGCCTGCTTTACCGGCTCGCGGATCTGCTCGAGCGCGACAAGGAATACCTGGCGAAGCTCGAATCAGCGACCGTCGGCAAGCCGCTGTTCGAGCCCACCCTGCTCGATATCCCCAACAGCATCGACACGGTGCGCTATTTCGCCGGCTGGGCCGACAAGATCGAAGGCCGGACCATTCCCACCGCGGGCGCATTCGGACGTCCCGTGTTCAACTATACGATCCGGGAACCGGTGGGTGTGATCGGGGCAATCACGCCGTGGAACGCGCCGACCATGATCGCCGCGTGGAAGCTGGCTCCGGCTCTTGCCACAGGGTGCACCGTGGTGATGAAGCCGTCCGAAGAAGCGCCACTGACGACGCTGCACATCGCGAAGCTGATCGAAGAAGCAGGCTTCCCGGCGGGGGTATTCAATGTCGTCACCGGCCTGGGTGAGGTCGCCGGAGCCGCGCTCGCGCGACATCCGGGTATCGACAAAATCAGCTTCACGGGAAGTCCGGAAGTCGGCCGCGAGATCCAGAAAGCCGCAGCGGAAGGGTTCAAGCGTGTCACGCTGGAGCTCGGCGGCAAGACTCCGCATATCGTGCTGGCGGATGCGGCCATGGACGCCGCGCTGGCCGGGGTGGCGATGGGTCTGTTCGCCAATTCCGGGCAAATCTGTGCTGCGGGTACCCGAGTCCTCGTGCACCGCTCCAGATACGAGCAGGTACTCGAGGGTCTCAGCGGAGCCGCCAACAGCGTCAAGCAGGGCGATCCGTTCAATCCCGAAACACAGATGGGTGCGCTGGTCAGCCAGAAACAGCTCGATCGCGTCGCAGGCTACGTGAAGCTCGGCGTGGAGGAAGGCGCAAAGGTGGTGGCAGGCGGTGACCGCCGCAGCGGCAAGGGTTATTTCTTCAAGCCGACAATTCTCGCCAACGTACGCAACGACATGCGCGTCGCGCAGGAGGAGATATTCGGCCCGGTCGGCGCGGTAATGCCCTTCGATGACACGGAGGAAGCCGTACGGCTTGCGAACGCGACCCGCTACGGGCTCTCGGCGAGCGTATGGACGCGGGACATCAATGCCGCACACTCAATCGCAGCGCGGGTGCGCGCCGGAACCGTGTGGATCAACGGCTGGGGCGCGATCGATCCGCGTCTGCCCTGGGGCGGATTCAAGACCAGCGGGATCGGACGTGAGCTCGGTGCACGCGGGCTCGATGCCTGCACGGAGGAGAAAGTCGTCACCGTGGTGATGTAGAGCTGGAGCTCGCGCACCGTAGCGATTGCCGTAGCGCTATCCGATGCGAGTGCGGCGACGCATCAACCACGCGACTGTAACCAGGGCAGCGAGCGCCGCGGCGCCGAGCAGGACACGCAAGTACGATCGCGCGGGGGGCGCGGTCAAGCCTGCTGCCGGTTGCTCGAGCTCGCTCGTTTTGCTGACGCGACTCGCGTTGGGTTCGCGCGCCTGTGTGCGTGCGAAGTCAGCCACACTTTCTACCCTGGCACCCGCTGCGAGTTGCTCGAAGAGCTCCACGGGCACGCGCGCGAGTCCGGTACCCGGAGCCTTCTCGGCGCGTCCGTAGGCCGAGGCATCGGCGCCCAGGCGCACATCCAGCACGCGGCGACCGGAATCATCGCGCTGGACGATGAATTTTCCCTTGCGACCTCCCGAGACATCGTAGCTCCCGTCCCTCGGGTCCCGTGTGCCGAGGAAGACGATCGCCTCTTCGCCTTCACTGAACTCAGCGCCACGCGTCATGACGCTCGCTCCGCCGACCTCTCCGCCGGGTTGGCGCAAGAGAATGTGCGCCGCCGGCTCCGTGCCCTTCAGCACTCGCGACACCGCGAACGGCGTGTAGGTTCGGATGGTCGCCGCGTCGGCGCCGTTCCAGGATACATCGGGGCGCTCGGCTTCCCCCTCGACGATGACTGCAGCTGCGGCGATGCTTTCACGCAATGGGCCGACGACATCATCGTCGTCGGCCCAGGCCACAGCACTGCCGAGGATTTCCGCCATCCCGCACAGGACGACGGTTGTGCCCCTAGAACTTCGAGTAGTACACGTCTCCGTTGCCGACGTACGACTCGCCTTCCGCCCAGGAAGTGATGTCCGCACGAGCAGCCACTGACAGCGTCAGGGCGAGCGCACAGCATGCGAGCGCCCAATCGTTACGGTAGCGCATGATTCCCTCTTAGAGTTTGTAGTTGGAGGGGTGATCAGTTTAGGGCCGTCGCTCGCGCGGAATCAAACCGGTCTGGAGTTAGGTTTCCCCAGAGAGAACTGGATTGATTTTGTTCAGATTTTTGGAACCCTGAGGGCAGGTCGAAGAGATCGCCAATGGCCGGGCTGTTGTTGGGTACGTAGGGATTATCGCGTTCCGACCTCGGGTTCGGAAGGTTGTCGCGGCTGCTTGTTGCAGTTGGGTTGCAGTGAGCAAGACCCACGTTCCCAAAGGGGAAAGCAGCACTCAGTTGAACAGAACTCTCAGAGCCCCGCAGAGCGCGAATATCACCACACCGGCCGCTGCTCCGGCGATCGCAACCAGCAAGCCAAATACCGGCAGAAGACCGCTTAGTATCCGTTCGATCTCATCGAACCCGTTGTCACCGTAATCTGACGTCGGTGGGCCGAAAGCATCGGTGCGGCCGCCAGGCAGTCGCACGTCCGTCCCGAGCACGAGCCGAGCCATCAATGTTCACGCGGCGAGCTCTCAGAGCAACCGCCGCAAAGTAAAAAGGCCCCTTCTCCGAAACCTACGCGGGCGTGGGGGGGCTTGCCGCAACGTGGGCTGAGAAACTTCTCTTCGGAGAAGGGGCCGTCCAACAACCGTGTCCTTGACTCAACCTCGCTCTAGCGGGTTGCGATATACAAGGTGATCTCCATTCCAAAACGAAACTCAGTCGCTCGTGGCACTTCCCAGCGCATCGTTCCTGCCTCCTGACCGCGTCTTGAGGATACTGCCTAAAACCGCTGAGAGTCGCTTGTACGGGGCTGCCCTGTTTTGCATGACTGCAGCAGCTTCCGTCATCTCAGAACACCAGGCTGTCATGTCCCGAATTGAAGCGCGATGCGAAACTTGTCAGATCGCGCTGCTGACGACGTCGGCGAGACCTCTGCAGGAAGGGGACGGACTCAAAGAGCAACGCGGGGAAACGCGACACCGATGAGCAATCTCAGGGAGTAGATCACATGGGAACCCAATACGAGGGCGGCTGTCTTTGCGGCAGCGTCCGTTACTTGTGCACAGCAATACCGCTGCACACATTTTTTTGCCACTGCCTGGACTGTCAGAAGGAAACGGGTGGGCCATTTGCTACGGAAATCTACGTGCCGGCTTCCTCGCTAACAATCACGGGACCTCTGAACAAACATACGCGGATTGGCAGTTCCGGCATGCGCGTGCATCGCAACTTCTGCAGTAACTGCGGCACCGTCGTCGTGACGGAATTCGAGGTTGAGCCGGCTTATCTGTGCGTGAAGGCTTGCAGCTTGGACGATCCCTCGTGGTTGAGACCGGAATTTCATTTGTACGTTTCTTCCCGACAACCGTGGGACGCGATAAGCGATGGGCTACCTCAGTACCATGGGGACTTCTGATGACAGCTTGCCCACAGCGAGCCACGGGATGCCGAGGCAGGAATCCGCCACCACCCACGCGCCGGCCGTCAACGCCCAGGACACGACGGTCTCGCTCCACTGGGAGGGGTCTTTCGAGCCTGCGGCCACGATGGGTACCCACACCAGCAGCGTGAACATGCCCATTTGCAGGGCCGAGAGCGCGGCTGCCAGCCGTGCCCACACATTGATCAGCACCGCCACGCCCGCCGCGATGTAGGCATAGCCGGTGAAGTACACCCAAGCCGAATGAGATGGCAGCCAGCCGGGCACCAGCGCGGCGGTCTCCTTCACGTACGTGAGGTGGGCAAGGCCCAAAGGAATCAACGCAAGGCCGTACAGAACCCTCGCGATGCGCACGCCCTTCGCACCAGTAGCGAAGCCCAGGCGCTGCCTGTCCCAGTCAGCGGCGAACCAGGCATACAACACCCAGGCGCCGGCCACAATCACCGTGGTCTCCCCCCATCCTTCCCAGGAGACTTCGACGCCTGGCGCGCGGAGGATGATGGGCACTCTGAACAGCAGCAACCAGATCAGCAGCCACGCGAGCAGCACGCGGGCAGCGGCGGCGGCCGTGCGCTGCCAAAACAAGCCTAGGCCACAGGCCAGCGAGACGAAGGAGCACACATACGCCAGCAGCTCGCGGGCGGGCACGCCTTTGGGCACCGGTTGCCATATCGGGGCGAAATCGGCCTCGATGAGACCGAGGACTCCGAGGGCGATCATGGTCGCCGCAAACACCGCGTGACCGACGCTGGCTACGCGCATGCCCAACCCTCCCCCTGACTTCCACCGCTTCTCAGGTAGTCCTCGCGAAGCGGCGCCGCTGCCTTGACCGTGATGAGCCGGCTACGCTGTGACGGATTGGACTTAGGTCCCATTCCGATGCATTTTCACCACTCTGGCTCCCCCAGCAAGTGATCTGATCCGTGAACCAACGAACCGGCAAGCTCCGTGCTGCGGCAACCGCGCTGTGGCCGGCGCGCGCCAAGCGTCCGCCGCGCGGGGCTCTCCTTTTATCATCTGCCTTGTCGGTCTCCACCGGTCTGGCCGCCCAGCAACAGCCGCCCAGCAACGATGAGTTGCGCTCCATGTATTGTGTCGAGGTGATCAGAGCGGAGATAGACGTCCAGCGTCACTTGATTTCGGCGTCTGACGCCGCGGCAGCGAGCGCAACCACACCGGCACTGCGCCAGCAGTGGATCGACAACAGCTCAATACTGCTCCAGGGGCTCGCAAAGCTCGAAGTCGTGCGGTACAGGCTACAGGCCTTCATGCTGCCACGAATTCCAGCGCTGGATTCATTTGCCCTCGCCACCGCGATGCGCCAGGGCGATGCGGATTTTCAGGAATCGACGGTGATTGCTACTTGCGAGAAACCGACGTGGCTTCCACCGTGAGCACGCCCAGCTGTTCCGCAAAGCCGTGCCACGCGCGCCGCCAGCGCGCTCGCAGGGCATCCACCTGGTAACTTCGCGGCTGTCCGCGGATGCACCATTCGCAGAAGTGCTCGCAGTTGTTGGTGAGCAGCCGACAACGGTTTTCGCCCAGACGCAAGCGCGCGCGACGAACGACTTCCTCGCGGTTGGACCAGGGCGACTCCTCGATACGTATCCACATCGAACGACCTCACGCGAACTCCAGTCTCCGAGCGCTGGCTCGCTCGCCGCATCTAACACCCGATCACTGGCTCGCAAGCCGCGGCGATGCCCGCGTTCTTTTCGGTACCCGTAACTCATGAGACGCGTTCTTCGCATCACGCAAACGCCCGCGATTCAACCTCTGCATTGCATAAAAGCGAAACCCGGGTCGGGAGTCGATTCGACTATGGTGTAGGTTGATACCTAAGCACTGAGTGGCCGGTGAGGGATTGAGCGCGGCGCGAGAGTCGCCACCACGCCGCGCAGCCTCGACGCGAACTCCGCGGCCATACCAACGTCCCATGGCTCTGCGGGCGCTGCGATGGTGCTATTCGTCACGGGTTGATGATCGAACGCCCAGCTTACGGCAGAGCTGTGGAGCGCCCGTCAATCGAGGTCGAACGGACGGGTATGTCGACCTCAGCGACTGTCGGCGAGGGGCCCGTGCCCAGAACCCTGGTTGACCTGCGTGCGACCCCAAAGCAATCTGTATTCAGCCACTGCGATCGCAGTCTTACCCGGTGCGCCGAGGGAGCACGAGAGATGAACGAGCCGGCCGGCAACTTGCGGGAGGTGTCGACTCCCATGCGGGTCCTCGCGCAGCCGGACGATACGAGCGCGCCGGGCGCGCCCGTGGCTGCAAACCTCTCGTGCCCGCTCGTCGTGGATCTGGACGGCACGCTCATAAAAACCGACCTGCTGATCGAGTCCGTCGCGAGACTGCTGCGGCAGGATCCGCTGGCGCTCTTTGCCCTGCCGGTGTGGCTCCTCAAGGGGCGGGCATACCTGAAGCATGAGATTGCGCAGCGCGTGGAGATCGACCCGACGCTCCTTCCTTACCGGTCCGCGCTCCTCGAGTATCTCCGTGCTGAACATGAGAAGGGGCGAGCCGTCGTTCTCGCGACGGCCAGCGATGAGCGTTTGGCTCAGCAGGTCGCGGATCACCTCAAGCTCTTCGACTTGGTTCTGGCCAGCGATGGCCACACCAATCTCTCCGGGGAACGCAAGCGCGCGCGTCTCGTCGGTCAATTCGGGGAGCGCGGCTTCGACTATGCCGGCAATGAGTCGCGCGATCTCGCGGTGTGGTCTTCGGCCAGGAAGGCGATCGTGGTCAATTCGAACCCGCGATTGTTGCGAGCGGTCGGGAAGACCACGGGCTACGAAAGCGGGTTTGCCGATCGCAGCGCTACTCTCCGCGAATATCTGGGTGCGCTGCGGCCTGAGCACTGGCTGAAAAATCTTCTGGTGTTCGTACCCCTTTTTGCCGCACACCTGTTCTTCACACCCGTGCTCGTGGCCCGGACGCTCGTTGCGTTCGCGGCGTTCTGCTGCTGTGCATCGGCGGGTTATCTCATCAACGATTTGCTCGATCTGCAGGCCGATCGGCGTCATCCACAGAAGCGGCTGCGCCCATTTGCCTCGGGACGACTGCCGCTCGCCTACGGTCTTCTCATGGCTCCGGCCCTGGTCATACTCGGCTCCGCCCTCGCAGGGATGCTTTCCGGGATACTGCTCGCAATCCTGCTCGGCTATTTTGCGCTGTCGCTCGCTTATTCCCTCGCGCTGAAGCGAGTCGCACTGCTCGACATCCTGGTCCTCGCCAGTCTCTACACGGTGCGCATTGTCGGAGGCGCCGCGGCGATCTGGAGCTGGCCATCCGTTTGGCTGCTCGGGTTCTCGATGTTCCTCTTTACCAGTTTGGCGTTTGTGAAGCGTTATGCCGAACTCGTGATCATGCGCGGTGTCGAGGGGCAGCACGCCACCGCGCGCGGCTATGAGCTGAGCGATGCCGAATTGCTGGCTTCCAAGGGCACGGCCGCCGGTTACGCGGCTGTCGTGGTCCTCGCGCTGTACATTACCAGTGGCGCCGCCAGGGTTCTTTACTCGCGGCATCTGCTCATCTGGTTGGTCTGTCCCCTGCTCCTCTACTGGCTCGGATATCTTTGGCTCATCGCACATCGTGGCAAGATGTTTCACGATCCTCTTGTGTTCGCACTGCGCGACCGTACCAGCCGAATCCTGGTTCTGCTCATGATGACTGCGCTCCTGTTGGCCATATAGATCCTCGAGGAATGATCATCCGCTCTCGTCGCATCCATGATAAACAAGCACTTCCTGCGCTCCTGTTACCCGCTCGCTTTTTTTGTGCTCGGCTTCGTCGGGCTTGCAGTTGCGGAAACCTCCAGCGCCGCAACTTCCATCGTGGAGCTGCAGCCCTCTCGCCAAACCAGTTCGAACAGCATCGAATCCTCTAGCGGCGCTCTGGCAACGGTCACACTCGTCAACCTGAATCCAACGGTCAACGCCTGGTATGTGCTCACGGTTATCCGCAAGGATGGCTCTGAGACTTCCTATCACCTGGAAAACCCGCAGCCGCGTGCGCAAACCTTGATCCTCGATCCGAGCGATCCCCTCGGTGTCGAGCTGGTGGAAGGCAACGCTCGCCGTTCCTGCAAACTGCTGGCGGACGGGGCCAACAACCCGTTGACGGAGGCGAGCAAATCGCACGTGGCCTACGCACCGCTATGCGACGGACGGCTCCTGCTGCGCAACCCGGTCAAGGGCCACCTCACCCGCCTGGAGGCCGAGGCGGAATTCGTTCGCACTCAGTTGTGGGGCGGAGAGAAAGTAACCGTCATCGCGCATCACCTTCTGGAAAACTCCCATCGGGAGACTGCGCAATTGAGCAGCGCCGCAGCTCAGGGCACGGGAGTTGCCGCCGGCGCAGCCATGGAAGATGCACCACTTGCTGCCGTTATCGACGCGAGATACGCGGACCGGGTTCTGACTCCCACCGGGCTCGGGCTGCCCCTCGAGGATGTGCATGGCCCGGTGCGACCCGGGGCCTGGTATACCGCGAGCGGCAATCCCGGTGTCTATGTCAGTGTGATCGAACCGCAGCTGGTTGATGCGGCGATCCTCGAGAGTCACAAAGCGACGGTCAACGCCCTCGACGGGGTCGAGGCCTCATCCCTCTGCTACCTTGTCGCTTTCGACCTCGATCGCTTCGATCTGGGGTATGCGCTCGGCACCGAGCACCCCTCCGTCGAATGGTCCGAGCACATCCAGCCGCAGATGAAGGACCCCAGGCTTCCCGGGCCCGACGGGATTGGAACGATCGCGCCGTTGGTTTCGACCGGTTTGGTCAGCCCGCAATCCGCCAAGATAACCGTGGCGACCTTCGCCGGCGGCTTCAAGCGCCAGCATGGGGCCTTCAAATTCGGGCCGCTGGCAACGGTAAACCACGGCAGCCACTATGGCTTTCTGGAAAACGGTGTCGTGTTCAGCAGGCTGCAGCCGGGCCTGGCGACCGTGTTTGTGCTGGAGGATGGTTCGATCCAGATGAAGACCTGGGACGCGCAGGATGACCCTCTGCTGGCGAAGATCAGGTACGCGCGCCAGAGTGGGGTGCCCCTGGTCGAGTTCGATAACCGCTCCGAATCCACAGTTCCCGGACAATGGGTAAACCAGTGGGGTGCAGGCAACTGGTCAGGTTCTGAGGATATGAAATTGCGCACGATGCGCGCCGGGACCGCGCTTCAACAGAACGGCAAGAAGCGCTTCCTCATCTACGCCGTGTTCTCTGATGCGACACCCTCCGCGATGGCTCGTGTATTTCAGGCTTACCGCTTCCGTTACGGCATGCACCTCGATATGAATGCGCTCGAGCACAGCTATTTCGCGCTCTATCGCCGCAGCGGCTCACAGCTCTTCGTCGATTACCTGATCGCTGGCATGAGTGAAGTGGATGAGACCGCGTCCGGCGGCAAGGTTCCGCGTTTCCTGGGTTATTCAGACAACAGGGATTTCTTTTTCGTAACGCGACGCAGCGAGTGACCGAGGGGAGGAACGATGAGACCGCGCCGTACATCGTCCTTGGGACTATGGATTCTCCTCGGTGTGGCTTTGGCTCCTGCCGGCTCGCTCTGCGGCCCATCGCAGGCGCTGGAACAACAGAATGAAATTCTGTTACAGGCGCTGCAGCGCGAGCAGGGGCTCACGGACGAGCAGATGAATGCCCTCCGCAGGATATTCGCCAACTCCGGCTATATCGGTCAGGGGAATCCGGCGGTGACCCAGCACCCGATGACGCCCGAGCAATGCACGGCGAAACTCGCCGCGGCTGGGGCGCATTACGAGAACCCCGGCTTCGAGAAGATCTGCAAGGGAAAGTACATGGCGCCCTTATACGATCCGTCCAAGGCAAAACCGGAAGAAGCCAAGGCCTGCATCGATCAGTTCGAGTTTCCCGACATTCCCTGCACCTATCCGGTGGTCTGGGTCAAGGCCCGCGAGGCCGCCGAGATTTGCTCGGCGATGGGCAAGCGCCTCTGCGACGCCCACGAATGGGAGGGCGCGTGCGCGGGAGCCCTCGAGCCGCCGGACTATCGCTGGGACCTCGCAAAGGGAGTTGCGCCTGAAGATGCGATCCACCGCATGCGCATCGCACACAACCAGGCTTACAGCGCGACTCAATCGTGGAGTTATGGCCCGGCCTACCGGACCGACGTCTGCGCCACGGGAGGCACGAAAACTTCGGGTTGCAATGGCGGCAGCTGGACGGGGTGCGGCTCGAACACTTACCCGACCGGGAGCTTTCCCGGGTGTCACAGTTCGCTGGACGTCTACGATCTGAACGGCAACGCCGCGGAGCACATGAATCTGCCCCTCAATGAGAGTCAGATGTCAAGTCTCGGCAGCAAGGAGCTCGGTTACACGGAGATGAAAGGCAGCTGGTTCATTTTCAACACGTATCGGGCGCATCCGGACTGGTGTCGCTGGCGCGCGCCCTTCTGGCACGGCACCCGCGTCATGGACGAAAAAAGTCACGCCAACTACCACCTGAGCTTCCGCTGCTGCAAGACCCTGGACTGACTAGAGGATCGATGCCACTTTGGCGCGCAGCAGCGGCCCGACCGCGAGGGTTGTGATCCGGGGATCTGCGATACCCGCGCAGGCGGGTATGGTGTCGGTGCAGAAAATATGCTTCACCGGCAGCGACCAGAGACCGTGCCATCGCTCCCCGGCAAATAAGCCGTGTGTCACGCAAATATGCAGCTCCGCCGCGCCGGCGGTTATCAGTTTCTCGCATGCCGACACCAGCGTCGCTCCGGTGTCGAGCACGTCGTCGACGATCACGGCACAGCGCCCGACTCGGCCGACCGGATTGTGGTGGACGATGCCACTGACAGTCCGCAGCTTCTGGAAGTGAACGATCTCTGCGGAGGTCTGTCCTGCCGCTGACCTCACGGCCTCGCAACGAGCGATCGCACCCTCGTCGGGGGCGACGAAGCTCGCGTCAGTCAGCTCAGCTTTTCTCAGGCATTCACCGAATATCGGGGCTGGCGAGAGCGACTCGAGCGGTAGCGGAAAGAGCTGCTTGTCATGGTCGCTATGCAGATCTACCACCCATATCTCATCAAATGCCGAAGCCTTCAGCAGAGCCCCGACCCAAGCCGTCGCGAGACTCTCGCCTGGCTTGAGCTTGTCCTCGCGCGAGTACGCGAGATACGGCAGCACCCCGGTAATGCGATCGGCGCCTTCCTTCCTCAGTGTGTGGGCCAGCAGCAGGAGCGACGCCATGTGGTCTTCAGGCGGGGCGATACTCCCGAGCACCAGACAATGGTCGCCGGAGACAGCGCTCTGGATGGACGCGTGCAGTTCCTGATTCTGGTAACGCGTGATGGAGAATTGACCCGGCTTCAACCCCGGCAGGTCGGACAGAAGTTTTCCGACGTGCGAATACTCGGGGAAACTGAAGAGCGTAGCCATGGTCGCCGCAACTGTCGGTGGCGCTCGCCCGGTTACAGATCAGTCGTGCTGTGCCGGCGCAAGTGCCGAAGTATCCAGCTGTGCCGCGAGGAGTCTCGAATTCACATCAATCGGACCTTCATCGCTCAGGATCCCTGCTGTCGAAGGATCCCGCAGGAGGTCGCGCACCGATTCCAGCTTGCCGTTGACCAGCGCCCATTCGCTGATCAGCCGGATGCCATGGCTGTAATCCGCATAGTTGGCACCGTGGACGGTGCTCAGAGGTTGGATCGGCTCACCCGCCCCGCGGTGCCAGCCGTAAATAGCAATGCGCCCGAGATGCGTCGCCAGTCGATTGGTCACTACGACGTCTTTCTTGTCGCCGGAGATCAATTCTCCCAACCGCGCGCCGATGGCGTGCACCTGATCCTTTATGAGCTGGTTATGATTCCAGTAGTACTCCGTCGATCGCATCTGAGGGCCCGCCGGCAAAGGCTGCGGAACGAGGTGAAAACGGGACTGCAGATAAATCGCGTCAACCATTTTCCGGGTCGGCAGGACAAATCCGAAGCGCTCGGCGATCGCTGCCGCCGTGTGGAGGTTCATCGGAATCCGCAGGAAGTCGGAGTCCGAGCCGACGGCGAGGTAATCGGGCGTGACAAAGATGATCGCCGCGAGATTCTTGGCGGCACCCGAGTTGGAGCGGAGCTCGACAGGCACCAGCTTCCTCAGGAACTCGGGAAGATTGCCCTTTGAAATCTCTGCCAAAATTGCCTGCTCTCGTTCCGGCGCCGTCATGTTCGAGACGAACCGCACAAACTGCGACCCCGTGAGATCCTGTAGCGACCTCGCCGGAATGTCTCGCGTCAATTCATCGACCAGAGGCGCCGGGCCGCCGGCCGACCCGGAACTCGCGCTCAGAGGCAGAAACACGAGTAACGGCAATACGGCTAACGCAATGCGTCTGAAGCAGCTCTCTCGCAATGGGATGCCCCCCGCTAAAAGAGTAATGCTACTTTGTGCACCCGCATCTGTGCAAATGATTGAATCTGATGTGAAATTGCGCTCATTCCGCGGCAACTCCCGGCAGCTTGAGCGCAGGCAATGAGTGTGCAAAACCCCTCCGCAGACGCTGCGGAACCTGCCGAAACGGTTCTCTCGTGGGGCCGCTACCCGAAGGTCACGCATCGCGATGTGCACAAGCCCGCCTGGGACGACCAGGTCGCGAGAATTCTCGAGGCGGCCGGACCCGGCTGCCTGCTTCCTTTTGGTGCCGGTTGCAGCTACGGCGATTCCTGCCTCAACGCTGGCCGCGACCTCATCGCCTGCCATCGTCTGAACCGCCTTCTTGAATTCGACGAGTCGACGGGAGTGGTTCGCTGCGAAGGCGGTGTCAGCTTGTCGGACATCATCGAGACCTTCCTTCCCAAGGGCTGGTTTGTGCCGGTGACCCCGGGAACGAGCTTTGTGACCGTCGGCGGCGCGATCGCCAACGACGTCCATGGCAAGAACCATCACTGCGCGGGCACCTTTGGTGCTCACGTTCACCGGCTCGCCCTGCACCGTTCGGACAGCGGTCTGATGGTCTGCAGTCCCGCCGAGCACGCAGACATGTTCCACGCCACCGTTGGCGGACTCGGCCTGACAGGGGTGATCGCCTGGGCCGATATCCAGCTCAAACGCGTGGACGGCCCGTGGATGACGACTGAGTCCATCCCTTTCAGCTCTCTGAAATCCTTTCTCGACCTCAGCCACGAGAGTAACGACCGCTTCGAATACACCGTGGCATGGATCGACTGTTTTTCCGGCAAGAACGCCCGCGGCATATTCTTTCGCGGCAATCACGCGGCGAACTACCGCAAGAAATTCCATCCGAAGCGCGGCCCGAAACTTCCGTTTGCGCTGCCGGCCTGGGTGCTGAACCGCTGGTCCGTCCGAGCCTTCAACGCGGCTTACTACGCAGTCCACGCGCTCGGGAAACGAGCGGCCATGGCGCCGTATGATGTGTTCTTCTATCCGCTCGATTCCATCCGGCAATGGAACCTGCTGTATGGCGCACAGGGCTTTCTTCAATATCAGTGCGTCGTTCCGGAGAATCGCCTCGAAGCCTTCGAGGAGCTGCTCGAGCGCATCGCACGATCCGGGATGGGTTCGTTCCTCGGCGTTCTGAAGCAATTCGGCTCGGCGCCGCCGGCCGGTATCCTCTCCTTTCCCCGTCCGGGACTCACCATCGCGCTGGACTTCGCCATGCGAGGCGAACGGACGCTCGAGCTCATGCGGTCATTCGACGAGATCGTCCAGGCGAGCGGCGGCGCGCTGTACCCCGCCAAGGACGCCCGCATGAGTCCGGCCATGTTCCAGACCTCATTCCCAGAGTGGCGCAGCTTGATACCCTACATCGATCCCAAGATGTCCTCCTCGTTCTGGCGACGTGTTACCGCGCTACCACCAGGCTGAGCCAGTCGCATGAGGAAGATCATCGTTCTCGGTGCGACGTCCACGATTGCGCTCGAGGTGCAGCGACAGCTGGCGACACGGGGCTGGGAGTTACTCGTCGTGGGCCGCTCCCTCGGGCGACTGACGGAAATCAAGGCCGACTTACTGGTGCGGGGTGCGACCAGGGTGTTGACGTACCCCGCCGAGTTGTCCTCCATTGCCGAACACAACGGTGTCCTCGAGTTTGCCTCTCGGATGTTTCCTGACTTCGACACCGTGCTGCTCGCCTACGGCTCGATGCACGACCAGAGCCTCGCCGCGACTTCGATTCCGGTTCTGTTGGATGAGCTGCAGGTCGACTTCGTGAGCTCCGCCGCCCTCCTCACTCTGTTCGCCGCCGATTTCGAGCGGCGGCGCATGGGATGCATCGCCGCCATCAGTTCGGTCGCAGGAGATCGGGGGCGGCGCTCCAACTACCCCTATGGCTCTGCCAAAGGCGCTCTCGCCCTCTTCCTCCAGGGCCTGCGAAGTCGTCTTTATCCGGCTGGCGTCCACGTGATCACGATCAAGCCCGGGCCGGTGCGAACGCCCATGACCGATCATCTGCCGAAAGCCTTGCCGCTGGCCGATCCGCAGGAGGTCGCGCACGATATCGTCCGCGCGCTCGAACGCCGCTCACCTGACATCCTCTACACGCCAATGATCTGGCGCTACATCATGGCCGTGATCGAGCTGATCCCGGAGAGTATCTTCAAGCGCCTGT
>Ga0306920_100002653_pt1 | contig 22599 bp, 17 predicted proteins | sample flu12Cox44000170_FD_204666 | JGI IMG/M metagenome (GOLD analysis project Ga0306920, IMG submission 204666) | Lab enrichment of tropical soil microbial communities from Luquillo Experimental Forest, Puerto Rico - flux4day.12C.oxic.44.000.170 (v2)... | ecosystem: Environmental > Terrestrial >...
CACCCATTCCCCCGCCACCGAGCTTTTCAATGACGCAATAGTGTGAGATGGTGCGGCCGAGGATAGATGAAAAATCCGTCACTTTGCGTGCATCTTACGCCCGCAGCCGGATAACTGTCGAGAACAGGGATTATCACCACCTATCTCAGAACGAGACGCTTACTGGGGCTGGCTCGGTGATTGTGCGGGAACCATGTAGTTTTGGCTCGTAGACGTAGTGCAATAGCCCAACTCGGGACAAAAGAACTTAGCGGCTTTGAATCGGCTGACCTTTCGACACACCGGATTACTTGTGATAACGCCTGATTAACAGTTGGGAGTCCCTTCTCAGCGGGAGGACTCGAAGTTGTTATGCTACTGCAATTTCGCGTACTCAGCCTTGGCTTGCTTCAAGATGGGAATGTCGGAGTCGGCATCCTTCCACAACGCGAGGAAATTCTGATACTCCGTGCGAGATTTCGTGCGGGCGGCGTCTGCATCGGCGCCTTGCGCAGATTGCGCTTGAAGCATATAGGCGCGGGCGAGGCCAAGGTGCGCGAGCGGACCTGTCGCGCAATTCCACAAAAGGCCGCGGTGGTCGAGGAACTTTTGGAATTCAGCGGCTGCGGCCGAGCCCTGCTGGCCACTTAGGTACGCCTGGGCGCGAACGTAGACGGGGTACATACACGAATTCACGGCGCTCCCACTGGGCATGCCCAACTCGTACGGTGCTACCGGCTGAAGTAGCTCAAGGCTTCGGGCAGTGTTCTTGCGGCTCAGTTCTATCTGAGCGTGGATGGTAGGAAGCCAAACCGATTGAACAACCGTATCCTGCGGGAATCGCTTGGCGAGGTCGTCTGTGAGTGATTGAGCGTGGGTCACATCTCCCGCCAGGGCATAGGCCAGCGCCGCCTGCGCTTCCGCATCGCGACTTCCTGGCGCGAGACTTAGTGCCGCGGCAGCGTTCTGCCGCGCAACATCCTCATTTCCGAACAGTGCTTCGCGGATCGCTGCGTTCGCTTGCCACAAAGCAGCGGGTTCTTTCTCATCATTCCGCCGTGCGCTCTCAACGGCTTCTCGGGAGATTGCGCGAGCTTTGCCGAGCTTCCCTGAATAGGCTTCGGTATCCGATTCGACCGAAAGCATCCAGTCCTCTGCCCCCGGCTTTCCAACAGCCCAGTGCCCCTGTTCTTTCATAGCCGCCGTGTTGCCCTGAAAGAAAGCGAGGGCGTAAAGATTCAGGTGCAGCGGAAAGCCTTCGAGCTTGCGATTGAACGCTTCCTCAGTAATGGTTTTCGCTTCATCAAATCGGTTTAGTGCGAGGTAAATCTCGCCCAAGTTGACATATTCGGGAACCGAATTCGGATTAAGACGCATTGATTCTCTACTGGCGTCAGCGGCCTTCTCATACTGGCCCAGAATCATATAGTCACCGCCCAAATTGCCGTAGGGTACTTCATCCCTGGGATAGGCTTTTGTCCACATTTCGTAAGTTTGATTCGCCTTTTCCAAATCGCCAGCACCTATAGTGTAGTAGAGCCCAGTGATGTGGAACTTCTCGTGTTCGGTGACACGGTCGCGGAGGTCAAAAGCCTTCTTGAGGTAAGCAGCGCCTAGGACGGGCTGGTTCAGATTGGAATAAGAAACACCCAAAGCCTCGTAGGCAAGCGCAAAATTCGGATCGAGCTCACTGGCGCGCTTAAAGTATGGGATGCCTTCAGCGTCTCCTTTTTGGCGAACAACCCTTCGGCCCAGCGTGTAAGCGCTGAGGGCCTCTAGGGAATTCGTGGTGGCTTCCTCCAGTGGGACATCGAACTTCTTCACCGAGCTCAGCGATTCGCCGAGCTCATTCCGAAGCTTTGCCGCGGCTTGGCCGAGAGCCGGCACCACCTGCTCCTTTCCCGCGGCTGTCGCCTGCTCGCGTGCCAGAGCATCTCCGCTCGTGCAGTTCACTGCCTCGAGACTAATCACATATTGCGTTCCGAGCGCGGCAATCGATCCTGCGAGGTACGCCTTGCTGCCCGCTCGCTGGCATACTTCCCGCGCCAAGTCGCGACTCAGTCGTTCATTGGGCGAGCGGGTCATCTCGCGCAACGTTTTGCCAACCTTTTCTTCGGAAAGGACGTTCAGGAAGGGCGACTGGCTCAGGTCTACGGCCAGGGCCTGCTTCAGCGTGTCGTCGAACACCGTGTCCCCTGTCGTATTGGTGAAATCCGCGAGGACAATGCTGTCCTTGTCCGTCAGCGGCTTGCTTCCACGCGCACGCCAGTATAGTCCGCCGACGATTAAGGCAGCGGCGAGCAGCACTGCCGCGGATAAGAGAATCTTGCGGAATCTCTTGAGCCCCGCGCTGGGCGTCACGGTGGGAATAGCCACGCTCGACGAGGGAGCCGCAGCGACGCTGGGTACCGAACTAGAAACGGGAGCCGCCTGCGGCACGGCGGCTTGTGAGCCGCTCTGCTGGGCCACTGCCACGGCATCGGAACTTGCCACGGTGACGCGCCCTGTGTCCATGTCGCGCTTTAGGCGCTGTAATTCCGCACGCATCTCCGAAGCGTGCTGATAGCGCAGATTGCGGTCTTTCTCCAACGCTCGGTTGATGATGTCTTCGAGCTTTGGCGGAAGGTCCGGATTCAATCGCACGGGAGCCAGCGGAGCGCGGGTCAGGATGGCCTCAAAAATCGTCGCGGTAGTTTCCCCACGGAAGGGCAATTGTCCCGTTGCCATCTCGTATAAAACCGCTCCAAACGAGAACAGATCCGTGCGTGCATCCAGTTCCTTTCCCCGCGCCTGCTCTGGGGACATATACGCGACCGTTCCCAAAGTACTGCCGGGACTTGTCAGATGCTCCTCGGTTACGCCCGCAGTGGCTTCCATCATGACACCGGCTGTCTCCATGACCTTTCTGCTGACCGGCGTGAGCTTCGCTAATCCAAAGTCCAGAATCTTGGCGTGGCCGCGCTTGGTCACGAAGATATTCGCCGGCTTGATGTCTCGGTGGACGATGCCTTCGGCATGTGCGGCATCCAATCCATCCGCCACGTCAATTGCGATGGTGAGGAGTTGCTCCAATTCCATCGATCGGCCCGAGATGGCGTGCTTGAGAGTCTTTCCACCCAGAAATTCCATGGCGATGAAGGCATGGCCATCCTGCTCGCTGATGTCATAAATCGTGCAGATGTTGGGATGGTTCAGCGCCGAAGCCGCCTTGGCTTCGCGTCGGAACCGCTCTAAGACTTGGGGGTCTTGGGCGACTTCTTCGGGTAGGAACTTGAGGGCGACAAAACGGTCAAGATGTGTGTCTTGGGCTTTGTAAACAACACCCATCCCTCCGCCGCCGAGTCGCTCCAGGATGCGATAGTGCGAGATGGTGCGGCCAATCAGAGGATCGGCACTTGTCATGAATCCGGGATATTAGGTCGCTTCTGAAGGTAAGTCAATGTGAGCCTTCAAGATTGGTTCAAGCGGGCCGCATTGTTGGCGATAAATCGCGTAATCAAAAGTAATTCGGTCGAAATTTCTTTCGACGGCATCCGCATAAAGCATTGATTCTAAGTGTCACGCGGAGCGGGACGGGCTGAGCCAAAATCACATGGTTCCCGCACAATCACCGAGCCAGCCCCAGTAAGCGTCTCGTTCTAAGATAGGTGGCGATAATCCCTGTTACCAACAGTTACTTGCAAAGTGCGCGTAGAAACTAAGCGGATTATTTCCGAGTAGCCCGTCACTCGGTGATTGACACCGGACAGCGGTAATGCAACGCGACGCGAAGAGGTCCACCTTTACTGCTACCGGTTGCTTGCCTCCTTGGGCCATGTCCACGCAAACCAGACGACAAGTAGCGATAATATAATTTCGATTAAGCCGTACATGGTATAGAAGTACCAGCCTCTCGCGAGCGCCACGACCGCGACCATGACCAGGGTGTATACCACGCCGAAAAGGATGTTCACCCAACGACTAAGTCGCACTGGCAGCACGACGGAGAGAAACGGCATCAGGCAAGGAACTACCATCACGCAAGACATCCCCAGCAACACTCCCTGGGGACTACCAGCGAAAGGCCGCCTTCCCTCTAGCATTCCTTGCAAATGCCCGGGCTGCCACAGCTGGAAATAGTCTGCATAGATGTAGGAAAACATGAGCGAAGACCATAACGCGACAAGCTTGAACCGCACGTGAACCCTGATGTCCTCGAATGCCATGGTGCTCCTCCCTGTTGTGAAAGAGCCGCCTGATAAACCCTGTTCGCGACACCTATCTCTGTACCACGCCAATTTCCTACTGGCGCGTTGATCGAGCGTGGATTAGTCCGATCTGACCGGCATTTGGCTGATTAGTCGGCCATTCGTTGAAGTGACCAAGCCAGGGCTGCATGCACCGTCGTATAGAGCCGTAAGCCTTGCCATATTCAGGTAGGTTCAGGCTGCCTGACTATTCTACCGACCGAGTGCACGCTATGGACACACCTGTACCTTAGGGCTATTCAAGTTGAGATTAAAAAAACCGAGACTTGGAGAATTGAACCTCGACTCTCGACGATCTTTTTGTAAGGTGGTCAAAATGAATAAGGTCCTTTTGTTGGTGTCCACAGCTGTTCTCCTCACTGTTTTGGGTTGCTCGCGTAATCCTCAGAACACCGCATCGAACTCGCCCTCCTTGCCAGTAGTGCAGGCCTCATCGGCTGCGGCCGATCGGTCTCCGGCAGTCGAGTCACTTGCGGCGTTGCCCGCTGTGTCGGTCGGATCGAATCATGAGGTCTGGCACTCTGAAAATGTCAAGGACGTTTTCGGCGATGCTGTAGCGCTGAAGCATAGCTCATTGGACGGTAAGTTCGACTTGGTCATTCTAGTGAGAGGAACTCACTCTTTCGTGTCTCTCGCGAAGCATGCCCAATGGGAAACTGTTCATTATCGGGCGGCTCGTGGCAAACTCATGAATCTCCGGGCCAAATTTGAAGACGGAGAAGAGAGATGCATCGAGTGGGACGAACTTGGGTCTGGCACAACGAGCGAATACAGCGTCGTATGGTCGTATACTGGCAAGACGGACTTGCCCCTCGGGCCAGCAGTGAATCACATGAGTGATTCCGTCGGTGGTGACGAACTTCTCATTCAGGAGATGTCGAAGCACACGGCCATAGTTTTGGAAGTCCAACCGGGCGTCACGGCACAATTCGACATTGCCGGACTAAATCGCGAGATAGAAAAAGCGCGTGCTCCCAAGATTGAGCCGATCCTCGCAGCGACGGCAAACTGAAACGGAATAGTGTCGAGAAATCCGCTTCCCACGACCTATCTCAAACTGAGATAGGTGGTGATAATCCCTGTTCACGACATCTATCTTGCCGACCGCAAATTCCCAGTCAGTAAGTTTTTTGGCTTTCCATTCCACTTCACCTTCCCACAACGCCGTTTCTGGACCGCGAGACGAAGCACTGGAAGGTCCCCAGCAGACGGAGATTCTTATTCGGATAGCTTCGATCGCCAAGTTCAATCTTGGATTGAAGAGTGACCGGAAGCCGACCGGAATGTCATGCCGTCTTCTGGAATTGGGATGTTTAGCGCACCACAACTCTGCGACGTATGAAATATAGGGCCGCGCCACTGACTACGACGGCGACGACGACCAGAAGCTGCCCCGGGAAGGAGCGCCAGTCACGCAAAGTGGCCATCAGGACGAGGGCGGCAAACCCAAACGGCGTAATGCAAACATAGCTTATGCCCCACCAGCCGCCGGGTATGCGGAAGGCGCCCGAACCTTCTGGGCGGCGCAGCCGCACAACGACAAGGGCTAGGAACTCGAGTGTCAGAGATCCCGCGTACAGGACACACTGGATCACGGCCAGACCTCCGAACGAAAGCGCACTGAACAGCGCGGTCAGCACGCAAAAACAAATGATCGCTGCTTTCGGAACAGCGGCATCGGGGGACATCTTCGCGAGCGCCTTCGGAAGCCAGCCGTCACACGCCATAACATAAGGCAGGCGCGAGACGTAGAGCAGTTGGGCGTTGAATAGCGACCACATGGAGACAAGTCCGGCCACGGCAATCAGGCTTCCCAGCCAACGGCCCCCGATCAACTGTGAGATCACAGGCCAGCCAGCATCTGCACTCCAGATCGCCGGGTCACTGGTGACGCGCAGACCTGCCATCACCGGTAGCAGATAGGTGAGGACAACAACCAGCAAGGCTAGGGCGATAGCTCGCTGGTAGTTGCGTTGCGGCTGATCTACCTCCGCCGCGTACGTCGAGACGTTATCCCAGCCCGAGTAGTTGAAGACGATGATCGACAGTCCCAGAAGCAACACGCCCTTGTGGTTGGAAGCGAGATCGTGCGTAACGACGTTATTCCTAGCGGGGCCTTTATATCCGCACGAACATTCCACATAAAATTCCCTGCGAATAATCTTATAAGCAGATTTGCTACGCTCTCTCGCACGCTCTTTGACACAAATGTCGCGCGACGTTCGTGGTGACGGGCACGCGCACCGTTTCCGCGACACGTTTGCAGTCGAGCTGCTTTTGGCTAATGTCCCGATTGAACGGGTTTCAATCCTGTTGGGACATACGAGCATTCGAATCACGGAGAAACATTACACGCCATGGGTTCGCGCGCGTCAGGAGCAGGCAGAGGCGGACGTACGAGGTGCATGGGCGCAAGATCCGGTCGCTCTCCTCGAAGCGAAGGGTACGCCAGAGGGTACACGGAAAGAGCCCCGCCGTTAACTAGCAGAAATCAAAGCAGAAAAAATGGCGGAGAGGGTGGGATTCGAACCCACGGTTGAGTTTCCCCAACACACGCTTTCCAAGCGTGCTCCTTAAACCGCTCGGACACCTCTCCGCAATTAAATCGCCTAGATGTTACAGAGCTTCAGAAGACTAACAAATTGACGACGACGCGGCAAACTTCATGCTCCCGCACGCTTCCCACACAGCTCGACAGGCTTCCTAAGCGTGAACTTTTCCGCCGGCGGCCCACGATACTGAAGTAAAATGTTTTTCGCCCTTCCGGGGTAGTGCAATTGGTAGCACGCCAGCCTTTGGAGCTGGTTATCTTGGTTCGAGTCCAAGCCCCGGAGCCAATTTTTTCATCGCAGCACAACGGATTCCGGCTGCCGATTTTTCGTTCCGCGCCGAGCGATCCCTCGTGGCCTTATATCTTCCCCCGGCGTCTTTTCTATCCGCGTTTGCTATCCTTAGCAGCTCGCACCCATGCGAACGAAAAGCACACGCAAGCTTGGCACCGAATACCAGCTCAACATGTCCGCCCAGCGCGCCCTCATGCGCCGTGCCTTCTCGATCCATGAAATGAAGCAATACCTCGAGCGCCGCGCCGAAAAAAAAGAGCTCATTGCACCCGTCATTGCCCACCTCCGCGAACTGAATTACCTCGACGATGCTCGTTACGCCCTCGAATACGCGCGTCACCACTCGCAAACCCGCCGCCAGGGCCGCTTCCGTATCGCACGCGAACTCCGAGGCCGCGGCTTGCCCGACCAGCATATCGATGCCGCCCTAGCCGCCGTCTTCGCCGATACCGACGAATCCACGCTGATCCGCGAGCGCCTCAAGCGTCGCTTGTCTCACCTGCGCGGCGCCCTGGATGAAAAGAAAATCGCCTCGCTCTATCGCATGCTCATCCGCGCCGGTTTTTCTTCCGATAACATTCGCAAAGAACTCCGTGGCGTTACTCACGGTGACCTGCCTAACTTCCCCGCCGCGTCCGACGACGAAACCTGATCGTCTTTCAGCCGCACCCACTTGTGATACATTTCCTGCATGCTTGGCCGTCCGCAAGATTCCGAAGCGGCTCCCTACTATTTCACCTACATCAACCAGGTAAACGGCGATGACCCTCTCGCCACGATGGAAAAACAGCTGCCCGCCGCTCTCGAGTTTTTTGCCGGCATCACAGAAAAATCTTCGCTTCACCGTTACGCTCCCGATAAATGGAGCATTCGTGACGTTCTTAATCACGTCACAGACACCGAACGCGCCTTCGCCTTTCGCGCCCTCTGGTTTGCGCGAGGCTTCGAATCGCCTCTCCCCGGCTACGACCAGAACATCGGCGCGAAGGATGCCGAGGCGGATCGAATTTCGTGGCTTGACCACGTTGAAGAGCTCCGCCTCGTTCGCCTCTCCACCATTTGCCTGTTCAAGAATCTGCCGCCACCCGCATGGTCGCGCCACGGCGTCGCTGACGGCAAACCTTTGACCGTGCGCGCTCTGGCTTTCATCATCGCTGGCCACGTCCAGCATCATCTCGCTATCCTTCGCGATCGCTACTTCTGAGGCAAAACGCAAATGCTTCGCTCGATGCTCCCGGTTCTCCTTCTTGCTTTCGCGGCTATCCCCCAAGCAGCCTCCGCGCAGGAACAACCGCCGCCGACTTACCTCTACAAGGCATCGCTCGTACAGGCCGCCCCCGGCAAGCTTCTCGACCTCATCGACACATACAAGAAAGTTTTCGCCGAACAAACAAAAGTAGCAGGAGACACCACGCCCCTCTGGATGCGCCACAGTCAGGGCGACCGTTGGGACTTGCTAATCCTGATCCCGATGGGCAGCTACATCGATTACTACAAGTCAGAGCGCGTCGTGAAACGTGACACGGTGCTCGATCCCTGGCGCGAACGGCTGAAAACCGCCATCGCCTGGCAAGAAGACATCTTCGTCTACGGTCCGCCGCTCCAAGATCTGCGCAAGGCATTCGCAACCGCAGGCCTTTTCCATGTCGAGATGTTCCAGTCGCTGCCAGGCAAGCATGCCGAGCTGCAGAAGCAGCGCGAAATGGAAAACGCTTTTTCCCGCACCGCGAAAGCGCCCGAGAATTTCATTTTTCTTCGCGATCAGGGCGCTGCCTGGGATCTCTTCACCATTGGCTGCTTCGAAAATTTGAAACACTACGCGCAGGCCGCTGATGTCCCCGCCGCCGAAGCCGACGCTGCCGCGAAATCCGCCGGTTTCGAATCCGCTGCCCAAATCGGCCCTTACCTTCGCACCCTGATTGCGCTCCACCACGACACGCTCGCCGTCGCGATTAAATGACACGCGCTTGTAGCGGCCCCTTTAGGCGGGCAGCTTTCTCGATCGCTACGAATCCTTCAATCCCCTGCTAACCGCATGCACTTCAGTCACGTCAATATGTTTAGCGCGCCAATGAAGTCCCACCACCATTCCTCCCGCCCCCTGAAACGCATTGTCAGCCTGGCATTCGCCGGTGTACTCGCGTGTTCCTCCGCGGCCTGCGCCCAAGAGGCGACCGCTCAATCGCAACAAAAAAAGGAAATTCCTCCAGCCATCGCCCACGAAATCACGATCCTCGAGGCCTTCCTGGCCAATCATCCCGAAGATCCCGCCGCCCTCTTCAATCTTGCCATCGACGAAGCCACCATCGGCGAAAACGCAAAAGCGCTCAGCCTCCTAGAAAAAATGTCCCAGGCTCACACCGGCCTCGACCCCGCAGGAGGTGCCGCCCGGTCGTTCAAAGATATTGCGCGCGACCCTCGTTTCGTCGCCATCGTCGAGCAAGTCAGAAAGGAAAATCCGCCAGTCGCACACGCCACAGTTGCCTACACACTTCGCGAACGCGACCTCGCCCCCGAAGGCATCGCCTACGATCCCGTCGACAAATCTTTCTACGTCAGCAGCATCAGCAAACACAAAATTCTCCGCCTCGCACCAGACGGCTCTGTCACGGATTTCAAATCGTCCGGCCAGGATGGCCTCGGAGAAACTCTAGGAATGAAGGTCGACGCAAAACGCCACTACCTCTGGGTCACCAGCGATTTGTTTGACGCAGACCCAAAGGGCAGCCGCTTCGCTCTCTACCAATACGATTTGAACACGGGTGCGCTCCGCTTCAAACACTCAGGCGCAAACGGAGCCGAAGGTTTCCTAAATGACGTTGCCTTGAATTCAAGAGGCGAGGCATTCACAACCAACACGGGCACCGGCGAAGTCTTCCGTGCCTCGCCCGATCGCGATGGCCTCGAGCTGTTACTCCCGCGCGACTCCGTAGGCCAAGCGAACGGCATCGCCTTCTCGCCAGACGATAAAGTCCTCTTCGTCGCCGGCTGGATCGGAGTCGCACGGGTCGACATCGCCACGAAGAAATTCAAACTGCTCTCCAAGCCGCTCAATATCTCCGACGCTGGCCTCGATGGACTCTACTTCTACAAAGGCGCGCTCATCGGCATTCAGAATCCTGACCTGCATCCCTCGCGAGTCGTCCGCTACGTCCTCAATCCTCAATGGGACACGAGCACGAGCACCGAAGTCCTCGAAACCTACAGCCCCCTGGCCGAACTCCCCACCACCGGCACCATCGTCGGCGAATCGCTTTATTTCATGGGCAACACGCAAATCAACAGAATGAAAGAACACGACCGAATGCCGCCGCCCAGCGAACTGGACGACATCCGCATCCTCAAATTGAAGTTATGAATTCTCAGCCCAGAAGTCCCCAGCGCCAACTGCAAAACGAAGAATCAGCTCTTCGCTGATATTCACCCTCACACTTTTCCGCCGCGCGCACTATCACGCTTCAAAGCTCTCGACTATACTCGTCAAAGCTGCCGACATATGCCAACGCGCCTCAAACCAACCGGAGGATCCGTGCGCATCCCGCTCTGCACTGTCATCGTCCTTCTCTTCGCTGCAGCAATCGCGCCCTCGCAACCTTCTCAATCTGCCAACGGCAATCCCCAAACCACTCCCTTCGTCAATCCCTGTGCCAACGCCTCCACAGACGCCGATAAAAAAGCGTGTTGGACCGAAGCTGCCCGCCGCGCGAAATTTTTCCTCGAAGCCGACCCCTGCGACGCCCGGGAACATCAAAGCGACGAAGCGCGCGACAACTGCAAAATGGATCGCGCAAGAGAAGCCACCGCCCGCCTCGACACCTACTACCAGTCGATCCAAAAAGCCCTGCGCTCCGATGCCGCAAAAGGAAAATCTTCCCAATGGGACGACCAGGCTCTACTCGCCGAGATCCGCAACGCGCAAGCAGCTTGGACCCGCTATCGCGATCTCCAATGCGAAGCCGAAACCATCCCCTACGACGGCGGCACCATCACCATCTCCATCAAAGCCGGCTGCCAGCTCGAAAAAGCCGAAGCCCGCCTAAAAGAACTGCAAATCACCTACTCCCGCTACCTCAAACCAAATTAACCCGCTTGTCTCTTTGCCTCCCGCCTCTTGCTTCCTTGAATCTTTGCCTCCTTCCTTCCACATTGACTTCCAGCATCACAACACTCACACTCCCGCCATGCGAATCGCAATCTTCATTCTTCTTGCTTCTCTTGTCTCGCCATCCATCTCCCGCGCCGACGACGTCCCCGTCCTCCACATCGTCCACCCACAAAGCTCCATCAAGTTCTACGTGAAAGCCTCCGTCGCCCTGGCCGGCAAATTCGACAAATGGGAAGGCAAGCTCACCTTCGCCTCCGACCACGTCACCTCCGGCGTCCTCGACATCACCATTGAATCCCATTCCGTCGATACCGGCAGCGGCATGAAAAATGGCAAGCTCAAGGGCGACAAATTCTTCGACGTAAAAAACAACCCGACCATCACCTTCCACTCCACAAGAATCGTCCAGACTTCACCTACCACTTTCGAAGTCGACGGCGATTTCACGATTCGCGGTGTCTCCAATCCCGAAAGACTCACCCTCACTCTCCCCGCCAATCGCAAGGGCCTCGAGCACATTGACGGCAAAATGGTCTTCGACCGCAAGGACTACGGCATGGACAAAGGCATCCCCTTCATCAAAATCGCCGACCACGTCGAAGTCACCATCCACCTCTCCGCCAAAGAAGTCAGCGGCCCTCCCCTCGTCATCGAGCCCAAGTAGCCTTCAGTGCCGTCGCCTTTCAGTGGCACAGGCACTCCTGCTTGCCCTGAGGTACGAAGGGTTTACCTTGAGAACCGAAGGGCCTGTGCGCCTTTATCGCGCCACGCATGAAACCTCACCTCCACGTACCAATCGCAGTGATACTCTGTGTCCATGCAAATAGAACGCCGTAAATTTCTGGCTTGTATCGGTGCTGCCGCGATCACACGCCTTCAACCGCACCCTCAGGAGACAACCAGCATGTATGGATTGATCGTGAAACTAACCGCGGTTCCCGGCAAGCGAGACGAAATGATCGCGATACTGAAACAGAGCGCCGCCAACATGCCCGGCTGCCTCAGCTACGTGCTAGCCAAAGACGCAGGCGATGAAAACTTGGTATGGGTCACGGAAGTATGGGACAGCGCCGCCAGTCACGACGCCTCTCTATCCCTCCCCTCCGTCAAAAACGCGATGCCGCGCGTAAAACCCCTCCTCTCAAACTTCGAGAGAATCGCGGCCACGACTCCAATCTGGGGCTCCAGCCTGCCCAAGCCTTTCTTGATTCAGCGCTGACCGGTGCCGCATTCTCAAGCGCTTCCATTTTTCTAATCGCAAATATTCTGCAACTCTAGTCCTCGATCCTCCCGCACTGGCTGCCTCTTCTTCCAGCACCGAGCCTCTAGTCTCCAGCCTCCAGAACCTAATCGAGACACCGCGATTAAAAATCCAAATAACCCACGCCATCTCAATCACTTCCAATTTCTGATCGATACAAAACGCAGGTTTTTCACACTCCTTGCTTCCCTGCCTTCTCTCTCCTCCTCTCCACGCCCAATCTTTGCCATAATGTCTAACTCAAACTGAGGCTCATGTGACCAAATCCCGCACCGGTAACGAAATTCGCCAGATGTTTCTGCGCTTCTTCGAAGAGCGCGGCCACAAAATTGTGCGCAGCTCTTCGCTCGTCCCAGCCAACGATCCCACTCTGCTCTTCACCAACGCCGGCATGAACCAGTTCAAGGACGTCTTCCTCGGCCTCGAGCAGCGCGACTACAACCGCGCCACCACCTGCCAGAAATGCGTCCGCGCCGGCGGCAAGCACAACGATCTCGAAAACGTCGGCTTCACCAATCGCCATCTCACCTTCTTCGAGATGCTCGGTAATTTTTCCTTCGGCCAGTATTTCAAAGATCAGGCCATCGCCTACGCCATGGAGCTGGTCACTTCGCCGGAATGGTTCGGCCTACCTCTCGGGAAACTCTACTTCACCGTTTTCGGCGGCGCGGAACTCTCCGGCACGAAGCTTGAGCCCGACAGTGAATCCATCGGCTACTGGGTCAAAGTCGGCGCAGCCAAAGATCGTGTATTCGCGATTCCCGGGCTCAAAGAAAATTTCTGGCAGATGGGCGACACCGGCCCGTGCGGCCCCTGCAGCGAGATTTTCTACGACATGGGCCCCGCAGTCTCCGATCAGGGCCACGCCGATTGCAAGTTTCCCTGCGATTGCAGCCGCTACGTCGAAATCTGGAATCTCGTCTTCATGCAGTTCAATCGCGACGCCTCCGGCAAGCTCAATCCCCTACCCAAGCCGTCGGTTGACACCGGCATGGGTCTCGAGCGCACGGCCTCGGTACTGCAATCCAAACTCAGCATTTTCGACACAGACCTTTTTGTTCCCCTCATGAAGCGAGCGGCCGAATTGTGCGGACTCGATCTGCAGCAGGAAGAAAAAGTGGAAGAAGGGAAAGCCACGGCGGGCTCGCTGCGCGTGATTGCCGACCATTCGCGTTCCGCCACGTTCCTGATTTCCGATGGCGTAATTCCATCGAACGAAGGCCGCGGCTACGTCCTGCGAAGAATCATTTCACGAGCACTTACGCATGCTCACAAACTGCACGCTCCATTCCCATTTCTCTCTGAGATGTCTAGGGAAGTTCGCAAGGAAATGAGTGAACCTTATCCGGAGCTCGAGGATCACGCCGCGCGCATTACGAGAATTCTAGACGAAGAAGAACGACGCTTCACTCGAACCGTTGAGGTGGGATTGGAGCAGCTCGGTGCCTATTTGGATGAAGGGGTTCCACCCCCTGTAGTCGTCCAAAGCCATGACCAGCAAATGCGAATCGCGGCCCAAGTGGCCGCAACTATCGGCGGTGATGTCGCCCCTCCGCCACAGCCGAAGCTTCCAGGCGATGTGGCCTTTAAGCTGTATGACACATACGGGCTTCCTCGCGACTTTCTTAGTGATGCTGCTCGCGACGCAGGAGTGGAAGTCGATTGGGAAGGTTTCAATCGGGCGATGGAAGAGCAGCGCGCGCGAGGCAGAGCTTCGTGGAAGGGTGCGCACAAAGAAGCCGCGAGCCCTGTCTACCTGAAACTCAAGGAATTGTTCAAGACCGAGCCCGATTTTTACTTCGGCACGCAGACGCGCGATGCGCGCATCGAAGGCATCGTCACCAAGCAAGGCAAAGCAAACGAAATCAAGGCAGGCAACGAAGCCGAAATCGTCCTCGACCGCACCTCGATCTATTCCGAATCCGGCGGCCAGGTGGCGGATACCGGCGCGTTCTACGACAATGACATGTCGCTCGAGCTCGCCGAAGTGAAGGGCGCCTACTATCCGGTGAGCGGGCTCATCGCGCACCGTATCGTCGCGAAAGAAGATCTTCATGTCGGCGACCGCGTCGCCACCGTGGCCGATCCCGTCCGCCGCACGCGCGACATGCGCAATCACACCGCAACGCACCTGATGCACGCCGCCCTGCGCAGCGTCCTCGGCACGCACGTAAAGCAGGCTGGCTCGCTTGTCGCGCCCGATCACCTGCGCTTCGATTTTTCGCACTTCGCTTCGGTCGACCCAAGCGAGCTCGCCGAAATCGAGCAGCAGGTGAACGAAGAAATCCTGCGCAATCTCGCCCTCTCGACAGACATCATGAACATTGACGACGCGCTCGCTTCCGGCGCTCTCGCCTTCTTCGGCGATAAGTATCCGGAGTCCAACGTTCGCGTCGTGACGATTCCCGACGCCGCCTCCCCGCGCGGCTTCTACAGCAAAGAGCTGTGCGGCGGCACGCACGTCGCCCGCACGGGCGAGATCGGCGTCTTCAAAATCACCGGCGAGCAGTCCGTCGCCGCCGGCGTCCGCCGCATCGAAGCCATCTCCGGCGATCAAGCCCTTGCCGAGTACCAGCGCGCCTTGGGCACCCTGCGCTCGGTCTCGCAGCTCCTGAATGCAGGCGAAGGCGACGTAGTCGCCGCCCTCGAGCGCCAGCTCGAGTCCACCAAACAGCTCGAAAAGCAGCTCGAAACCCTCAAACGCAAGGCCGTCGGCTCCACCGCCGACTCCCTGCTCGAAGGCATAAAGAAGGTGAAAGAGGTCTCTGTCTTGGCCGCCCAAGTGAGCGGTTTCGATCGCGACGCCCTTCGCCAAATGATCGATACCCTGCGCCAGAAATTGGGCTCCGGCGTGGTCGTCCTTTTCGCTGTGGATTACGGAAAAGTGGCTATAATTACAGGAGTTACGAACGATCTGACCTCCAAACTTAACGCCGGAAAGATCGTCCAGGAACTCGCCAAAAAAGTGGGTGGTTCAGGCGGCGGACGCCCCGATTTGGCAGAGGCTGGCGGAAAAGACACATCTGCTGTAGAAAGTGCCCTTAGTACCGTTTACCCCCTCATAGACCGGTTGCTAAGCTCCTAACGCGCCAGAGGCTTAGACCAGAGAGGCTTTTCCGTCTCTGGTCGATTTGTGTTTACGCAGCTTTTGTCGCGCGTTCGTTCGGAAGTGCAGCGTTCTGCCTTCCCCAAGGCCTGAGAGTTGAACGTGAAGCATCGCGTCCAGACAATCAGGAACTGCGTCTCCGTTGCAATCCTGGCCGCCAGCCTGGCCTGGGCCGTTCCGGCCCGCGCCCAGATTGCATCTTACATAGATGAGCACGGGAAGCTTGTCTTTGTGAACGGAGATTCCACGAAACCGCTGCGTGGGAGTACTATTAGTGCTCACCCGGTGAATTTGGCCGCGCCGCTAAGATCTGCGGTGCCGGCAACGCCACCGGATCGGCTGGATCGCATCGTTCGCGAAGCAGCCGAGCGACATCAAGTGGACCCGGCGCTGGTGAAAGCCGTTATCAGCACCGAGTCGGGGTGGAACCCCCAGGCAGTCTCCCGCAAGGGAGCTGTGGGGCTGATGCAGTTGATTCCCGAAACGGCACAACGCTTTGGCGTTGGAAACCCGTATGACCCGGCTCAGAACGTGGAGGCCGGGACAACGTACTTGAAAACACTGCTCGATCGGTATGACGGCGATTTGAACAAATCGCTCGCAGCTTACAATGCGGGCGAACATGCCGTGGATCGAAGCGGTGGCGTTCCCGCCTTTCGCGAGACGCGCCAGTACGTGCAGAAGGTGACCAACGCATACTTCCAGCCTGGCTCGGGTCGTGACTCGGCGCTGTGGAGCCCTCCAAAACCCCACGTGCGGCGAGTGACGGACTCGAGTGGCCGGGTTGTTTTCACGAACGAATGACGCGCGCCGCGACCGCCCGAAACCGCAACTCGATTCGAGCGCTTTTCCTGGTAGCTGGACTCACCGCGTTCGCACTCGCCAGTTTTGCCGCCCGCACCGCTGCTGATAAGGATTCCGACCCGCGCTACGTCTTTGAGCGCGCCGTGCGCATGCGCACGCAGCTCGAAGGTTACCTGCCGCGCGACCGTTCGCTGGCCAACTACAAAGACACGATTGCCGCGTATCACAAAGTGTATCTGCTTGACCCGCAGGCCGAAGAAGTTACCGCGTCGCTGATTGCCGAAGCGGAGCTTTACCGCGAGATGGGCCGGCAGTTTGAGCCGAAATATTTTCAGTCATCCATCGATATGTATGCGTTTCTGTTGAAACAGTATCCGCGGACGCAGTATCGCGCCGCGGCTCTTTTTGCGATTGGAGAGATTCAGCAGGATGACCTCGACCAGACCGATCTTGCTGTCGCAACGTACAAGGATCTTCTGAAGCGCTTTCCCAAGTCAGACAAGGCGGATGCCGCGCGCGCGGCTTTGAAGCAGATTTCTGACGCAAAGATCGCCGAAGCGCAAAGCAAGCAGGCCACGCACCTCGAAGACCCGCCACGAGGAACGAAGCCCACGGAAGTGAAGACGTCGGAAGTTGCTCCTGATTTTCCTCCGCTGAAGGGCGACGTCGCCGAACCCCGCGAATCCGACCAGCAGCGGATGCCTTACATCACTGGCGTGCGCATCTGGAATTCGCCCGGCCACACGCGCATCGTCGTGGCGGTGAGCGATACGGTGAAGTTCGAATCGATGCATGTAGCCTCGCCCGAGCGGCTTTACTTTGATTTGCACAAAGCGCAGGTGGATCCAAAAGCTGACAAGTCTCCCAAAGTCGAAGTTGGACTTCTGAGATCTGTTCATTTCGGGCAGAACAAGCCGACCGTAGTGCGCGTGGTGCTCGATGTGGGCGGAGCGAAGAGTTACTCGACGCAATTTCTCTCCAATCCCTACCGCCTGGTCATTGACGTACGCTCCGAGGAAGCGGCCGCTCCGCGTGTTGACGATCCAAAGTCCGCGGCCAAGGCTACCGAATCCGTGCGGGCGAATTTGGGCAGCACGACGCCTCCACCGCCGGGAAATTCGCCGGAGGATCTCGCCGCGAGACCTGCGATTCCAAAATCGAAAGTGAAAGCCGACCAGGTCGCCGCCATGAAACCGGCGCCCGCTCCCGAGCCGAAGCCGAACCGCGACGGACAGCGTTCGCTCACCCGCGCGCTGGGTTTGAAAATCAGCCGCATCGTGATTGATCCGGGCCATGGCGGGCACGACACGGGAACGATCGGTCCGCACGGGTTGATGGAAAAGGATCTGTGCCTCGACGTGGCTCTGCGGCTGGGCCGGTTGATCGAACAGAAGCTTCCCAGCGCGGAAGTGGTTTACACGCGCACGGACGACACGTTTGTCCCATTGGAGGAAAGAACGTCCATCGCCAATCAAGCGAAAGCTGACCTTTTCATTTCGATTCATGCCAACTCGAGCCACGATCCCGATGCGCGAGGAATCGAGACCTTCTATTTGAATTTCGCCACATCGGGCGAATCGATGGAAGTGGCGACGCGCGAGAACGCGTTGTCGCAGTCGTCTCTGCATGATTTGCAGGACATCATCAAGAAGATTGCGCGCAACGAAAAGATCGAGGAATCGAAAGAGCTGGCGGCGGATATTCAGGATTCGCTCTCGCGGCGCCTCCAAACCGTGGGCCAGGAGGAGCACAACCGGGGCGTGAAGAAAGCGCCGTTTATCGTCCTGATCGGGGCGAATATGCCCTCGGTGCTCTCGGAAATCTCCTTCATCAGCAATCCGAGCGACGAACGGCTATTGCGCAAAAACGAGCAGCGCCAGCGGGTGGCCGATGGCCTTTACCGGGGCATCGCTTCCTATCTCGCCAGCCTGAACAGTCTCTCGATGAACAAGTCCAGGCTCGTTTCTGAGGATCGTACGGGTCCCCCGGGTCCAAACGGGAACCACAAGTAGTATTCCGGCATCTAACATTCGTGCGCTCAACCCAAATGAAAGCATTCAAGCGTCTTACCTTATTCTTGTTTATGGCAGCCTTGTTTTGGGCTGCAGTTCCCGCTCATGCCCAAGGAATCCTCCCTAGTTCCGTTGGCGGCTGGACAGGAACAGTTCAGTCTGCTCTTGCTCCGCCCGCTCTGCGGAGCGGCGACGCGGCAGCCCAGCAAGAAGCTGCGCGAAGGGAGTACGGCTTTGTCTCCGGTGAGAGCGCCGATTACAGGCGCGGCTCCGAAGAGATGCGCGTGAATCTCTATAAAATGAAGGATCCCAGCGGGGCGTATGGTTTGTACTCCTATCTGCGCGCCACGGACATGCCGCACGCCGACTTCACGGAACATGCTTCGATGTCGCGCGAGCACGCGCTTATCCTCACCGGCAACATCGTGGTCGAAGTGGCTGGGAAGGACTTGCCAAAAAATGGCACGGCGCTAAGAGCGCTTATCACAGCTGTCGCTCCCCACGCGGAATCCGGCTTATTGCCAACGATCGGTGATCGCATTCCAACGAAAGGATTCATCGACCGGACGGACAAATACGTTTTAGGGCCGTCGACTCTCGACCAGGTCTTCCCGCTGGCGGACGGCGACTGGCTCGGCTTTTCAGTGGGTGCTGAAGCGGAGACGGCGAAGTACCGCGTGAATGGACACGAGCTTAACCTGCTGATCGCGGATTTTCCGACGCCGCAGACAGCTGCGAAGAGGCTTTCTGAACTGCAGAAGCAGTTCAATATCAACGAATCGAAAGGCATCAACGAACCGAACGGCGCCAACAATTCGAATGGGGCTCAGAATGCGAAGCCGCTGTACGCAAGGCGCGCGATGACCCTGGTGGCGATTGTTTCGGGCGCCGCGACGAAGAAGGAAGCCGATGCCATCCTCGACCAACTCGAATCGGGGACACAGATCACCTGGAACGAGCCGACGTTTCAGTTCAAGGAGCCGAGCATTGGCATGATGATCGTCGGCGCGATCATGGGCACCGGCGTGATCTGCCTGTTCGCGATCATCGCGGGATTGGCCTTTGGAGGAGTGCGGCTGGTGGTGAAGCGAGCGACAAATAAAGTCTTCGACCGGCCGGACCAGGTGCAGGTTTTGCAACTGGGTCTTTCCAGTAAGCCTATCAATGCAGAGGACTTCTACGGATATCGTAAGTGACGCGGCCGGTGGAAAACTTTTGCAGACTTTTTGGTCGTGCGGAGTAAGTGATTGAATTTAATAGGTTTGGCCGGACGTGTAAATTGTGCCTTTCCTGCTTGACTGAATTCTTGCACTCCACTAGACTGCGGTCGAGGAAAGAGTTCTAGGCCCACCGCGCAGTGGCCGTGAGCTTTCTCCCCCTCGAAGGCCCGCTGAGAAAAGCGGGCCTTCTGCTTTTCACGGCGTAAATTTGGTCTGGAATGAACGGGGGCGCGTGCGAGCCCAGCATTACTAAGAGGTGATGTTAGTTGGGGAGCGGGCTGAAGCTTACGCCTACTCTGAACGATGTCGCGATGGTCCAACCGCATTTGTGCTGCGTTTTGACGCGGGCAGCTCTGAGATCTGCCACTACTGAAAGGCGATGCTTTGGTTCCTGCTTTGCGGAGCTAATTTCCTGAGCCGGTGATTCGGATTAGCATTTCCAGGCCGCGGTCTAGACGGATGTCTTGAGGACAAGTGAAGGCAGTGGTGCCCAGGCCGCCTGCTCCGCCTATAATCGAACCGATTCCTGCGCCTTTGCCTCCACCGAAGATTCCGCCGAGCAGCGCGCCCGCTCCTGCGCCGATAGCGGTGTGCACGAAAGTAGATTTCCCGCGGCCGCTCGATTCGATGGCGCCTTCTACGTCCACAAATTCGCCTGAAGGCGCGTGATAGAGCTTCACGATTTCCGCGGAGATAGGAGCGCGCTGGCCATCGGGCATCATCAGGCGATTGAAAACCAGAACCATCGTGGTGTGCCCGCGAAAGCGGCCCGAATTATCGATGGTCTGGATGGTGCCGTAGACGCGAGCACCCTGGTATATGCCTTCGTCCATCACCGTGGCGCTGAAGGGATCGCCTTCCATGGAATATTTGGTGGTGAGCGTGTCGTCCATGCGAATGCGGAGAGAGGTCCACTGCGGGACGCTGAAGCTGGAATTTTGCGGCGTTGGGTTCGCGCGAATGACTGCGGCGCCTGGAATCAAGAGGACGACGGCGGCAACTACCCATGCGGCTCTTGGAATCGGAGAATAGATAGAGCGTGTTCTCACAGTTTCTCCCTGCGTAATTCGCGACGATCAAGAAAAAAGCGGGCGGATTATATCATTTGAATGAGTTTGCGTGGGATGCGTACATCCAGGGAACCGCTTGCGTCGACTTGACATTGGGGCGGCTGAGACGCTGCTTAGAAGAACAAATGCGCGCGGGAGCCAAGCATTCTCAGCAGAGACGATGGTTACTTGGGGCGCAGGCTGAAGCCACGCTACTCTGAACGATGTCGCGATGGTCCAGGGGAACCGCGTTTGCGCTGCGTTTTGTCGCGGGCAGCTCTGAGAGCTGCCCCCTACTGAAAGGCGGTAAATGTGGGCGATTTGCGCCAAGCAATGCGGGGCGATTGCTCCCCTTGGGCTTTGATTTAGTTGATGTTCACGACGACGGGATGAACGACCGACGTGACTGCCAGACTGGTGGTGGGCAGCGTGAGATTTCCGCTGGCATCGATGGGAGCCACGCCGAACAAAATCGAACTGCTGTTAGAGCTGACGACGAAAAGCTGTTCTAGCAACGGATTTGCAATGAGATCGAGCGTGGATGTGGAGACGAACGGCGACATGGGAACGGGGGTCATTCCGCCCGCGTTGGGATCGAACACGAAGGCTACAATGTTTTCGCTCAGGAAACCGGGGATGCCGCCGTTGACGGTGCCAAGAGGCGTGACATAGAGGAAGTTTCCGGATTCGTCGAGAGTGAGCGTCAATGGCGCCACTTGGGAATCACCGGCATTCCCGGGTGAAAAAGGAGAGCCGCCGACCTGCGTGAGCGCTCCGGCATTCGTGGAATCAATGGAAAACGAGCTCAAAGTGACCTGGTTGGCTGTGAGCAGGAATTTTCCGTTGGGATGCACGAGTGCGAAATGGGGAGCGTTGTTTCCCATCCCAACAATCACCGGAGACCCGGAGGCCGGGTTGTTCGTCAGCTGGCCGTTTGCATCGAGCGAGAAAATGAACATGTTTCCGTCTGTTGAGTCGGGGACAAAGGCGATGTTGCCGGCAGGATTGACGGCAATGAAGTCCGGATTTGCCACGACGAACGGGGAATTCGTCGCTTCTGTGAGCGCGCCGGATTGACCAATGGTGAGAACGTGCACGTCGCTATTGGCTTGGTTGGTCACGAACATGAAACGACCGAGCGGATCGGCAACGAGGGAAGCATTCCCGCTGAGCCCTTCGGAGAGGGCGAACGGAGATCCTGTGATTGCCGCGAGCGCGCCGGAATTTCCGTGGGCAATAAGGAATCCAAAAATCTGTGCCGGGGTCTTGGTCTGATCGAGCACGTATACAAACGTATTGTTCGACGCTGCAATCGGCCCGAGAGCCGCCGTCGCCGTGTTGCACATCAGCGTCAAACTGCCATTGGTCGAGTCGATGCCGTATTCCTGGATCGCGCCTTTGGAATCCACCGACAGCAACACCTGTACCGGTTTGAGGGTCGAGCTGCACGTAGGAGTTCCGCCACCGCCACCATTTCCGCAAATGTTCGTCGACGAAGAGCGATGTAAGCGAGCCGCGCCACCGTTACCCGCGACGTTGCACGGCACGGCTGGTGCGCAATTTACAAGCGTCACCGCTGCGATCACCAGGAGCAGAGTTGGCAGCGCATTATTTCTGCTGATCATGGCTTGGCACTCTCCGTTACGGCTGCTGGTTGATGCTCAATTGGCACGATTCTCGACTGCCCCTCGCAAAGGCAACTAGGACATCAAGATGTCTAATTTCTGCACGGCAAGTATGTCCCAGAACGAACCCGCTTCAATCTAGGAGTACTAGCACGTTGTTCAAAAGGGTAATAAAACGCGGCCTTTGCGGGCCACCTTGCGATGAAGTGGACTACTCGGCGCTGGCAGGTTTGGCAGGAGAAAAATTAAACGAGTAAGTCATCGGGCAAAGCCGGTGAGCGACCCGAGACATAGGTAACAGATTGTACCGGACACATAGGTTACGCTTTTTCTCCTTTTGGGGAGGAA
>Ga0306920_100002654_pt1 | contig 22599 bp, 19 predicted proteins | sample flu12Cox44000170_FD_204666 | JGI IMG/M metagenome (GOLD analysis project Ga0306920, IMG submission 204666) | Lab enrichment of tropical soil microbial communities from Luquillo Experimental Forest, Puerto Rico - flux4day.12C.oxic.44.000.170 (v2)... | ecosystem: Environmental > Terrestrial >...
CATTGGAACGACAACGCCCAACCCTTTCGCTGGACCAAGTCCGCCGCCGATATCAAACGCAGCATTCGCAATGCTGCACTTATTTACGAGACACAACACTAGAACACCGGTGACTAGATAGGCGCACCCGACCTCGATAGCCACATTTCGGATTTCAGCAGCGATTGCGGCTCGCCAAATCAGCCACGACCATACTAAAGCGGCAGTCGCGAATAGTGCTGTTGTCGCGAACAGCTCAGTCGAACTGAAGAACTCGAACAGCAGAACAGCGACGAGCAGGGCCAGAAAGGCGGTCTTCGCAATCCGTCGGCTGAGCCGCAACAATACAATATATATTGCAAGCGGGACCGGGAAGATGAACAGAAGAAACAGATGACAGCCCGCTAGTTCTGCCAGTACGTATTGGGAGAAGCCGAAAATATAGCCGCCAAGCATAGCGGGCCAGAACTTCCCGGCCAGATGACGGCATAGCACAAACGCCGAGAAAGCTGCCAGTGGCGGGCATAAGAGGTAGAGAATATTGTGGGAAACTACCGGGCCGAATAGGCGAGTGATGGGATAGAGGGCAAGACTGGGTCCCGGAGTGCAGGTTGCCTAGGCCAGATTGTATCCGGTCGGCCCCCAAACGGCATGCGTAATTAATGCCGGCGCGCCGCTCCTCAGCGCATGTGGCCACCAGGCGAGGGCCCACACTTCGATGAGAGTATCGGCTCTATCGCCGATGACTCGGTGCGCAAAGTGGCCCAACAGCGGCAGGCCAAAAAACACGACTGAAATGGCCAGGTAAATCGAAAATGCCCAGACGCTCTGACTCCGTTTTGCGCAGAGCCCCGGCCATCGCCTCCATGCGATCATATGGTCTCTCGGTCCGAGTTAGCGTAGGAATTTGTTGGGAGGAGCCTGCTACTTCGCTTCAAGGCGTTGAAGCACATTGTAACCAATGCGCCGAGCATTCGCCATGAGGGTTAAAGTCAAACCCTTAGCAGGCAAGTAACAAAACGATGAACCATCGGCGACGTAGACTGATTGCGTACCAGATAGCCGGCCCGAAGTCCGCGTGGTCAACGGCCGAGGTTGATCGCTGAAGGGGAGTGTACTCCCATAGTGTATGCTGGAACCGGCAACTGGTTCCACGCGCATAATCGACCAGCTACCCAAGTGGCGCATCAGGCGGACCATGTGATTTTCGTGCAGCCGCTGACGGCGTTTCTGATCCTCATCAACGCGAAAGGTGATCTCCAAAACGTCGCTATCGTCGCCCCTGCGGCGGAGCGTAACAAACTTCCCGGGAGCCTGAGTGTCCTCATGCTCGATGCCCCATACTGCAAATACGGGCGCCAGGGCCTTCAGCAAGCGCAACGACTCTCGGTATGCCAGGGGCGATTCCTTGAGGAGCCTGAAAAAAAGCATTGAACCGTAGGGATAAAATTGTGCCTGAACGAGATGTTGACCGTCGCGTGTGGGGTCGTAGATCATGGTCAGCTGCGCCATGCTGTAGCGCCGCCGAGTGGATCTCTTACCCAGTTGACGCGGCAAAAGAGAGGGAAAATAAATGTGACCGTTGCAGGTGAGGGGGACTGAGACGTCGAATAGTCCAAGCGAACGCAAGACGATGCGGGCGCTACCCAAGGCACCCGCGGCCAAGACAACGGCCTGGGTTTCGTATTCGACGGACTCATTGTTCTGGAGCAGGCGCGCTCGGACCCGAACACGGCTTGCTGATACCTCCTCGAATGTTTCCACCAGCGCTCTCTCGTAGCGGAAGTTTGGCCGGAGCATAAGCTCCCGCATATCCAGTTCAGGCCTATATGTGCTCTCGCCAGGATTCGAGTAGAAGTCCAGGTCGTGATATGGATTCGGGCGGCGTCTGTCCAGGGGCTCGGTCAGCGAGGCCATTAGTGATTGTCCCAGGCGTGCTCCCGCGCGATGAAGGCGGATGCGGTGCTTTCGATAGCTTTCTAGGATCGCGCGGGCATTGTCATCGAGATCCAGTGGGGGCTGCAAGGCCTTCAATGACCCGCGCACGACTGCGAGGTCGTCGTCCTGGCAGCCGCTGACACCTATGTGGCTAACTACCGCCTCATAATGTGGACTCATTTCGTGCGGGACAAAACCGCACCTGGACAGCTCGCTGTCAGTGAAGGGAAAGCTGACTGCGCCCCAGGAGCAGGCCAGACCGCCTCGCGCCAGACTTACAAGCGCCGCAAACCACGGCGCATGCAGAGGCGCCAGGTTGGCAGGGTCTCGCAGAATATACTGGCGTGGGGGCATAATCAGGGAGGTGGCTCCGACCGGATTGAAGTCGATGCCTTCGAATTGATCGCCCAAGAGATAGCGATGTTGCCCCCAATCGCGGCGCCGAATCTCCGCAAACGGTTTATCCGGAACCAAACTCGCGTAGGTGTCATCCGTGTAGCCGACGTCCAGCATCGTGACCGTGCGCCCCGCTTCAACCAGTGGGAAAGCAGCATGAATCCCGCTCACACCTGAACCTGCCACGATTACGTCGCCGCACGCGATCTCATTCATGTTCGGCGCGCCAGTTGTAAAAGCGGAACTCCCACAGCCAGCTTGACTGCACTGCGAAGCCCCTGCCAGATGAGCACCCGGAGCACACGAAATCGACCCTCCCTCTCTTCTAGGAAGAATTCCGCGTATGCTGGACTGGCCTCGAGGATCGCTGCAGCCAGAAGGATTTTGTTCCGCAGCAGTGACCGAGGCGAAAATACTCCGGCAGCTGCATCAAGGTACGGTAACAGTCGCGGATGCCGGCGTACAAATTCCCACTCCGAAGCGGCGGCGTCTCCGAGCAACTTGCGAGTCGCCGCCACGTAGCGATTCACAAGTTCTGGCGGTGGATCTACATCCATCAGGTATCTCGAGATAAAGCTGAATTCCTCGGCGGCGCGCCGGTCCGGTTCGTCCACCAGATCCCCTCGCGTCCCAAGGACAAGCGCAAGCCCTCGCTCCAGCGGGAGCGGATCGAAACCGAAGTCTCGTCGCGCCGACCCAATGTCAATGTCCACGTTCTGGTTCGAGCCCAGCACGTTGCTGACAGTAATTGGGCATTCAGCCCACAGTGTCGTTATGATTTGCGTCGCCCATAGGGAAAGAGCAAAAGGGAAATGAATCTTGCGCCGCTGCACGCCGATAGCGGCACCAATCCGGTCGATTAATTCATCAAAGGTGACAAGCCTAGGTCCCCCAATAGAGTATGTTTTCCCTATCGTACAGTCGTTCTCGATGCAGCCGATAATCGATCTGGAAACGTCGCCGACATACACAGGTGCGCTAATCCACTGTCCATCACCCAACACTGGAACCGCGGGTAAACGGCGTACGAAGTTCAGAACCACGCCAAACACGCCGCTTTTTTCTTCGCCGTAGACTAAACTAGGCCGTAACGTCGTCACGTGAAGTTCGGAGTCGCGAAAAATCTTTTCGGCCGCGCTCTTGGTGCGCGCGTACGCCCCTTTCCGAGCGATTCCGACCGATTGTGTGCTGACGTTGATAAGGCGCAGACAGCCTTCCGCCAAGCAAAGTCTGGCCAAGCGCTCGGCGCCGTGAACGTTAATGTCTTGACTATCAGCTTCATCCGATTTCGCAGCCGCCAGATGCACTACCACCGAAACTCCAGAGACGGCTCGGCGCAACGAAAGCTCATCACGCATATCCGCCTGGACAAATTCGAGCCGCTCGGAGAGCGGCAGCGACCCGGGACCATTGCGCGACATCGCCTTGACGCGCCATTCGCATTCAAGGAGGTGGCTAACAAGGTCTTTGCCGATAAAGCCCGTCGCGCCGGTAACCAGGACAGATGAAGTTTTCGAATCACGCACTACTTATATCACCGACACCAAAATTACACGTTGGCAAAATAATATATGCCACTCGTAGCTACCAGTGTCACGGGCAGCGGCGATGCCATAGGCATTATCGCTGCCGTCGGTGGCGACACCTTGCGGACTACATAGCGAAGTCGCGTGCGAGCCGTGCCAGCCAGGTTGCAAAGCGAAAGATCAAGTGATTATTCTGCCTGAACACCCGGTCGGCTATGATGTCTCGCCGCCTGGAGTCGAAGTGACGTTGAGGGCGTGTTGTATTCAAGCACGCGGCGACTACCTGCTAATGAATAGAGAGAGCGGATACCGCCTAATCAGGGCCGGGCGGACCTGAACGCTGACTTCAAGGCCCGGATCCGAGTCATAAGTCCACACTTTCGCTCCGTGCTGGCTCTCGCTCCAAGGCGGCCTAAGATAGTGCGCTACGCTACGTCCTAAACATCAGGGTCGGACCGATCGAGCCGACGGAAATTCACTCTTCACCAGTTCGGCGTACTTGAGACCAGAACCCGTATTGAATAGCACCACGCGCTGCTCCGGATGGAGGTAACCTCCGGCAGCAAGGCGCTTGAAGGCTGCCACCGCCGCCGCGCCTTCGGGACAAATGAATAATCCTTCCAGGCGGGCCACCTCGCGAATGGATTCGAGGATCTCGCCGTCATCGACCGCAATCGCCATGCCCCCGCTCTCGCGAATCGTACGCAGGATGAGATAATCCGCGAATGCATGCGGCACACGCAATCCGGCGGCTATCGTGCGCGCATCCTGCCAGGCATCACTTTCCGCCTTTCCATCCAGCAATGCCTGCACAATCGGCGCGCATCCCGAGGCTTGCACTGAAATCATCTTGGGGCGTTCTTTCCCGAGCCGGCCGAGCTGCTCCAGTTCGTCGAACGCCTTCCACATCCCAAGCATCCCGGTGCCGCCACCGGTCGGGTAAATGATTGCGTCGGGCAATTGCCAGTCGAATTGCTCGGCGAGTTCGAACCCCATTGTCTTCTTGCCCTCGACGCGGTACGGCTCCTTTAGTGTCGATAAATCGAACCATCCACGCTCGGCGGCGGCTTGACGCACGATTTTTGCCGCATCACTGATCAACCCGTCAACCAGATAGACGGTGGCGCCGCATACGGCGGATTCGATCTTGTTAATTTCGGGCGCGTCGGCCGGCATAAAGACCGAAGTTTCGATTCCGGCTGCCGCACCATATGCAGCCAGCGCTCCAGCGGCATTGCCTGCCGACGGTGCTGCGATACTGCGAACGCCGAGTTCCTTCCCGCGCGATACCGCCGCCGCCATGCCGCGCGCTTTGAAGGTGCCGGTCGGGTTCAAGCCTTCTTCCTTGATAAACAGCCGCTCGAAGCCGTAAGGGCGGCCCAGTCGCGCGGCGCGCAGCAGCGGGGTCATACCCTCGCCCAGCGAAACGATATTCGCTTCGTCCCGGACCGGCATCAGTTCGCGATAGCGCCACATCGTCGGCGGACGGTTGCTGAAATCAGGTGGCAGGGATTTGCGCGCCGACGATAGGTCGTAGCGGGCGAACAATACCTTGCCGCAGTCCGGGCATACGGTGTGAAGCTGGTCGGCACTGAAATGGTGGCCGCAAGCGGTGCACTGGAGATGATCCAGAAAACTCTTCATCATCCGCATGTTGCCAGAAATCGCACGGTGGAGTTGAGTTCGAGTAGCTGTCCAATAAAGACCGATTTCGTGTCACCTCGCGCGTGGCGGAGCCTGCCCTCATAAGGGCGCGCTTTGGCCGGAGTTCCTTGACATCCGGACGGACATCATGGTCTACCAAACCTTAGCGAGGGGTAATCGAGGAAAACGCTGCCGGCAAAGATGAAACGCTTGATTCTCCTCCCTGCGTGCGTGATAAAGAACGGCCCGCGTTGATTTCATAAAGGAGCCGCCAACGATGAAAGCTGCTGTCTTCCATGGACCAAATCAGCCCCTTACGGTCGAAAGTGTCGATATTGACCAGCCGCAGGACCGCGAAGTTTTGGTACGCACCGTCGCCAGCGGCGTCTGCCACAGTGACTTGCATTTCGTCGACGGCTACTATCCATTCCCCGCTCCCGCCGTGTTGGGTCATGAAGCGGCAGGTATCGTCGAGGAAGTGGGGAAGGCGGTTAGCTATGTCAAACCGGGCGACCACGTCATCGCTTGCCTCTCGGTATTCTGCGGCTATTGCGAAGACTGTATGTCGGGCCATCCCAACCGATGCTCGAATCGGGCGGCGACTCAGCGCCCCAGGGATGGCAAGCAGCGGCTTTCCTGGAAAGGCCAGCCGATGCGGCAGTTTGCCGATCTTTCCACCTATGCAGAACGGATGCTGGTGCACGAGAACGCGTTGGTAAAGGTCACCAACGATATTCCGCTCGACCGCGCGGCGCTTATCGGATGCGGCGTCACCACGGGAATGGGCGCGGTGCTGAATACGGCGCGCATCGAGCCAGGCTCGCGGGTTGCAGTCTTTGGCTGCGGGGGCGTGGGATTGGCGGCAATCCAGGGTGCGCGTATCGCAGGTGCGCGGCAAATTATCGCGGTCGACCAGTTCGAATCCAAGCTGGCATTGGCCAAGCGGCTCGGCGCTACTGACAGCGTCGATGCATCCAATCGTGATGCGGTCGAGGCGATTAAGGAGCTGAGCGGCGGCGGAGTTGATTATTCGTTCGAAGCCGTCGGCAACAAAAAGCTCGCCGAGCAATGCTTCGAATGTATCAAACCCGGTGGCACCGCTACCGTTATCGGCATGATCCCGGTTGGCCAAAAGGTCGAACTCGACGGGCCCAAGTTCCTGACCGAGCGTAAAATCCAGGGCACGAACATGGGCTCGAATCGCTTCCGAATCGATATGCCGCGTTACGTCGATTACTACTTGCAGGGCCGTCTTAACCTCGACGACATGATCAGCCGCCGCGGTAAGCTCGAGGACGTCAACGAGGCTTTTCGTGCGATGAAAGCCGGCGAGGTCGCACGCACGGTCCTGATGTTCGAGTGAATTGCGGCATACCGTTGTATGGGCGCAGCAGGTTATTTTCGTATTGCTGGCCGGATGAGCTAAATCTAATCTCTCGCCAGCGGATGCCAATCCGGTCACGCTAAACAGAGGCGCAACAGAGAGCGGCGACACATACCACTGGCGGAGGCCGTTTCGGCCGAAGCGAGCAAACCGGTCCGCAAGGTGCGCATAGCAATAGGTCGGTGAGAAAACAATGAAGGCTGCAGTTTTTCGTGGTCCCCATCAACCCTTGACGATCGAACAGGTCGATATCGATGACCCGCGCGAACATGAAGTCCTGGTCCGCACCGCCGCAAGCGGCGTGTGCCACAGTGACTTACATTTCGTCGACGGCCTGTATCCCCATCCGATCCCGGCAATTCTCGGCCACGAAGCGGCGGGGATAGTCGAGAAAGTGGGCTCGGCGGTGACCTATTTGAAACCCGGCGACCACGTGATTTCGTGTCCGTCGGTGTTCTGCGGCTACTGCGTCGAATGCATGTCGGGGCATCCTAACCGATGTTCGAATCGCGGTGCGACACAACGGGCCAAGGGCGACAAGCCGCGCCTCTCGCAAAAAGGCGAGCAGGTTCGGCAGTTCGCCGACCTATCTACCTATGCTGAGAAGATGCTGGTGCACGAGAACGCACTGGTGAAGATTACCGACAAGATTCCGCTCGACCGCGCCGCACTCATTGGATGCGGCGTGACGACGGGGGTCGGCGCCGTGCTCAACACCGCGAAAATTGAACCGGGCACTACCGTCGCCGTCTTCGGCTGCGGCGGCGTCGGCATCTCGGCAATCCAGGGCGCCCGGCTGGCGGGCGCCCGCATGATCATCGCGGTCGATCAGTTCGAGTCAAAGCTCGCGATGGCGAAGCGGTTCGGCGCGACCCATACCATTGATGCATCTAGTACCGACGCGGTCGAAGGCATTCGCAAGTTGACTTCGGAAGGACCCGAAGAGGCGCCGGTGGTCGAAGGACTTGGGCCCAGCGGCGGAGTTGATTACGCCTTCGAAGCGGTCGGAGTCGCGAAGCTGGCCGAGCAGTGCTTCCAGTCTATCAAGCCGGGCGGGACCGCGACCGTTATCGGAATGATTCCGGTCGGCCACAAGGTTCAGCTTGACGGACCGATGTTCCTGACCGAGCGCAAGATCCAGGGCACGATGATGGGCGGCAACCGTTTCCGCATCGACATGCCGCGCTACATCGATTACTACTTGCAGGGCCGTCTCAACCTGGACGACATGATCAGCCGCCGGGGCAAGCTGGAGGACGTCAACGAAGCCTTCCGCGCGATGAAAGCCGGTGAAGTCGCCCGGACGGTGTTGATGTTCGAGTAAGCCATGCGCCAGCGCAGGGCTTCTTCTCACGTCCCGAGTGCAGCTGGGAAGCTGAGCGCTATGCTGCCTGCCGCAGCACGTCCGCAAGAGCATCGACAGAAGCGTTCTTCTTACAGCTTCGGTTGAGGGAGCGGGCCCCGGGCCTCTTCATAGGCGGCGGCGAGCTGGAACACGTTCACCTCGTCGAACGGGCGGCCGATTATCTGCATCGACAGCGGCAGCCCTTCTGACGATAGGCCTATAGGCAGCGCGAGCGCTGGCTGTCCGGTTAAATTGAACGGTGCGGTGAAGCGAAGCACGGCGGTGACCATGTTCACTGGCTCGCCAGACGAGGTAAGTGCACGGCCGCCGACATCAATTCGAGGCGCCGGGATTGCAGCCGTCGGTGCTACCAGTGCGATCCGATTTTCCAATGCGGCGAGCGTCTCCGCCAACACCACCGCCCGCGCCCGCTGCGCCCGCACGTAATGCATCGCCGGAGTGAGCATGCCTGCTTCAAGCGTCCGCCGGACATCGATGCCATAATCCTGCGGCCGCGTGCGCATCCAGTCTTCGTGAAATTCGGCCGCTTCGGCGAACATTATCGTGGTCGCCATCGCTGGCGCCTGCTCGATTGATGGAATCGAGACTTCTTCGACTGCGGCGCCCAAATCGCGCAGCTTCGCCAGAGCTGCCTCGCAGGACGAAAAGACCTCGCCACCCACCCCGTTCAGAAGCTGCTTGATAACGCCTATCCTCGTTCCCTTCAGACCACGTCCGATTGCACTTGAAAAATCGGGGACCGACTCGCGGCTCGAAGTCGGATCGTTTGGATCATGCCCGGCGATCACTTGCAGCATCAGCGCTGCATCGCGCACACTACGTGTTATCGGTCCCGCATGGTCGAGAGAATCCGCCAACGGCATCACGCCGTAACGGCTGACCCTGCTCCAGGTTTGCTTCATGCCGACGCATCCGCAGAACGCCGCTGGGATCCGAATCGAGCCTCCGGTATCGCTGCCAATGGTGGCGGCGGCACTGCGGGCAACAATTGCGGCGGCAGAACCGCCACTCGAACCGCCCGGAACCCGCTCCAGATTGTAGGGATTCCGGCAGGTGCCGAAATGGGGATTCGTCGTTGTCGCGCCGCCAGCGAATTCGTGCAGATTAAGTTTCCCCAACAAGACTGTGCCGGCCTGTTCGAGCCTCGTCCAGATTGTGCAGTCGAACTCCGACACGAACTCGGCAAAGATCTTCGAACCGCCGGTGGTGCGAATTCCTTGGGTGTAGCAAAGGTCCTTAAGCGCTACGGGAATGCCATGGAACGGACCGCGCCATCCGCCTGCCGCAATTTCCTTGTCGGCCGCCTTAGCGGCCGCCCGAGCCCGCTCGGCGGTGACAGTGATATAGGCATGTAGCTGCGCATCCGTTTCCTCGATCCGGTCGAGATACGCTTCAGTCAATTCGACCGGGGACATTTGCCTGGAGCGGATTTTCTCGCCTAAAGCGGCGACGTCGAGTGCAAGGAGTTCATCGAAGCTGGACATCGGATGCCTCGTGCAACTGTGGAGTAGCGAAATTTTTCAGTGATTATTTCGAACTCCGACGCTGCCGCTCGGCCTCGGCGATCAGGGTCGGATAGCCGAATGGTGGCTGAAGGCCGGTGAGATTGAGTGCTTCCAGCCGGCGGGAATAGGTCGCCATCGCGCCGACCATGTGCGCGACGGCTTCAGCCGCATCATCGGACAAGGTGTAATCGTACAGTTGCTGCGCGAGCATCTTCACTGCCGGGCCTGTTAGCTGTGCCATATTCGTCCCCGTATATTCCGAACCGGAACCCTCGCCCTTCGCTCTCCCCCAACAAATCGGGCGAGCGAGTGCAAGCGCGGGCGAGGGGCAGAGCGCTGGTTTCTCGCGAGGGTGCCGCGTCAACCTGAGAACGCTCTGAGCACGCGGCGAACACCGGTGCTGTAATCTTCCTCAACTGCGTTCGGCACCACAATCGGGACTTCGGCGCCGGCGCGGCGATACTGCTCAAGGCGCTCGCGGCAACGTGCTTCCGGTCCAACCAGCGCGAGCGCGTCGACCATCTCTTCGCTGACCGCTGCGGTCATCGCCTCCGGGTCGCGCCGTTTTGCCGCATCCATGATTTGGGCCGCGGGGGCTTCGAATCCACTACGGGCGAGTAACCGATTGTAAAACGGCAGCGCTCCGTAGAATGACAGACCGCGCCGAGCGGCGGTGTACGCACGCTTGAGATCGCTGTGCAGGAAAACTGGGAGCCCGACCGTCACCCTAACGTCCGACGGCTTGCGTCCGTGCTTCCGCGCCTCTTCGTGCGCGACCTCTGCCGAACGCCGCATCCGCTCCGGGGTGCATAGGTAGAGCATCAGGCCGTCGGCCAGTTCCCCGCCGAGCCGGGCGGTTTCGAGCGCGAGCGCTGCGTAATAAATCGGTACCGGTTTTTTCGGCTGGCGGAATTTCATCCCGAACATCATCGTTTCGCCGTTCAGGGTTTTCCGGATAATCTCGGTATCGTGGCGCAAGCGGGTGCGCGCGTTACCCATCTCGATGCCGCGCGCTTCGAGCGCCGGACGATGACTTACGCCCAGGCCCAGGATAAAGCGTCCATCGGCCGCGTCCTGGACCATTTCTGTGGCCGCGGCGCAGAGTGCGGGCTCGCGCAGATAGATGTTGACGATCCAAGTCCCGATCTGAATGCGGCTGGTGTCTCGGGCGATCGCGTAGGAGCACATCAGCGCATCGTTACTGGCTTCCGGAATATAAACTCCGCTGAAGCCCGCCTGCTCAGCTTCGCCGGCGAGTTGCACTAATTCCGTGTATGGAATTCCCGAAAATGGCGAGATGGAAACACCACATGCTGTCATAATTGGACTCCTTCCTTGCCAAGGTCGAGCGTTGCGCCGCGCAACCGCGACGATGCTAGCGCACTCCGGAGCGAGAGAGCTAATCCCCTGAGATGGCTTGACGCGGCATTGATGGCGGCTGGCCGAGTCGCACCCAATCTACCAGACACAATCAGGTCGCTGTCTTTGGAAAGAAACGATTCTGCGGCCGCGGCAAGCCGAGATTTTCCCTCAGCGTCACGCCTTCGTACGCGCGCCGAAACAGGCCGCGCGCTTGCAGTTCGGGCACCACACGATCGACGAAGTCGTCAAGTCCGGCGGGCAGATAGGGAAACATTACGTTAAAGCCATCGCAAGCTGCGGTGAAGAGCCATTCCTCCATCTGACTGGCGATTGTCGTGGGCGTGCCGACAAACGCCAGCCCGCCATAACCGCCGACTCGCTGCGCCAGTTGACGCACGGTCAATTTCTCCTGCTGCGCCAGTTCAACGATCCGCTCGCGTCCGCTTTTGCTGGCGTTGCTTTCCGGAATCGGAGGGAGCGGACCGTCAGGATCAAAGCGGGAGGCGTCGTGACCGAGTGCGATCGAGAGCGACGCGATCGCGCTGTCGTAGTGAACCAGGCTGTCAAGCCGCGCGCGTTTCTCGCGTGCTTCGACGGCCGAATCACCCACGACCACGAACGCTCCCGGCAACACTTTCAGATGGTCGGGATCGCGTCCGAACTTTTCCATCCGGCCCTTAACGTCAGCATAAAACGTACGCGCATTGGCGATATTGCTCCCCGCGCCGAAGATAACCTCGGCCGTCTCCGCGGCAAGCTGACGGCCCGCCTCTGACGCCCCGGCCTGCACAATCACCGGCCAGCCCTGAATCGGCCGCGCGATATTGAGCGGCCCGCGCACTTTGAGGAACTCGCCCCGGTGGTTGAGCACATGAAGTTTGTCGGGATCGAAGTAGATGCCGGTCTCGACATCGCGAATGAAGGCGTCGTCGGCCCAGCTATCCCACAGGCCCGTCACCACATCAAAAAACTCGCGAGCACCGCGGTAGCGGGTCGTATGCTCGAGATGCTGGTCGAGGCCGAAATTCATCGATTCGTCAGGATTGCCCGAGGTGACCACGTTCCATCCTGCGCGTCCGCCGCTCAGGTGGTCGAGCGAGGCAAATTTCCGTGCAACATGATACGGCTCGTTGTAGGTGGTCGATGCGGTGGCGATGAGTCCCAGACGCTCGGTGACGACCGCCAACGCCGGCAAAAGTATCAGCGGATCGAATGAACTGACCGTGGCGCTGCGTTTCAGCGCATCCATCGGCATATTGAGCACGGCCAGATGGTCGGCCATGAAGAAGGCGTCGAATCTGCCGCGCTCCAACTTCTGCGCGAAGCGTTTGAGATGCGGAAAATTGAAATTCGCATCCGGGAACGCGCCGGGATAACGCCACGCGGCGGTATGAATACTAATCGGCCGCATGAAGGCTCCGAGGCGCAATTGACGCGAACTGGCCATACCAGGCTCTCCCGAGTCTGCCGATTGCAGCGTTACCTCTAGTCAGCGCCAGGCCGCGGCCACGGCTTCCATCGCGTCAATTACGCGACGGCGTTTTTGTTCAGGATCCGGTTGGAATGATGTGAATTGCAGCGCGGTTGCAGTGATTCCTGCCTCTTCGTAATCGCGCAGGCGTCGCACGATCTGTTGGGGCGTGCCGAAGACGAAGATCGATTCGAGCATGTAGTCCGGCACCAGCGAAAGTGCCTTGCGGCGGTCGCCGGCGTTCCATGCTTCAAGCGCTGCTCGCGCCTCGTCACCATAGCCGATCCACTGAAAGAACCGGTTGTACTGCGGCACCGTCAAATAGGCGGTCAGTTCGCGCCGCAGATTCTCGCGCACCACTTCCTGCTCGTCATCTACCGCGACCAGGATGCGGCACGCGATGTCGAATGAATCGGCGCTCTTGCCCGCTTTGCGCGCGCCTCGGCGAATTTCATCGAGCATCCGGGGAAAGGTCTCTGGCGTGATGTAATTGACGATTGCGCCGTCGCCGATTTCGCCCGCGGTCCGCAGCATCAATTCGCCTTGGGCGCCAACGTAGATCGGCGGTGGCGTCTCAGGGGGCGCGCCCAGGCGGAAACCGTTAATGCTGACGGTTTTGCCGGACGTGGTGACCTTTTGCCCGGTAAAGGCGGCGCGCAAAGCGGCGACGGTCTCGCGCAGACGAGTCAGCGGTAGCCGGTACGGCACACCCATCCACTGCTCGACAATCGTCGGCGTCGAGACGCCGACCCCGAGCACGAAACGTCCGCCGGAGAATTGCTGCACGGCCGCTGCCGAAAGCGCGATCAAAGCGGCGGGCCGCGTAAAGACCGGCACGATCGCCGTCCCCAGGCGAATTCGCTCGGTCACCGCGGCAGCCGCCGCCACGGGCGTGAACGCGTCGCCTGCCAACGTTTCATAGCTCCACGCGTCAGCGAAGCCGAGCTTTTCCGCTTGTTGCACTAGTTCAACGAAGTGACGATTTTGGAAGCCGTCGAGGGGAATAGTAATTCCGAGTCGCATGTTGAGAGGTTATCCTTGCTCTGTGTATTTCGCCAACCTCCGGTTATTAGCACCACCGGCGTGCTTTTTTCCCGCGCGCCTGGCTGCCCGCACGGAGGAATCCCGCGCGGTCGCTCATGCTTGGGGCAAATCCAAGTCTCGCGCTGCCACTCATCCGCCAGGCCTGAGATTCAATGCCTGTGCTAGATGCATTGGGTGCCGTCCTTTGCAGAATTGGCGGATTTGGGAGCGGCAAGCGAAGCCGTCGGCGATGATCAGAGTATCCTCTGCACTCTCATCAACGGTAGGAATCAGCACGCGCTCCGCAATCCTACGCGACAGGTCGAAGCGGCGGGCGTCGTAGCCGAAGGCCCCGGCCATCCCGCAGCATCCAGCGTCTGGCGCCTCGACTCGCAGCCCTTCGGCTTTCTTCAGCAACGCCAATTCACTGTTCATCCCGGCGAGCGCCTTTTGATGACAATGGCCGTGGACCAGGGCAGCTCCCTTAAGTGGCGGCGGGCCGAATTGCGGCGCCTTGGCGGCCAGAAATTCGTCGAGCAGCATCGCATTGCGGGCCACGGCGCGTGCGCCGGAAAGACGCGGGAACAGCGCGGGCAGTTCATCTCTCAAAGTCAACAGGCAACTCGGCTCAAGGCCGACGACACTGACGCTGCGCTCGACGAACGGGCTTAGGGCCACGATGATTTCGAGCAGGCGCGAGCGCCCCGCATCGAGCTTGCCGGCTTCGTACAATGGCCGTCCGCAACAGAGGTCCTTCGCCGGTAGAATCACCTCGAAGCCGGCGCGTTCGAGCACTTCGGTGGCAGCGATCGCTACTTCCGGTTCGAAGAAATTGGTGAACGTGTCGGGGAAGAGCAGTACCTGCTGCGCATGGTTGACCTGCGGGGGCCTTCGCGCGAACCATCGGCGGAACGGTTGCCGCGCGAATCTTGGAAGATTGCGTTCGGGATGGAGCTGTAGCAGGCGCCGTAAGAGCAAACCAGTTGGCCCGATTTGCAACGCATTCAACGCCATCGGCGCAATCGATGCGGCGCGGGCGATTTCATGGATACGGCCAAAGAATTCCACCGGCAGGGGGCGGCGATGACTTTCATAAAAATTGGCCAGGAACTCCGCCTTGTAGGCCGCCATATCTACCGACGCCGGGCATTCGCTTTTGCACGCCTTGCATGACAGGCACATCTCCAGCGCCTCAAACAGAGCGGTATCGGCGAAGCCGTCACGGAGCAGATCACTCGTGAGCGCTTCGTAAATGAGGTGTGCGCGCCCCCGCGTCGAATGAGCCTCCTCGCGCGTTGCCATGTAAGAGGGGCACATCACACCGGCGTCGGTCTTGCGGCATTTGCCGATTCCGACACACTTGAGCGCGGCGCCTGCGAGTCCGCCCTCGGCGCTGAAATCGAAGCGCGTGCGAAGCGGAAGGGGCTGGTAACTGGGGCCGATTCGCAGATGCGCATCGAGTGGTTCTGGGGCTGATAACACTCCCGGATTCATCATCTGCCCAGGATCGAAGGCGGCCTTAAAATCGCGGAAGGCGTCAAGCAGTTCCCGGCCATACATCTTGGGTAGCAATTCGGAGCGGGCGCGGCCGTCGCCATGCTCACCAGAGAGCGAGCCGCCGAATTCCACGACGAGGTCGCCGATATCGCTCATCGCGGCGCGGAATCTGGCGATGCCGGCAGTAGTGAAGAAGTCGAAGTTGATGCGGCAATGCACACAGCCTTCGCCGAAGTGACCGTAATAGGTTGCCGCCGCAAGTTCGTACCGCGCCAGCAAGGGCACCAGGCGGCGCAGAAAATCGCCGAGCCGGGGGGGTGGCACCGCGCAATCCTCAGCGCCGGGCCACGTGCGAGGTTGTCCCGGCAGCAGCGCACCGGCGCCGAGTCCGGATTCCCGAATGCCCCATACGGCGCGCTGCTCCGACGGCTCCTGCAAGATTGTGACGCCGGTGCATGCGGCAACTCGTGCAGCATCGCGCTTGACCGCTTCCGCCGCGGCGCGCAGATCGTCATCGGTTTCCGCGCCCAGTTCAGCGATCAAAAAAGCCCTGCCGTGCGGCAGGTATCGCACGCCAGGCATGCCTCTTTCGCGGGCGAAGTCGGGTAAACGATGGTCGAAGCCTTCGAGCGCTTGCGGGTGATGCTCCAGAAGCCATGGGGTCTGATCGGCGGCGCCGAAGACATCGTCAAAGCCCATCACGACCAGCGCGATTTTCCGAGGAATCGGCACCAGCCGGACCGTGGCGCTAAGCACGATGGCGAGAGTTCCTTCGGAGCCAACTATCGCGCGGGCAAGATTGAAGCCGTTTTCGGGCAGGAGTTGATCGAGGTTGTAGCCGGATACGCGGCGCGGGATTTTCGGATAGCGGGCGCGCACCAATTCACCGTAGCGTTCGGCGATTTCGCGCATTTTCGTGTAAAGCGCCGCAACCCGCCCCGCACTGCTCACCGCTGCGGCGTATTCACTTTCGCCGCCGCCACCCATTGTCAGGCGCGTGCCGTCGTAAAGCAGAATGTCGAGGCCGATGAGATTATCAACCGTCTTGCCGTACGCAGCGGAATGGGCGCCGCATGAATTATTGCCAATCATCCCGCCGAGAGTGCATCGGTCCTTGGTCGCTGGATCGGGAGCGAAAAAGAGCCCGTATTTGGCGGCTACTGCATTAAGCTGCACCTGCACGACGCCAGGCTCGACTACTGCAACACGCTGATCCGGATCGACCTGCCTGACCGAATTCATGTACTTCGAGAAATCCAGCACCAGCGCCGTGTTGGCGGTTTGTCCGGCCAATGCCGTGCCGCCGCCACGGGGCAGAATGGGAATGCGGTTGTCGCGCGCCAATGCAACCGCGCGCCTTACGTCCTCGTCGTGCCGGGGGATTACAACGCCGACGGGCACTAGGCGATAGTTGGAGGCGTCGGTGGCATAAAGCGCGCGCGTACCCGCATCGAAACGCACCTCGCCGTCGATTATGCGCGAGAGCTGGTCGCTAAGGGTGCCAATTGATGTCATTGCCGTTCGAGGCTCAATTGCGGGCGACCGCAAGAATCCAGAAGCAGCTCTTGCGACGAAGATTTTAATTCAGCCAAGCGCTCTGCGAAAAGAGCTCGGCCGTTAGTGCCCACGGTTGATCCAGATAAGTATCGGAGTTGGCAAAGCCGCCCGGCTGTGGCCTAATCTCGCGTTGGGGATCGATCATCCGTTACCTGCGAGGGGACTATGGCAAATGGAGCCGAAACGCGTGGGCCGGGCTATCGATGGATAATCGAAGCACTGGTTGTCGTAATGCTCATAGTTCAGGTGATGGCGTGGCTGGCGCCGGCTCCGATCCTGGCGCCGATTGTCGCCTCACTGCACATCGGAATGGGCCAGTTTGGCCTGATAATTTCCATTATATCGCTATGTATCGGGATATTTTCTTTTCTCGGCGGTGTTCTGACTGAGCGCTTCGGCACGTTGCGAACTCTATTAGCCGGGCTTTGGCTGCTCGCTATCGGGGAAGTCGCGAGTGGGTTCACCGCTGGATACGGCAGCTTGCTGCTCTGCCGCGTGGTCGAGGGGGTGGGGTATGGACTGATGATCGGCCCGCCTGCCGCGCTGGTGATGGAATGGTTCAGTGAACGTGAGTGGCCGTATATCAATACCGTCAACTCGATGATCGCCTATCTCGGGATCTTCGCTCTGTTCACCATTACGCCGCGCGTCTATCATGCGCTCGGTTCATCATGGCAACGGACGCTCACCTGCTATGGTCTTAGTGCAGTAGCTGCCGCTGTGCTATGGACGGTGCTCGGCCGCCAGCGCCGCATTGCGGCGACTGCAGGCCATCAAGCCCATTCACCGTCGAATCTTCCGGAAGTGCTGCGAATGCGAGGCGTCATGCTGATGTCGATAGCGCTATTCGGCGGCATGTGGGTTTTTCAGATCTATACGTCGTTTCTGCCCGAGTTCTTCCGCGAATACCGGGGGCTGGGGCTCGAACAAGCTTCGACCTTGACGGGTTTATTGCCGCTTACCGGTATATTTGCGGCCGGGTTAGGCGGCTTCGCAAACGGCATCGTGGGCCTGCGCAAGCCGTTTTTGTGGCCGATGGCGATTTTGTCGCTGATCGGATACGTGGCGGCTATTCTACTGACGCAAATGGCCGGAATTTCGACCGGATTGGTGCTGATCGGAATAGGCGCCTCGGGCGGCTTGGCGGCAACGGCAACGCTGATGATGGAATTGCCGGGGATGACACCGGCCAAAATGGGACCGGCATTCGCGACCATCTGGGCGGTGGGCTATACTGGCGCGTTCATCTCGCCGATCCTCGGCGGAATGCTGGTGCCGTCGATTGGTTTGCGCAACGTGCTGTTGCTGGCATCGACCTTACAGGTGCTGCCAATTATTTCCATGTACATGCTGCCGGAGACCGGTCCCGGCCGCCGTCCGCTCGCTATCGCCGCATCTGCGGCGGGGCGTTGAAGGCGTAGGCGAAGAAGGCGCCAGTGTCTAACGTTACCCGCCGCGCCGGTTACAGCTTGGCTGACCGGCGTGCGCGCTGGCTACAGGAGAATGCTCCGGCATCGCCTTCCTCGGCGATCCAGATGTCGAAGCCGCAGTAGTTTTTGAAGGTCACGGTATGGCCTGGGCCGGCGCAGCTCTGCACAACGGCGAAGTTACCGCCATTAGGAGAAACATTACGGTCCGACGTTCGTGAAACCAGCCGCAACCGTCGGGCCAAGACTAAAGCAAAGTTGCACGTGTTCCCTGGATCGACATCACGCGAGTTAGCTGCCGGAGGCGGCCCGGCGCGGACGCAAGTGCGGCGCGCCGCGCTCGCATTTATTTTTGTCACGGTCGTTCTGGACATGCTCGCACTGGGCATGATCGTGCCGGTGCTGCCGAAACTGATCAAAGATTTCGTCCATGGCAACACCGCTCGCGCGGCGGAGATTTATGGCTTGTTCGGCACCGTCTGGGCGCTGATGCAATTCATCTTCTCGCCCGTGCTTGGCGCGCTCTCGGATCGGTTCGGCCGCAGGACCGTGATTCTGCTTTCGAATTTCGGGCTAGGACTCGATTACATCGTGATGGCACTGGCGCCCGGCGTGGGCTGGCTGTTTGCGGGCCGGATCATTTCCGGGATTACCTCAGCCAGCTTTTCCACCGCAAGCGCATACATTGCTGACGTGGCGCCGCAGGAAAAGCGTGCGGCCGGATTCGGGATGCTGAGCGCCGCATTCGGCCTTGGCTTTATTCTGGGCCCCGCGCTGGGTGGTGTTTTCGGCAGTATCGATCCGCGGCTGCCATTCTGGGTCGCGGCCGGGTTGAGTCTGCTGAATGCGTTGTATGGCCTGTTGGTCTTGCCGGAATCGCTACCGGCGGAAGAACGGGGGCCGTTTTCCTGGGCCCGCGCAAATCCCGTCGGCTCGGTGAAATTGCTTCGCTCACATGCGGAGCTGTTCGGACTCGCGATCTCGATTTTTATCGGCAATATTGCGCATCAAGCGCTCCCTACCACTTTCGTTTTGTATGCGATGTACCGTTACAGTTGGACCGAGCGCACTATTGGCCTCGCGCTCGCGGGGGTCGGCGTCTGTTCCGCAATCGTGGGCGCCGGGCTCGTGCAGCCGCTGGTCGCGCGTATCGGCGAGCGCCGTGTGATGATCGCGGGCTTATGGTTCGGCGTCGCGGGATTCGCGACCTACGGGCTCGCTGCAACCGGGCTCATCTTCGTGCTCGCGATTCCCCTCACCGGACTGTGGGGACTTGCAGGTCCGCCGATGCAGAGCCTGATGACGCGGCACGTGAATGCTTCCGAGCAGGGCCGCCTGCAAGGCGCGCTCAGCAGCATGCGCGGAATTGCCTTTATGATTGGTCCGATGTTGTTCACCAACATATTCGCTACGTTTATTGGTCCCCAGCGCGATTTGCATCTACCCGGTGCGCCCTACCTCCTGGCGGCCCTTATGCTGACCGCCGCTACCTTGGTCGCCTGGCGCTCAACTACCCCGCGACGACACGAAGAATCTCCTGGCTTCGCCGCAACGGCGGAACAAGCGTAACCGGAACGTGCTGGCCGAACCCTGAATCCGCAAGAATGCCTTCGCAGCCATAAGTGCGTAGCAGAGGCTGGAGAATCACGATGCTTGATCATGTTTCGGTTGGCGTCACCAACCTGGAGCGCAGCCGGATTTTCTATGATGCCGCTTTAAGGCCGCTCGGCCTGGTGAGAATTCTCGACTTCGAGGGCCGCGGGTCCGACTACGGCGCGATGGCCGCGCCGCTTGGGGTTGAATTCACGATTACTGCTGAAGCGCCGGTCTTGCCACTGGCGGGAATGCATGTCTGCTTTCGTGCATCGAATCGCGACGCGGTACGCGCCTTTTATGCCGCGGCGCTCAGAGCCGGCGGTCGAGATGATGGCGCTCCCGGCTTGCGCGCGATTTATCATCGTGATTACTACGGTGCTTTCGTGCGTGATCCCGACGGTCATCGCTTAGAAGCCGTTTGCCACGCCCCTGAGCCCCCTGAGGCTTGAGGAGAGTGCTTTACTGGCGACGCAGATGAGGATAGTAGGGCCCGTCCCAGGCGTTTGCGCCTTGGAGGCCGGCCTCCTCCAATGCGCGCACTCTCCGAACAGCGGACCGTTGCATCATGCGCTCGCTGAACGCAGTAAAAGCATCGAGTTCCCGCATCGGCAGTTTGATGCGCGAGCCGAGGTCGTAGAAGAAGAGCGCGTACGGATCAACCACTGTGTATTGCGCGCCCAGCATCCATTCCTTGCCTGCGAGTAAGCCATTTATTTCCGCGCAATGGTCTCAAAACGTCTTGAGCGCCGTCTCTTTTACATTAGCTTGCGCGGCCGTGTCACTCGCAAACCGCTCCGGCCTGATGATATGCGCGAAGGCCGGACGCACGGCGCATGCGAACCATGCCATCGTCGATAGGCACCAAGCTTCGTCGGACAAGTTTTGAGGCATCAGCTGCGCAGCTGGGAATTGCATTGCGAGATAAGTCAGGATCGCAACATTCTCTGTGAGTATATTGCCGTTAATGGAAAGCGCCGGCACCTTCCCACGAGGGTTAATCTGCAAATAGGCATCGCTCTTGTGCTCACCCTTCGCCAGGTTGATTAGTTTCTGCTCGTAGGGCGCGCCGATTTCTTCGAGCGTGAGGTGCGGAATCACCGAGGAGGAACCGGGCGAATAGTAGAGAGTCAACATAGCCGCCCCCTGGCATTTCTTCAGCCCCGTGAATTGCCACTTGCACTTCAATACGGTCGACTGATGGAAACGTTCACTGAGCGCCACTGTGCGGTTACTCAGCCGTGCGGCAATGGCGCTGCGATCCCTTCTCGCTTCAGGGAGGAGTCTTCGGACGGTCGGGGTGCGGCACCAGCCGCTCGATTTCGTCATGCAACAGAGCATTGGAGGCGACGAAGCCCTTGAGTTTCACCGACGGTTTGTTGAAGCGCATCTCGCTGCCGTCGATATCTGTGATGCGGCCGCCGGCTTCGACGATCAATGCCGCCCCTGAGGCAATATCCCATTCACTCTTGGGCGTGCGGGTAAAGGTGGCATCGGCACGTCCGGCGGCGACCAGCGCGAGCTTGTAGGCGACGCTGCCGATTGGATTGACCCGCAGTTTGCCTTCGTAGCTTTTCCATTCGCCGCGCGAAGTCTCGCTGCGGCTGGCCAGCACGGTGGCGTGTTCCAACGATGGCGTCGGTGTGACGTGAACCCGGCGGGCCCCGCTTTCCGGCTGGTCAAGGGGAGCGCCTGGAAAGGCTGTATCACTTTCCATATAACAACCGCCGCCCTGCGCGCACCAGAACATCTCGCGCTTGATCGGATTATAGGTTACTCCGAGGATCGGATGGCTGTCTTCCGCAAGCGCAATTGCGATCACGAACTCCGGAATGCCTTTGATGAATTCCTTGGTGCCGTCGAGCGGATCCACGATCCACACACGGCGGCACGAAAGCCGCTCGGAGTTGTCGGCGGTCTCTTCCGAGAGCCATCCGTATTCCGGGAAAGGAGTACGGAGCAGGCGTTTAATTTCGCGGTCGGCATCGAAGTCGGCGGTGGTGACCGGATTGTCTCTGCCCTTCTGATCAATTTCAAAACCACGATCGCGAAAATACCGTTCAAGAATCTCGCCCGCCGCGAGTGCGGCCTCGCGTGCAAGGTCGAGTTCGCGCTGCAGGCCCGCAGCGGGTGACGGGGCTTCGTTCGAGGGCATCCTATCTCGCTTCCTTATGCTCGTTTCGCTGCCGCTTTCATGCGCGCCTGCCTGCGCCGCACTTTTTCGTAAGCGTCGCTCAATTCCTTAAGCATCAGCTCGCGCCGTTCATAGAGGCGGCGTGGTTTGCGCGGCTTGGCTCGTGCCAAGGCATAGGCAGTTATCAATGGCAACGCCACGGTCGCGTCGACGTAGCATACAACCGAATCGGGCAGCCGCTCCGGATCGATTTTACCCCAACTCACCGCCTCGCTGGGAGTTGCGCCGGAGAGACCGCCGGTATCCGGCCGCGCATCGGTGACCTGCAGGAAATAGTCGTGGCCTTTTTCCGCAACGCCCATTACCTCCTGGATTTGCGGTTCGGTCTGCAGCACGAAATTTTTGGGCGAGCCGCCGCCCAGCACAAACACCGCGCTTTTCATCCCATGTCTCTTCGCCCAGTACACAATCGCCGCGGTTTCGTTGACATCGGCCAATGGATCGAGCCTGAGGCCACGGCCCTCAAACTCCAGCAGGGCGAGATTCATTCCGATTGAGGAATCGCCGGGCGACGAGGTGTAAACCGGGACGGCGTGCTCATGCGCCGCCGCCAGCAGGGAGCGCCCTTTAAGCTTGAGCACGCGCCCGCGTTCAGCCACATAGCGGCCGGCGCGATAATGAAACTCTGCGGTGCTCATCGGCTGCTGGAATTCCGGGTTCGACGCGAGTTGGCGAAAAAACGCATCGGTCGAAAGCAGCACTTCATAATCGAAAAAAATGTAGTAGATGCGCACGAT
>Ga0306920_100002656_pt1 | contig 22597 bp, 26 predicted proteins | sample flu12Cox44000170_FD_204666 | JGI IMG/M metagenome (GOLD analysis project Ga0306920, IMG submission 204666) | Lab enrichment of tropical soil microbial communities from Luquillo Experimental Forest, Puerto Rico - flux4day.12C.oxic.44.000.170 (v2)... | ecosystem: Environmental > Terrestrial >...
TGGGTTTTGCGTCACACTACCCATACAGGATCGGCTCAGGATGCGCTACCTCCTCCCTTCGAAGGAAAAAAGCTCTTGCTTCTACCCACAAATTCCGCGGAGGAGGCGAAAAGCTTTTCGACCGTCTTCATCGGCAGATACAGCCGCTCCCGCGTATCGGGGAAGGAGAGAAATCCATACTTCGCGTAAAACCGCCCCGCCTCTTCATCCTTCGCGTCCACAACGACCGCCAGCGCGCCGACGACTTCCACGTTCTCGAACGCCCGCTTCAGGGCATCCATGAGCAGCAATTCTCCGATGCCTTGCCCACGAAACCCAATATCGCGCGCGAGACGCCCAATCAGCGTTGCGGGCAGCTCACCGTAAGGCGGCCACTTTAATTTCTTGACGGTTTCCGCAGGAAGGTCGTCCCCCCGGATGACGTTCGCCGACAGCGTGTAATAGCCCGCGATGCGATTTTCCGCCGTCACCAATACAAACGGCGCGGCCGCATGTCTGCGGGCGTCCTGGCTCGCCTGTTCGCGCAAGTAGCGGTCAAGCGCCTCGACGCCACACGAAAAAGCCGCCCGGTCATGCTCACCGAGCGGCTCTATGCGAAATGCGGGTGGGGAGTCACTCACTGATTTCCAAACACTTGCTCATAACGCCGTGCGGCCTCTCGCAAGCGTTGGTTTGGCAGCGGAGGATTCAAGAGGGAATCAACGAACGCAATCCGGTCGCGCTGAGTCAATTCTATCAGTTCCTTCTCGCGCAGCACCCGCCTTGCGGATTCGACCGCGCTACCCACGATGAAATCCGTCAGGCTCTGCCCCTGGATCGTTGCCGCTTCCTGACACAAGGCTTTCGTTTCGGCACTGACGCGAGCTTCTAACCGCTCATCCTTGCGCGTCGGGCTCGTTACGGTCGCTCGCATAACACACCCCTTTCTACTCCATCCGCTCTACCCCATCGGGCCACATGGTACGGCAGTGAGCCGTACAATGTCAATAGAAAAGTTTCTCCTATCGTTTATCGGCTGTAATTCAACAAAATTTATGACTTTCCGTGCGCTTCCAGGCCTTCTTGAGCGCCTAGCGCCTATGTTCTGCAAATTCTGTGATGACCCCAAACAGCGCCTCATCAAGCAACCGCGTCGCCGCTGATGGGCTGTGTCGAGCTAGGCGTCGAAGCCTTTCTTTGCAAGATCGGATTGCAGCCGCTAGGCGAGAGGGCTCCGTCTTTTCGGGCGTAGCAGGTGAAGACGCGCAAGGGTTCGGACGGGGGCATCGGTGTCGTGCCTGCTGTCAAGGGCTTGCCTAGCGGCTACTAAAAGGATAACAGCTCGGACCGGATCGAAGGCTGCCTATGAAAATCGCGCAAAAGATTCTACCCCAACATAATTGTGACACGAAGGAGCTTGACTTTTCCGGAATGACGTATCGTAGCTTCCTTTATGTTGTAAGCTATGGCCTTCCGATCCGACCTCCGAAGGTGCTGCTCGACTTCCCAAACTTTTTATTGACACATTAGTACTATATGATACTATAAAGCTCAGCGCTTTACGATGGAAGGTGTGCCACATCCTATGTCAACTGATCAAAACAAGGTCGTTTGGATTCGAGAATTTAGCCGGCGTGAAGCGGCCGAGACACGAACCGCGTAAAGGAGGCAAGGCGGCTGGGATGTCCTACAAAAACGAACCACCAAAGCCGGAATCTCACGTGGAGTCAGTGAGATACTTTTTCTCGGTGCACCCTACCATCCCGAAGAGGCGGTAGAACGAGGGGATCGGGATTCAAGGATTCGCGATTGAGAATTCCGGAGTCCCGGATCATGTGGGTAGCATGAATTCCAATGGCGCGCACGAAAAAGCCGCCGTTGAGTGCCAAGAGAAGGGGAAAAGTGGGAAACAAACCCATTGGAGTTAAGATGCTTCTTATCAACAATATACCTCAAAGATGCGAGAAACAAACCCAAACGTGATATGTCTAAGTTTTTCAGCAACTTAGAGCGAAATCAGGCCGCTTTTTGCGAATTTTGAATGACATTGAGTTCGGCCACCCATTCAGGATGTAAAATAACCTATTTATTTACAATATCTTAGAAAAGAGGACTTGTGAGGATGGTCCTAACGTTCCGGTGACGAGAAGTACCGGGCGTCGACGTTCCCACATTGGCCCTCCAGTTCGAAACGTCCGGTCGCTCCGGTAGCCGTCGCGCCGACATCCCGACCGGCAGACGCCGCCAAGATCGTGCCGTTACCGTCCAGCCTGCGTCACGACCGCCGCTTAATTCGTGGATACTTATACAGGATACTGACGATAAACGCCCGCAGGCAGAAGTGCAAGCCGGCTGGCCCGCGCCGCGAGGTTGGATTCCGGACGAGCGCGAGCCGCAGCGCGTCCCTGGTTTACTGATGTTGTTTGGCGGCGACTGCGAATGGACGATTGGGGTTTCCGGGCACGTGTCCGGGCAGCACTGAACGGAAGAGGAGTGGCCCGCTGAGTTCATGACTTACGCAAGACAAGCGCGAAACTAACAGGCCAGTTCAGGTAGTCCCGCCATTTAGGTTTGGTGGCCAGCCACTTCTCATCGATTACGCACTCCTGAAACTCCATCAGGCTCAGACTCGCTTTCTTAGCAGCCTGGAAATGCTCGCTGAACAGGTGTACGTAGGACCGGATGGTGATTGCTTCTCCCGCGGCGCGATGATAATGCGTCGGCATTCCGTGCATGAGAAAAAAAGGGTGGTACCCAATCAAGACAAAAGCACCCTTGGGCGTGAGCAACCGTCGCCGCTTCTCGATAGGCCCCGTCGAGTTCTGCCAGGTGCTCGTCCGCCAGCACGAGGGTGCAAAGGTCGTAGAGGCCAGATTCCAACTGCGTGGCTGCCACGTCCGCAAGCTGAAGTCGTTCGTACACGCCCTTTGACCGAGCGATATCGAGCATTTGCCGGGTGGCATCGACCCCGTGAATGCTCCTCACTCCCTTTTCGCGCAGCCAGGCTCCCGTGCGTCCGGTGCCGCACGCCAAGTCTGCTGCCGAGCGCACGTGGCGCCAACGGATAGAGCTCAGCGAGTCCAAGAGCGGGCGATCCAATCCGACAGTTACAGTCGTGTCGTAGCTCCCGGCCCACTCGGCATACCCGCGTTCAACCGACACCACAGGGTACCCACGTCGATCAAATAAGGAGAAATCCATAACCGGGTTTCCCGGCTTATTCCTGTTCGGGTACTTCGCGGGTACCCTATCGTCCTTTAGTAGCTTAGTGCCCTTCTCGTTACGTCTTGAAGAGTCCACTCCCTCCTCACCTTGTCAATTTGTTTAGCCCCGGATATCTTTTCACATTAGCAAGTCACTGCTATTGTGCTGTAGCCGAAGTTCGCAGCATAACTCAGCTCCGAAGCAGCGCCACAACTTTTAGTCCGCAAAGTCAGCCGTGGGTTCGGGTGCCCTCCCTCTCCCCTTTCCCCTCTCCCGCGCGTGCGGGAGAGGGGTGCCGAAGGCGGGGTGAGGACCATCGAACCCAGGGCTCCGCGCCCTGGGCTAAGATATTCCGCCGCTTCGCGGCTCTGGTGAGGAACCTCTTGAGTCCGGGAACTCATGAACGAACTTCAGTTACAGGACCACTAGGCGCGCAACCTTTGCCGAATGACATCTTTCGACGGGGATCGGCCAGGATGGCGTTGCCCCTCCTTCGTTCCGACAAGAAAGCGACATCTCGCAGACGACGGCGTCTGCGAGTGGGCTGAAGATGTTACCAGAGTCGGTTGCACGCTTCCAAGAAGGCCGCGCCGGGAGCAGACCAAGCAAACCATGCGGCTCTTGTCTTCATCATTGGAAATCGGTATAGTTAGCTAGCGCGAAGGGCGCATCCAGTCCGCGGGAAGGGCCGTGCCCCACCTCAGGTTAACGAACGTGATTGCGAAGCTTCTTTCAGCCTGATTTGGGGCGGACTCCGGGCACGTCGTGAAAGGAGACTCGCTATGTTCCCGAATCCGCACGATGCTCTTCTGCTTCCGCCTCACCCCAACCTGGAGCAGTATAAAAAGCAGGCGAAGGACCTCGTAAAAGCCTGCAGATCTGACCAGGTCGACGGGATTGGCAGCTGGGCGGCCAGATGGGTTGAAGCGCTCGCGACTCTTCAGGCCAGGCGATCACCACCCAACTCCACGCATCGATGCTTCGCAGGGTGAACGAGGTTGAGGAATTCGCGAGGCGCAAGTTGTCGAGCTCCGACGCTGGGAAGGCAAAATGTGCTCTTGCCGGCGCCCAATTTGTTATTGCACGGTTGCACGGCTTCACCAGCTGGCCGAAGTTCTCGAAGCACATCGAAGGACTGGCTCGCGCCAGTTCCCCCGTCTCACAATTCGAAGCCGCGGCGCATGCGATCGTTACCGGCGACGTGGCGACACTCAAGCGATTGCTGGGCGAAAATCCACAGTTGATTCGGGCGCGTTCAACACGCGAGCATCGGGCAACGCTCCTGCATTATGTTTCGGCCAACAGCGTCGAGGGCTACCGCCAAAAGACGCCAAAGAACGTGGTGAAGGTCGCGGAGATTCTCCTCCAAGCCGGCGCCGAGGTGGATGCGGAGGCGCAGGTTACGGCGGTGGAGCAACCACTCTCGGGCTGGCCGCAACGAGCATCCACACCGAGCAGGCCGGCGTTCAAGGCAGGCTGATGGAGATTCTGCTGAAGTTCGGGGCAGTAATTGACCACCGAACCGGAACTGGCCACCAACAGTACATCGTCAACGCATGCCTGGCTAACGGCCGCGGAAAGGCCGCCGAGTTTCTTGCCAAACGCGGCGCACGATGGATCTCGAGGGAGCTGCCGGGGTAGGCCGGCTGGATGTAGTCAACAGCTTTTTCAACGACGACGGCAGCTTAAGAGCGAATGCGACCAAGACGCAAATGGAGCGGGGCTTCATGTGGGCTTGCGAGTATGGTCGAAACAACGTGGTTGATTTCCTCCTGCAGAAGGGTGTGGATCTGCTAGCACGGGCGAACACCGGACAGACCGGGCTTCACTGGGCGGTGATTGGCGGACAACTAGGGACAATTAGGTTACTCCTCGAACGAGGAGCTTCTCTCGAAGCCCTGAACTCATACGGCGGGACGGCTCTGGGCCAGGCGCTTTGGTCCGCGATCAACGGTGATCTCCACATCGACTACGTTCCTACAATCGAGACGTTGCTCGATGCCGGAGCAAGGATTGCGGACGGGTTACTCGCGCGGCTTGCCGAGCAAGAAGGGCATACCGCCTAGTGAAAGCGGGCCTCGCGGACGTGCTCCGCCGCCACGGCGCCCAGTCATGAGCGACAAAGCGGTTTTTTCGATCAGGCTTGAGGAAACGGGAGTCCAAAACCATGGCCATGGAGACGAAGGTCGCACCGAATGTGAAGCAGGCCGTACCGTTTTTCATGGTGTCGAACATGGAGGCTTCCCTCCGCTTTTACATTGACGGCCTCGGGTTCAGGATGGTCAACAAATGGATCGACGAGGGGAAGCCGCGTTGTGGGTCACTGACTTGCCTGACCCGGGCGGGTATAGGCTCTCCTTTGAGAGCCTCACCGAGGTGCCGGAGGAGACGGTGTTTTCAGAACAGAACGGCTGAGGCCTAACAAGCCCCATTTTGGGGAAGCTAAACCGGATACTGTCGTCGCCTGATATATGAGTGTGTCTGGTGGCGAACTGCGGATGGAGAATCGGGTGACCTTCAAAACCATCGAGTGGACGGACGACGGCGTCCGTATGATTGACCAGACGCGCTTGCCAGGGCAGGAGGTCTATCGCAACTATACGGATTACCTCGGCGTGGCGGAGGCAATTCGCTCCATGGTGATTCGGGGCGCCCCGGCGATCGGTGTAGCGGCGGCAATGGGCATTGCCCTGGGGATGAGGAATTCAGCCGCAAGTACGGAGACCGAGTTTCGCGCCGAGTTCGAGACCATTGCGGAGACCATTTCCAGAACTCGTCCAACAGCCGTGAACCTGTTCTGGGCGGTCAAGCGGATGCGAGCCGTGTTCGAAGAATCGATCTCTTGCAGCGGGTCGGTGCACGAGAAGATCTCGACTATCAAGACCCGGCTGGTGGATGAAGCGCAACGCATTCTGGCCGAGGACATTGCCGTGAATGAAGCCATGGGACGTCACGGTGCGGCGTTGCTGAACGACTCTTCCACGGTGCTCACCCACTGCAATGCTGGAGCACTGGCCACGGGAGGTTACGGCACGGCACTGGGAGTGATTCGCGCCGCCGTTGCGCAAGGCAAGCGTATCAGGGTCTTCGCTGACGAGACTCGCCCGTTTTTGCAGGGTTCGCGCTTGACAGCCTGGGAGCTTGCTAAGGACGGTATTCCCGTCACTCTTATTACGGACAACATGGCCGGACACTTCATGAGGCAGCAGCAGATTCAGGCAGCGATTGTCGGCGCTGACCGCATAGCTGCCAACGGCGATGTGGCCAACAAGATCGGAACTTATACGGTTGCTGTGCTCGCCCGCGAGAACAAGATTCCGTTTTACGTTGCCGCACCGCTTTCGACCATTGACATGAATATTGTCTCCGGCGAGGAGATCCCTATCGAGGAGCGTTCGGCCACCGAGGTGAAGCACCTGGCTGGCGTTTCCATTGCTCCGCAGGAGGTTGCCGCCCGACATCCCGCCTTCGACATCACACCTCACCAGTACGTTACGGCCATCATCACAGAGCGGGGCATCGCCCGTGAACCGTACACGGAAAGTCTGAGGGCCTTTTTCAGTTCGGCACAATGAAGGGCCGGTCGCACGGTGGCTCTCGCGCCCAGCCCTCGGCCGGGACACTCGGGCGGCAAGGTGGGTTAGCATCCTTCCCCCGAACTAGTACTTTGTGAGAAAAAGCCGCGTCAAAATAAATCTACGTCACAGTTGGGCGGCGTATTGACCCTGAAGGGCTGAAGGGCCGCGGAGCGTAGCGTCGGGCAACGCCCGACGGGTACCGGGGCGCCCCGGCCCCAACCCTGAAAGCTGAAAGGGTTGCAGGCCTCCGGGGTGCGACCCCTTATAGGTCGTTTCCCACTGGCTTCTGATCCGTGGGCGTTGCCCACGGCTAGGTTATGCATCCCCGGCGGGGATGACGGGGTCGAATCCCCGCGGCAGCGGGTGTTTTCTTCTGACGCGGATTTCCGTCACGAAGTATTAGGCAAGCTCCCGTTCCGCCGCAGTATCACTCTTCTTCTCTTCGTTTTCGGCAGTACGAACCCGGAAAGACGGGGCCTGGTAGGACTCGGGCAGATACCCCGCCGGAATCGTTGTGGTGTTACCGTCGCGCAACGCTGTGTAGTGCGGCGAGTTGATCTCGATTCCCCCTTCATTGAACTTGTCCTGGATGTTCTGGTGCAAGTCGGAGTAGATGTTTGGCATTTTCGTTGGCGTCCTGGTGTAGACGTTCAACTCATACGCCACGTAGAAGTCATTGAGCGCCGTCTGCAGAACATAGGGAGCTGGGTCCTTAACGATACCGTGTCGCGAGCGCGGCGCCGATTAACAGCTCGTGGACCCTGCGCCAGGGCGCATCATAACCGATGGTCACCGTCGTATATAAGGCGACGCCGCCCGTTTTAGCCTCGGTGCTGTAGTTCTTCACAGCTGAGCCCATAACCGTGCCGTTTGGAATGGCAATGGTCTCCCTCTTCGGCGTGAGGATGCGAGTCACCAGCAGGCCCTTCTCGACGACTTCGCCGAAGGTGTCACCGATCCTGACCATGTCCCCGATGCCAAACGAGCGAGTGTAGTTGAGGATTGTGCCGGCAACTGCATTGGCCACGGCAGATGAAGACCCCAGCGACAGCAAAACGCCGAGAAAAATGAAGAGATCCCCTGGAAGGCGGGACTCTTGGCACCCGGGAGGTAAGGAAAACCACGACAGCCGCGAGCGCCAGAACAAGTACCCGCACCAGATTGGCGGTGGGGCGCGCCCAGTCGGGATAAAACCCGGAAATCTTGAGCCTGCCTGCTTCGATGTCCCCGAAGATCCGGGTGTCTGCCCGAAGGATCGAATACGTTATCGCGCCGATGACAATGACCAGCACCAGGTTGGGGAGGTAATCGACCAAACCAACTCCTAAGTCCGCCAATTGGGAGGCTACCCAGTTGGTCGTCTTCAGTGAGGCCTGCTCGGTTTGGGGGAAAAAGCGCAGGACAGCGGTGATATAGGCTTGGAGCACGATGACGATGATGACCCAGTACAGAAGAGTCCCCAGGCCCAGAAGGGGCCTCCACAGATAGACGGCAGAAAGCCTCAAATGGGAGGGTACCTCCGGACGGCTCATGCGAGCGCTCAACCATCCCTCAACCCGGGCGGGGACTGCTCGCCGAAACCTCCACAGCGCCCACATCAATCCCCCACAGGCCAACGTGGCTAGTGCTGCGTACAGCATTCCTAGCAGCAAGTTCTTCCAGGTGTGTGCGTCCCGATAGCGCCCCACAGTATGCCGGATGATTTGCGCATTTTCCGCCGCGAGTTGTTGCCGCGACCTTCCCCTCGCCTGCGCGTCCAGGTCCGACACCGCCATGATGAGGTCATTCCCGCTCCGAATCTCGCTCCATGCTTCGCGTTCCTCAACCTGAACCGACTCGACGGGCACGCCGCTCTTCACGAGATCCAGGATGCGCTGCGTTATGGCTGCTGCACGGTCAGCCGCTGTGTATCCGCCGATCGGGGCATTCAGGTAGAGAATAGGGCGGCCGTCAATCACAACCGGCGCTGACGGATTCTCTACTTCGGGGGGAGCCGATGAAGCAGTTTGTGGCTGCTGCTTGGCCGAGTTCTGGCTCAGTTGCTGCCCTTGCGCTACTGCCGCCAGGGCACCGAGGCACACAAGCGCGGCCCACGGGAGCAAAGGACGGAACGTATATTTCATACGGAGCACCTCCCCTCGACCGTAAGGCTCTCCAAGGTGGAGTCTATTGTCGGGGTGGGAGCAAAAAGCTTAACACAATTTGCCAAGTACTGCGGCCTCAGGCCGTTAAGGCTACCCTCCCGTTCCCCGTTCGCGCTGGGAAGGCGAGGCCGAGCGGCCGAGCGGACAGACTTGCGCGTCTTGGCGCTTCTGTTAGACTGTTGCGCACCGTAACGCGACACGGTGTCAGACGTGTTCGCGGGCAAAGGTGAGCGATGAACCCAGCGCGCCAGAGTCGCATCCGATGGCTACTGCTTTTTTCGATTTTCGTCATGGGCGCCATCACTTATCTGGACCGCGTTAATATCTCGATCAGTGGCCGCTGGCTCGCCCGGGAATATCACTTCGCCGACCCCCAACTCGGTGTGATCTTTGGTGCCTTCCCTTTAGGGTATGCACTTTTTCAGGTGCCAGCCGGCTGGCTCGCGGACCGCTTCGGCCCACGGCGGGTACTGACCGGCGGAGCTCTCTGGTGGGGAGCATTTACAGTGCTCACCGCTCTGGTTCCGGCAGGCATCCGCGGTGCTCTGCTCTGCTTTCTGGCCGCGCGTTTTTTCCTCGGGGCGGGAGAGGCGGTGATTTATCCCTGCTCTAATCGCTTCGTCGCGAACTGGATTCCCACGAGTGAGCGAGGCATGGCCAACGGATTGATATTCGCCAGTGTGGGTGGGGGCGCGGCAGTAACACCGCCTTTAGTCGTCGCCATTATGGTCCGCTACGGTTGGAGGATGTCGTTCTGGGTGTGCGCGGCGATCGGCTGTGCGGCGGGCTTGCTCTGGTTCCTGCTGGCGCGTGACGACCCGCAACAACATCCCGGGGTTAGCCCGTCCGAGCTCGAGTATATCCGCGCCGGACTCAGCAGTCGCCCGTCGGAGCGGAAGTGCCTGCTGGCCTGGTCCACGGTGCTCACCAGCAAGGAAGTGGTTGCCGCGACGCTCAGCTATTTCTGCTATGGCTATGCGGCCTTCATTTTCTTCAGTTGGTTTTTCATCTATCTTGTCCGGGTCCGCGGCGTGAACCTGAAGCTTAGCGCCTTTTACGGTATGCTTCCGTTCGCGGCAATGGCGGTCTGCTCGCCCCTCGGAGGCCTAATGGTCGACTTCGTCAGCCGGCGCTGGGGCAGGCGAAAAGGCCGGTGCGGAGTCGCGGAGGCGGGAATGGGGCTGGCCGCTGTCTTCATTGCCCTGGGCTCCGGTGCCCGCGGGGCAGGGACGGCGACGGTGGTGTTAGCGGGTGGCGTCGGCGCACTTTATCTTGCCCAGAGTTCTTTCTGGACTGTCACCGCCGACATTGCCGGGCCCTCGGCCGGGACTGTGTCCGGACTGGTGAACATGGGAGCACAAACGGGCAGCATCATTACGGCTTTGCTCTCACCTCGCATCGCTGACCATTTCGGGTGGACGGCTTCGTTCCTCGCCGCTTCCGCTCTTTGCGCGCTGGGTGCAGCGATGTGGTTTCTGGTTGACCCAGAGCGGGTGCTCGTCGCCGAAAGGTCGAAAGCCACGGCCTAATGTCAAGGTAGGGCAGAACCCTTTGTGCTCCTTGTGCTCCTCCTCCTTTTCCTCCTTTGTGACATCCTGCTTTTCCTCCTTTGTGCCCCCTTGTCTCTGGGCTTTCCCCATGCTAGACTAACTAGCAGGTTTGGAACCTCCTTGTTTGGTTTTCGTTCTGTCTCGGAAGAATCCGAGCCGCGCAAGTTGTGGGGGTCGTGAGACTGGCGTTTAGGTTCGGCTCCGCATACAGGAGGTCACCACCGACTCGCCCCATTCGCGGGGTCTAAGGAGTTGTCCGACGTGAATCGCAAACTGATTCGTCCATCACTCTCGGAAATTCAGGATCAGATGGCAAACCGCGGCGGTCTCCAGCGTAGAAAGCCCGCTCCGCCGGAGCAAACGAACGCGGAGAATTTTTACTACGTCAAGCAGATGCAGGCTCGCACGCCGATGGTGGTAATCCTCGACACGGGCGAGGCGATTCGCGGCGTTATCGAGTGGTACGACCGGAACTGCATCAAAGTGCATCGTGCCGCCGAGCCCAACCTTCTCATCATGAAATCGGCCATCCGATACATGTACAAGCAATCGGAACCTAAGAACGGCGGAAATGAATCCGGTTACGTCCCCGAGGTCGAGCGCGACATCGGCAACGAATAGTCACGGCCGTCTTATCCGGAAGCGTCGGCGAAGTTCAAGGAAGCTGATGTTCCGTCACGGTTGTGGACCTGACAGTTCCCGCCGCTGGGCCTTCCCGCATTAGTGCGGGTGACGGAATCTCAGCCCATGGGTTGGCTCTCTTGAAGCTGCCTTCTAGTCAACGCTGCGGTAGTTTTGCAGACTTCCAAGGTCCGGTGTATGCCGGCTTCCTTCCCGTCGCCCTTTGCTGCCCCCTCGACAGGTGGAGTACCGTAAAGGGCTGGCGGTCATCCTTCCTTCCTTCCGCAATTGGGTTGGCGATCGCTCTGGCCGCGTACTCCAGCCTGGCGGGCATTGCAGGATACGCTCAGGAACCTCACAAGAGCAAGGTTCCAGGTATCGATAAGATCACATCGGGTTCGTCCCGGCTGGCGTTCAGCGGTAATGTTCTATCCCTCGACGAAAAACACGAGCTCCTTAGCGTTAATACGGTGCAGGGCGGTACGACGGAAGTGTTTCCTGTCAAGAAAGGGGTCCGTGTTTCTACCGCGAACGGGAAAAAGCTCACACTCGGCACTCTGACGCCGGGTACTAATATCCTTGTCTATTATGAACAGAAAGCGGAGAAACGCACGGTGACTGAGATCATTGTCCTCTCACCTGGCGCCGGCCCAGGGAAGAACAAACCGACACCCCCTTCCTAGATCTTCATGAACGGAGCAATCGAGTCCTGACACCATTGGGACACCGGGCCAATGGAAGAGCGATTCGATAATGCTATCGCTCAATTGCGATGAGAATCGGCATCACGTGTTACCCCACCTATGGCGGGAGCGGCGTCGTCGCCACCGAGCTCGGACTGGAACTGGCGGCCCGCGGCCACGACATTCATTTCATTAGCTACGCAGTCCCCGTGCGTATGACTGCGGTTTCCGAACGGCTTCACTTCCACGAAGTGGAGGTGATCAACTACCCGTTGTTCGATCACCCTCCCTACACCCTGGCGTTAGCCACCATGATGCACAATGTGGCCGTGGCCGAATCGCTGGATCTCTTACACGTCCACTACGCCATCCCCCACTCGGTCAGCGCCTACCTAGCGCGGGCCATGCTCACAAGCCGCCACCTGCCGTTTGTGACCACCTTGCACGGCACGGACATCACCCTGGTGGGGAGCGACCGCTCCTATCTTCCCATTACCCGCTTCTCCATCGAGGAGAGCGATAGCGTCACCGCCATCTCCGAGTACCTGCGACGGGTCACCTTGCAAGAGTTCGGCATCAAACGGCCTGTCGAGGTCGTCCCCAACTTTGTGAACTGTGATGTGTTTCAACCCGCGAACGGCGAGTGCCGGAGAGAAGAGTTCGCGAGCGATGAGGAACGAATCCTGGTTCATCTCTCGAATTTCCGGCCCGTCAAGCGGGTGCGAGACGTGGTGGAAATATTCGATCTCGTCCGCCGCGAAATTCCCGCCAAGCTCCTGATGATCGGCGACGGGCCGGAACGCTCCTCGGCGGAGTGGATGGTGCGAGAGAAGGCTCTCACGTCCGACGTGATCTTTCTCGGCAAGCAGGGTCAGGTGCAGAACCTCCTCAACTGCGCGGATGTGCTGCTGCTGCCGAGCGAACTCGAGTCGTTCGGCCTCGCGGCCCTGGAGGCCATGGCCTGCGGCGTCCCCCCCATTTGCTCGCGGGTGGGCGGGCTTCCCGAAGTCATCCGGGACGGCCTGGAGGGCTATCTCGTGCCGGTGGGCGACGTCCGGAGTATGGCCGCCCGAGCCCTCGACATCCTCACCCAACCCGATCGGCGCGAGCAGATGGGAAGGGCTGCCCGCGAACGCGCTCTGGCTGACTTCTGCACGGACAAAATCATTCCGCTTTACGAAAGCCTTTACCAGCGGATCCTCGATAACACTCCTTAACCGGATGTCGAGTCGGGCAGCGCCAATGTCTTCCTTTGGGAGCCTGCCGTGTGTACACCGAGTGGAGTGGAGAAGGCTCAGCCGCTTCTCTCCCTCTGGCTGCTCGTCTTCTCGATAACGCGGACGTGGTTCTTCTCGGCGGCTTTTGCTGACCCCGACAGGAATTCACACCCAAGAAAGTAGACGCGACAACAAAGCTTTTCTCGGGACTTACGTTTTGATATTGTCATGTGCGGATCTGCCGGGCGACAGGTTTTGCTCCATGAAAGAGGCCGTTGATGACTTTTGCCGCCGAACAACACGCTCAAGAGCAAATTCGCTGCCTCCTCAGCGAGATCAATCAAGCTTGGCTGGAAGGGTGCACTGAAAGGCTGAATGAGTTTTTCCACGACGGCGTGGTGGTTAGAGGCCCGGACCTCCGGGAGATGGGCAGAGGGCGGGAAGCCTGTGTCAAGGGTTATACAGAATTCATCCGTCTTGCCACGGTGAGAGAGTTCAAGGCGTCCGAGCCCGTCATCGATCTATTCGATAACATGGCCGTCGCTATATGCCCCTGGGAGATCAGATACAGGATGAATGACCAGGACCATAGTGAGTCCGGCCATGAGCTATTGGTGTTGACTTGCCAGAAAGGCAAATGGCAGGTGGCCAGGCGCACGGTGTTGTCCTCTGCACAACGGTAGCTCAGCTGGTTGGTGCGCCAAGACTCACCCGATAAGTACACCGTGGTCGACAACGTTCAAACGCAACGCGGTGCGCGGACCATGGCGCTGGATCTCAAGACGCACAACGTTTACCTGGTGACGGCAGAGTTCGGACCGCCGCCGGCGCCGACGGCCGATCAACCACGTCCAAGGCCAAGCACTGTGCCCGGCTCGTTCACAGTCCTGGTCGTGGGGCGATAGCCGAGATGCGTAACCAGCAACGCATTCGCCCTCGACAACTTTTTTGGCCGCCCTTCCGATACTAAAGGGTCTCCTCTGAGCCGTTCTGCAGCATCACAAGAATATCGCCAACCTTCTGCCGGAAGGCCTTGGTCGTATCGTCTATCAGCAGCTTCCGGCGGGTGCTTAGCTGGTCGGTTATGAGGGTCAGGCTGTCATCGGTGGTTTTTCGCATCCTGGCGGTGGAAGCCTCCACCAGCTCGTCAAGCGTATGATGCAGGGCGGCCGAAATCTCACTGGTAAACTGTTGTTGTCTCTCAGCAAGCTGCTTCGACACTAAGTCGAGATTCTCCTGGGCGAGTTGACGCAAGTCCGCGGCAGTGGTCTCGACCAACTCCTGCGTGCCTTTCTGGACTCTTGTCTGCACCGCCGCAACGGTTGTGTTTTCGAGGAGCGCTGTCGTTTGCTGCAACCGTTCCAGCACCTCGCTTAGCACAACATCCGCGTCGCTCTGGAGTCTTTCCGCGAAGCTGGCGGACGAGACTCGCTGTGTCAACGCATCATACTCGGATTCTACGACCTCTGCCGACCGGCTGCGGAATTGGGCCAGCGTCCGTGCGCCGTCAGTTTCGAGCTTCTCGTTTATCCCTTCAAGAGCAAACTGCACCGTCTGGCCACCCAACTCGTGAACCGCGACCCGCGTCTTGGCGATCTCATTCTCACTCGCTTCGTACAGCTGTTGTAGTTTGATCAACAGAATTTCCGTATCGGCGCGCATGCCCGCAATCCGATTCTCGACGGTTACCAGCTTTTGATCTAGAAACGCGTTTACCCTCTGCTCGAGCTGAGCGGTCGACTCCTGCAGATCCTGTCGAACCTGGCGTCGTGTTTCCTCAAAGCCAGCCAGCATGTACTCGACCTCGGTTCGGCAGGACTGCAGACGATTTTCAACCTCGGTCGCATGTTGCTCCAAAAACTCAGTCGTCTTCTCTTCCAAACGGGTTGCGAATTCCTTCAGGTTGGCTTCAGTCCGTCGCCGAGACTCTTCTACTCTTGCCAAGATGGCTTCCATTTCGGCGCGCGGGCCTTGCAAGCGCTCGTCAAAGGAGGCCATTTGAGTTTCAACGAGTGCGGCCATCCGACTTTCCAGCCGAAATGCTGACTCCTTCTCCAAGCTTATCAACGCTTCCTGCAAGAAGGCTTGGGCTTTCTGCTGAAGTTCTGCAAGTCGAGCCGCGGAGGACTCGGCTTCGACGCGCGCGACTTCCAGGCACTTCTTGGCAGCAACCAGTTGCTGCTCGAAAGATTCTGCGGTTCTCTGTTCAAGCCGGGTGGCGGATTCCAGCAGGCTAGCGTGAAGCTGATGTAGAGATGCGGTTATTTTCTGTTCCAGCCGGGGTTCAGCGTCGGCTTCGCGCGCTGCAGCCGCTTCCTCTACACTCCTGCACGCCTGCTGGCGGGTCTCCTCCAGTCTGCCGAGCCAGCCCTCGGGCTCGGAGCGCGGGCCTTGTAGACGGTCAACCACCGACGCTAGTTGATGGTCCAGCGCCTCAGTCATCCTCTGCTCGAGCCGCGCGGCCGACTCCCCTTCCATCCGCGACGCCGACTCCTGGAGACCGGCCTCAGCCCGTTGCCGTTGTTCTTCCAGCCGAGCCAACAGCCCTTCCACCTCCGCACTTGAACGCTTCAGCCGATCCGCCACGGAAGCCAGTTGTTGATCCAGCGCCTCCGTCATCCTCTGCTCGAGCCGTGCGGCTGAGTCCCCTTCTAGCCGCGACACCGACTCCCGAAGACCGGCCTCCCCCCGTTGCCACTGTTCTTCCAGCCGGTCATGCGCTCCTCGGAGGCGATCTCCGAGCGAAGCGGTCTCCCGTTCCACGAGGTCCGCGATCTTCGTCTCAACCCCGGCTACAGATTCCTGAAGCCTCCCCTGAACGAGGGAAACGGACTCCTGCGCCAGAAGTTTCAGTTTCTCTTCAAACTGGCCGAACTCAACGGGGACTATTTCGTCGATTCGCCGTTCGAAAAGTGACAAGGAGGCTTCAACGGCTGAATTCACTTGCTCAGCTGGCAACAGTGTTTCGCTGGGAGCGCCAGCGGGCTTAATCGTCGAGAGCCCAAACGTGTCCTCAGTGGGTCCAGCTAGCTCCCTGCTGGGTGTCGGCAGCACATCTAGTGCGGGAAAGACCGGCGAGTTCAAGCTCCGGGAAACCGATTCCACTTGTCCCAGGCCAGAGGTGAGGTCAAGTTCTTGGACATGCGCCTCATCGGCTTTGTGCCCCAATGGCTTGACGCCCTCGGCGTGTTTTGGATGCAGGGGCTCAGCCGGTAAGTCCCGCAGCGCGGCGGCGGGCTCGGAACTCTGGTCGCCTGAGGCACCGGGCTGTGCGGAAGCACTCGGGAGAGGCTTCTGTAGCCCGTGGTCGGGGTTAGTGGCAGGAGCCAGTTCAGTCTCTTCGGGAGCCAGCTCGATACCACACATGCCCTCTGCGTCGGTCAGGTAAATGCCGATCTCGTGGACTTGACTGGCCGATTGTTCGGTGCCACACCAAACGACGCGACCGGTGGACTTACGCCCCAGAGCCGGATTCTCAACAGTGATTTCCGTTCCCAGGTTGAGACGGTGAATCGTCTCGACCATCATGCCATGCCGCGTGATGACGAGGGTTCGGGAGTCCTCTCGGAAGATCTGCCCGTGTTTGTCCACTCCGCTGACAGTAACGGGTACGGGGATGGTCGACCGTTTCCTTCGACCCGTCGCAGCCGGCGCTGAACGTTTCGTCTGCTTCAAAACCGAGTCCATGCGTGGAATTTCCCTTCTCTCAGGCTCAAGAACTGCTTGAAGTGCATCTTCTCAATGCGCTTAGCCAGCGAGCTTTCCGATCAAACTGAACAAAGGCAGGTACATTGAAATGACTACACCACCGATCATCACCCCCAGCACCAGTATGATCATTGGCTCCATGGCAGTCAGCAGGTCGGCGACGGCCGCGTCCACCTCCTCCTCATAAAAGTCCGCCACCTTCTGCAGCATAGCGTCGAGCGCCCCCGTTTGTTCACCGACGCCGATCATCTGCACCACCATGTTCGGGAACACCCCGATTTCGCGCAGCGGGTCCACAATGGTCCGGCCTTCGCCCACCGCCTTGCGAACCTTGAGAATGGCCTCCTCAATCACCGCATTGCCGGCGGTCCGGGCGGTGATGTCCATGGCCTCTAGCATGGCGACGCCACTCGTAATCAGTGTTCCCAGCGTGCGACTGAAGCGCGCCACCGCAATCTTCCTCATCAGAAGCCCGAGCACCGGAAGCTTCAAGATGACTCCGTCGATGATTAGCCGGCCGCTGCGAGTGCGGTGATAACGCTTGAGCCCATAAACCGCCGCCCCGGTGCCGATGATCAGCACCCAAGCCGTTCTGGCTACCATATTGCTCAAGGCAATGACCATGCGGGTAGGTAAAGGCAGAGCCACGCCCAGACCGACGAAAAGGGTGGCAAAGATGGGCACCACCTTCCACAAAAGAAGCACCATGATGCCCACGGCGATGGTAATTACCGAAACCGGTAGATCAGGGCGGAACGCACCGCGCGCCGCAATTTGACCGCTTTATCGATATAGCCGGAGAGGCGCTCAAGGACTCCTTCGAGGATACCGCCCGACTCCCCAGCCGCGATCATGTTGCAGTAAAGCTGATCGAAGACCCTTGGATACCGCTGAAACGCATTAGAGAGGGTGCTGCCACCCTCAACCGTGGAGCGAACTCCAGTGAGGACGCGGGAGAAGGATCGGTTGGCCTGGTTGGAGGCGAGTATCTCCAGGCTCTGGACCAACGGCAGACCGGCATTGATCATCACCCCGAGTTGCCGGGTGAAGATGGCCAAGTCCTTGGCTTTGACCCTCGCCGAAGACTTCTTGAGCGGTCGAGTGCTTCCTTTCTCCGCCAATCGCGAGTGTGGTGCTGGCTCACGCCGGAAAGTTCCAGCCATCAGGGCGCCGTCGGCCGTGCCACGAGGCGCGACAACCGTCCTGGTCGTCGGGGGTGCTCCACGGTAGTTCAACTGGGGCATATGTAATACCTCCTTACAAGGGAAGGGAACATATTACAGGTGACAGGTAACAGGGGGCTTCCACGGCAAGGTCCATCGCCTTCTGCCAAACCTCTAGGTCACGATGCGATTGAACTGCCTTGTCCATTGCCCTTCCTCTTTGTAACCTGTAACCTGTTCCCTGTAACCTGTTCTAGCGCTTGGCTGGAGCGTACAACTTCTTGTGTCCGGCAGCCATCGCGATCCGGCTGATCATGTCCTGCAGTTCGTCCGTGTTGCTGGAGCGCTGCATGGCGGTTTCCAGGGTGATCGATCCGCGCTGATAGAGACTGCAGAGCGACTGGTTGAACGTCTGCATGCCAAACTTCTGCTGACCCGACTGCATTGCGGAATAGATCTGGTGGATCTTGTCCTCGCGAATCAGATTCCGTATCGCGGAATTGGGCACAAGGATCTCCAGCGCCAACGCTCTTCCTCGGCCGTCGCCACGGGGGAGCAACGACTGACAGAGTATCCCTTCAAGAACCAGCGAAAGCTGGGCCCGTATCTGTGACTGCTGGTGCGCCGGAAAGACGTCGATAATGCGGTTGATGGTGCTGGCGGCGGAGTTGGTGTGCAGCGTCGCGAAGGTCAGATGGCCGGTTTCCGCAATGCGCAGGGCTGACTCGATCGTCTCCAGGTCACGCATCTCGCCGATCAGCACCACGTCAGGGTCTTCACGTAGCGCGGCGCGCAAAGCATTGGAGAAGGAATGCGTATCGGTATGAACCTCACGCTGGTTCACCAGGCATCCCTTGTGACTGTGTAGGAACTCGATAGGATCTTCAATGGTTACGATGTGTTCGTGCCGTTTTTGATTGATGAGGTCTAGCATCGTGGCCAGCGTCGTCGATTTACCAGAGCCGGTGGGCCCGGTTACCAGAACCAGACCGCGTGGTTTGTCACACAGCGCGCGAACTACTTCGGGAAGCCCCAGTTGCTCGAAACTCAGGATCTCGAAAGGAATACTGCGGAAGACCGCCCCCACCGCGCCGCGTTGGTTGAACAAATTGGCCCGAAAGCGTGCGATCCCCTTGACGCCGAATGAAAAGTCGATCTCCAGGTCCTCTTCAAAGCGGTGCTTCTGTGTCTCCGTCAAGATGCTGTACAACAGCTGTTTGGTCTCCGCCGACCCGAGCACTGGAAGGTCATTACAGGGCTTTAGTTCACCGTGGGTACGGATGCAAGGGGGAGAGTTGGTAGTGATATGGAGATCAGAACCTCCACATTCCACCATGCGTTTTAGCAAGTCAGTGAGTGTGAGTGTTCCCATCAAAAACCTCGCTGTTCAGAGTTGCTTTCTGAGCCCTTGGTAGGAGCGGGACCGCCGCCCTTCGACAGGCCCAGGCCCCCGAGCAAAGTCGAGGGGCTGCGACTGCCTGCACTGGGCGACCACTAGGGTTGCCCTTACAAGGCGCACGACGGTGTCTAAAGTAAGGTCTCCCGAATTACTTCCTCGATGGTCGTGACACCGGACATCACTTTTATCAGACCGCTGCGACGGAGGGTTATCATGCCTTGCTCCACTGCCTTCCGCTTCAGTTCCACAGCCGAAGCGCCTACCAAAATCAGTTCTCGAACCGGCTCGGTGATCTCCATCACCTCGTACAGTCCCACCCGGCCCCTGTAGCCTCGATTGCCACAACTGGCGCAGCCTCTCCCCTTTTGAGGCCTCACCGCCTGGGCCTCCTCCGGCGCGAAACCAGCGTCGACGAGAGCCTGCGGCAGCACCGAGTCGTCCACGGCCGCGCAGCCCGCGCAGATGCGTCGCACCAGCCGTTGAGCGCAAATGAGGTGGACCGATGTCGCCACCAGGAAGGGCTCGACTCCCATGTTCATGAGACGCGAGATGGTTGACGGGGCATCGTTGGTATGCAGAGTAGAAAGCACTAGGTGTCCAGTCATGGCGGCCTTGATGGCGATCTCCGCTGTCTCGAAGTCTCGAATCTCTCCCACCAGGATGATGTTGGGGTCCTGCCGCAGAAAGGAGCGGAGCGCAGCGGCGAAGTTTAGACCGATCTGGTCCTTCATCTGGACCTGATTGATGCCGGGAAGTTGGAACTCAACAGGGTCTTCCGCCGTGATTATGTTGGTGTCCTCTTTGTTAAGCTGAGCGATGGAGGAATAGAGAGTGTTTGTCTTACCGCTCCCCGTCGGGCCGGTCACCAGTACCATGCCGTAAGGTTTGAAGATGGCTTTCTGAAACATCGCCAGGGATTCGGACTCGAATCCCAGCTTGGTCATGTCCAGGCGCAGATTCTCTTTGTCCAGCAATCGCATGACGATCTTCTCGCCGTACAACGTAGGCAAAACGGAAACGCGAAGGTCGATCTGCTTCTTGTGGCCGCCGTGCATCAGCTTGACCATGATGCGGCCGTCTTGGGGCAGACGCTTCTCCGCAATATCCAGCTTGGCCATGATCTTGATGCGGCTGATGATGGCGTCGCGCAGCTTCACGGGTGGGTGCATCACCGTTTGCAACAAGCCGTCGATGCGATACCGCACTCGATACTCTCTTTCGTAGGGTTCCAGGTGTATATCGCTTGCCCCATGCTTGACCGCATCGTTCAGAAGGTAGTTTACCAGGCGGATGACCGGGGCTTCTTCCGCCGCCTGTTCGAGCTCCGCCAGATTCAGCGTTCCTTCTTCATCCGCGTTCAGCTCAACGCTTCCCGCCGCACTGTCATCGATGAAGTTGACAATGTCCTCGATCTGTTTCTTACGTTCTGCATCCTCGGCATCGCCGTAGAAGCGCTTGATGGCCTCGCTGATCGCTCCTTCAGAAGCGACCACTGGCTCAACGCTCAAGCTCGTCCTGAACTTGATATCGTCAAGGGCAAAGACGTTGGTCGGGTCGGCGACGGCTACCGTGAGCGAAGCGCCGAACCGGCTCACCGGCAGAACCTGATGGCGCAGAGCGGTTTCCATGGGGATGACCCTGACAACTTCAGGATCGACATCAAGTTCGGCCAGGTTAACCGCGGGTAATCCGTACTGCTGAGCGAGGATTATCGCCATGTCGTCGTCGGCGATGAACCCCAGCTTTACCAGCGCAGTTCCCAAGCGTCCCCCCTGAGCGCTCTGGTACTCGAGCCCCTTCCGCAATTGTTCAGGGCTAATCAGATTTTCGCGGACGAGTATTTCCCCTAGTCGTTCCGGCCTCACAGACGTGGCAAAAGAGGCGCCCGGAACTGCCGGCCAGGATTTCTCAGATTGGGAGACCGTCTCCATTCGCTTCCTCAGCGTACTGGGATGATGCGCAACGCATGGTTTAATGTCACGCCAGGACTCGCGACACGCGTATCACGACAATACGCCTCCTCCAGGTCGCCGATTACCGGGCCTAACTTGACATCGTCAGACCTAGAACCTAACTTTAAGCTTATGGCCTCACCCGGCGAGCGTACCGCGGTCGCGCTAAGTCAAACGCTTCAGGCCTATTACTCTCGGCTGTTGGAGGATCTGGGTCCTCAGGGGTGGTGGCCGGCTTGCACCCGACTGGAAGTCGTGCTAGGGGCCGTGCTGACGCAAAACACAAGCTGTGAGAATGCTGCCCAAGCCCTGAAAAGCTTGCCCCGGGCGCGTCGCCTCAGCCTGACCTGTTTGCGCAGAACCAGCCAGTCAGAGCTGGAGTCTCTGACCACGCGCTGTTCAACGAATATCATGCGCTGCTGGTGGAGGTGGGGAAGCGCTATTGCAAACTCCAAAGGTCCCAATGCGAGGGATGTCCCTTGGAAGAGTTCTTGCCGCGCTTGGGAGAGGAGAGAGCGAACAGGTTTCAGGCTCTATCCCCTGTAACGTAACCTGTTGCGTTATGCCGAAAAGTCCGCGTCAGCCGCGTCGAGCCTTCCTAATTTTCCTTTTGGTGTTGGTCCCGGCATTGCTGTTCTTGGGCTGGAGCCAGGCCTCCCTCGATCTATCTTTTATCTCCCCCAGTACCGCCTTGGGCACCATCCTGCTGGTAATTGTTTCCACGATGGTTTTCGTCGCTTTCGTCATATTCGCCCTCATCCTTGTGCGCATTCTGCTTAAGCTTTACGTCGAACGCAGGCAACAACAACTGGGTTCTCGCTTCAAAACCAAGATGGTGGTGTCGTTCCTCCTCATCTCCCTGGTACCGGTCTGCTTTCTCTTTGTCTTTGCCTATGGACTGCTGAATCGCAGCATCGATAGATGGTTTACTGCTCCCTTTGACGCGGTGCGCAGAGACACCAACGACATCGTGCAGGAGCTCGCTCTACAAACCGAGCAGCGAGCCCTCGACGACTCTAGCCACCTGCTCGGAAGTGCGGAGCTGCAGTCACAGCTCTTCCGCCAGAACGGAACTGGCCTGCGCCTTCTGCTGGCGCGACAATTGGCGGATCCCGGCCTTTACACGCTGTTGTGCTTTGGCGCCCAGGGGCAGCTGTTGGCGCGGGTAGGAGCCTCAAGTCCCGGGCTCGCCGACGTTTTTGGACTCTTTCCTGGTATTGCGTCGGGCCAGGTGCCCGCCACGGGCATTACTGCCCGGTGGCTTTCGTCCGACGTGGACCTGTTTCTGGCGGCTCGGGGAGTCGACAGCGAGGGCGGCGCGCGCCTGGGGACAGTCGTAAGTGCGCGGCGACTGCCGCTACCGATCAAGCAGATCGCTGACCGCATTCAAAAATCGACG
>Ga0306920_100002657_pt1 | contig 22590 bp, 20 predicted proteins | sample flu12Cox44000170_FD_204666 | JGI IMG/M metagenome (GOLD analysis project Ga0306920, IMG submission 204666) | Lab enrichment of tropical soil microbial communities from Luquillo Experimental Forest, Puerto Rico - flux4day.12C.oxic.44.000.170 (v2)... | ecosystem: Environmental > Terrestrial >...
CGAGGCACGTCATGAAAAAACGCTTGCGCCCAAGCACGCTGGCAAACCATCCACCGATCGGCAGAACAACAGCGTTCGAGACGAGATAGGAAGTGAGGATCCAGGTGCTCTCATCGTTGCTGGCGCCAAAACTCCCCGCAATATAAGGCAGCGCGACATTGGCGATGCTGGTGTCGAGCACCTCCATGAAAGCTGCCAGGGCGACGACCACCCCAATCAACCAGGGGTTCACCTTGGGCCGCCATGGTGCGGCAGGTAGGGGAGGCGCTCCCACTGAGCTGTCCTCTTGCGAATTCATTGAGCTCTCGGCCCTTGCTTGAACTATCGCTTATAAGATGAACGAAACGGCACGCCGGGTGCAGGGTAGCGCTGTCCTTATGCGGCCCCGCCAGGGGCCAACTGTGAGTAGCCGTAGGTGCAACCTACGGAGGACGTCACGGGCCTTCACCCCAACCCCGCAAGGTGACCGCGGCCATCGTCCGGCCCCGCCAGAGGGGGGAGGATCGGGTGGGGTTCCGCGTCCGTAGGTTTCACCTACGGCTACTCACGGTGTTGCCCTTTGGGCAACTGTCGAAGGGCTGAGCATGAACAGCGCAGCTGAAGCGACCTTTGTCAGAAGTTGTCAATCATCCACACATTCGCATCCGCGCTTACACCGAGCATGGCGAGGTGGCGCCCATCCGGAGAGGGTATCCCCCAGGTTTGATTGGGCTGGGGCTGATGCCATACAGGTTGCACGTTGCCGTTAAGGTCGAAGTGCAGCAGTGTGGTGCCACTCGGGCCCCAGGTGCCTACAAACACGCTCTTGGAATCCGGCGCCCAATCGAGAGAACCAAGGTTCGTATAACCCTTCACAGTAATTGTGCGAGCCTCGCCACCGCCGAGCGGTAAGAAACGGACTTGATTCGCCGTCCAGTCTGTTTTCTCGTAAGCAAACAGGGAGCCATCCGGAGAGGGAGCACCGTTGTACTGGGCTCCGGCCTCGGTCGGAATCCGCAGTAACTCTTTCCCCTTTCCAGCTACCGGGTCAAAAGCCGTGATGATCAGGCTTCGCCCGTCTCCCGGCTGCGCGCTATAAGTGCAGAAGTTGGCTACCCGGTTTGTGCAATTCATATCCGAGAAACCCGGGACTTCAAATAGCGGCTGCGGTGCGCCACCGTTCACGGCCACGCGATAGAGCCGGTAAGGAGTTCCCGGCGGGGAATTGTGCGCGGTGGCCGCAAAGACCACCCACATCCCGTCAGGGCTCAGCCGCATCCATCCCCCATCCAGATCGGCGAGGGATGTAATGACTTGAGGGGTGTTTCCATCGAGCGCCTGCTTATAGATCCCCCCATTTCCCCCTCGGGTCGACTCGAAGATGACCTCACGGGAGTCAGCCGTCCAAGCAGTCGGCGCGTTGAGATACTCGTCCATGGTCAACCGATGAGGATTGAGCAGGCGGGTCCCGTTGTTCGCCAGGTCGCCGACGAAAACCGAAGCATGGAATGTACCTCGCGAGAATGCGAGGTGCTTCCCATCGGTCGTGGCACTAAAGCTAGAAACAAAGAACCCCGACCAGTCCGTGAGCCGGCGTGGATTGCCCTGTCGAGCACCGTTCTTGTCCACTGCTAATTCCCACAGGTTTGCGGTCTGGACGGTGACTTCCCGCATTCCCCGCGAATACAAGAGACGACTGGGCGAAATCCAATTGAAACTATCCATTTGGTCGTCGGTGAGCATCGTCGCTTTGCTTGCCCCATTCAGGTCACAACTTTCGACCGAAACATTCGTCTTATCACCTTCCCGATGTACATATCGGTGGGCGATCCGGCCTCCCGCCGGCGACCACGCGATGCCGCCAAACCCGGACTGTTCCCCGGCCCTCAGTATCTTGTGCGGGGATTCTCCATGCGGGCCCATCAGCCAGATCTCGCGCCCCCCAAAGGCGCCCGGCACCTTTAGAAAAGCAACACTTGACCCGTCGGCGGATACCCGCGCGCCCCATCCCGCGTCCTCGGCAAGCTCCTGCGGCGCTCCTCCCAGAATCGGAACCGACCACAAGCTGAATGGCCTTCCGGGAATGGCGACATCGGCGATGAATCGCGTCGAGTCAGGGTACCAGCCGTCAAACTCCCAAAAGGCCTCCCCGACCTGGACGCCAGGAGGCATGGGCATGGTTTGCGTCTGACCCGTCTCGAGCAGTTGCACGTGGATGCCTTGCTGATCGTCGTAGCCCAGATATTTGCCATCGGGAGATATGGCGGCATCATTCACCGGCGAGTCCTGAGGGTTTGCCGTGAGCCTCCGCTGGTTGAACTGGGGCAGCGCTGCTTCCGGGCGATGGGTAAGGAACCATGCCACGCCCGCCCCCAGGGCCAAAACCAAAACTACTGCGCCGGCAACCAGCGGCCACCGGCGTAGGGCGGGCGTCTCGCCCGCTGTGGCACGGGCATCCTGCCCGTGTTTTGTCTCTTGCGTGGGGCGGGACGCCCCAGCGACAGGGGCTGGGACGGCCGCGCTACCGATGCCGGCGTCGCTCGACGAGAGGGCGGCACGAGGCTCGCCCCTACACGGGAACAGCCCGAACCCGTGTCACGCTTCAAGCGCTTCAAGTCAGCGCGCAACTCCGCCGCCGTCTGGCAGGGCAGCTCGCGGTCCTTTTCCAGCGCCTTGTTGATGATGTGTTCGAGCTCGAGCGGCAGCTCCGGATTCGACTGGGACGGCGACGGCGGCGTCCGGTTCAGGATGGCTTCAAAGATCACAGCGGTGGTGTTGCCACTGAACGCCGGCTGCCCCGTCACCATCTCGTAAAGCACCGCCCCAAAGCTGAACAGGTCCGTGCGTGTATCGAGATCTTCTCCCCGCGCCTGCTCCGGGGACATGTAGGCCACCGTGCCCATCGCCACGCCGGGGCTGGAGAGCGCATTGGGGTCGATGGAGGCGGTCGGCGTGTCTTGTACGGGCGGGGTCGCCGCGATTGCCTGACCTAGGGCACCCACGAGGGGTGCCCCTACGGCTAATTTAGCCAGGCCGAAGTCCAAAATCTTCGCCTGGTGGCGCTTGGTGATGAAAATGTTCGCCGGCTTGATGTCGCGGTGGATGATGCCCTTGGAATGGGCGGCGTCGAGCCCGTCGGCTATCTGAATCGCAAGGTCGAGCAGCGTGTCGATTTGCAGGGGCGCGGCACTGGCCCCCTCACCCGGTCCCGCAACGCGGGACCACCCTCTCCCCTGGGAAGAGGGAGAACCACTCTCTTTCTCCCCTCTCCCAGTGGGAGAGGGGGCGGGGGTGAGGGGTTTCGCGATCCGTTCCCGCAGCGTCTCGCCCTCCAGAAGCTCCATGGCAATGAAAGGCTTCCCCTCATGCTCGCCAATCTCGTGGATCGTGCAGATATTGGGATGATTCAGCGCGGCTGCGGCCCGCGCTTCGCGCGGGAAGCGCTGGTAGGCCTGCTGATCCTGAGCAACGCGATCCGGCAGGAACTTGAGGGCGACGTACCGGCCAAGTTTGGTGTCCTCGGCCTTGTACACCACTCCCATTCCACCGCCGCCCAGCTTTTCCAGAATGCGGTAATGAGCCACCGTCTCGCCAACCATAATGAGGCGCAATCGATGAGGGCACCAATCACAGGATAGGCTTTTGGTCGACGCTGAGTCAACAAAGCAACCCGTGTCGCCGGAGGCCCCCTTTCCGGCTTGAAGGAACGAATGAGGGTAGTGCAGAGTTTCCTGGTCTTTGGAAACTCTGCGGCTTTTTCTTGCGGGAAACGCGCTTGACAGGTGGCAGGATGAAGGTAGAATGGTATTTCGAACGAACGTTCGATTCAACTCGGTCGTCGATAGGGTCGCCGAGCTTTGATTCCGTAAAGGCGGCACACAGATTTCTTGAGCGCCCGCATCGTCCAAGTCCGGCGTTACGTCACAAACGGCGATGGCAGCCAGTATGATCGTAAGCTAGCGGAAATCCTGCGCCAGGCGGCCGCCGTGTTCTGCACCCGAGGCTATCACCAGGCGTCCATGCGTGACCTCGCGCGCGCCACCGGAGTGAGCCTGGCGGGGCTCTACTACTACTTTTCCAGCAAGGAACACCTGCTCTATCTCATCCAGCGTCATGCCTTCAAGACCATGCTGGAGTCGGCGCGGGAGGCACTGGGACCGCTTAGCGATCCGGAGGAACGACTGCGGACTTTCATTCAACTCCATCTGCAGTTCTTCCTCGAACATCCCAACGAAATGAAGGTGCTGACGCATGAAGAGGAATGGCTCGAGGCGGAGCGGCGCCGCGAAGTCCACGCGCTGAAGCAAGCGTATTACAGGCTCTGCTTCTCCCAAGTGGAAGTCCTAAAGAGAGAGCACAAGTTGAAGGGCTTAAACACGCGTCTGGCGGCGCTTTCCCTGTTCGGCATGATGAACTGGATTTACACCTGGTACAAACCAGGGCGGGATCCTGACGCGCGAGACTGCGCCCGGCAGATGAGCGAGATTTTTCTGCACGGTCTCTACCGGGGCATCACGGGAGATGGAGTCCTCACCGAGATTGCGAGCCGGAAGAACGGGACCCGCCGCAACCGGTCCAGTTAGGAGAGCAACGGTAGCGCAGACCGCCGTTTTCGCGGTCTGCGGTTCCCGCCCGGTCCCCCATTCCCGGATGTTGGGGGAGCACGTCCGCGGACAAACCGCGGACCTCAAAACCGGAGGTCCGCGCTACCCGCTTTGAACTCAAAAATTCAGGGGAAGGAGTAGACGATGGCTTCTGCAGCAGTTCCCACCACCGGAACTCTGATCAACACCGCGACGGAGGGCGGTATCTGCTGGATCGAGATGAACGATCCTCCCGCCAATACCTACACCTATGAAATGATGCAGCAACTGGATAGCGCCATTCTGCACGCACGGATGGACGGAGACGTACACGTCATTATCGTGCGTGGGGCCGGCGACAAGTTCTTTTCCGCCGGCGCCAACATCAAGATGCTCTCCAGCGTCACCCCGGAATTCAAGTACTATTTCTGTCTGCACGCCAACGAGACGCTGAACCGGCTGGAACACACGCCCAAGCTGGTCATCGCTGCGCTCAACGGTCACACGGTGGGTGGCGGCCTGGAAATCGCGCTGGCGGCTGACATCCGGCTGGCGCGGCAAGACGCCGGGAAAATCGGCTTGCCCGAGGTGGCTCTTGGCGTATTGCCGGGTACGGGGGGAACACAAAGGCTGTCGCGCCTCGTTGGCAAGTCGCGCGCCATCGAGCTTATGGCCACAGGGCGAACCTGCTCCTTTGAAGAAGCGGAGGAGATGGGGCTGGTCAATCAGGTCTTCGCACGCGACACATTCTTCGAGGAGGTCACGGAATACGCCAAGCAGTTTCTGCCTCCGCGCAAGGCGGCGCGCGCCGTGGGGCGCATCAAGCGTTCCGTCCAGTCGGGCCTGGAAATGTCTTTCGCGGAAGGTTTGGCGCTGGAGCGCGAACTGCAGCAGCACCTCTTCCAGAGTGAGGACGCGCACGAAGGCCTGGCCGCCTATGTCGAGAAGAGGATGCCGAACTTCAAGGCCAGGTAAGCAGTGGTTATGCTAGTGGTCAGTTGTCCGTTGCAACTGACCACCAACTACGGGCAAACGGACGTCTCAACGTGAAGATCGCACTATCGCTATCGGAGAAAGAAAGATCCAAGGGTTCGGAGTCTCTTTACTTCAAGGCTCTGGTGGCGGTTGGGGCGCAGCCCGAGGAGGTCGAGGTGCTCACCGCCGCCGGCCCTTCACGCGCGCCCGCCGGCCAGTTTGACGGCATTGTTTTCGCCGGTGGGGAGGACGTCGACCCGGCGCTGTACGGTGAACAGAAGAAGTACGAGAGCGTTCACGTCAACAGAGCGCGCGACGACTTCGAGCAAGGCTTGCTCGACCTGGCGCTGCGCCATCGGCTGCCTATTCTCGGCATCTGCCGCGGAGCGCAACTGATCAATGTGAAGTTTGGCGGCACACTCTACCAGGACCTCACCCAAGATGTGAGCCCTGAGTTCGAGCACCGCCAGACCGAGAGCCGCAGCGACACCGTACACACGGTGACGCTGACCGACCCTGAGTCGAGGCTGGCGGAAGATTTCCGGGGAAGTTGTCGCGTGAACAGCCTCCATCATCAGGCCATTAAACGCTTGGGAAGAGGGCTCAAGGTGACAGCACACTCCGAGGACGGTCTGGTGGAAGCGGTGGAGGCTGCAGATGATTATCCCTTTCTCCTCGCGGTCCAATGGCACCCGGAGGAGATCACCGCACAATCCGAACAGCGAAAGATCTTTGAGCACTTTGTATCGGCTTGCCGCCAAGCCGCCAGGCGTCGCGAGGCGAAGGGGTGAGCGGCGCTCTGGAGTGCGGTAGCTTGCTGCCGCTTTCCACAGGCCAGCTCGCTGGCCGTTGAGCGATGTACCGCCCTCGAAGAGTTAGGCCGCAGCAAGCTCGCGGGATAAAAGCGGCAGCAAGCTGCCGCACTCCAGAGTTATGCATCACCGGTTGCCCGATTATCTCCAACCCGGACTGAAGGTAGTCTTCGTGGGCTTCAATCCTGGCGAACGCTCCGCCCGCATCGGCCACTATTACGCAGGCCGCGGCAACCAATTCTGGAATCTGCTCTATGAGTCGGGCCTGGTGCGGGAAAAGCTGCGGCCGGAGGATGACCATCGCATCCTCGAGTTCGGATTGGGGCTTACGGACGTCGTCAAACGCTGGTCCCGGTCGAGCAGTTCATTGCGCGCCATCGATTACAAGAAGGGCATCCCAAGGCTCTTAGCCAAGTTGCGCCAGGTGCGGCCGCGCGCGGTGGCCTTCAATGGCAAACTGGCCTACGAGAAGGTGGCTGCAACCCCCGCTCAGTTAGGAGTGCAGCGTGAGAAATTGGAGGGAGCGCTGGTCTTCGTCCTGCCGTCGACGAGCGGGCGGAATGGCAGCGTGACCAGGGCGGCAAAGCTCAGGTGCTTCCGCCGTCTCGCTCAATGGGTGAAGAAAAATGGCTGACGAGCGCGTCCTATTCACGCTGGACGGGCCGGTGGCGACGCTAATGCTGAATCGTCCCGAAAAGTTGAATGCCGCCGACGACGACATGCGAGAGGGACTGAGCGTAGCTCTGGAGGCCGTGCAACGAGACCCATCCATTCGCGCCGTGGTTATCACCGGCGCCGGACGTGGATTCTGCGCGGGCGGCGACATCCAGAAGATGGCGGAGCTGAAGAACGATCATCAGTCCGTCACCTTCCGAGGCTATCTCGAGAGCGGACACGATTTGGTGCGGAAAATCCGCCAACTGCCGAAGCCTGTTCTAGCTTCGGTCAACGGACCGGCGGCTGGAGCGGGCATGAACCTAGCGCTGGCTTGCGACCTGCGCATCGCGTCGGAGCAGGCTACCTTCACTCAGGCTTTCGTGCGCATCGGCCTTCATCCCGATTGGGGAGGCACGTTCTTTCTGCCCCGCCTGATCGGCATCGGGCGGGCTATGGAGATGTTTGTATTCGGCGAGCCTATCAACGCCGCCGAAGCATATCGACTCGGGCTGGTTAACTCCGTCGTTCCCCACGACCAGCTCGCAGCCGAGACTCGCAAGCTGGCTACGCGTCTGGCGGAAGCAGCACCCTTGCCTCTGGCTCTGCTGAAGCAGGCTCTGTACGAACGCCTGGAGACCCAGCTGGGTCTGATGATGGAGTTTGAGGTCGACGCGCAAACCAAGTGTTTCGAGTCGGCAGATTTCGCCGAAGGCTTGCAGGCCTTTCTCAAGAAGCGGAAGCCGAACTTCAAAGGGATATAAGAGGAGAACGATGCTGAAACTTACCAACTTCGACGACTGGATTGATTACTTCTACGGCTGGCAAAAGGACATCGGTCTCGACGCGCCCGAATTCCGGGAGTACAAGTTTGAGGCCAAGTATGGCCAACTGCCCCATAACGAGATTGAGTTCGGCGATTATAGGGGGCAACTCCGCTGGAAGACGGTGATGCACATACCCGATCAGCGCGTCCGCGACGCGGCCCTGAACTTGATTGTCTACCAGGGTGACACCGAGTTTGCCTCAGTGGAACAGCAGCGCCATCTGTTTGAGACGGCGCCCAGCCGTTACGACTACCTCAGCTTAGTGCGGGTGATGACCGAGGAGATGCGCCACGGCTGGCAAATGAGCCATCTACTCGTCACTCAGTTCGGCCGTTCAGGGAAGATCGAGGCGCAGAAACTGCTCGAGCGGCGCGCCTTCACTGACGACCGGCTGCTGGGCGCGTTTAACGAGATCGTTGGCGATTGGCTGGATTTCTACACTTACACCCACTTCGTCGACCGCGACGGGAAATTCCAACTGACCATGCTCTCCTATTCTGGCTTCAAGCCCCTGGCCGAGAGTATGCTTCCTATGCTGAAGGAAGAATCCTTCCACCTCGGCACCGGCAACAACGGCTTGCGTCGCATCGTCCAGGCAGGAAGGATTCCCACACCCGTGATCCAGCGGTACTTCAACAAGTGGCTGCCCACGTCGTTCGACCTTTTTGGCACGGACCACTCCTCTTCCGCGCAGTGGGCTTACGTGTGGGGCCTGAAGGGCCGGTACAACGAGCGGGACGCCGGTGAAGCGGCGGACAAAGAGCACCTCAACGAGGCCTCGCGCGAACTCTACCGTCAGGAAGTCCAGAAGCTTACCGACTTGTTAAACAAGAGCGTGCCCGAGGACCAGCCGAAGCTCCAAGTGCCGGATTTGAAATTCAATCGCAAGATCGGTCAGCACGCCGGTAAGTTTTGTACGACCGAAGGCAACGAGTTGACCGCTGAGGAATACGAGAACTACTTGCCGACTGTGCTTCCGACCGAGACGGACAAGGAGTTCCTGCGTTCGGTGATGAAGGAGAAGGACTGGATCATGCCGAAGAAAGAGACGGAGTTCGAGCCTTCCGAAGGGGCGCGACGACGCTAGCGATTTTGGGTTTTAGATTTCGGATTTTGGATTGCGAGTTAGGGAATCGCTGCCCAGGCTTGGAGGACAACGAGCGGCGAGGCGAGATGGGGATGACGAGAGTAGAGTTGATTCGCCTGACGGGGCTTATTGCCGAGCCTCCCCCGGGCAGCAGGCTTGCTGCGGCAAAAGAATATGGCATTGACCTCACGCTGCTTGTGGAGAGCCTTCAGTTGACGCCCACTGAGCGGCTGCGCCAGCTTGCTAAGGCCCAGCCCTTGATGGAGGAGCTGCGGCGCGCGCGAAAGGCTTTACGACGTGAATGACTTCGAGCGTTGCCTCAAGGTGCTGCTGGATGGGGGGGTCGAGTTCGTGGTCATCGGCGGTGTGGCAATGTACGCGCACGGGTCTGCGCACCTAACGAGAGACCTCGACATCTGCTACGAACGGAGCCGTGAAAACATCGAGCGGCTTGCCACAGCCTTATCTCCTTACCACGCCCGTCTGCGCGGAGTGCCTGCGGACGTGCCCTTCCACCTTGATGCGTCGACCGTTACGAAGGGGATGAACTTCACGCTAATCACCGATCTGGGAGACCTCGACTTGATCGGCGAGGTCGCCGGGCTGGGGCAGTACTCAGCAGTGCGAGATTCGTCGATTACCCTCGATCTGTTCGGCAGATCCTGCAGAGTACTTTCGCTTGCGGGTCTGATCCAGGCAAAACGCGCCACGGGCCGGGGCCGAGACGCGGCTGCTCTTCCGGAGCTTGAAGCCTTGCGCGAGCTTGCCTGTCAGACCGCCGATGGGCGCTCCAGCTCTTTGGAGGAGACAGCCGCATCCCCCGCGCCTGTCCTGACGGAGCAGAGCGGCCCTGTCGCGCGGTTGGTGATTAACCGGCCTCCGCTCAACATTCTCGATATCGATACCATCCGCGAGCTGAATTCCCGGCTAGCCGTCGCCTTCAAGCAGCCAGGCGTCCGCCTGGTGGAGATTCGCGGCGCGGGTGAGAAGGCATTCTCTGTCGGAGTGGACGTCCGCGACCATCTGCCGGATCGGGCACCGGAAATGTTGCGTGAGTTCCACTCCCTCATTCGATCGGTGCTCTACGCCCCTTGCCCTGTGCTTGCGGTTGTGCGGGGCCACTGTTTGGGCGGGGGCATGGAGCTGGCCATGTCCTGCGATTTCATCGTGGCTTCAGACGACGCTCGCTTTGCCCAGCCGGAAGTGAAGGTCGGCGCTTTTCCACCCGTTGCGGCAGTGCTGCTGTCGAAGATTATTCCCGCGAAGAAGGCGCTCGAGTTGGTTCTGACTGGTGAACCGATCGCCGCGAAAGAAGCGCAGCGGTTGGGCTTGGTGAACCGCGTGGTGAGCTCTGCGGAACTCGAAGGCGAAGTCGCGGGGTTTTCGGGCTTATTGCTGGCCCAGAGCGCTCAGGTTACGATGCTGGCGCGCAAGGCTGCCCGGCTTGCGCCGCTCGAGGCGCTTGAAAACCAACTGCGCGAATCGGAGAGAATCTATCTTGAACAGCTACTGTCGACCGAAGACGCCTCGGAAGGCTTGCGAGCCTTTCTCGAGAAGCGGCCTCCGGTATGGACAAATAAGTAGAATCTTGGGCATGAACTGAGCTCGACTGCCGGGCCTGAAATCCACCTGACCACAGCCCTCCCGCCCCCTGGGGGGAGAGAGTGGCGATCCCACTGTCGCGGGAGAGCCGGGTGAGGGGGCCCGGCCGCGATTTTAGAAGCGGTCCCGGGAGCAAAGGAGTTCGGCATTGAATAGTGGGATTGGGATGGAGATTGAACCTCAGGCGCTGGCCGAGATGATGAACAGCCAGGATAAGAAGCCGTTTCTCATCGACTGCCGCGAGCCCTGGGAATATGAGATCGCCCGGATCGAAGGGGCCACGCTCATACCCATGCGGCAGGTTCCTCAAAGCCTGGAACTCATACCCAAGAACGCCACCGTCGTGGTTTACTGCCATCACGGAATGCGGAGCCTGAACGTGGCAGGCTGGCTCCGGCAGCAGGCGATCGAGGCACAGAGTCTTAGGGGCGGTATCGATTGCTGGTCGTTGGAGATTGATCCGATGGTCCCCCGCTACTGAGGGCAACGTCGAGAGCCGAATTTGGCACGGACGACCAGGTCATCCTGAGTGGCGCGAAGGATCTGATTTTTGTTTGTTCTTAGTGAAAGAGACCAGATACTTCGCTGTGCTTTCTCGAAAGTCACGCGTAAGTCGGGTGTTTCCAGTAGGGGTGTGCTTTACCCGGTCCTAGGGGACTTTCGTGTCTATTGGCGGGCAGAAGGCTTACGTCACTCAGCATGACCCGCCGCACCAGGCCATTTTTTAGCAGCATGCTAGCCTAGCATAGACAGCAGCGAGGACTGCTTGCAGAAAGAAAACGTCCGGCTACACGTCAATGGAAGAGTGTACGAGCTGGAGATCGAGCCGAACCGATTGCTGCTCGAGGTCCTCCGTCAAGATCTGGGCCTGACTGGCACCAAGCGCGGCTGCGACGATTCGAGCTGTGGCGCCTGCACCGTGCTGGTAGACGGCGAACCTCAGATGTCTTGCCTTATGCTCACGGTATCGTACCAGGAGCCCGAGATCACCACGATCGAGGGCGTTGCCGACGGTTGCGAACTTGACGCTTTGCAGCACGGCTTTTGCGTGGAGGGCGGCGCGCAGTGCGGCTATTGCACACCTGGCATCATCCTGACCGCCAAAAATCTATTGGCTCGCAATCCTCGCCCCAGCAACCAGGAAATCAACGAGGCACTCTCCGGCAACCTGTGCCGCTGTACCGGCTACACACAGATTCTCGCCTCGGTGCGCAAAGCCATCGAACTGCTGCGCAAGGAGGAGCCACAGGAGGTGGAACGGTGAGTTCTTTCCCTCAGTATTCTGTGATCGGGGCGCGGATTCCCATGGTGGACAGCGTGGACAAAGTGACGGGCGCCGGCAAGTATGCCGACGACCTGACGCTGCCCGGCATGCTGGTGGGCAAGATCCTGCACAGCCCGCATCCCCATGCGCGCATACGCTCGATTGACGCATCGGCCGCTGAAGCGCTACCCGGGGTCAAAGCCGTAGTCATCGGGCGCGAGACACCAGTGAAGTACGGTATCCTGCCTGTCGGCCATGATGAAACCATCTTTGCGGTCGACAAGGTGCGCTACATCGGAGACAACGTTGCCGGAGTGGCAGCCACGAATGAAGTGATTGCCGAAGCGGCCCTGCGGCTGATCCGCGTGGACTACGAGACCCTGCCCGCACACCTCGATCCCGAGCAGTCGATGCGAGCCGAAGACCATCTCATCCATCAGGGACGACCACATAACATCGAGCGCGAGTATCACCATCATTTCGGCAACCTTGAGGAGGGTTTCGAGGCGGCGGACTACATCCGCGAGGACCGCTTTGACTGCGCCGAAGTCACCCATGCCGCGCTCGAACCACACTCGACTCTGGCCAAGTTCGATCCGGACGGCAAGCTGACAGTGTGGTCGTCGACCCAGGTCCCTTACTACCTGATGAAGACGCTCGCCTCCACTCTGCAGATGGCGGAAGAAGACGTGCGCGTGATCAAGCCCCTGATCGGCGGTGGGTTCGGGGGCAAGAGTGAAGTGATACCACTGGAACTGGCGGCGGCGGTGCTCGCACGCAAGGCGGGAGCGCCGGTGAAAGTCACTTACACCCGCGAAGAGGTCTTTTACGCTCACCGCGGCCGACCGAGGCAAATCGTCGAACTAAAGACGGGGATAACACGCCAAGGCAAACTGACGGCGGTGGAGGCCCGCATCATCCAGGATGGCGGTGCCTACTGTGGTTACGGTGTGGTCACCATCCTCTATTCCGGACAACTGCTCAACGCCATGTACGATATCCCCAACGTCAAGTTCGACGGCTACCGCGTCCTGACCAACAAGCCGGCCTGTGGTGCCATGCGTGGTCACGGTACAGTAAACACTCGCTTTGCCTTCGAGCAGCAACTCAACAGAATCGCCGCCGTGTTGGGCATTGATCCGGTTGAAATCCGCCGCCGTAACTTCCTGAAGCCGCCTTGCCGGACTGTGAACGATCTGCGCGTGCTGAGCTATGGCTACCCGGAGTGTATCGAAAAAGTCGTGGATCGATCCGGTTGGAAGCACAAGTACGGTAGGCTCCCCTACGGCAAAGGTATCGGCATCGGTGGCAGCCACTACGTGAGCGGCGCCGCCAATCCCATCATCCGCTCCATGATGCCACACACCACGGTGAACGTTGCCATTGACCGCGGTGGCACCGTGACCATCTTCAGCGGGGCGGCAGAAATTGGTCAAGGTTCAGACACCATGCAGGTGCAAATTGTAGCCGCCGAACTGGGTCGACCCATGGAACAGGTCAGAATCATCGCCGCAGACACGGGGCGAACTCCGGTTGATCTTGGAAGCTACTCGAGCCGCGTCACCTTTATGGCCGGCAACGCCGCCTTGGCCGCCGCGCGCGAAGCCAAGAGGCGGATCGTTGCTGCCGCCGCCGAAAAACTTGCCTGTAGCCCTGACGACCTGGTGATGAAGAACGGAGGGGTTTATTACCGCACCGATCGCCACCTGGCGCTCAGTTTTGAAGATGCGGTGCGACTCGCCGTGGTGCGAGACGGCACGCTTCAAACTTCGGGGACTTACACAACTCCGCCCGACTCGCAGGGCGGCAAATTCAAGGGAGCCGGCGTCGGCCCGTCCCCCGCCTACAGCTACAGCGCCCAGGTCGCCGAAGTTACGGTTGACAGCGAGACCGGCCAAGTGAGCGTAGACCGTATCATCGCGGCCCACGATTGCGGAAAGGCGCTGAATCCGCTGGCGGTGGAGGGACAGGTGCAAGGCTCAGTCTGGATGGGCCTGGGGCAGGCATTGCAGGAAGAGATGATCTGGCAAAATGGCCGGCTGATGAATCCGGGGCTGCTCGAGTATCGCAGCGCCTCCACCTTGGAGTCACCGCCGATTGAAACCATCCTCGTGGAGTCGAACGACCCGGAAGGACCGTTCGGCGCCAAGGAGGCGGGCGAGGGTTCGCTCGCCGCAACTATCCCTGCGATAACTCACGCCATATACGACGCGGTGGGCGTGTGGATCGATACGCTGCCCGTCACGCCGGAGAAGGTACTGAAGGCGTTGGAGGAAAAGAGGAAGTCGCATGAGCTTACCTCCCTTTGAAGTTTTGCGGCCGTGGAACCTTGACGCAGCAGTCGCAGCTCTGGGGCGTTTCGGCGTTGACGCTAAACTGGTAGCCGGAGGCACAGACCTGATCCCCAGTATGAACCAGGGGCTTTTTGCACCCAGGGTACTCCTCGACCTCAAAGGACTGCGCGACTTGTGCTTTATCCGCTTTGATCCCGAACGGGGGCTCACAGTGGGCGCGCTCGCCACCATCTCAGCCCTCACCGATTCGCCGGTGATCGCTCGGCATTTCCCTGTTTTGCATGCCGCTGCCAGAAACGTTGCCAGCCCCCTGCTGCGCAATATGGGGACGGTGGGCGGGAACCTGTGCCTTGACACGCGCTGCCTCTACTACAATCAGTCTGCCTTCTGGCGCCAGTCGCTGGGCGGTTGCATCAAGAATGAAGGCACCCTATGCCACGTTGCCCCCGGCGGCGACAAGTGCTGGGCAGCTTTCTCCGGCGACGCGGCCCCTGCCCTGCTCGTTCTCGGCTCGAGCGTGCGCCTCGCGAGCCCAAGAGGATGGCGTGAAGTCGCTCTCGCCGATTTCTACGCGAACGACGGCCTCGCCCACATCAACAAGGCGCACGATGAGATTGTTACCAGCATCCATGTTCCGGCAGCAAGCGCCGGCTGGAGCGGCGCCTACAAGAAGCTCCGCATCCGGCACTCCATCGACTACCCACTGGCCGGAGTAGCCGTCGCCATGCAAAAGGACGGAGACGGAACTTGCGTTCAAGCTCGAGTGGCCCTCACGGCCGTCAATCCGGCACCGAAGTTGGTGAAGGCTGCCAAGGCGCTGGCCGGAAAGCGATACGACCACGCGCTGGTTGAAGAGGTGGCCGCTGATGCCATCCGAACCGGCAAACCGTTGCGCACCTCCGCCTCGACCATGGAGTATCGCCGCCACATGGTCCGCGTGTTTGTGCGGCGGGCGCTCCAAGAGGTCTGGCTGAACGGCAAACTACCCTCCTGAGCTGGGTGGCATCTCACGGTGGTGTCTAAACATGGCGAAACAAACTTACCGTTAGGCGAAACGAGGAGCCGGTTGGAGAAGAGCTCGTAGTAACATGAGGAGCGATGCAACCCAAAATCCAGTTCTTGAAGGGCGACATCACCGATATGTCGGTGGATGCCATCGTAAACGCGGCCAACACTGACCTGATGTTGGGTGCAGGCGTCGCCGGCGCTATTCGCCTCAAGGGTGGACCGCACATCCAGGAAGAGTGTGACCGCCTGGGACCTGTCGCTCTGGGTGCAGCGGCCGTCACAACGGGTGGCAACCTGAAGGCGCTGTACGTTATACACGCCGCCAGTATGAGACTGGGCGGGCACACCACGACCAACTCACTGCGGCTCGCGACACGCAACACCCTGGAGCGCGCCGAAGAGAAGGCTCTGAAGAGCATCGCTTTTCCGGCCATCGGCACAGGTGTTGCGGGTTTCCCCGTCGAGGAGTGCGCGAGCATCATGATTGGCGAAGTTCTCGACCACCTGAAAACGCGTACTAGCTTGGAGAAGGTCTACTTCGTCCTTTACGACGACGCGGCTTTACAGGTTTTTGAAGACACCTATAGGCAGTTGGCGGCCAGACCGGCCGAGGTGTAGCGCCAACCTCGGGTGGCCATCCTGATAACAGCAAAGTGCGTCTGTCTCGTTGCGGCGCTTCTGAATGTTTACTTGCGGCTGGCTATTCCGCGGTTGTCGGATCAATTACCGATCGAATCCGCGCGATGCGGTTGGCTGGGAATCCACCCTGCTCCGCATGTCTGCGTACAGTGTTTTCGTCGGGGGCGATGTACACGCAATAGATTTTGTCGTCCGTGACATAGCTCTGAATCCACTGAATCTGAGGACCCAAGTCCCGCAAGACGGCACACGACTTTTGAGATATTGCCTTTAGCTGTTCGGACGACAGGTTACCGACTCCCGGAATTTCCCGTTCGATGACAAACTTCGGCATGGATGATACCTCCCATCTAGAAGTCCTGCGAAATATCAATGGCCCACTTTCACTGATCGTGACATCCTACAACCAGGATCAAGCTTCCACAACACTGCTAAGAGGACTATCGAGCAAGCTGAAAGTGCGGCTCCTGCTCGCAACCCCCGCTGCCGGTAATAGAAACGAATCACATGGGTGCCGCTGCCTGCCTTGACGGCCCGAAAGATGTGATTAGCGCGGAGAATGGAGGCTTCCTGGTTGTCGAGCCTGGCATGCCAGTTCGGGTCGTAACGGTCGAGGAGCACTACGTAGCCCGGATCTATGAGTTCAGCCCCAAGCGTCACCGCATCGGCCTCATAGTCAACGATCCACACTCGGCCTGCAGTCGCTTTGCCGGCTTGACTGCTTCGAGAATGGCCGGGTTGAACCCCCTCATCCGGCTCGCGGAGTTTACCCTGAGCCCCTGCGCTCCGCTCAAGGCCGTTCGCAGCGAAATGGCGAACGGGCTCGCCACCCTCTCCCCCAAGGGGGGCGAGGGCTGCGGTTCGGTTGTTATCATGTCGCTCTGAAGCTTCGGAGTCCGCGTTGATGTAAACGTACTCTTCAGGGTCGAAGTCCGGGTCGGACAGTCGCGCGAGCACCTCGAAGGGGCTGGACGAATGAAGCGACTTCTCAGCCAAGTACGTTCGCGGCGCGTAGCAGCGCGTTTCATAAAGAACACTCGGTTGAGGCGAGCCGTTGAACACGGCTCCAACTTCGTTGACGGCGGCGCTGGCCAGGTGGGCGCGGATTAGGTACTTGACGTTGGATCGCCCTAGCAGGCAGTCGTGATGAGCAAGATCCTGACTTCGGCGAAGGAGGAAGACCCAGTATTCAACAAACGAAACGGGCAACGACTTGTCGAGGTCGATGTTTTGAACTGCATCAACCTTAGCCAGCATCGAACCGTGCGAGAGGGTCAGACGGCTCCTGAAGCCTGCCTGCCCCAACACGGAAAGGCCCGCGGCTTCGGGTATGGAGTCAAGGTTGATAAAGTTCCCCAACGTGGATGTTTCGGGGGGATAGAACGGATCGCGCTGGATGTAAGCAAATCGATACGGTCCGGAACCATGTTCCACTCGATCCAGGACAGGCGGACGGTATGTGTAGAAGCTTTTCGAAACGGTAGGATTCACCGAGTAGTTTGTCAGCACCAGTTCGAGGATTCCCGCGCCCACGACGACAGGAAGCCCCAACCCTGTCCAGGCCTTGCCGCGGCCCATTGCCACGAGCCAAGCAATGGCCGCCAGAGAAAACCCCACCAGGCCGGGAACACGCAGTCGCAGCATTTCTAGGAAATAGGTGGATGCAGCCGCCGTTTCCTGAGAAGTCAAAGGGTGCAAGGGATCTGGGAACTTGGATCTAGCCTGCACAAAAGCCCGGGCCGCCGCCGCCGCAGTCGGACCCGGTGCAGCCCACGCTGCCATCCAGACCACGATCGCCATCGCGAGGATGCATCCGCAAGGCAGCAGGACGCGCAGGCGCCGCCGCATTGTCACCTGCTCGTGCGCGCGAAGGGCGTCAACACCCCATCCGGCCAGGACCGCTGCGAGGAACACGAAGAAAACGAGCAACTTCACAGGGGAACGGACAAGGCGCAGCGGGGGTACCAACCAGTAGGCTATAAGAAACAGCGGTGTGACGCGCCCCATGGAAAGCAACAGGAACGCAGTGCAAGCTCCGGCCACCACGTTACGACGCCGGTCGCGGCCCCACGCCCAGCCAACGAGGCCCAGGAAAAGGGGCGCGAAGCCCAGAAATACACTGGGGAAATACGGTCTGTTGGGTGTACCTACGGCCTCGGTCCAAGCCGTTGGGTTCTCGAGCGACGAGCCATAGAAATTCGGCAGCACGATCTCCAGTAGAGACAGAGGATGGAAAGACCAAAAGGCGGTCTCGCTGAACGACATTCCGTGTGCGCCTCGAACGGAGTTACGAAGAAGCTGCGACGAAGGCAGCAGCAGGATTGCGGAGAGGCCCAGAGCGAGGCACTCCGCGACCACAAATCTGAGCAAGAGCCTCGCGCAAGCGGAGCGGCGAGGCGGCGGCGACTGAACGAGCCAGTGCACGCCGTAGACCGCGCTCAGGCTAACCGTAGCAAGGAGAGTGAACGGTTCGCCCCCCAGAAACTGCAGGGCATACACACAGGAAAGCAAAAGCCACGGCCGCCAGGATCGGCTCTCGAGCGCGAGGTCCGTGAGAAGCAGTGCCCAGGGAATCCATGCGGCGCAGGCGACGTGGTTGTAGAAGCTGCCTAGCGAGAGCACCGGCCCGCTGAACACAAAAAAAAGAGCCGCCACCAAAGCCCCGGCCCGGCTTTGATGCCATCGCCGCCCGAGCCAGTACACTCCGATCGCTCCCAGGATAAAGTGGAACACGTAGTGCATCGTATATGCGAAGTCCACCGGTAGCAGGACAATGGCCAGGGTGGAAGGATAGAAGAACAGAAAGTTCGGATTGGCCAGCAGCTCTTGTCCGAAGTTAACGTAAGGATTCCAGTGAGGCAGGTGCCCCTGGCGGCAGAGTTCGTGTATCAAGCGCGCGGTGGGATAAGTGTAATTGAAGACGTCGCGGTAGAAGAACATGGCGTGCGTAAAACAAACCCTCCAGAACAGCGCCACAACACATGCGGCGAGAAACAAAATGGCAACGACGTCCTGTTTCTCCACCGAAGGTACGCCTGGGTCACCAGCAGGCATCTGGACCGGTGTTTCATTAGGCCACACTTTTTCGCCCCTTCGTGCTGAAAGCCCTCCGGAACCACGCTTCCATTCTTAGCTAGCGTTTGCTCCCATTGAGACGCCCGGCCCTGAGGTGGCCGCCGTCGTATACACATAGTACATAACTCCATGTATACAGGTCAAGGCGTTATTCAGAGAGGGCTGCCATCGAAGTGTCCGTCGCTTCTACCTCCTGCGTCAGCTTCACAATGAGCTATCTGCAAAACAGGCGGTCAGAAGAGGCGGCTCGACCCTGGGTCGGTGACGATTTTGCCTGCCAGGCGCTACCGCTTCTTCTTCGTTTGTTTCCCTTCCCGTTCGGGCTTGGGAGCTTGCTGCAGGTTCGTTAGCCTGATCACGGCCGCAGAGGCCGTGTAGCGGACGGCGTCCTTGTCGTCGGACATGGCGCCCCGAATGTTGTCCAAGACCGCCGGATCACCCCTCTTGGCGAGGGCCTGCAGTGCGCCCACGCGTACCACCCAACTCTTGTCGGAAACAGCCTGGACGAGCGCCTTGGTGGTTTGCGGGTCAGGGTCTTTGGCAAGAGCGTTGGCCGCAGCAGCCCGCACGGGCGAAACATCGTCCTTGGTGAGGGCATTGAAGGCGAAGACCCCGACACCCCCGAAGGGGACAAAGCCGACGCCCATCTCAGCGAGATTCTTCGGATTTTGCAAGCCCTGCACCTGGGAGGCTACCAGGCTCTGCCCCGCCTTTTGCTGCCCCGTCAGTACGGCATAGAAAACCTCGTAGGCCGGCGGGTCATCCTTGAGCTGCACGAATGATCGAGCCGCCGCCAGTACTACCTTCGGCTCTTTGTCCGATAGAGCCTTACGCAATTTGGGGATGGACCCCGTGGCGTCCATTTCTCCCAGGGCCGCGGCCGCAGCCGCCCGCACGTCTCCCTTTTCGTCTTCGAGAGCGTTTTCCGCCATTCCCGCGGCCTTGGGATCGCGGGTAATCAGGCCCAGCGCCCGCGCGGCGTTGGCGCGCTTCTCCGTACTCTTGTCGGCCACCGCGTTTTGCAGGATACCCCACGCCGTCTGGGCCGGCGTCTCCGCCGACCAGAGCGAACTTCCGGTCAGCGTGATCGCGATGACAGCCAACATCCGCAACCTTTTAATGCTCATCTGTCCTCCTTTGTTCCAGCCGGTCTTGCCGGCAGATCTCGAAGGCTTACGCCTTCTGCCCCGTTTAGCATAGCTCAGCAGAGTGGAAAGCGGAGGGGGCAAATCAATAGTGAAAATGCTGAGCCCCTCTGGTATATCTGCTAGATCCGCTAGGTCAGTCTGGCGAGCGACGAACAAGGATATGGTGAAGCAGGTGCTCAGTCCGGAATCCAGACTCCACACTCCAAAGTCGCTTGGCTTTCGGATGCCGGCGGAATGGGAGCCGCACGAGGCCACTTGGATCGGCTGGCCGCACAACCACACCGACTGGCCGGGTAAGTTCACACCTATTCCCTGGGTCTACGGCGAGATCGCGCGCAAGCTAGTGCCCCGCGAAGTTGTTCGCGTTTTGGTGAATAACCGGCAGCATGAGGCGCGCGCGCGCCGCGTGCTGGGGCGCGTAGGCGTGGGCCTCGGGAGTGTCGAGTTCTTCCAGTTTCCCACCAATCGTGGATGGACGCGCGACTTCGGGCCAATCTTCGTGCGCCGCGGACCGCCGGCACCAGTCGCTGCCGCCCCCGAGCGCGAAGGGACCACTACTAAACCAAACCGCGATGAGCACCCGCCGCGAGTGCCGGCGTCGCAGCAAATTGCAAGCTCAGAGCTTGCCATCGTTCGCTTTCGGTTCAATGCCTGGGCGAAGTATCCCGATTGGCAGATGGACGATAAGGTACCGGACCGTGTGGCAGGGGCCCTGCGATGCCCGCTCCTTCCCGCGCGTGCAGGCGACCGTGATTTCGTGTTGGAAGGAGGCAGCGTCGATGTGAACGGTCGCGGCACGTTGATCACCACCGAGGAGTGCTTGCTCGACCCAAAAGTGCAAGTACGCAACCCTGGGCTCGGGCGGCAGCAGATCGAGCGAGCCCTGAAAGCAAATCTGGGGGTGAGCAATGTGCTCTGGTTGGGATGCGGCATCGCCGGCGATGATACCCACGGCCACGTCGATGACGTGTGCCGGTTTGTTGGCCCGGGCACCGTGCTATTGTGTGAGGAAAGCGATGCGCGCGACGCGAACTACCTGCCCCTCGCGGAGAATCGGGAGCGACTACAAGGCATGAGGCTGGAGAACGGGTCGAGGATCGAGGTCATAGGCTTGCCGATGCCCGCCCCGCTCTACGTCGACGGGCAGCGGCTTCCGGCAAGTTACGCCAATTTCTACATCGCTAATGCCGCCGTGCTTGTGCCCACCTTTAACGACCCTAATGACCGGATAGCGCTTGGTATCCTGGGGGAACTTTTCCGGGACCGGCCTGTTGTTGGCATCCACGCCGTCGACTTGGTGTGGGGACTCGGGACGCTGCACTGCCTTACGCAGCAACAACCTGCGACAAGCAGGATGCGGCAGGCTGATGACCAGCACTGATAATAGAGGGGGAAGCTATCTTCCCCCTCCAAGCGTCGGGTGTTGGGTCTAATTTGCGAGCAACGCGCCGCTCGCTTCCAGTCTCGGTTTTGAAAGCTGCAACGTGTGCCCGCTTTGATGCAGCGCACGTCGTATTCCAAATCAACGTTTTCGCTGAAGAGTACGGAGAAGCCACGATCAAGTCCTTATTTGTCAACGGACAGCTCAGCGCAAACCCCGGGCCGAGCGGCGGCGGCAGCCTCTGAAAGCCTACCGATTTCTATATTCGGAAGGCAAGAATACAGATTCCTGCAGGAGAGGGGCCACTGCGCCCGGGAATGCCCGGGGGCCAAGCCTCTGCTTTAGCGCCGCCTATCGTGCCCGACTTGCCCGACCGGCACGGTTGACGTAGTTGCTTGTCACAGGTTCTAATGGGTAGTTTAGACATGATGTACGAACCCCCGCCACGCACCTGCGAGAACGCGGAAAGCGCGCGTTCCCTGCAACTCTCAATTAAACCGCATGATTGACATTCATTGCCATCCCCTCCCCGCGACCGACGACGGCCCCAAGACTCTTGAGGTGGCCGTGGAAATGTGCCGCATGGCGGCAGCAGATGGCGTCACCCACCTGGTCGCCACTCCTCACTGTAACTACGAGTACGCGTTTCAGCCGGAGGAGAACCGGGCCAAGCTCGCCCAACTGCAAGCCGCAGTGGGAGATGTTCCCAACCTGTTGCTGGGTTGCGACTTTCACCTGTCCTACGACAACATTCGCCATCTCATCGAGAACCGCACGCAATTTACGATTAACCTCTCCAGTTATGTGCTGGTGGAGTTTGACGACCACTTTGTCCCCGAGCAAATGGACCACGTTTTCTACGAACTGCAAGTGGCCGGACTGACGCCGATCGTCACTCATCCCGAGAGGAACCCGGTGTGCTGCCGGAAGCTGGAAATTCTCTACAACTGGGTGACGCGGAACTGCCTGGTCCAGGTCACCGCCCAGTCTTACACCGGGGGCTTTGGACGAACTGCGCAGCGCTTCGCCGAACAGTTGCTGGAGCGGAACCTCATTCACTTCTTCGCCTCCGACGCCCACGACACGCAGTATCGGCCGCCCGTGCTCTCTTCTTGCTATCAGAAGGTGGTGTCCGCAAGAGGCGAGGCTTTGGCGGATCTGCTACTAAAGAGGAATCCCGAGGCAGTCGTCAAGGGATTGCCACTACCCGCAGGACCGCCACCCCTCGGACTGGACACAGTTAAGAATAAGCGGAGCTGGTT